>Ga0209415_10018478_pt1 | contig 11001 bp, 7 predicted proteins | sample PeaSoiSIISIP2007_FD_187696 | JGI IMG/M metagenome (GOLD analysis project Ga0209415, IMG submission 187696) | Peat soil microbial communities from Weissenstadt, Germany - SII-SIP-2007 (SPAdes) (version 2) | ecosystem: Environmental > Terrestrial > Soil > Wetlands > Peat | place: Germany...
ATCTGGTTCCTTTCGGTGGAGACGCTGCTGGTCCAGTACCTCAACGGCCTGGGCATGCCCCCCGCCATCCTCTGGGGCTGGGCCGCCGCCCTGATCCTGAACCTGGGCCTCAACCTGCTCTGGATCCCCCGCCTCGGCATCCTGGGCGCCGCCCTGGCCTCCACCCTGGCCTACGCCTTCATGGCCTGCTTCGTGGCGGCGCTGGTCCTGGCCGACCGCCGCGGCCGCGCCGGCAGCCCGGTCATCCAGGCGCTGTCCCTGTACCCGCTCACCGAGGGCTACCGCCGCCGGCTCGAGGCGTGCCTGGGCGCGCCGGTCCAGGCCCGGGTGGCCGGGGATTTCCGCATGCCCACCCTGTGGGCGACCTTCCGCGCCTTCCGCAGCCTGGGCGCCGCGCCGCTGGTGCTGGCCACCGAGGATCCCAGCGCCGGGGCCCTGGAATCCCTGCTCCTGACCATGGGGGCCCTGTTCGGGCCGGGCCGGCCCCGGCTGTTCGACCACCGCTGGCAGGAGCGCCGGCACTCCCGCCTGCGGGCGGTGACCGGCCTGGCCCGGGTGGTCCTGGATTCGCTCCGGGGCCGGTGGCACCACCGCCGCCTGCTGCGCCGGTTGGAGGCCCTGCGCGGGCGCTGGCGGCCGCTGCCCTGGCGGGGCGGCGACCAGGTGGCCTACCTCAAGACCAACCTGTGGTTCGGGCTCAAGGCCGGCGGTTCCGTCGGCCACGTGGCCGGGGTGGTCAACGGCCTGGTGCGCTCGGGCCGCGCGCTGCGGCTGTTCGCCAACGAGCCCCAGCCCCTGGTGGAGCCCGCCGCCCGCTTCCACGGGATCCGCACCCCCAGCCTCTGCGCCTACCCCGGCGACCTGAACCTGGCCACCTACCACCGGGCCTACCTGCGCCAGGTGCGCAGGGCGTTCGCCGGCCAGGCCCCCGAGTGGATCTACCAGCGGCTTTCGGTGGCCAACTTCGTGGGCGCCGAACTCAGCCGCGAGCTGGGCCTGCCCCTGGTGGTGGAGTACAATGGCAGCGAAGTGTGGGTCGCCCGCAACTGGGGCAGGCCGCTGCGCTGCGAAGCCTTCGCCGCGGGCGCGGAGGAGGCCATGCTGGCCCAGGCCAGCCTGGTGGTGGCCGTGTCCGAAGTGCTGGGCGACGAGCTCCGGGCCCGGGGCCTGCCCCGGGAGCGGATCTTCGTGCACCCCAACTGCGTCGACCCTGCGATGTTCCGGCCCGGCCGGCTCGATCCGGGCGCCGCCGGCCGGCGGCGGGAGGCCCTGGGCATCCCCGCGGACGCGCTGGTGGCGACCTTCCTGGGCACCTTCGGGCCCTGGCACGGCGTGCTGTTCCTGGCCGGGGCCCTGAGGGACCTCCATGCCCGGGAGGGCGCCTGGATCGCCCGCCACCGCCTCCACTTCCTGCTGGTGGGCGACGGGCCGCAGCGGGCGGAGGTGGCGCGGATCGTCCATGGCCTGCCCGGCATCACCTTCACCGGACTCGTGCCCCAGGCCGAGGCGCCGGACTACCTGGCGCTCTCCGACCTGTTCCTCTCCCCCCACGTCCACGTCCAGGAGGACCTGCGCTTCTTCGGGAGCCCCACCAAGCTCTTCGAGTACATGGCCATGGGCCGGGCCATCCTGGCCAGCGACCTGGAGCAGATCGGCGCCATCCTCGCCCCCGCCCTGCGCCCCGGGGGGGAGGAACCCCCCGGCGCCGCGGCCTGCCTGTTCCGGCCCGGGGACCAGGCGGAGTTCCTCCAGGGCCTGAGGCGGCTGGTGGAGGATCCGGCCCTGCGCGCCCGGCTGGGCGCGGCGGCCCGGGCCCGGGTCCTCCGCGACTTCACCTGGGACGGCTACGCCCGCCGTCTGGCGGCCCGGCTGGAAGCCCTGGGCGCGCCGCCGTCACCGTAGGCCGCCGCCATGCCCTTCAGCAGCACCCATTTCCTGCTCCTGCTCCCTTTCCTGGTGGCCGTATTCTGGGCCCTGCCGCCCCGGGCCCAGCGGCACTGGCTGCTGCTGTCCAGCTTCATCGTCTACATCTACGCCGGCTGGACCGACCTGGGCCTGCTGGTGGGGATCACCTCCGCCAACTGGCTGGCGCCCCGCGCGCCCCGTCCCCGTCCCCGGGCGTGCTACGCGATGGTCGGCGTCGACCTGCTGTTCCTGGCCTGGTTCAAGTACCGCTACTTCCTGGCCGGCCTGGGCGGCCCCGCCCACCAACTGCTGATCCCCCTGGGCATCTCCTTCTATGTCTTCCAGCTCATCTCCTACCAGGTGGAGCTGGCCAAGGGGATCCTGGACCGGGTGCCGTCCTTCTACTCGTTCTTCCTCTACATCTTCTTCTTCCCGCACCACCAGGCCGGGCCGATCATGCGCCCGCACGCCTTCATCCTCTGCTTCGACCGGCCCCGGACCTGGGTCCCGGCCCGGCTGAAGATCGGCCTGGCGCTCCTGGTCTGGGGCCTGTTCAAGAAGGTATGGATCGCCGATCTCATCGCCCCGCAGGTGGACCGGGCCTTCGCAGTCTTCCACGGCTCCGGGGGCGGGCACGGCAACCTGGCGCACCTGGCGGTGCTCTACGGGATCCAGATCTACGGGGATTTCTCCGGCTATTCGGACATGGCGGTGGGCCTGGGGCGGCTGTTCGGCTTCAAGCTCGAGCGGAACTTCCACCAGCCCTACGTGGCCCGGAACGCTTCGGAGTTCTGGGGCCGCTGGCATGTGACCCTGTCCCAGTGGCTCCGGGAGCACGTCTACATCCCCCTGGGCGGCAACCGCCGGGGCCGGGGCCGGACCCTCGTCAACCTGTTCCTGGTCATGCTGGTGGGGGGCCTCTGGCACGGCGCCGCCTGGACCTTCGTGCTGTGGGGCGGCATGCACGGGCTCTACCTGGTCATCCAGCGCCTGCTGCCCCCGGCGGGCGGGAGCGGTCCCGGCCGCCTCCTCAGCCGCCTCGGGTTCCAGGTCCTGGTGATGCTCACCTGGCTGCCGTTCCGGGAGACCAGCATCCGGGCCCTCCTGGCCGGCGCCCGGCGCTGGGACGGTTGGATCGGCCCGGAACTGGTTCCCGCCGCCCTGCTGTTCGCCGCCATCCTGCTCTTCTCCCACGCCGAGAACTGGGCGGAGCGGCAGTTTCCCCGGTTCATCCGCTGGGCGGACCGGGTTCCGGCCCCCGCCCTCGCCCTGGCCACCAGCGGTTGCCTGTACCTCGTTCTCATGGGAGCCGGCCGTGCGGTCACCTTCATCTACCAGAGGTTCTGATCTGTTCGGGAGCCGCTGGCTGGCCCCGGCCTGGTTCAGCCTGTCCGTGCTGCTGGGCATCTGGGCGCTGGACAGCCTGCTCTGGCGGCAGCTGGGCCCCTGGAACAGCGTCCAGTGGCACGAGAAGCAGGCCGCGCTCCAGGCCCACCGCCGGCGCTGCGGCGAGCCCCGGATCCTGGTGCTGGGGGATTCCACCGTGGATACCGGGATCCTGCCCAGCCTGCTGCCGGACCCCCGGAGCTTCAACCTGGGCCGGGTCGCCCTGAATCCCAGCGAACTCCCATACCTGGCCGGGGAACTGGAACGGATGGACCTCCACCCCCGGACCCTGCTGCTCTCCATGACCCCGTACGACATGGCCAACGGTCTATGGGAGAACCGCTATGCCGCGCCGTTCCGGGACAAGGCCGGGGCCGTGCTGGGATCCTTCTACCGGGATCCCAACCTGGCCGACCAGGTCCTCGCGCCGGGCAAGGCCCTGGTCCGGGGCATCGTCTCGAGCGAACTGAGGGCGGGGCTTCCGGCCCTCCGCTCCTGGCTGGGCGGCGCCCGCCCCCGTTCCTTCCGGATCGACCCGGACGGCTCCAGCCATCCGCTCAACCCGGCCCCGGCGGCCGGGCCGGTCGAGCGCAGCCGGATCGATTTTCCCTACGAAAGCGATCCCAGGCTGGTTCCGGGTTTTGAAACCGCTCTCCGGACCTTTCGCCGGGACTGCGGGCGGAAGGGCATGCGGGTGATCTGGGTCCGGCTGCCCTTGAACCCACTCTATGCCCGGGATGTGGACCAGCACCATCCGGGCTTCCTCGCCTCCTGCGACCAGGCCGTCCGGCGGGTGTTCGGGCCGGATATCCTTGACGTCCCCCAGCCCATGCCGCCGCAATGGTTCCGGGATGGGGTCCACTTCAACGAGGATGGGGCCAGATCCTTCTCCCTGGCCCTGGGCTCGGTCCTGGCCGGGCTGGGGCGCGGACCGGGCCGGGATCCACGCCCATGATCCGCGAACTGCTCATCTGCATGACCTCCCTGGGCATCGCCGGATCGGCCCTGCTCCGCATGAAGAGGACCGGGGACCTGTATCCGTTCGCCGTCTTCTTCGGGGCCTACGCCGTCCTCTTCTACCTGGGCGCCCTGGGCATGCACTACGATGCCGAGGGCTTCTTCGAGAACTGGGTGGCCTCCATCGGCATCCAGCAGGTGCAGCTGAGCCCGGCCCAGCGCCTCAGCCATTTCCTGGTGATCCACTCGCCGTTCGTCTGCCTTCCCCTGGGCTACCTGCTGGCCGACCGGATCGCGGTGCCCCCGCTCCGGCGTTGGCTGGAGCTCCCGGCCCAGGCCCGCCGGCTGGGGGTCCTCCCGGCCCTGCTGGGTGTCCTGCTGGCGCTGCCCTTCGGAACCTTCATCCGCTACTGCGCGGGGCTCGGGTTCCTGCTGTCGCTGCTGCCCTGCCTGCCCTGCCCCCGGGGCAGGACCGGGGACCTGCGGCTGGTGCTCACCGTCTTCTGGTCCACCTGGTGCGTCCCGGCCTGGATGCTGGTGCAGGCCGGGGCGATGGGGAGCTTCTACGACTACTTCACCCACTTCGATCTCCAACTGGAACTCATCGACCGGCGCTCCAGCCTCTCCACCGCGCTGCCCCTCCTGTTCTGGGTCCTGGCCTACGCCGTGCTGCCGATGTTCTGCGCCGTGGCCATGCGCGCCCTGCCCGGAAGGCGGGGCTGGGCGGCCAAGGCCGCGATGATCCTGGCCAACGCCTGGGTGATCTTCGCCCCGTTCTTCAAGGGCCCGATCTTCTTCTACCTGCTGTTCCTGGTCTTCGCCGGCGCGGCCCGGGACGCCAGGCGGCTGCTCAAGCCGCTGCTGGCGGTGCTCGCCGTGGCCCTGGCGGCCCTCAGCACCTACTACATCAAGGTCGCCGCCATGGCCGGCAGCGTCCTCGGCGGTACCAAGCTGCTCCAGCACTACCTCTACCGCCTGGGCATCGACCAGTTCTTCTACACCGCCATCTTCCCGGGGCAGACCCCGTTCCTGCCCCTGGACCTGGCCTCGGCGCCCAGCCTGGACGCCTACGTCAGCTACGCCTTCATCTACCCCATGGACGCCCTCAATCCGGTGGGCACCACCGGCGGCCCCTACATCTGCAGCGCCTGGGCCCAGGGCGGCATGGTCCCGGTGCTGGTCTACGGCATCCTGGTGGGCGCCGGCCTCAAACTGCTCTGGACCCTGGCCCGGACCCTGGAGGGCCCGCTGGGGGAGGCCCTCCAGGGCTGGGTCGCCTTCACGGCCTTCATGGCCGCCCAGCAGTCCTTCCGGGGCCTGCTGTTCTCCGCCTGGGGGGTGCTCTACGGGGTGGCGGCGGCCGTGCTCATCCAATCGATCCTGGCGCTGCGGAACGCGCTGGGCCGTTTTGCCGCCACCAGATAGTCCCCGGAGGATTGCGCGTCATCGATTTTGCCTTGCACTTGTAAGGAATACCGGAGGCTCATTCTCGGCCATCAAAGGTTATGGGTGCCGCTCTTCCAAGTTTCGCTACGATGCCTTCCTGGAGCAAGGATTCCCGATCGCCACGGGAGTGATCGAGGGGGCCTGCCGCGATCTGGTCAAGGACCGGATGGACCTCACCGGAGCCCGATGGAGCCTGACCGGAGCCGAGGCCATCCTGCGCCTGCGGGCTCTGAAATCAAGCGGCGGCTTAGACGAATACTGGCGTTTCCATGAAGCCCAGGAGCTCAAGCGCAACCATGCGGCCCGCTACAAGGACGGCATCCTCCCTGATGTAGTCCTGCCGAATCCGATGGGGCGTTCGCGTTTCAGGCTGGTGAAGGTGCCAGGAGACCTTTGGCGGGACTTTGGGCCGGCTGCTGCTGTAAAAGAGCCGCACCCAAATTTTTTGGAAACTTTGACTGTTTTTTGCAACACCCAAAAGGCGACTTGGTGAGAGGGAGGTGGCCTCATGCGGAATTAATGGATGTGGACGAAATTGGGCCCGTGAATTTGTCTTCAACTTAATAACGACCAGTCAATAGAGGCATGAAATGATTAGCAAAAAAACCGTTTTAGCGTCCATCATTTCGCTCGGGCTTTCAAATGCTCCCCTCCTGGCGAGTGAAGCGCCCGCTGCCAAAGATGGAAAGGGCGGTTCCCCTTCCCGTCCCTCTGGCGGAGGCGGGGAAAGGGGCAGGGACGGCTTCCCTAGTGGCCAACCTGGAGGCAGGGGCGGTGATGGTTATGGGGGTGGATCTGGCGGCAGGGGAGGGGATGGCGGTTCCGGTTCCTTGCAAGGTGGCAGGGGTGGAGATGGGGGTAAAGGTGGTGATAGCGGGGGCAAGGGCGGTGACGGGGGGCAGGGAGGACACGGTGGCGATCGCGGGGGCAGGGGCGGTACTGGGGGGCAGGGAGGCAAGGGGAAATCCCGGTAAATGCCCCCTGGAAGATGCCGCCTAGGGCCTCGGTAACCTGCGATCGAAAGGCCCCGGCAGCAATTCCTTCCGAAACCATCGATCTAATCACAAGCATATGGAGGGTAATATGAGCGGTTAACTTAATTGAATAAAAACAACCAAATAACATGTCAAACACTCAATAATTCCCAGTGAATAGAAAGCACTGGTAAGCCGAAATAAGGATGGAAATATGTCGACCCATAAAGGTGTTGTTGCAACCGCGATAGTGCTTGGCCTGCTGACTGCACCAATGGCTGCCGTATGTTCGGATGGGGGCGGTAAATCAGGTGGTTCCTCGGGGGGCGAAGGCGGTAAAGGAGGGGACGGCGGTAAGGGCGGAGGTTCCCTTGGCCAGGGTGGGAGAGGTGGCGATGGTGGTCATGGCGGCCAAGGTGGCGGTGGTAACCAGGGCGGCAAAGGAGGGGATGCCGGGAAGGGTGGTGCCGGCGGAGGTGGCGGTAAGAGTGGTGGTGCAGGCGGGAGTGCCGGCAAAGGCGGAGCAGGTGGTAAAGGCACCAAATAGGGAGTTGCAAATGGGAGGTGCAAAATGACTCTGAAAGGCAATTTATTACTTGCCGGATTGACCATTACTTTGCTTGACCCTTGTTTGGGGGGAAAGACTGAAGAAATGTCCGGTAAAGGTGGGAGTAAAGGCCAAAGCGGTGCTCCCAAACAAGATGCGCCCAAGAAGGACGATGCCGGCGACAAAGGCCCCAAGGATGGTGAGGGTGGGAAAGGAGGTGAAGGTGGCAAAGGCGGCGATAGCTGGTTTGGCCGAGGTGGCAAGGGAGGCAAGGGTGGTGATGGGCCGGGTGGAGGAGGCAAAGGCGGGGCCGGTGGCAGAGGACCCGTTGAGGACGGGGCTCCGGGGAAATCCGGGCAGACGAAATGACGCATCTCATGGCCTTCATCTTGAGTTAGAGGCGTTTCTAAAGGGCCCAGGGACGTCCACTTGTTCTTCCTGAAATCAGGTTCTGGCCATTGCGAGGAGGCTTGGTGAAAGCCCGCCTCTGGCTCCTCGCGGCTGGTGTGGCAGTCCTGGCTGGGCTGCTCCTGGCCCTGCCGGGACGTGACCGGAGCCTGCCCCAAGCGCCACCCTTCCGTCTGGGGCAGGCCTTGACAGAGGACCTGAAGATTTCGGTGCGGGAGGTGGGGGTAGTTGATCCCACCTCCAAGGTTGACGTGAAGGCCGCAGTCTCGGGGCGGGTGATGGTCATTCGGGTGCGGGAGGGGGACACGGTGCGGCGTGGGCAGGTCCTGGCCGAGGTGGAGCCGGACGTGACCCAGGCCCAGTCGCTGGCCTCAGTTCAGGGTCGGGTGTCCAGCGCGGAGGTGAAGCTCCGGCACACCCAGCGGGATCTGGACCAGTTGGAGGCTCTGTTCCTGGAGGGCATCGTGCCCGAGCGGGATTACCGCGCCGCCAAGGTGGAGCGCGACTTGGCCCGGGAAGCCCTCGGTGCCGCCCGGGCCGATTACCGAATCGTGGAGGACCGGGGCATCCCCATCAGTGGCGGCGCCTCCACCCAGGTGGCCCAGGTGACGTCGCCGATGAATGGGGTGGTGATCCATAGGGGCGTTGAGCCGGGCGACACCATCACTTCCGGGGTGAGCAGCTTCAACGCCGGCACGGTGCTGTTCATCGTGGCCGACCTGAAGTCTCTGATCATCAAAGTGAACCTCAACGAGGTGGATATCGCCAAGGTCAAGGTGGGGCAGGAGGCCGTGATCACCTTGGATGCCTATCCCCAGCGCACCTTCCGGGGCCGGGTGCGGTTCGTCGCCCCAGCCGCCGAGGAGGTGGAGAAGCTCAAGGTGTTCAAAGTGGAGTTGGCCCTGGACCGCCTGGACGATGCCTTCCGCACCGGCATGACCGCCAATGTGGAGATCCAGGGCGAGAAGCGGACCGGGGCCCTGAGCGTGCCCTTGGAGGCCCTGCAGCGCAGGGACGACCGGACCGTGGTCTACCGCCAGCGACCGAACCTGGAGCCCAGGGCCCTGGAGACGGCCCGGGAGGGGCTCGTGGGCCGTTCCAAGTCCGTGTGGCTGTCCGAGCATTGGCAGGACTATTTCCAAGCTGTGCCGGTGGAGGCCGGGCTGGCCACTCTGGAGCGGGTGGAGATTCTCTCCGGGTTGGTCTCCGGCGACCAGGTGAGCCTGGAGGACCCCACCCGCCGGCGGGTGGAAACGGATGACAGCACCTTCTGATCGGAGCGTACATGTCCCCCGCCATCGTTACCCATGGCATCACCAAGGTCTACGGCGCCGGCGCCGGCAGCGTCCAGGCCCTGGGCGGGATCGACCTGCAAGTGGAGCGGGGTGAGTTCCTGGCCCTGGGGGGACCCAGCGGTTCGGGAAAATCCACCCTGATGGCCATCCTGGGCTGCCTTGACCGCCCCACTGCGGGGCGCTACGTCCTGGACGGGGAGGCGGTAGAGAGGCTATCCGGCCCAGCCCTGGCCCGTATCCGCAACGCCCGCATCGGCTTTGTGTTCCAGAGTTACAACCTGCTGCCCCGGACCACGGTGGCGCGCAACGTGGAGCTGCCCCTGCTCTACGCCGGGGTGCCCCGCCGGGAGCGGCGCCGGCGGGCGCTTGAGCTGCTGGAGCAGGTGGGGCTGGGCGCGCAGGCCGAACGGCTTCCGGGACAGCTCTCCGGCGGGCAGAAGCAGCGGGTCGCCATCGCCCGCAGCCTGGCCAATCGCCCCACCATCCTTCTGGCGGACGAGCCCACTGGCGCCCTGGATTCGCACACCGGGATGGAGATCCTGGACCTGTTCCAGGAACTGAACTGCCAAGGCCACACGGTCATCCTGGGCAGCGAGGCGGCGCGGACCTTCTTCCCGGACGGGGACGCACCGGGCCGGACCCTGGTGATGGACGGCATCCCGGTGGCCGTGGTGGGGACCTTTCAGCCCAAGGTGTTCCGGTTCCTTGAAAGCGACCCCAACCTGTTCGCCTGGCGCAACCGTACCATCGCCGTGCCCGCAGCCTTTGTGCAGAAGCGCCTCCAGGCCGACCCGCACCTACGTCTTGACGTGATCACCTTCCGGGTGCCCGATACGGGGCGGATCGAAGCCTTCAGCCTGGACTTGGCCGCCTTGCTGCGCGCCAGCCATCGGTTCCAGACCGATTTCCGCCTGGACGACGTAGCCGCCCGGCACCGGCGGGAGCAGCGCCAGAGCGCCGTCTACGATCTGGTTTTCATGCTTTCCGGGCTCCTGGCCCTGCTGGGTGGGGGCTTGGTGAACGTGAACATCCAGCTAGCCGCCCTGCGCGAGCGGGTGCAGGAGGTGGGCCTGAGGATGGCCCTTGGTGCTTCCGGGCGGGAGGTGTTCAAGGCCTTCATGACCGAGGCCCTGGTGCTCACGGCTCTGGGCGCGGCGGTGGGGCTGGGTGCGGGCGCCTTGTTCGCCTGGATCATCGCCTGGTGGCTAGGCGTACCCCTGTACGTGCGTCCGGACAGCTTCCTGTGGGCGTTCCTGCTGGCCGGAGCCTTCGGGTTTGCCTTCGCCCTGGTACCGGCGTGGAAGGCTGCCCGGCTGTCCCCCATGGAGGCCCTGCGCTATGAGTGACCCGGAGGGCTCCCGGATCTGCGCTTTGGTCCACCGGCTTACCCTGGCTGCGGAGGTGGCCGCCAGCGCGCTGGGCGAACTCTGGGCCCACCGCCTGCGCTCGCTGCTCACGCTCACCCTGCTCATGCTCGGAGTGTTCGCCCTGGTGGTGATGGGCGCCCTGCTGCACGGGGTGATCGATCAGGTTCATGCCGGATACAGTGGCATGTGCTGGGACGGGACGCTGGTGCTGCGCCCTCGGGCGGAGCGCACGCCGGCGGACCAGAAACGCTTCTTGCAGAGCCCCGGGTTGCGCATGGACGACCTGCTCCGGCTCACAGCGCCAGACCCGAGGGTCCTGGCCTTCTTGCCGCGGGCCGAGACACAGGCCGACCTGCGGGTGCCCGGGGGCGTTCTCCGGGTTTCCGTCACCGGGAACGCAGCCGCCTACTTCCCGGCCATGCGCCGCCGGATCGCATCCGGGCGTGGATTGACCGGAGTCGACCAGCGGCAGCGCAGCTCGGTGGCGGTGCTGGGCGCGTCCCTGGCCGCCCGAGTCCTGGGTGGGGCGGATCCGGTGGGGCGGGAGATCGTCCTGGATGGGCTGCCGTTCCGGGTGGTGGGCGTGCTGGCGCCCATGGTCGCCTTCAACGCGGACATGCGGCTGGACGCCAATGGCGTGCTGGTGCCCCTGGAGACCTTCGCCGACCGCTTGGACCCGCAGCGGAGACTGGGCTCAGTGGTCGTAAAACTCCGCA
>Ga0209415_10018481_pt1 | contig 10997 bp, 7 predicted proteins | sample PeaSoiSIISIP2007_FD_187696 | JGI IMG/M metagenome (GOLD analysis project Ga0209415, IMG submission 187696) | Peat soil microbial communities from Weissenstadt, Germany - SII-SIP-2007 (SPAdes) (version 2) | ecosystem: Environmental > Terrestrial > Soil > Wetlands > Peat | place: Germany...
ATCGGCGGACGAGCCCGCCGCTCCGTCGGACGAGTCGTCGGCGTCGTGCCGGGTGCGGATCGGATCCGATGGATGCGACGCCCCGTTGGCGGCACCGTTGGATGCGCCGGTGCCGGCTTCGCCGGATGTGCCGGTGGCGGCTCCGTGGCCGGCTCCGCCGGTGGCGCCGTTCGACGCGCCGTGGGACGGTCCTGGTCCCGGTCCCGACGCCGGCGAGCGGGACAGTCCGCTCTCGACCTGCACCACGCGGACGCCTGATGCCGTGACCAGGCGCAGCTCCACCGCCGGCGCCACCTCGAGCCCGAGGTCCTCGACGGCAGCCGCGGCCTGCGTGCCGATGGCGATGTCGGACCGACCCGGGATGCACACCACGCGGCGGTCCTCGCCCGCCGCGAACGACTCCAGGGCCCGGGCCAGGCGGGGGTGGGCGCCGAGAGCATCGCGGGCGGCGACGCGGGCGTCGGCCGCCGACGTCAGGTCCAGGAGGTTCCCGGCCACGACGACCAGCCCGGGGCCCTCCCAGGTGTCGAGGGCACGGGCCAGGCCCGTCGCCGCCCATGCGGTGGCGGCGGTGGGTTCGGGCGACAAGCCGAGATTGGCGGCGACCAGGACGCGCCGACCCACGCCGACATCGATGGCGAGGGTGTCGGTGCCTGTACCCGGCTGGCCGCCGGGCAGGGGTGCTGCCTCTGAGGCGCCGTCGACCATGTCATACCCATCTTGGCAGGCCTGTTCGGCAACGACGGTTGGGTTGGGGGGCCGCACGGCGCGCTCCGCCACCGCCCCGGTGCGCGCCAGGGTCCCCGACCTGCCCCGATCCGATCCCCGACCCGGGCCGGACGGGTCCGGCACGGGTCCCCCGACGGGCGCCTTGGGTAGGCTCGGCCCGACGGCGCGGCGGCAGGGTTCGCCGCCGACCGACGCCAGGAGGGGATCGCCAGCCATGTCCGACGCCGGCCGGGCCGCCATCGACGACTTCTACCTCGAGGAGCGACGGTTCGCGCCGCCGGAGGGGTTCGCCGCCCAGGCGGTGGTGTCCGACCCGTCGGTGTTCGAGCGTGCCGCCGCCGACCCCGAGGCATTCTGGGCCGAGCAGGCCCGCAGCCTGGCCTGGTTCGACGAGTGGCACACCGTGCTCGAGTGGGAGCTCCCCTTCGCCCGGTGGTTCGTGGGGGGCACGCTGAACGTGTCCTACAACTGCCTCGACCGTCATGTTGCCGCCGGTCTCGGGGACCGGGTCGCCTTCCACTGGGAGGGCGAGCCGGGGGACACGCGGACCGTCACCTACGCCGAGCTGTTGGCCGAGGTCGAGCGGTTCTCCAACGTGCTGAAGGGCCTCGGGGTGCGGCGCGGCGATCGCGTGGCCATCTACATGCCCATGATCCCCGAGCTTCCCGTGGCCATGTTGGCCTGCACCCGCGTCGGCGCCGCCCATTCCGTCGTGTTCGGCGGGTTCTCCCCCGACGCCCTCCGGGACCGCATCAACGACGCCCAGGCCAAGGTGCTCGTCACCGCCGACGGCGGCTGGCGCCGGGGCAGCGTCGTGCCGCTCAAGGAGAACGCCGACAACGCCCTGGCAGAGACGCCCTGCATCGAGCATGTCGTGGTGGCCCGGCGCACGAGCGGGCCGGACGCGGCCCTCCCCATGGTGTCCGGACGCGACCACTGGTGGGACGACCTCATGGCCGGGGCCGAGCCGTCGTGCCCGCCCGAGCACATGGACGCCGAGGACCTGCTCTTCCTGCTCTACACCTCGGGGACGACGGCCAAGCCCAAGGGCATCATGCACACCACCGGCGGGTACCTCACACAGGTCGCCTCGACGCACCGGGCCGTGTTCGACCTGCACGCCGAGCGCGACGTCTACTGGTGCGCGGCGGACATCGGCTGGGTCACGGGGCACAGCTACATCGTGTACGGGCCGCTCGCCAACGGGGCGACGAGCGTGATGTACGAGGGGACGCCCGACTTCCCCGACAAGGACCGGTGGTGGGACATCATCGCCCGCTACGGGGTCACCATCCTGTACTGCGCGCCCACGGCCATCCGGACGTTCATGAAGTGGGGGACCGAGTTCCCCGAGCGCCACGACATGTCCTCGCTGCGGGTGCTCGGATCGGTGGGCGAGCCCATCAACCCGGAGGCCTGGGTGTGGTACTGGCACCACATCGGCGGCGACCGCTGCCCGGTGGTGGACACGTGGTGGCAGACCGAGACCGGGGCCATCATGATCTCGCCGCTCCCCGGGCTCACGACGTGCAAGCCCGGTTCGGCCACGTTCGCGCTGCCGGGCGTCGGGGCCGAGGTCGTCGACGACACCGGGACGGCGGTCGAGCGCGGCGGCGGCTATCTCACCCTCACCCGTCCGTGGCCGTCGATGCTGCGCGGGCTGTACGGGGATCCCGAGCGCTACCACCAGACGTACTGGGCCCGCTTCGAGGGCCGCTACTTCGCCGGCGACGGCGCCAAGATCGACGACGAGGGCTACCTGTGGCTGCTCGGGCGGGTCGACGACGTGATGAACGTGTCGGGGCACCGGATCTCGACCGCCGAGGTGGAGTCGTCGCTCGTCAACCACCCGTCGGTAGCCGAGGCTGCCGTGGTCGGCGCCAAGGACGCCACCACCGGGCAGGCCATCATCGCCTTCGTCACCTTGAAGGCCGGCCAGGACCAGACCACCCAGCACGGCGAGGACCTGCGCAGCCACGTGGCCGGCCACATCGGTTCCATCGCCCGGCCGAAGACGGTGATCTTCACTGACGAGCTCCCCAAGACGCGGTCGGGGAAGATCATGCGCCGTCTGCTGCGCGACGTCGCCGAGGGCCGCGACCTGGGGGACACCACCACCCTGGCCGACCCCCGGGTGGTCGACGAGATCCGGCGCCTGTCCACCACGCAGCCCACCGAGGACTGAACGGGCCGACCGCGTGGTTGACGTCGTCGAGGATGGCCCGTCGCCCCGGCCGGTGCCGGGTAACTGGTGCTGGCGGGCCGGCCCCGCCGAGCCGGGACCGACCGTCGTGTTCGACATCGACGGGGTGCTGTCCGACGCCGCCGGGCGCCAGCACTTCCTGGAGTGGGGGCGCAGGGACTGGGACGCCTTCTTCGACGCCTGCGGCGAGGACCCCCTGGTGGCCGAGGTGGCCCGCCTGCTCGAGCTCCTCGACCCCGGGCTCCGCGTCGTCCTGCTCACCGGACGCCCGCTTCGCGTCCAGCCCCAGACGCTGTCGTGGCTGGCGCGTTACGGGCTGCGGTGGGACGTGCTGGTCATGCGCGACTTCGGGGACTACGCCCAGGCGTCGCGCTTCAAGCGCGCCGCCGTGGGGCAGCTGCGCGCCCTGGGGTTCGAGCTCGAGCTCGCCTTCGAGGACGATCCCCGCAACCGCGACATGTTCCACGGCGAAGGTGTCCCCTGCATCTACATCCACTCCGGTTACTACGACTGAGGTGCCAATGGCTCATCCCCGCACGTTCCGGTTCGCCGCCCAGCTCTCGAAGGCGCCCGACGGCACGGCCCGGTCCTGGGCCGACCAGGCCCGCAAGGCCGAGGACCTCGGCTACGCCACGCTGCTCATGCCCGACCACTTCGGCGACCAGCTCGCCCCCGTCCCCGCCATGATGGCGGCCGCCGATGCCACGACCACGCTGCGGATCGGCACGCTCGTGTTCGACAACGACTACCGCCATCCGGTGGTGCTGGCCAAGGAGGCCGCCACCCTCGACCTCCTGTCCGGGGGCCGTCTCGAGCTCGGCCTCGGGGCCGGGTGGATGCGCACCGACTACGAGGATTCCGGCATCGCCTACGACCCCCCGGGCGTGCGCGTGGACCGGTTCGTCGAGGGGGTGACGGTGGTGACCGGCCTGCTCGAGTCGGATGGCCCCTTCTCGTTCGAGGGCGAGTACTACACCGTGAACGGCCACACGCTGCTCCCCCGACCGCTGCAGCGCCCGCGCCCGCCCCTCATCGTGGGCGGCGGGGGCAAGCGCGTGCTCGGCATCGCCGCCCGCTGTGCCGACATCGTGAGCATCAACGTCGACCTGCGGGCCGGCACGGGGGGCGTGGAGACGGCCCCCAACGCCTCGCCCGAAGCGACGCGCCGCAAGATCGGGTGGGTGCGGGAGGCGGCGGGGGCGCGCTTCGACGACATCGAGCTCAACTGCCTCATCGGCTTCGCCCTCGTCACCGACGACCGGCACTCCCTCGTCGACGCCATGGCGCCGACGTTCGGTGTCGACCCAGCCGACGCCCTCCATGTGCCCGTGGTCCTCATCGGCACGCTGGACGACATGGTGGAGGAGCTCCAGTGGCGCCGCGAGGAGTACGGCATCTCCTACTTCTCCATCGAAGCGGACTGCTGGGAGGCGCTCGGCCCCGTGGTGGCGCGCCTGGCCGGGACCTGAGGTCGGTCGGGAGACGATCAGGGTTCGGCCGCGGGCGCTGGCGCCGGGCCGTCGGCTCCCGTCGCCGGCCCGCCGCCCGCCGCCCGCATGCCACCCGTCACCGCTTCGCCTCCGCCCACCGGGCGGGTGGCGACGATGCAGCCGCACACGATGAGCACGAAGCCGATCCCGGTCGCCGGCCCCACGTGCTCCCCCAGCGCGAAGACGCCCAGGAACACCGCCACGACGGGATTCACGTAGGTGATCACCGTGGTGCGCACAGGGCCCGCCTCGCCGATGAGGGCGAAGAACATGAGAAAGGCGGCCACGGTGCATACGAGCGTCAGCGTCACCGCCGACGCCACCACCGTGCCCGCCAGGGCCCGTCGGGGTAGCTGGACCAGGGCCGCGGGCAGGTAGCCCAGGGCGCACAGGGCCAGTGATGCGGCCACCACCCCGAGCCCGGGCAGGTCGGCGAAGCGGTGCGCCAGGATCCAGGGCCCGACGGCGTAGCCCAGCCCGACGACGCCGAGGGAGGCGACGGCCAGGGCGTCGGAACGGCCCACGTCGAAGCCCACCAGCACCGCCACCCCGCCGAAGCCGAGCAGCAGGCCGCCGAGGCGGGCCCCGTCCAGCCGGTCCGAGCGCGTCAACCACGCCACCAGGGCGGCGAAGAGCGGGACGGTGGCGATCAGCAGCGCCGCCAGCGAGCTCGACACGTGGCGCTCGGCGCCGAAGAGCAAGAACCACGGGACGCCCATCTCGACGACCGTGTACGCGACGAGCGGGCGCCAACGGCGCAGTACCGGGACGAGCACGCCCCGGGCGGCGGCGAAAGGGACGAGCACGACGGCACCGCCACCGGTCCGGATGAACACGAGCAGCGCCGGGCTGAGCTCTCGGACGGAGATTCGGATGAGGAAGTACGGCAGGCCCCACACGATGCCGAGGGCCACGAACAGCACCCATCCCCTCCGGGTCATGGCGCCGCCGCCCCCGTCGGTCACGGCGTGGGCGCCGATCCCCCCGGGTGCCTCGTCGACGCCGGGCGGTCCGCCCGCCCGTCGGGCGCGCTGCAGGGTCGGTCGTGAGTCGCCCGGTGGCGCCGGGCGCTCAGGCCGGCCGGCCGCCCGGGCACCAGGAGTTGCGGGGCACGCCGGCGCAGGGATCGGGCATGGAGGCGAGCGCGCCCGGCAGTGGGTGCATGGTGATCGCCGTCAGCGGGGGATAGACCGACCCGGCGGGGCAGGCCCCGTAGCCCGTGTCGCACAGCACCTGGGCGAGGAGCGGACCACCCGCGTTGGACGAGCTGATGGTCCCGGCGCAGCGGGGCTGGGACTGCTCGAGGCCCGCCGGCGTGCTCCCGTCGGGGGCGAGGTTCCCGGCGAAGCAGTTGCCCGGCTGGCCCGCCTCGATCACGATCTGGCCGAAGTCGGCGTTGGAGGGGTTCGCGAAGTAACCGTCGTGGACGAACCTGTTGTCGAGCAGGGCGTCGCCCTCGGGGTCGAGCACGCACCCGAAGCCCGCCAGCTCGAAGCCACCGGCACCGCCGCAGGTCTGGCCCAACACGGGCGGGTTGCTGTCGGGGTAGGGCACGAACAGCACGCCCCATGCCCCGTTGTCGGAGAACGTGTTGTCCATCACCGTGTCGTTGGTGCCGCCCGAGACGGTCATTCCCGTTCCCGTCGGGCCGGCGCTCGCCGATCCGGCCTGGGGGACGTCGGGGTTGTTGTTGTCGCGGACGGAGTTGTGGATGAAGACCCAGCACGAGTGGGTGTGGGTGATGGGGCTGGTGCCGTCGTGCGGGCAGGCGCCGTTCTGGGGGGCGGGCGGGTCGCCGTCGATCTGCGTGTTGGTGTCGGCCCCGTCCTTGTTGTGGTCGAACCGGGAGTTCTCGATGACGATGGCGCCGCCGGAGTTGGTCCCCGAGTACCCGAGGGCGCTGTACTGCATCCAGGCGTGGTCGATCGTGACGTCGCACTGCTGGCGGCATGCGCCCACGTACATGCCCGAATCGTTGAAGTTGCTGGCGTAGATCTGATCCCACGACGCCGGCCCGGCGGCGTTGGAGGCGAAGATCCCGTACTGGGCGGCGGTCTTCTCGCCCCCGTAGTAGGTGGACGTGGCCGTGAGGTAGGCACCGCGGTAGCCCGTCATCCCGATCCGTCCCGATCCGTCACCGCCGTTCCACCAGATCTCGTTGCCGGCGTCGCCCGACCCCCCGAGGAAGTTGCACACCGTCAGGTTCTCGATGCTCACGTCGTCGGCCTTCCACACCACGATGCCGTTGCGACCGGGTGGGGCGCCGCCGGGCCCGGTGGCGCCCAGTCGCTGCGCCGCCGGGGCGGCGCTGCACGGGGTGGTCGAGCCCGGCACGGTGCCGTCGATGATCACGCCCGAGCGGCTCATGCCCCGCAGGTGGATGTCCGGTGTGGAGATGACCACCCCGCCGAAGTCGCCGTCGCCGGTGTCCTGGGTCGACGGTGCGCTGTCGTCGTCCTCGTGGTAGTCCCCCGGCGCCACCAAGATCCAGTCGCCGGGCCGGGCCGCGTCGACGGCGGCCTGCACCGAGCGGTAGCCACCGGGGTGTCCCGCGTACGTGCCCACCAGCAGCACACGCGCCGCCGCCGCCCCGTGGGTGGCCGCACCCGAGCTGCACGATGCCAGCACCCCGGCCGTCGCCACGCCCGCCACCACCAGGGCGGCGACGCGTCGGCGGGGCGTGCGTCGGGACATGTCACCCATGGTCGTCACCCCCGGGCCCGGGGAGGGGCCGATCCCACCGGGACCGTGCGCCGCCGGTGCGATCGATGAGCCGAATGTACCAACCCGCCCCGGCGCGCCGTATTCTCGGCGCTCCGGGGCGAGCGGCCCGGGCGGGGCCCGAGCGGGGGCGAGCGTCGGTGCGGGTCGGGACCTGCCGGAGCCCACCGGCATCGGCCGGGAGCGGCCGGCGTGGATCGGGCGGGGCCAGGGCCTGTCGACAGGGGAAGGGGAGACACATGCAGGACGCGTTGCACGGGGCGACGATCGTGGTCACCGGGGTGACCGGCCAGGTGGCCGAGCCGCTGGCGTGCGCCCTCGCCACCCGCAACACCGTGGTCGGTGCGGCCCGGTTCAGCGACGGACGGGCACGGGAGCGGCTCCAGGCTGCCGGCGTGCGATGCGTGCCGGTCGACCTGACCGAGGGCGACGTCGGGGCGCTTCCCGCCGACGCCGACTATGTCCTCAACTTCGCGGTGACCAAGACCAACGACTGGGACGGCGACCTGCAGGCCAACTGCGGGGGGGTGGCGGCGCTCATGGAGCACCACCGTGGCGCCCGCGCCTTCCTCCACTGCTCGACCACGGCGGTGTACCGGCCCATGGGCCACCACGTCTTCTCCGAGACCGACCCTCTGGGCGACAACCACGGCGTGTGGCCCTTCCTGCGGACCTACAGCATCTGCAAGATCGCAGCCGAGGCCACAGCGCGCTGGGCGGCGCGGCGCTTCGAGCTCCCGACCGTCGTCACGCGCCTGTCGGTGCCCTACGGCGACGGCGGCGGCTGGCCCGCCGTCCACCTCCACATGATGATCAACGGGTCGGCCATCCCCGTCCACGTCGACGCCCCGAGCGTCTACCACCCGCTGCACGAGGACGACATCGCCCGCATGCTGCCCCGGATGCTGGCTGCGGCGTCGGTGCCGGCCACCGTGGTCAACTGGGGCGGTGACGCGGCAGTGAGCATCGAGGACTGGTGCACCTACCTGGCCGGCATCACCGGCCTCGAGGCCCGCTTCGCGCCCACCGAGCACACCATCGACAGCGTGGAGCTCGACCTCACCCGGATGCACGAGCTGGCGGGCCCGACCACCGTCGACTGGGAGGACGGCATGCGCCGGATGGTGGCCGCCCGGCACGGCGAGCTCCTGCGGGACTGACACCGCGGGTCACGACGACCTCGTGGCGGCCGTGGCGGCGAAGGGTCAGGACCGGCTCGGGACCGGATCACGACCCCCGTCGACGCGTCCGGCGCAGGATGTCGTCCCGGCGTCTGCGACCGGGGCCGAGGACGCCGGCGCCGATCCACCCGGCCGCCACCAGGACCACCGACGCCAGCACCACCGGGAGATCGCCTCCCCGCTCGTAGAGGGTCCGGCCGGCGCGCATGGCCACGTCGGCGACGATCACCGACCGCTTCGCCAGCGCCGTGCGCAGCAGCACGTGGCCGCGGTGGTCGATCACGGCGCTGAAACCCGTCGGCGCCGCCTGCACGAGGTCGCGGCCCTCGGCGATGGCCTGCAGGCGAGCAGCGGCGATCTCCTGGGTGGGGACCTGGCTCGTCAGGTAGGACGACGTGTTGGTGGGGACGATCAGCAGCCGTGCGCCCGCCCGGGTGGCGACACGCCCCCGGTCGGCGTAGAAGACCTCGTACGAGATGAGCGTGCCGAGAGGCCCGGCCGGGGTGTGCAGCACGCCGTCGCCGTGGCCCGGCACGGCGTCGAGCGGAACGCTCGACAGGCTAGCGAGATGCTCGAAGAACCCGCGGTAGGGCACGTACTCGCCGAAGGGGACGCGGTGGACCTTCTCGAAACGCGCCACCAGCCTTCCCGCCGGCGAGAAGGCGACGGCCTCGTTGCGGAACCTCCCGCCCGGGACGTCCTCGGTGACGCCCACCACGAGGGTCGCCCGCAGGTGCACGGCCAGCGCCGCCAGCTGCTGCTCCTGGGGTGACCCGGCGAGCGGTCCGTCGAGCGCCACCACGTCCTCGGGCCACAGCACCAGCGACGGTGGCCGGTCGCCGTCCCAGGCACCGATCTCGGCCGAGGCGGCGAACTGGGCGTCGTAGACGGCGGTGGTGTCGACCTCCGACTGGCGCAGTCCGCGTACCCCCCCACCCTGCACGGCGGCAACGCGCAGCATGCGCAGCGCCGGACCGCCGTCGGGGGCCAGTGCGCCCCAGGCAGCCAGCACCACCACCACCGCCAGCGCCAGGGTGCCGGCCCCCACCGTCTCCCGCACCCGCACCGGCGTGAACGAACGCTCGTCGAGCGCACGGCCACCGCCTGCCGGCCTGGCCAGCCGGAGGGCGGGGCCGACGAGCAGGGCGAGGCCGTAGCCGCCCAGCCACACCAGCCCGACCACGAGCAGGGGACCGCCGACACGAGCAGCACCGGCCACCGGCCCGCCGGCCTGTCCCAGGGCTACGCCCCCGATGGGCAGGCCGCCGAACGGCCACGCGGCCCGGAGGGCCTCGGCCAGGACCATGGCACCGGCCAGCGCGACGCCGCGGCCCCGACCCGAGCGGGGCACCACCGCACAGGCCAGGGCCGGGGCCAGGGACTCGATCGCCATGAGGACGAAGCCCCCGTAGGTGTTGAAGCTCGTCACCCACCACAGCCCGGGCACGAACATCCCGAGACCGGTGACGAAACCGGCCAGCACCCTGGCCCGGAGGCGCAGCCCGCCGAGGCGCCACCACAGGAGACCGGCGCCGGGGAAGGCGAGCACCCAGAACCCCCACGGCGGCAGGGCCAGGGCGATGAGGATCCCGGCCAGGAGCGAAGGACCCGCCACCGTGCCCAGCCGTCCGGCACCGGACCGCTGGCGGCGGCGGGCCCGTCCCCGCCGCCAGCGGGCGGCGCGCTCGCCCCAGCCGTGCCCTGCGCCCCCGGGCCGGTGGCGGCCGCCCGGGCCCCGTCGGCGCCGGCTGTCGAGACCCGGCAGGCGGCGGGTGCCCACGACCTGCCCCGGGGGGCCGGGTGTCACCGAGGCGAGCCCTCGGCCACGATTGCCGTGCCGAGGATGGCGTCGGCCGCCCGCCGACCACTGCCGACACAGGCGGGGATGCCCACGCCGTGGAATGCCGCGCCGGCCAGCGCCAGTGCCGGCAGGCGGGCCACGCCCGCCTCGATGGCGGCCACCCGGTCGAGGTGTCCGGGCGCGTACTGGGGAAAGGCACCCGGCCAACGGGTCACGACGGACTCGATCGGCGGCTCACGCACGTCGACGATGGGGCGGAGCTCGTCGAGCACGCGCGCCACCAGCTCGTCGTCGGACATGCCGGCCGGCCGGTCGTCACCCCAGCGCCCGGCCGAGGCCCGTAGCAGGACATCGCCCGGGCGGTGCAGGTGTGGCCATTTCGACGTCAGCCACGTGCACGCCGTCACCAGACCACCTTCGACCCTCGGGACGAGGAATCCCGTGCCCGCCAGCGCGTGCGCCACGCCTGTCTCGCCGAAGCGGAGCGTGACGAGCGCCACGTCGGCGGTGTCGATCCCCGCCAGCAACCGTGCGGTGGTGGGATCCACCGTCTCGAGGAGTCCGGCGGCGCCCCCTGCCGGCGCGGCGATCACCACGGCGTCCGCCTCGACGGCGCCGAGCGCGCTGTGCACGGTCCACGTCGTCGCCGACGGGCCGGAGGTGGCGGGCCGAGCGTCGACGTCGCGCCGGTGCAGCTCCAGTCGTTCGACCCGGCACCCCGTGCGCACGTCGACGCCGCGGCCGCGCAGCGCCTCGGTCAGCCGCTGGACAAGCCTCGACATCCCGCCGCTCACGGTGAGGAACACCGGCGGCGGACCGTCTCCGGCGGCACCGGCGGCACCGGCGGCACCGGCGGCACCGGCGGCACCGGC
>Ga0209415_10018482_pt1 | contig 10997 bp, 8 predicted proteins | sample PeaSoiSIISIP2007_FD_187696 | JGI IMG/M metagenome (GOLD analysis project Ga0209415, IMG submission 187696) | Peat soil microbial communities from Weissenstadt, Germany - SII-SIP-2007 (SPAdes) (version 2) | ecosystem: Environmental > Terrestrial > Soil > Wetlands > Peat | place: Germany...
CCCGCCGCTGTCACCCGGCGCCGATTCGCCACTGGCGGAGCGGGCGAACTACTACGACGTCGGTGTGCAGCAGAAAGTGGGCCGCGAGCTGACGCTGGGACTCGATACCTACGCCAAGCAGTCGGTGAATCTGATCGATGAAGGCCAGTTCGGTGCGCCGATCATCCTGACACCCTTCAATTACCGGTACGGCAAGCAGTACGGGATCGAGGGGACGCTGAACTATACGACGCCAAACTTCGTGGCCTATCTCAATCTCGCAGCCCAAAGCGCCAAGGGCAAGCAGATCGAATCGGCGCAGTTCAATTTCGCGCCGCCCGACTTGGCGTGGATCCAGAACAACTACATCCACCTGGATCACGAGCAGCAACGGACCGCCTCGGGCGGCGTGTCGTACCTGTGGCAGGGCACGCGGATCAGCGCCGACTTTCTGTACGGCTCCGGACTGCGTGCGGATCTGCCGCTTCCGGCAGGCGAGACGACGCTGTACGGAGGTACCGGTATCCCGAACGGCCTGAGCCTGCCGACCTACACTCAGGCCAACCTGGGGCTGACCCACGTGTTCCGTCCGGCCAGCACGGGACCTTTGACCGCACGATTTGACGTGATCAACATGTTTGACAAGGACTACCAGATCCGCAACGGCACGGGCGTCGGCGTCGGGGCGCCGCAGTACGGACCGCGGCGCGGCTTCTTCGCCGGGCTGTCGCTCGCCCTGTAAGAATGGCGAGGTGCCACGGGACCGTCCGTGGCACCTGTCGCCGCATGCCTAGATCCGAACCCCGGGACTCCGGACCGCCGCGATGGAAAGCCCTGGCGGTGTCTGAGGGGCCGCTTACCGGCCGCAAGGAGTCCGGCGTGCGATTGGAAGAGGCCCGGCCGCATGCAACTCTCATCGTGGCATTCGCCAGCGTTGCAGCGACAGCGAGCGCCTGGTCGCCACAAGCGGTGGCCGACAGCTCCGTGACGATGAGCGGGGCGCTCGGCGACTACCCCATGACGCGCGAGTCGAGTGGGACGAGCTGGCAGCCCGATGCATCGCCGATGATCGGAGTCCATTTCCCGGTTTCGGACTGGAGCCTGATGCTCCACGGCGAGCTGACGGGCGTGTACACGGACCAGTCGGGTCCGCGGGGTGACCGGCAGAGCTACCAGACGAGCATGTTGATGGTGCACGCGATGCGGTCCATCGGTGAGGACACGCTGACGCTCCGCGGGATGATCTCGCTGGAGCCCACGGAGGGAGCACGCGGCTACCCGCTGTTGTTCCAGACCGGTGAGACCGCCGACGGCATTACGCCGCTCGTCGATCGCCAGCATCCGCACAACCTGCTGATGGAAGCGGCGGCCGTTTACAGCCATCCGCTGAGCGAGAAGGACTCAGTCTTCGTGTATGCCGGTCTCGCGGGCGAGCCCGCGCTCGGACCGACTACCTACATGCATCGGTATACCGCCGATCCGAATACCGACGCGCCGCTGTCGCACCACTGGCTCGACTCGACGCATATCACCTACGGTACCGTAACGCTCGGGAGCGTCTGGGATTCCGTCAAGGTCGAGGTCTCCGCTTTCAATGGCCGGGAGCCGGACCAGCACCGCTACGACGTCGAGCTCCGCGGCTTCGATTCGTATGCGGCGCGACTGACCTACAATCCGGCTCCGGAATGGTCGATGCAGGTCAGCGCGGGGCACCTGGCGAGCCCCGAGCAACTCGAGCCGGCCGTCGCAGTCGATCGCACAACGGCATCCGTCACGTATCACCACGCCGGCGAGCGGCTCGAATCCGAGACGTTTGTGGCGTGGGGAAGGAATGCCCCGACCGGGCAACCTGCCACGAATGCGCTCCTCCTCGAGTCCGCCCTGACGTTGGCACGCGGAACGCTCCTCTACGGCAGAGTCGAACGCATCGACAAGGACGACCTCCTGCCGGCGGGATCAGCAAACGGCGGTCGCGCATTTCCCATCACAAAGGTCACAGCCGGCATCAGCGTCGACATCGCGGAGTTCGGGCACGCACGTTTCAGCACTGGCGCACAGGGTAGCCTGCACTCGGTCGGTGCGGCGCTCGCTCAGGACTACGGCGAACACCCATGGGGTGCGAGCGTGTACGTCCGTGTACGACTCGTGCCCTGAACGCCGCCGCGGTCAGTGCCGAGCGTGACGCGGATCGGCGCCGGTGTCTGCGGCGGTTGCTGCGCGAGCCATCCGGCAAGCCGGCTCAGGCGAGCTCAGGGGTCGTGAACTGCAGCGCTGCGAGGCGCCCATACAGCGGATTGCTGGCCGCGAGCTCCGCATGCGTGCCAATTCCAACAATCCGCCCGTGATCCATGACGACGATGCGATCCGCCCTGAGCACGGTCGCAAGCCGGTGCGCGATGACGATCGTCGTCCGGCCGTGGGTCAGGCGCTCGAGGGCCTGCTGCACGAGCCGCTCGCTCTCAGCGTCGAGCGCGCTGGTCGCTTCGTCAAGCAGCAGCACCGGTGGATCCTTGAGGATGGCGCGCGCGATCGCGAGCCGCTGCCTCTGCCCGCCTGAGAGCCTGAGGCCCCGCTCGCCGAGAAACGTGTCGTAGCCTTCAGGCATTGCTCGCAGGAAGCCATCCGCCGCGGCTGCCTTTGCCGCTGCCACGATCTCCGCATCGCTCGCACCCGGCCGGCCATAGCCGATGTTCTCCAGGGCACTCGCACCGAACAGCACCGTATCCTGTGGCACGAGGCCGATCTGGGCGCGCAGCTCCTGCGGCGCCAGCTCGGCGAGGTTGACGCCATCGAGCGTGATACGCCCCGACTGCGGGTCGTAGAACCGCAGCAGCAGCTGGAATGCGGTGCTCTTGCCGGCGCCCGAAGGGCCGACGAACGCCACCGTCTCGCCAGGCGCGATCTCGAGCGAGTAGTCGTTGAGTGCGGCAACCTCGGGCCGGGACGGGTAGCGGAACGTGACGTGCTCGAAGCGGATCCGGCCGGTCGCACGCCGCGGCAGGTGCGCCGGGTTCGCGGGCGCCGCGATCGCTGGCTGCGCAGCCAGCAATTCCGACAGGCGCTCCATTGCGCCGGCGCCGCGCTGCACCTCGCCCCACGTTTCGCTGAGTGCAGCCGCGGCCGCGCCGACATACACGGCGTACAGCAGGAATTGCCCGAGCTGGCCGCCGCTCATGCGGCCGGCGAGCACTTCGTGTGCGCCGAGCCACAGCACGACAGTGATGGCACCGAACACCATCATGATGCCCACCGCCGTGAGCCGCGCCCGCACTGCCGTCCGCTGGACTCCTGTCTGAAAGCTCGCCTCGACGGCTGCGGCGAACCGCCGGCTCTGAAGCTCCTCGAGCGTGTACGCCTGAACCGTCTGAATCGCGTTCAGGGTCTCGCCGGCAAGCCCGCTCGAGTCCGCGATGCGGTCCTGCGAGGCGCGCGACAGCGTCCGGACCCGGCGGCCGACGACGACCAGCGGCACGATCACGAGCGGCAACAGCACGACGAGCGCTGCCATCATCTTGCCGCTCGTCAGCGTCAGCATGACGAGAGCGCCGATGATGTTAAGCGTCGAGCGCAGCGCGATCGACAGCGAGGAACCGGCGATTGTCTGCACCAGCGTCGTATCGGTGGTCAGGCGCGACAGCACCTCGCCCGTGCGGGTCACTTCGAAGAACGTCGGGTCCATCCGGATCACGCGCCGGTAGACGGCCGCGCGAACGTCGGCGACGACCCGCTCGCCGATCCAGGTCATGTAATAGAAGCGCAGCGCCGCGAATCCGCCGAATACCACCGCGGCCGCGAGAAAACCCACGAAATAGCGATTGATCGTGGTGGCGCTCTGGGCCGCGAGGCCGTGATCGATCAGTTGCCGAAGCGCGACCGGGAGTGCGAGCATCGCACCCGCGGCGACCACGAGCGCCACGAGCGCGACGATCATGCGGCCGCGATACGGGCGGACGAACGGCGCGAGCGTCGCGAGCGGTCTTAGGGACCGGGCCCTGGGACGGTCGGCAGGGGCATCAGCCATTAGGGTGCGTCCGACGGGGTCTGGGCGCGCGCCGCGACGTATGAGAGGCCCGGTCGAGGTCGAATCGCGCGCGGCCGCCGGGCGGAGTCGCTCCGAGCAGACGGGCGTCGCACACGATGTCAGTCGCCCGTGGGCCGGCGGCGCGCGGGGCCACAGCCGTTCGATACTTTGCGACTGAATCTTCGAGCATGACGGGCCTTGGCGAGCGAGGGTCCTAAGTCTAGCCGGACGCGGCGCCGGTGCCGCGGCACAACTGCAACCGCGGCGCGCGCCACCTGGGGTCAAGATGTGCAAAGCTTGCGATAAGATAACTGCCCCTATGGCTGCGCGCGGCAAAATCCTGCGACGCGGCGGTGGCGGGTTGCCGCGGAGCAACGGCTGCGGCTCGTACGATTGAACTGCCGCACGCGCGAACGATCAAATTAGACGCGCCGGGACGCGGAATTTGGGATAACTGACGGCCTTCGTCCTGGCAGGTCAGCGCTTTCGGGCCCGGCGCGTTGTAACCAGGTAAGTCCTTTTCGGAGACCTTTCCATGCGTAAGCTTGTTCCCATCCTTCTGGTGGCGACTGCCGTCGTTCTCGCCGGTTGCGTGGCGCCGCCGCCAAGACCGATGTACCGTGATGTTCAGCCGGTACCAGCTGCACCCCCGCCGGAGCAGATCGCCGAGGTGGTTGCGTATCCTGCCCAGGGGCAGTCCGAGCAGCAGCTCGACCGCGACCGATACGAGTGTCATGTGTGGGCCGTAAAGCAGACTGGGTTTGATCCGAGCATCCCGGGCGTGCCGCCGCATCAGCGCGTGCGCGTCGTGCAGGGCCCACCGCCGGGCGCCGCCGTCGCCGGCGGTGCCGTGACAGGCGCGGTCATCGGCGCCGCAGTTTCCAGGCCATGGCAAGCGGGCGAGGGCGCGCTCATCGGCGCCGTCGCCGGTGCGACCATCGGCGCCATCGCCGAATCGTCGCGGGCCGAGGCGACCCACCAGGTCGAGCAGAGCGACCAGGCGCGACAGGCGGCGCAGATCTCCGGCCAGGAACAGAGGGCCGGCAGCTACCGGCGCGCGATCACCGCGTGTCTGACGGGCCGGGGCTATTCGGTCCGTTGAGGCAGGAGCATGTCAATGACAGGCATCAGAGTTCGTGTTGGCGCCGCGGCGCTGCTGTGCGCGATGGCGTTTGCAGTGCCGGCCCCGGCGCGCGCCGAACACGGCGGTAGTCGCGAGGCGCACTTCGATGGCCGCTACCAGCACAACCACGCGTATCCGGAGCGGGGATTCGTGACTCGCGAACTGCCCGGCGGTGGAATGGCCGTCAACCACTTCGATCACCGTTACTGGTACTCGGGCGGCGTCTGGTACGCGCCGCACGGCCCGCGATGGGTCGTGGTCGCTCCACCGATCGGCGTGTTCGTTCCGTTCCTGCCGCCGTTCTATACGACGGTCTGGTTCGGTGGGATTCCGTACTACTACGCGAACGATGCGTACTACGCCTGGCAGGACAGCGGGCACGGCTACGAGGTCGTCGATCCGCCGCCTGGGGCGATCGCCAGCACCGAGGGACCGGCGACGGAGGACATGTTCCTGTATCCCCGCAACGGGCAGGGCCCGGAGCAGCAAGCGCGCGACCGTTATGAGTGCCATCGCTGGGCCGCTGACCAGACCGGCTTCGACCCGACGCACCCGTCGGGTGGCGTCCCCGGAGAAGAAGCCCGCGGCAGGCGTGGCGAGTACCAGCGCGCCATGGCGGCGTGTCTGGAAGGCCGCGGCTACAGCGTCAAGTGACCGCTCGCACAGGGGGGGCGCAAACGCGGCGGGCCGCAGCGCCCGCCTGCGTGCTCGCTATCCTCGTGCTTGCCGGGGCCGGCTGCGGCGGACCGCACCTCGCGCGCGAACCCCGCCCGGCCGTAGACCTGGCCGGGCACTGGGTGCTCGATCCGACCGCGAGCGACGATGCGGCCCGCATCGTAAACGCGGCGTTGCCCAAACCGAGTAAGCGCCCCACTGACGACACGCCGCCGCCTTCCATGGCGAACGGCGATCAGCCCAACCGCACAGGCGGCGGTCATCGGGGCGGTCGGGGCAGCGCGTCGGGTAACGGCCAAAACAGCGGATCCAGCGCGGTGGAGCAGCCGGCTCTTCCGGCATGGGGAAAACTCGGCCCGGGCGAGTTCGTCCGGGCGTTCGCCCTGCCACCGGTGCGGCTCGACATTGCCGAGCAGCCAGCGCTCGTCGTGATCTCTCAAGGCGAGCGGCGGCGGGCGTTTCAGCCGGGCGATGAAGAGCCGGTCAGCGTCAATGATCGCTTCGGGTCGCGCAGCGTCCAAGCGGGCTGGGACGGCGCGGATTTCGTGATCGACAGCACCGACGGCACTCGCCTCAAGATCGTCGAGCGCTACCGGCAACTGCCCAACGACCGGCTGGCGCTCAATCTTGAGTTCAAGGCGCAACGCGTCAAGACGATGCGGATCCAGACCGTCTACCGCAGGGCCACGGCCTCTGAACTTGCCGCGCCGACGCCCGACGGCCCGCCGTCTCCCGGCCCGCGCTGACTCGCGCCCGGGGCGCGTCGAATCCTCGCGGCCGACACCCGGCCCCAATCCGGCCGAGGCGGACGCTGCCCGAGCAAAGAAGTACTCACCCGCGCGGGCGTTCAGGGCACCTGCAGGGACACGCTTCCCGTTCCGGAGTTGTCGAGCACGATGCTCGCGGTACTCGCGACTCGCACGAAGCTCGTCGCGGCGTTAGTCGAGAGCCAGGCGCGCACGGCGACCTGATAGGGAACTCCGGTGGACGAGGCGAGTGCGCTGCCGCCCGGGACGTGCGTGATCAGCACCGTGCCGCCCCCGGCATTCAGCAGCGCCCCGACGTTGGTGGTCTCGACCACACGGTTGCCGGCACTGACGACGACGAATCCCGAATCAAACTCACCAGGCGGCGCCGCCAACACCACGCTGATCGTGCCGGCGACCGCGCCGGCCGGCAGCCGCGGATACGGAGCCGTGACCGGCGTCGCTGCAGCGCTCGTGCCGGTGACGACCGTCGGGCTCGTCGCGAGCGTGTCGGCCCGATACAGGCCTTCGGTCCCGATGACGTACCCGCCGTTGCCCTCGAGAGGCGCCGCGGTGGAGAACGAGACCGGTCCGCCGCTCGCATAGTTTCCGACCATCAGCGGGCCCATGCTGAGGGCGAACGCGTCCCCGGGCAGCCGGTGCGTCACCGGGTCGACCGCGGTGCCATCGACGCCGTACGGTATCTCGCCGCTCCCCGCAACCGTCTCGTAGAACATCACGCGCGCGCCGCCCGGCAGCAGCGGGGTCTCGGTCGCCGACACGTCGGCGTAGACGCTCGAGGCCGACGCCAGCACGATCGGTGTGGACTGCGCGACGGTGGCACTGGTCACGGCGCTCGAGCTGACCGGGATGCCACGGAGCAGCACCGTCTCCGCGCCGGAGCAGGAGATTACGAGGTCATAGGTCGTCGTGCCCGACGACGGGGCCGGCAGCGGGTACAGCGTGAACGTTCCGTCCGGGCCCACCACGCGGCGCTGAACGACCACGTGGTGGGTGTTGCCCGGATCGGGGATTTCGGCACTGACCGCCACCGGCCCGTGGCCGGCCGCGAGCGCCGAGGGATCGACCGATCCGCTGATGCCACCGGCGAGACTCTCGTCGGCGACGCTCGCAACCGGACTCAGGATGTAGCCCGTGGTGGTGCCGTAGGTGTAGCTGAGAACGTCGCGTGCTCCGTCCAGTGTGACCGCGAGCGTCGCGGTGCTGCCGGTGCTGCTCGTACTCCCGGTCGAATTCGTCGAGGTGGTCGACCCGGTGGACGTGCTGGTGGATGTCGGATTCGTCGACGACTGCCCAAGATCCAGCGTTCCTGACAGCGTGATGTCGGTCGGGATCGTAATCCCGCCCTCCGGCACCGGTGACTCGAGCGGGGCCGTCGTGAGCGTGCCGCTCGTGTCACTGACCGTGATCTGCGAGTTGTACGTCAAGCCCGCGGCGGATGCGGAGCTGCCGATCGCGTCCGCGGAATCGGCCGTGACGAGATGGACCTGCTTGTAGGTGCCTGCCGGCAGCGATACCGCGGTCGCGAGCGCAGCGAGCGTCCCGGGTGTCAGCGTCGCCAGATCGAGCGTCACCGGCGACGGCAGGGAGGTCTGGAGCCATCCGGACGTTGATTCGGGGAGCGTATCGGCGGCGGTCGCGACCCAGATCCCCTCGACCGTCACCCACAGGTGCGAGACCGAGCCCGCCGCGCCGCCGGTCGCCGCGAAGTCCGCGTGCACGCTGCAGCCGGATGCGACGCACAGGGCGGCGACCCGCAACGCACGCCAGGGTGCGTTCAGCAGCCGTCGTGCCCGATGACCGGGTCCCCGGTTGCAAGCGCCATGGTCATGCGCCGGCCGAGGGTCGTCGCCCGGCGCCAAGGCGGGGGGAAGTTGCCGAAGTTTCATTGGTCGCCTCACGAGGCACCGTCCCAGTCCCGAATCGCGCGTCGACGGGAAGTTCTTCGCCAGGCGCGTCGAAACACAACGCTACCGGCAATCTAGGATACGCCGCGGCAGGATTCGTTCCATCGCTTGGATCGCAAGTCTCTGTGTGCCCCGTGCAAAGAACCGTCGGCGGCCGACCGGCCGGCGCGCGGCCGTCGCCAACGTGCGACCGAGCGCGGGACGGCGCGGCGCCCGCGCGGCTGATCCCGCCGTGACCGTCGGCCGAGCTGGCGCGACCTTCGTCAGCACTCGCGGCCCCGGGCGCTGGCAGGTATCGTTCGGCGCGCACGCTTCGCCGTTCGGGGGACGGCGCCCTATGGCCACAGCAGGCACTTGCCCGGTCACGCGTCGGGACCCGCTCCGGCACCAATCCGCTCGTGGCACGCCGCTGCAGCGGATCGGGGACTCCGTCCGTGCGCCGGCCGGCACCGCCGGCGGGGCTGTGAATGCGGGGCCCGCCGCGTGAGCGGTACTGACCGACCGCAATCGCTTGCCGCGCGAGGCGCCGTCCGCCAGGGCTTCGCAGACATGGTGCCGACGTTTCCCGCGACCATCGCCTGGGGGCTTGTGACCGGCGTCGCGATGGCGCAGTCGGGCCTCGGCCTGCCCAAGGCCTACGTGCTGTCGACGATCGCGTTCGCGGGCTCCGCGCAGCTCGCGGCTCTGCCGCTGCTTGTCGGCCATGCGCCGGTCTCGATCACGGTGCTGACCGCGCTGATGGTCAACCTGCGGTTCGTGATCTACAGCGCCGCTCTCAAGTCCACGCTCGCGCCCGTGCCCCTCGCAAGGCGCTGCGGTCTCGCCTATCTGATCGGCGACATGACCTTCGTGATCTTCATGCGCTCGGGCCATCGCTACGACGCGGCGACGCGCCCGGCATACTTCCTCGGCGTGGCCGCGGCGAATTTCCTGCCATGGCACCTCGGGTCATACGCCGGCCTGCTGGCAGCCGGTCGGATTCCCTCCGAATGGGGCCTCGAGTTCGCCGGAATGCTGGCACTGGTCGCGTTGCTAATACCAATGCTCGTCAGCCGCCCCGGACTCGCGGGTACCTTGGTCGCGGGGCTCCTCAGCCTCGCGCTCGATTCACTGCCGGCGCGCACCGGGCTCGTCGTCGCGACACTCGGCGGCATCGCCGTTGCGCTGCTCGTCGACCAGCTTCGGAGGCGGCGATGAGCGGCGAACTCGCCTCGTGGATCGCGATCGTCGGCATCGCCCTGACCAGCATCGCGACCCGCGGCAGTTTCGTGATATTCGGCGCGCGGCTTGCATTGCCGCCGCTGGTCGAGCAGGCCCTCAGGTTCGCGCCGGCGGCCGTGCTGGGTGCAATCGTTGCGCCTGCGCTGCTGCTGAAGGGCGGGCACGCAGACCTGTCGGCCGGCAATCACCGGCTCATTGCGGCCGTGCTCGCGGGCGTGCTCATGTGGCGCACGCGCAGCATGATGGCGACGATCGCCGGTGGCATGGTCGCGCTGACGCTGCTGCGCCTGTATGCCTGATCAGTCTTCCATCAGGAAGCTGCGCAGCTGCTCCGAACGGCTCGGGTGCCTGAGTTTCCGCAGCGCCTTCGCCTCGATCTGCCGGATGCGCTCGCGCGTGACGTCGAACTGCTTGCCGACTTCCTCGAGCGTGTGATCCGTGTTCAGGTCGATCCCGAAGCGCATCCGCAGGACTTTCGCCTCGCGCGGCGTGAGCTGCGCGAGGACCGAGTGCGTGGTCTCGCGCAGGCTCTCCATCGTCGCCGAATCGAGCGGCGACTGCACGGAGGTGTCTTCGATGAAATCACCGAGGTGCGAGTCCTCGTCATCGCCGATCGGCGTCTCCATCGAGATCGGCTCCTTGGCGATCTTCAGAACCTTGCGCACCTTGTCTTCGGGCATCTCCATCCGCACCGCGAGCTCCTCGGGAGTCGGCTCGCGGCCCATCTCCTGCAGCATCTGCCGCGAAATGCGGTTCAGCTTGTTGATCGTCTCGATCATGTGCACCGGGATGCGGATCGTCCGCGCCTGGTCGGCGATCGAGCGGGTGATCGCCTGGCGGATCCACCACGTTGCGTATGTCGAGAATTTGTAGCCGCGGCGGTATTCGAACTTGTCGACCGCCTTCATCAGGCCGATGTTGCCTTCCTGAATCAGATCCAGGAACTGCAGGCCGCGGTTGGTGTACTTCTTGGCGATCGAGATGACGAGCCTGAGATTGGCCTCGACCATCTCCTTCTTGGCACGGCGGGCCTGGGCCTCGCCGACGGCGACCTCGCGATTGATCTCCTTGATCTCGTGTATCGACAGGTGCATGGCCTTCTCGAGATCCTTGATCGTCTGCTGACGCGCCAGGATCTCGGGCTTGAGACGGCCGAGCGAGGCCGAGTGCTTGCGCTTGAGCTTGATCTGCTTGTCGATCCAGCCGGGCTTGGTCTCGTTCTTGGGGAAGATCGCGATGAAGTCCTTGCGCGGCATGCCAGCCTGCTTGATGCACAGCTGCATGATCTCCTTCTCGAGGCCGCG
>Ga0209415_10018483_pt1 | contig 10996 bp, 5 predicted proteins | sample PeaSoiSIISIP2007_FD_187696 | JGI IMG/M metagenome (GOLD analysis project Ga0209415, IMG submission 187696) | Peat soil microbial communities from Weissenstadt, Germany - SII-SIP-2007 (SPAdes) (version 2) | ecosystem: Environmental > Terrestrial > Soil > Wetlands > Peat | place: Germany...
GCGCGACGCCGAAAACTTCTCGGCTCTATCAACCGCGTGATGAGCGGACGAGTACGCGGCGGCGCGATCGCCCTGCAAAGCGTAATTTTCGGCCAGCCCTTCTCCAAACGAGCGCCTGAGAGCTTCGCAGAGTGCCACACCTGTGCCGACCGTATACCGATCTGCGGTTGTGGCAGAGTGCCGATAATGCCAGACATCAGGCAGAGGTTCTCGCCCCCGGTCAGCTTCCCAAGACGGGTTTTCTGGGCTCGGTGCCCAGCCCAATGTCCGGATCGCGCGTTATACGGGATCTGGCCCGTCTTTGGGCTAAAATTGTCAGCACTGTATGCCCCTGACCGCCGGTGTACGACTAGGCAACTACGAGATCGTTGGACCGCTCGGTCAGGGCGGCATGGGCGAGGTGTATCGTGCCAAAGACACCAAGCTGGGGCGCGAGGTTGCGATCAAAGTATTGCCTGCGGCATTCGCGCAGCACCCTGAGAGATTGGCACGGTTTGAGCGTGAGGCCAAGATTCTTGCCTCACTGAATCATCCAAACATCGCTATCCTGCACGCACTGGAAGAATCTTCCGAAGGCATGGCTTTGGTAATGGAACTCGTCCAGGGGCAGACGTTGAACGGCCCGATTCCCGTGGAAACGGCACTGAAATATGCCGCCCAGATCGCCAGCGCCCTCGACGCTGCCCACGAGAAGGGCATCATTCATCGCGATCTGAAGCCAGCGAACATTACGGTCACGCCGTCGGGAATCGTCAAGGTTCTCGACTTCGGCCTGGCGGTCGCCAGTCTACTCCTCGAAAAGCGCCAGGACCGAGGAAGCCGGTCACGTTTAGGACAGACGCGTGCAATTCTCGGAATTTCAATCGACATTCTACTTGAAGTACCAACTTCTGGTCATACCGACTCCCTCTCACTCACTCCATTCAACCGCTGTTCCGTGCCTCCATTTCGAGCAGCTTTCGAATGCGGGGTTTGGTTGCGCCAGGTTGCAGAGTTGGCAAGAGGCCCAGGCCTTCGGTCGCCGCCGAGCGGCCTTTTTCGATCTCACCCGCGGTGTGGTAGGCCTGTGCGAGAAGGAGCAGCCACTCTGGTGTCCGGCGATGGCTAAGGGCCACGCCGCGCTCGGCCCACACGACGGCCGCTTTGGGATCTCTCAGCGACCGAGGCTCCACTGAGAGCGTGGATGAGACCGCCAGATCGAGAGTCAATAGAGAGGCCTGATCCTGATCCGCCAAAGTCTTCAGGACGGCAAGGCCTTTCCTGGCGAGAGCTGTTGAATTTCCCGGCGGACCAAGCATTTCTCTAACGGTTCCCAGGCGCACCTGCTGATGGGCCAAATCCTCGCGCCACTTCTCGTTGCCCGAATCCTGCTTCACCAACTGCTCGTCCGCGGCAACAGCCTGTTCGAGAGCGCCTTCGGCCGCGAGCAGGTTCCGGCGACGATCCCCCGGGGCGGCCGTGAGCGCGGGATTGGCTGCATCCTCGTAACTGCTTGCTTCATCATCCAGCAGTACTGCCACGTCAGCAACGGCTCGCAGATCTCTTGGATCTACCGCTACCAGCTGCTTCTGAGTTTCAAAGGCCTTCTCAAACCAAGGCACGGCCTGTGCGTATGCTCCCAACTCCTTCAAGGCGAGCGCCCGTTTGCGCATCAACATGCTACGCATCCGCAAAGTGGTCAGGCCCCGTTGCTCTGCCGCGGGAAGCGCATCCAGGCGTTGCAGGCCCGACTGGAAATCCTGAAGCGCCTGGGCGGGATCGGTATCCAGCTCGATGCTACCCACCTTTATTTGCAGGATTCCAAGACCGCGTTTGGCCCGCAGAAAATCCGGGTCGATGGCCAGGGCGCGATTGTCCAACTCAATGGTCCGCCGGTACGCTCGAAGGGCGCCGGCGGTATCCCCGATACTGGCGGTTCCGCTTTGTCCCAATTCATCGCCGAGCGTGCCGTAAGCCGCCGCTGCTTCACAGATCAGAGCGGGAGGGATATCGGGCGCCGCAGTCAACCTGTCGAAACTCTGGGTTGCCGCCCGCATGGAAGCAATGGCATCCTGCGTGGCGCTGGTCCCAAACAGTATTTCGCTACGGGATTGCTGCGTGCTGGCAAGGGCGCGAAGCACCTCCCGATCATTTGGGTCGGCCGCCGCGAGAGGCCCGGCCAAAGCAAGCGCTTTGCCGATACTCACTAGCGCCCCGGGGGGGTCGCCTAAATTCTGGTCGTACACGTTGCCCTGAATGTTTCCCAGCCGGGTATAGGCGTCCACCAGATCGAGTTGCGTCAAGCGGTCGCCCTGCGCGTCTTTCGCCATGCGATCTAAATGTTCGAGCACCCTGGTGACCAGCAGCTTCTGCGCGCCAGTGGATCCCGGGAGTTGCTTGATGGCTTCGTCCAATTCGGACAACAGGCTGCTGCTCAGTTGCCGTAAATCGGCGGAGCGCGCTTCCGCCTTGCGCCGTTCCACATTCGCCACCCGCGCCTGCCACAACACGCCGGCAAGGCCGGCAAACAACGTAATGGCGAGCAGTCCTGCTGCCGCCAGGGCAGGCCAATTGCGCCCGATGAACTTACCAGCTCGATAGCGCAGCGTGCCCTGACGCGCCGTCACCGGCTGACCACCCAAATGAGCCCGCACGTCGGACGCCAGCTGCTGAGCGGTGAGGTAGCGTTGCTGGGGTTCCTTGCGCAGCGCCTTTAAGACGATGGCTTCCAGGTCGGCATCCAGACGGCGATTGGAGCCGGCTGAAACCGGCGGTCTGCGCGGAGGTTCCTGGCAAATCACGCGCACCATCTCCGCAGTGGTGAATTCCTTCAGCTCATACGGCAGCGCTCCGGTCAGCAGCAGATAGAGAAGCACACCGAGCGAATAAGTATCGGACGCGGTAGTGATGGGATTGCCCAGCACCTGTTCCGGGCTGGCATATTGCGGAGTGAAGGATTGATAACCCTGGCGTGTGACATCGCTGCCAGGTCCTAGGAGCGACGGGGACAGCAGCTTCGCCGTTCCGAAGTCCAGCAGGCGTGGCGTACCATCGGTGGCGATCAGGATATTGTCCGGCTTCAGATCGCGATGAACCACCAGATTCTGGTGGGCGTATTGAACGGCGTCGCAGACGCTGGCGAATAGCGCGAGGCGTTGCGGCACGGTGAGGTATTTCTGCTCGCAGAAGCGATGGATGGGAATTCCATCCACGTACTCCATGGCCAGGTAAAGATCGCCTTCGTCGCTGACGCCGCCATCCAATAATCGCGCAATCAAGGGATGTTGCAGCCCGGCCAAAATCTGACGTTCCTGGCGAAAGCGCTCGCGGAAGAAATCCGTCGCCAGAGGCAGATCGATCAGCTTGATCGCCACTTGCTGCTCGAAGTGCCCGTCGGCGCGATGCGCCAGGTACACGGCGCCCATTCCGCCGCGGCCCAGCAGGCGGTCCAATTCGTAGGGCCCAATGCGACTGCGAGCAAGCAGGCCGCCTGCAATCATTTCCTGCTCGGGAGAGCGCGAGGCAGTCGCCAGTTCTTCCGCGGCACAAGCCCGCAGCAGTGAAAGCACTTCCGATATCAGCGCGGGGTCGCGATCGCAGCGGGCGTCAATCAACGCCGGCCGCTCAGCGACAGGCAGACTGAGAGCCTCGTTGAAAATCGCCTCAATCCGCAACAACGTTTCGGTCGAATGGTTCATGGAAGTGGCAATCCGGTTCTCTCGCTGTAGTGCTCTACTGAGCTAGATGGCGAGAAACGTTGACCAAGTGAATCAAGTTTTCGGATCCTTATCCGCATCTGGATAAACCCGGCGGTAGAGCCAGCTCTTGATGAACTTCAAGTCGCGATCGACGGTGGCCTTGGAAACCTGCATGAGCGAAGCGGTTTCTTCGGCGGTGCAGCCCAGGAAGTAGCGCAATTCGACCAGCTGAGCCTTATAGGCATCCAGCGCGCCCAAGTCGTCCAAAGCGCGATTCAGGTCCAGCAACTCCGAGCTGCCGATGTCCACCCATGGCAAGTCGTCGCTGAGAGGAACACGCTGGCTTCCGCCGCCCCGCATCTGGGCCTGATTTCCACGCGCATGGTCGATCAGGATCATGCGCATCACCCTGGCAGCAAAGGTGAAGAAATGGCGCCGGTCGCCCCATTCGGCCTTCTTTTGATTGAGGAGCCGGAGGTAAAGCTCGTGGACCAGAGCGGTGGCCTGCAGAACGTCGGGATTTCTTTCTCTGCGGACATAAGCGGCGGCCACTTCGCGCAGATGAGGATAGACTAGCGGCATCAATTGCTCGAAGGCGGACGGCTCGCCGTCGTTCCACCGAACCAGAAGCAGCGTAATTTCTCCTTTATCTGGCTGCAACGTTATCTCCGTCCGTGCGATCAAGTAGCCCTCGCTTCACCGCACAGACTATCATTTTTCCCTTGGTTGCACCACGCTAGCCCGGCTATTACCTGTCCTGCAGAGGAACTCGCGCAAAACGGAGCGCGGCGCGAAGCAGTTCCTGGCTTGTTTCGTGGTGCGCGCCGCACCCTTTGCGCTTCAAAGTAAATCCGTCAATAACAATGAGGCACTTTCCTTCCGTTTTACGCGATATGAATGAACCGCCCAAGACGGTTCGCTAAGGAGACTTCATGAATCGTGTTCGGCTTCAAGATAAGAGCATACGCATCCCTTCCATCGCGCTGGCCATGCTCGGTGCGGCGGGCATTTTAGCTGGTGTGATCCCGGCCCAGGCCCAAACCTTCAACGTGCTGTACAACTTCCAGGGGTCCGATTCCAAAGACGGCGCTTACCCCAACGGTTTGGTGCAGGGCCCCAACGGCTATTTGTACGGCACCACCGGAGCCGGCGGACCGACCGGTGAAGGCACCATCTACAGAATCGCCCCAGGCGGTGGCAAGTACGAGATACTTTGGAACTTTGACGCCTCGCCCGGAGACACTGATGGCACCGGCACCACCGCGCCTCCAGTGCTAGCCACCAACGGCGCCTTTTATGGGACAACGCTCGGCAATTCGGGCGGAGGGAGTGGAAACGGTTCCGACGGCGTGGTCTTCAGAATCACACCTGCTGGGGCGCTGACCGCCGTTCACAACTTTTGTTCGGTGCTCGAAAACGGCATCTGCGCCGACGGATTAACCACCCTGGGGCCGATGATGCAAGCTCGCAACGGCTACCTCTACGGGACCACGTCCCGAGCCGGCGCCTTCAATCAAGGCACGATCTTCAAAATGGCGCCCGGCGGCGCGTTCACCACGTTGCACTCCTTTTGCGAGACTCTCGACCAGGGGACCTGCGTTGACGGAGCCGACCAGATTTCCGGCCTGGTGCAGGGTCCAAATGGTGAACTCTATGGCACAGCGACGGATGGTGGCACGGCGGCGCCTGGAACTGTCGGCGACGGCACCATTTTCCAAATCGGTCCATCCGGCAAGTTCAGCGTCCTTTACAACTTCTGCATTCAGACCAACTGCGCGGATGGGGCGCAACCGCAATTTGGGGTGATCGTTGGTCCCGACGGAAACCTGTACGGGACAACATCCAGCGGCGGCGCCACTAACTTCGGCACGTTCTTCACCATCACTCCGACCGGACATCTGACCACGCTTTATAGCTTTTGTAGCCTGAAATACTGCCCCGATGGAACGGACCCGCAAGGAATCGTCCTTGGCAGCGACGGGAACTTTTACGGGACCACGGCCGGAGGCGGAAATAACTATGGCACCATTTTCCAGATCACTCCTGCCGGAGTTCTGACCACGCTGCACACCTTCGATTTAACGGATGGCGGCGGGGTTGGGACAACCCTGATGCAGGATACCAGCGGAGCCTTTTACGGAACGTCGTTCCAGGGCGGGAACGTTGGCAGCGGCCCCTATGGGACGCTCTTCAGGCTGGGGATGCGTCTGGCCCCGTTCGTGGAAACGGTGCCGACCGCAGGCCTGGCTGGAAGCGCGGTTAAGATTTTAGGGACAAACTTGACGGGCGCCACAAGCGTCAGCTTCAACGGCACCCCGGCGACGTTCACGGTAGTATCGCAGTCCGAAATCACCACCACGGTTCCGGCTGGCGCAACGCGGGGACTCGTCACCGTCATGGCCGGCGCCACGACGCTGCAGAGCAACGTCCAGTTCACGCCACTACCATAATCAAGTAAACCCGGGCGGCTTGGGGGGCGCCGATAATGAAGCGCCTCACATGAAAGCGTTCCAGTTCTTCAAGGCAGAGTCGGTTTGTACGCCAAGGGAGCGCCTGGGCGGCCGCGCCACCGCCCGAGTGGTAATCGGAATAGGTTCCGTTAATGGTGGATAACGGTTTCTGTCCTCACGACGGGCGTTTGTCGCGAATCACTTTGCGTGAGTGCCGGACTCACACGCCTCGACGGCGGTTTCCTGATCGTCGGGTGGTCCGACTTGTGCTTCGCGATCACCGGATCGTAAACGTCGCCGCTGCTGACGTTCCACCGCCTGGCGCAGGGTTGCTGACGGTCACGTTGGCTGTTCCGGCCACAGCTATATCGGTCGCGGTGATGGATGCCGTCAACTTTCCGGCAGACAGATAGGTGGTGGCTCGAGCAGAGCCGTTCCACAGCACTGTGGATGTCGTCTGGAATCCGGTACCGTACACGGTCATGGTGAAACCGGCGCCGCCATGCGCCGCGCCACTTGGCGAAAGGATATTAATCACAGGAACCGGGTTGTTGACGGTAAAGTTAAGGCTTCCGGAAGCCCCTCCCCCGGGTGTTGGATTAGAAACGCGCACGGCTACCGTTCCGCCGGACGCGATATCCGCGGCCGAAACGGTGGCGGTCAACTGAGTCGAGCTCACAAACGTAGCGCGCAGGCTGGTGCCGCCCCAGAGAATGCTTGCTCCCGAAACGAATTTCGTACCGTTCACGGTCAGAGTGAAAGACGCTCCTCCCGCTGTTGCGCTGGAGGGCGAAAGCGAAGTTAGGGAGGGAACCGGATTGTCTACGGTGAAAGACAGAGCATTGGATAACCCGCCCCCCGGCGCCGGATTCAGGACGCTGACGCTGTCAGACCCCGCTTTAACCAGGCCCGAGCCCGGCACTGAAGCCGTCAGTTTGCCGCTGTTGACGAAGGTGGTGGTCAGCGCCGTGCCTTTCCAATACACGGCCGAGCCACTTACGAAGCTCTGCCCTGTCACGGTGAGGGTAAACGTGGGTCCGCCCATGACAGCGTTTGGCGGTGAAAGAGCTGACGCGACCGGTACCGGGTTGTTCACAGTGACGCTCAGGCCTCGCGCCGTGCCGCCGCCAGGAGCGGGGTTCACGACGGTTATCGGCACCCTCCCTGCCGTAGCGATATCGCTTGCCAAAATGGACGCAGTCACCTGAGTAGGGCTTACGTAGGTGGTGGCGCGGTAGCTACCCCCCCACTGAACAATGGAGCCTGCCACCATGTTGGTACCCGTCACGGTAAGTGTAAACGCGCCGCTGCGTGCTATGACGGTGGTTGGCGACAACGAGGTCATGGTGGGTACGGGGTTGTCGATGGTGAAGCTTACCGTGCCCGATGTTCCGCCACCCGGAGCCGGCGTACTTACGGAAACCTTTGCGGTACCGGCGACGGCGATGTCAGCCGACGTGATGGTGGCAGTTAGGGATGTGCCGGAGACGTAGGCCGTCGTCCGGTTGGAGCCATTCCACTGCACTACGGAATTAGTCTCAAATTTAGTGCCGGTGACCGTAAGTGTGAAATCAGCCCCTCCCGCAACTGTTTTCGTAGGCGAAACACGCGTTACTGTGGGAACGGGATTGCTGATGGTAAAGGTCAGGACGCCCGAAGCGCCTCCTCCGGGTTTGGAGTTGAAGACCGAAACGTTTGCGGTGCCCGGCGTGGCAATGTCCGCCGACGGCACCGATGCCGTCAATTGCGTTCCGCTGACGAAGGTCGTGGTGAGCGCTGTGCCGTTCCAGAGTATTGTGGAGGCACCCACGAATTTGCTGCCCGTAACAGTCAAAGTGAAAGCGCTTGTCCCAGCGGTCTGGCTGGTGGGAGACAGTGAAGTGGCCACCGGGACCGGGTTCTTGATTGTGAATGACACCGAACCCGAGGTTCCGCCTCCAGGCGCCGGGCTTTCCACTGCTACTGTGGCTGTGCCCGTGACGGCAATATCGGTAGCCGGGACCGTAGCTTTCAACGTTGTAGCATTGACGAAGGTCGTTGTCAGGCTCACTCCATTCCACAGCACAATAGAAGTGCTTATGTAGTTGGTGCCGGTGACGGTCAGCGTAAAGCCCGAGCCGCCTACGATGGCCGACGGTGGCGAAATCGACGTTACGGTAGGAAGCAGGTTGTTAATCGTGAACGGCAGCGTATTCGAGATGTTGCCGCCCGGAATGATTACACCGACATTCGCGCTGCCGGCGACGGTCAGGTTAGTCGCCGGTATTGTCGCGGTCAACTGCGTCGAACTGACAAACGTGGTTACAAGGTCGGCGCCGTTCCATTGAACGATTGCCGTGTTGGTGAACGCGCCACCGTTGACCGTTAGGGTAACTGCCGAACTGCCCACCGATGCGGACGATGGCGAAAGGCCGGTCACCGCGGGAATCGGAGTGACGCTCGCAAGATTCGTACCCCAAACGCTGCGCCCGTGTGTAGCTGCGCGTAGGTTGCGCGTTGCGGCGTCCACTTTCAGGCTCATTACGGCGACCCGGGGTAACCCGGAAACTAGCGTCGCCCAGGCCGTGCCGCCGTTTGTGGTGTAGAAAACGCCGAAGTCCGTACCCACGTAGTAAGCGTTCGCCTGAGCGGGATCGATCACGATGTCATTTAACGGTATGTTTGGCAGATTGCCGCTGATGTCGGTCCACGTAGAACCACCGTTCTGTGTTACGAAGACATGGCCAAGATTGTCCCCGTATCCCGAAAAACCGGAGAAGACCAGGTAGGCTGTGCTGGCATTGACCGGGTCGGCCGCAACGGCGGTAGGGTAGCGGTTCGGAAGCATGGTGGTCCCAGTAATGTTGCTCCAGGCAGCAGACGCGCCCGAGAGCGCATTGTGAGTGACACTGATACGGCCGTCTCCCGAAGCAGTCCACAGCGTGTTTGCATCCACCGGCGAAACAGCGATGGCGGAAATGGCCGCCCCGTTGGTGAGGTCGGGTGAAATCGCGGTCCAGGTTCCCGCGCCGTCGGTGGTTTGATAGACAAACTGCGTCCCGAAATACAGGCGCTGCGGGTTGGACGGGTCCATGGTCAGCGGAGGTGTCCAATTCGCGCGATCGCCAGGGTTGAGTCCGTTGGTAACAGACGGCCAGGTGTTGCCGCCGTCGGTGGACTTAACCAAGGTGATCAAGATGCAATTGCTGTACATGGTGGGCGGCGTCGTTGTGCTATCGATCGCCGTGGCGCCGCCGTCCCCGCAGGTTACATCTTTCCAGGTAGTGGTGCCGCTGTAGAGTTCCGTGGTGTTGTCCTGAGTGCCGGCCAGCATCGTGTTGATGTCAGCGGAATCGATCGACAGACCGGGATAGAACTGCAGTGTCGATAGCCCCGCGTTGAGATCGGTCCAAGTTGGATTCACGCTGGTGAGATTCGTCGTGCTCCAGATGCCACCGTCGTCGCCGGTAAAGAAAATTGAGCCATCCGCCGAAAACACCAAGGCGTGGGTATCCGGATGCAGGTTGTTGTAGAGGGTCCAAGTGCTGCCGCCATCGGTGCTGACCACGACTTGGCCGTTGTACTCGGAGCCGCCGAGAACCACCACGTTCGAATTGCCGGGCTGCACAGCGATTGCGATGTCGTACCAACATTGACCCGCGCAGAAGTCAGGCGCCGACGGGATTTGCGTCCAGGTGTTACCGCCATCCGTAGTTTTGTAAAGGCCGAAGAGCCCGCTCGTATTGTTATCGGCCAGCGCCGCCCACAGAGTCTTGGTGGCGTTGGGGTCCATCGCAAGCTCCACTCGCCCGAAGCCGGAACCGGGGCTCGGAAGGGAGGCGCTTCCCGAGCCGTTCGCCGCAACCCAGGTGAGCCCGCCGTCGTTGGACACGTACACACCGTTGGAGTCCAGCGAGGCATACGCGATGCTCGGCGTGCTGGTGTCGAAGCGGACGTTGTAGGCCTGATTGCCGTTCACGTTCAGAGTCTGGGTCCAGGTGAGTCCGGCATCCGCCGAACGATAGACTCCCGAAGGGCCAATCCCGCAGCAGCCGACGGCCGCCAGGACGACCGAGGAATTATTGGGCTGTACGGCTATCCCGCCGATGCGGGCGCCCCCTCCACCGCCACCCGCGAAGGGCCCCGGGATATTTGTCCATGTGGAACCTCCATCGGTGGATTTGAGAATTCCCTCGCCGTAATAACTGTCCCCGGAGTTGTTCAACTCGCCGGTGCCGACATAAACGGTGAGGTGGTTCTGCGGATCGATGGCGATGGAACCCGTGGCCAGGGAGGCTTGGCTATCGGTCAAAGGAGTCCAAGTGGAACCGCCATCGGTGGTCTTCCACACGCCTCCTTGCGCCGCGCCGAGATAAACGATGTTGAAGTTGGTGGGATCTACGGCAATCGCCGTGACGCGCCCGGAATTAACTCCCCAGAAGCCATTCAGAATCGCGGGACCGAGAAGCTGCCAGGCTCCAACCTGGTCGAAAGTCCCGGCGCGCTCACGGGCGGCCTTTTCCGCCGCTAAACGGTTTTCCAGCTCCTGCATGGCGCGGAAGCGCGCGCCCGCCGGGATGGCGTCGTGCGGATAGGCGCGTTGTTGATAGAACCAATCATTACGCTTCTGCAGCAGCTTGCCACTCACATTTTTCGGGATATCCTTGGGACGCTCGCCCTCCCTGTTTTGAGCTTGCGCGGTGGGAATGACCACCAGCGCGGTGAGGAACAGAACACCGAATGGGCGTGCACACGGGGGGCGCCGGGAGATGCCTAGCATACGCCATATTGTATGTCAAAGCCGGATCAAGGGCGTGTCGCTAGTATGTGATCTGTCCGGTTGAATTCACACATGAACTGTCCGCTTTGAAAAAGCGGCGGGGGAAGCTG
>Ga0209415_10018484_pt1 | contig 10996 bp, 9 predicted proteins | sample PeaSoiSIISIP2007_FD_187696 | JGI IMG/M metagenome (GOLD analysis project Ga0209415, IMG submission 187696) | Peat soil microbial communities from Weissenstadt, Germany - SII-SIP-2007 (SPAdes) (version 2) | ecosystem: Environmental > Terrestrial > Soil > Wetlands > Peat | place: Germany...
GTCCTGAACCGGCCGTTGTCGTTGCCGGAGAAATCTCATGTGCGCGTCACCATCGAATCGCCCGATCTCGAGCGCGAGGCCTGGTTGAAGCTGTCGGAAGATTCTCTGGCCAAAGTGTGGAACAACGACGCCGATGACGTGTTCAATGAATTGCTCCAGAAATGACGTTGTTCTGTTGCCGATCCCGTTCACGGACCTGACCAGCCGCAAGATCCGACCCGGCGTTGTCATCGGCCGCAACGGAACAGACCTGTTTCTTGTCCCGATTTCATCGGTACTATCGAACACCGACATTCCGCTCACGCAATGGCGGGCGGCAGGTTTAAATGTCCCCTGCGGCATGAAAGCTCAAATTGCTACCGTGGAGGAGAGATTGGTGGTGAAGTCTGTGGGCAGGCTCACGACCGCAGACAGCCAGGCCCTGGACGCACGGTTGCGCATCTGGTTGGGACTCTGATTTGGACGCCGGCTGGCGTGTTGCACGGGGTCAAAAGCGGCGGGATACGCCGCACTCCAAACGCTTCGCGATTTCGGACCTTTGTCGGCGCCTGCGTCGCAGACTTTGTCGAAATCCCGATTCTGAATCGGGACGACAAAGGGTCCCGACAAAGGGTCTCGACAAAGGGTCCCGACAAAGGGTCTCGACAAAGGTTTCCGTTCGGCGGGCTTTCGGGACAGGCTCTAAACAGCGGGGTTTGAGGGACTTCCTCCGTCCTTGCTTCTCATTTCGATTTCTGGCATATCTTAGGCGGTTAATGAGAACGGGTCCGCATTTTCTGGCGCTGGCGGGGATGCTCGGCAGCACGCTCGCCTTCGGGGCTGGTGAGAACGATTGGTTCGTCCCGCTGGGTCCTCCGCCCCAGGCGGCGCCGCGCCGCATCTCCGGCGGAGAGTCCTTCCCGCCGCTGCCGCTGCCGGCGACGCCCTTGCGACGCACCGAACGCAAACGCGAGCCGAGTCCGCCCAAACTCATCGCCAAAGTGATTTGGGGCGACAGTGCTTCGTTCACGTATGCGGACGGGAGCAGCACGAAAGTGGCCGACTGGAACCTGTGTCCGGGCGACCTCCAGCAGTTGATGAAACGCGCGAGCGAGCGTCTGGGCGTCAATTACGGGAGCGACAACGTGAGCCTCACTTCCTTCGATGGCGACCCGGCTAAGACGCCGGTCCTGTTCTTCAGCGGCGTGCGCGCCATCAAGTTTGCGTCCCCGGAACTGGACCTGCTGCGGAGCTACGTGCTGCGGGGAGGGATGATCATCGCTGATAACATCGCCGGCTCGCCGTACTTCCAGCAAGCGTTCCGCCAGGCCATGGCCAAGGCATTTCCCGAGCTCGCCTGGCGGGTGATCCCGCCCGATCACCCCCTCTACCATATAATGGTGGACGTGGATAAGGTGAGTTACCCGAGGAACCTGAAGTCGGATCGGCCTTTGCTCGAGGGCCTCTACCTTTATTCGCGGGCCGGGGTGGTGCTCTCGGATTACGGCCTGGGCTGCGGCTGGGACGGCCACGAGGTGCCGCTGCTCAAACAGGCCGTGTTCTATGACGTGGATTCCGCCAACAATCTCGGCGTGAACCTCGTGGCTTACGCGGTGGGTTACGCCCGCCTGGGGCGCGAAGAGGCCAAGCCCGAGCTCTACGGGGCGCTCGACGAGCATCGTCCCACGGACGAATTCGTGTTTGCCCAAGTCAAGCACGACGGCGCCTGGAACGTGCATAGCGGCGGCGCCGCGCGGTTGCTCGAGGAACTGCGCCAGGACACCTCGCTTCGGGTCAGCCTCAAGCGCGCGGCGGTCCAGCCCGGCAAAGAGGATTTGGCTTCCTTTACCTTCCTTTACCTGGCGGGCCTGGATGATTTTCACCTGGATGCCGCGGCGGTTGCCGCCTTGAAGAGATTCCTCGAGCGCGGCGGCACCTTGCTCATCAACAACGGCCTGGGCCTGCAGACCTTCGACGCCGCAGTGCGTCGCGAGCTCAAGCTCATCCTGCCCAACTCCGACCTCAGCCCGGTGCCGCCGACGCATCCGATCTTCAGCGCGGTCAATAAAATCACCGAAGCCAAATACACGCCGGCGGCTCTGGCCCGCAGACCGGAGCTCCGGGGGCCGTACCTGGAAGGGATTTCGCTCCATGGCGACCTCAAGGTGATCTACAGCCCGCTGGATATGGAAGCCGGCTGGCAGGGGATGGACCATCCACTGGCCAGGGCTTACGAACCCGATTCGGCGATGAAACTCGGCGTCAACGTCATTATGTACGCCATGACGCATTGACGGCCAGCGCGCTATGCCCTCGCTGCTATATAAATTCGGGAACGAGGAACATCGCTTCGATTTGGGCGAGCGCACGGCCATCGGGCGCCTGAAGGACAATGACCTGTGCATTCCGTCCCAATCGATGTCGTCTCACCATGCGCTGATTACCCGCGAGGGAGAGACCTTCCAATTAAGCGATCAAGGCAGCAGTAATGGCATCATCGTCAACAACTGCCGGGTCGCCTCTCTCGCGTTGCAGGATCGCGCGGCTTTCTCGCTGGGGGACGTGGATTTTGTATTTGTGGCCGGAGACGGCGTTAGCGTCTCCACGGCTGCGGGAGCGCCATCCTTGCCCGCGCCCCAAGCCGCGGCAGCGCCTGCCCCGGACCGACCCGAAGAGGTCATCGCCCGTTTCAAGCAGGCCCGGGAGAACATCCTGGCCGAAATGGGCAAGGTCATCATCGGCCAGCGCGAGACGCTGAACCAAATGCTGGTCGCGTTGTTTGCGCGGGGCCATTGCCTCTTGATCGGCGTGCCCGGCCTGGCCAAGACGCTCATGGTCAAGACGCTGGGCAACAGCGTCGACCTCCACTCCAACCGGATTCAATTCACCCCGGACCTCATGCCCTCCGATATTACGGGCACGGACATACTCGAGGAGGATGCCGTGACCGGGAAGCGCAATTTCCGGTTTCACCGCGGGCCGCTGTTCACCAATCTGCTGCTGGCCGACGAAATCAACCGGACGCCGCCCAAGACGCAGGCGGCCCTGCTGGAAGCGATGCAGGAGCAGCGCGTTACCGTCTCGGGCAGCAGTTATGATTTGCCCAGGCCTTTCATGGTGCTGGCCACGCAGAACCCCATCGAGCAGGAAGGCACCTATCCCTTGCCCGAGGCGCAACTGGATCGCTTCATGTTCTGCATCCACCTCTCCTATCCCAGCGCCGCCGAAGAGCAGCAGGTCATCCTCGACACCACGCGCGACCTGCAGGCGCCCGTGAGTTGGGTGCTCAAGGCCCAGGAAGTGCTCGAATTGCAGCGCCTCGTCCGCCAGGTCCCCGTCAGCCAGCACGTTGCCCTCTACGCCCTGAGCCTCGTGCGCGCCACCCGCCCAAGTGCCGAAGGCGCGCTCGATTTCGTGAACCGGTGGGTGCGCTGGGGGGCCGGCACTCGCGCCGGCCAGTACCTGTTGCTCGCGGCCAAAGCGCATGTCCTGCTCCAGGGCCGCTTCAGCGTTTCCTGCGCGGATGTGCGTCAATATGCGCTGCCCGTCCTGCGGCATCGCATTTTCTCCAACTTCACCGCCGCCAGCGAAGGCGTGAGCACGGATCAGATCGTCAACCAAATTCTCGAGGCGGTGAAGGAACCGAAGTATTAAGGCCGCTCCCTATAAATTCCTTCCCCCGGAGCTTGCGGACCGCCTGCGCGGGCTCGGTTTGTCGGTGCGCAAGCCGGTCGAAGGCGGTCGCCAGGGATTGCACCGCTCGCCGCACCACGGCTCGTCGGTCGAGTTCGCCGATTACCGCGAGTACACGCCCGGCGATCCGCCGAACCGGATTGACTGGGCGGTGTATGCCCGGACGGATCGTTACGTCATCCGCCGTTACCAGGAGGAGACCAATCTCCGCGCTTATATTCTGCTCGACACTTCGCAGAGCATGGGCTTCCGCGACCTCGGCCGCTACACGAAAATGGAGTACGCTTCTTACCTGGCCGCGGGACTGATGTACGTCCTGGTGAGCCAGTCCGATGCCGCCGGGCTCACGCTCTTCGGTGAGACGGTCGAGAAAGCGTTTCCGCCGACCGGCTCGCTGGACGGCCTGCGCCCGATGTTGCTGGCGCTCCAGGAAATCAGGCCTGCCGGGCGCAGCCACATTCACACCGCCCTCCACCGGCTGGCGGAGCAGGTGCAGCGCCGCAGCCTGGTCATCCTGATTTCCGACCTGCTCGAGGACTCTGCCGAGGTCGTGCGCGGGCTCCAGCACCTCCATCACAACCACCACGAAATCATCGTGCTTCAGCCGCTCGATGCCGCGGAGTTGTCCCTCAACTTCGGCGGCCTTTCCGAGTTGCGCGACCTCGAGACCGGCGAAAGGCTCCCGGTCCAGGCCGATGAGCTCCGCGAGGCCTACGCCCAGGAAGTCCGCAAGTTCCTCGACGAGATTCGCCGGGGCTGCCTGGATTGCCTGGCCGAGTACCACCTGGTGGACACCCGCACGCCCCTCGAGGAGACCTTTCACGCCCGCTTTGGACAAATATGATGGGGACGATCAAGATTAGACCCCGCTTCATAAGCAATCCGGCATCCCCGGGGCGAGTGTCGAGTGTCGAGTGTCGAGGGGCGAAGGGCGTAGGGCAGCGCTTCTTCCCCTCGACCCTCGACCCTCGGCCCTCGTCCCTCGACCCTCGACCCTCGCGTCCGAGTGCATATGAACCCGGGTCTAAGATCGGGATCGACGAGACCATTCCCGCCGGCTTTGGACGACTATGAACGGCCTCACGGCGCTTAATCCTTTCTTCCTTTCCTTGCTCCCGCTGGCAGCGCTCCCGCTCATTTTCCATTTTTTCTTCCGCCTCAGAAAGCACCCGCGCCCCTTTCCAACGCTCATGCTCTTTCATCGCATCGACCCTCGCCTGAATGCCCGCCGCCGGCTCCGCGAATGGCTCACGCTGCTCGCCCGCGTTTTGCTCATCGCCTTTCTCGTGCTCTGCCTGGCGCACCCCGTCTGGTTCGGACTCGGCAAGGAAGGCTCCGTCGCCATCGTCCTGCTCCTGGACAACTCGGGGTCCATGAGCGGAACGGGGGGCGACGGCCGGGTCAAACTCAAAGAGGCGCTGGGCGGCGCGCGGACGCTGGTCTCGCAACTGCGGGCCGGAGACAGCGCGGGCATCGTGTTGCTCGTGCCGGACCCGGCGGTGCCTTTGCCCGAGGGGCTGACTCCGGACAAAGCCGCGCTCAAGGACGCCCTCGAGCGGGTGGCCGAGACCGAAGCCGGCGGCAGTGTCGCCGCGGCGCTCGAGCGGGCCGTCGCGATGCTGGAAGGCAGTGCCGCCGCCCATGCCGAAATTCACGCCTTTTCCGACCTGCAGGAGGAAAAATGGAACCAGGCGCCCTTGAGTTTGCGCGCCCCGCCTCGACGCCCAACCGTGATTGTTCACCGGGTGCCCACGCGCCCAGCCAAGGCCAATATTGTCCTCGCGGGGACGCAGCTCGAGCCGCGGTCCGTTCTTCCCGGCCGCCGCATTCCAGTCCAAGCCAGGCTGCTCAACGCCAGCTCCCTCGAGAGCCGCGCCCGGCTCAACTGGCTCGACGACGCCGGCAACCGCGGCAGCGAAGAATTCACCCTCCCGCCCCAAGCCGAAAAGACCGCCAGCTTCGCTTTGGGACCTCAGAATCCAGGTGTGCGCTGGGTCAACGTCTGGGTCGAAGGCGACGATTTCCCGGCGGATAATCATGCCCCCCTGGCCTTCACCTGTTCGGAGAAGAAGCCCGTCCTCTTTGCCGGAAACGCCTCCGAGTACGGCCAGTTACCGCTGGCGATTTCACCCTCAAGCGAAGGCAGCCTTTCGGGCCTGGTCCCCTTGTTTGTGGACAATCTTGATTTGGTTGCCAAGCTCCGCGACCACCCCCCCGGCCTGGTGGTCCTGACCTGGGACTCCTTCGGGATTGCCGGCGCCGAGCCGAACGCGCGGTGGTCTGCCCTCCGGAGTTTCCTGGCTGGCGGCGGCAATGCGCTGCTCGTCCCTTCCACTACGGTGGGACCCTTCGGGCCCTTGCCCGGCTGGCTGAGCGTCACGCCGGGGCCGCTCGAGCGCGTCCCGTCCGGCTTGGCTCTTGCCGCTCTGGCCAAGACCCACAACCTCTTCAACGACCTCCGGGACGAGAAAGGCGGCGTGGCGCTGCACAACGTGAAGGCCTTCAGGTTTTATCCCCTCCGCGCCGCGCCCACCAACAACCCCGTTTTCGGGCTCGAGGATGGACGGCTCGTCCTGGCGGAGCAGAGCGTCGGCCGAGGACGTCTGCTGGCCTGTGGCCTGGCCTTCGACTCGGCTTGGACTACGCTCCCCCTCAAACCGGGGTTTGTCGCCCTGGCCCAGAACCTGGCCCTGACTCAAGCCGCCGCTCCCACCAACATCCTCTCATTGGTCGCCGGCGAGCCGCTGCGCCTCTCCTTTTCCCAGGATGCTCCCCTCCGCGTGCAATCCTTGGCCGGCGGTCCTTTGGACTGGAAGGGCGCGCCAGCCCGCCTGCCGACTCTGCCCCGTTCCGGCATTTACACTCTCCGAAGCGGCTCCGAAACCACTTATTGCGCCGTCCGTTCCTCGGAAAAGGAGGGGCGCCAGAAGTTCCTCGCCGGCGAGGCCTTGCCCGCTTTGGGCAAGCTCGCTTATGCCGTCCGGGACCTGGCCGCCGGGCAAGAGTTGGTGTCGGAGTTTCGCAAGCTCGAGAAGTCGCTCGACCTGAGCTGGCTCCTGCTGCTCCTGGCCTTCGCCGCGTTTTTTGCCGAAGGCTGGCTCGCCAATCCGCTGCCGATGCGTCGAGGCTCGAGCTCGGAACGCCGGCTTCAGCCGGCAGGCCAGCCCGGGGCTCAGCAACCCTCTGCCGATCGGGTTTCGCCGAGGTTCTGAAGAATGTCCGTTTGACCTGACGGCCAAGATTGAGAATTGACAATTGAGAATTGAAAATTTATGAAACCGGAGGAGTTGTCGGAGCGGTTGTGGCAGTTTGCAGCTAGGGTGGGCAAAGCCGTTGATGCCCTGCCAGACACGCGTGTTGGCCGGCATGTAGCGGGCCAATTGGTGCGCTGCGGCACCTCTGCTCCGCCGAACTATGACGAAGGCTGCGCAGCCGAGAGTCGGCGTGATTTTATCCACAAGCTTGGAATCGCGCTCAAGGAGTTGAAGGAGACTTTGGGGTGGCTGCGCTTCATCATTATCTCGGACCTGCTTCCGCAACGGCGAATTAGCTCGTTGCAACAAGAAGGTCGTGAGTTGGCCCGCATTCTGGGACGTTCCATCGTCACCGCGAAGCGAAAGCGCCGGCCGCCGCGCGATCCCCCTCCTTCAGGCCCGGCCTGAGATTTTCAATTTTCAATTTTCAATTTGCAATTTGCAATGTCCCCTCCTGCCAGCCCCAGATGTGGCGCCGAAAAGGTCCGGCCCCCCCATGAGCGAAACCACGCGCATATACGCTGCCCCGCCCCCGGAGCAAATCAGGGGTGGATTTCCGGGTCGTAATCGGATATGTTGCCAGTTAGACCTCTCTGATGAGCGACCTCACTCGCATTCTGGCGCGCGCCGAGCAAGGCGATTCGCTGGCCGCCGCGGAACTGGTGCCGGTGGTTTATGACGAGTTGCGCCGCTTGGCCGCGCAAAAGATGGCCCATGAATTGCCGGGCCAGACCCTGCAACCGACGGCGCTCGTCCATGAAGCCTGGCTGCGCCTGGGCGGAGACGCCCAGCCGGCCTGGAAAAGCCGCGCGCACTTCTTCGCGGCGGCGGCCGAAGCCATGCGCCGGATTCTGGTCGAGCGGGCGCGGCGGCACGCTCGCTTGAAGCGCGGCGCCGGCAGCGCCCCAGTCGGTCTGGATGAAGTGGATATTCCGGTCGAAGTGGCCGACCCTGAGGGCTTGCTCAAGGTGAACGAGGCCTTGGAGAGGCTCTGCGCGCTGAGTCCTCGCAAGGCAGAGTTGGTGAAGTTGCGCTACTTCGCGGGCATGACTTTCGAGGAAGCGGCCGCGGTTCTGGGCATCGGGGTGCGCACGGCCAAGGAATGGTGGGTTTACGCGCGCGCCTGGCTGGCCGTCGAGCTGCGCGGGCGGGCACCGGAGTGAAGGTCTTTTGCCTTGCAAATGTGGAGACAAGCTCCATGATTGCATAAATGTTGCCAAGACGCATCAGCGCACGCCTCAATCACCTGCTCGGACGTTCCCCGGCGGTGGTCCTGCTGGGACCGCGACAGGCAGGCAAGACGACGCTGGCTTTGGAGCTTCGTCACCGAAACACTGATTGCCGCCGCCCCCGACGGAACAGAGGCGCATTATTATCGCACCGCCACCGGAACTGAGGCCGATCTGGTTCTCACCCTGCCCGGTGGCAAGTTATGGGCCGTGGAAATCAAGCGCAGTTCCGCCCCGACGGTGGAAGGTGGATTTCATATCGCGTGCGCCGATCTGAAACCCAGCAGACGGTTCGTCGTCTATTCGGGCAACGAACGTTTTCCGCTCAATGCGGACACGGATGCGATTGGACTCAGCGACCTGGGCCGGGCGTTACAGGCCGCGGCATAGGCGAAGCCGCGGGCGGCGGCGATTCGAGTCTTGGGACACGTCCGGCTCCGCGGTTCAGAAACCTCAAACTTCAAAATCCTACCGGCGCCTCAGGCCGCCGCGGCCACATGGCGGGCGTGGGCAATTTCGTCCTTGGCAATTTGCCGAATCTGATCGGCCAGCAGCGTGACGACGGCAATGGTGCGTCCCGCCAGCGTCATGAATTCCACCGTGCAGCCCTTGCCGCCTTCGTGAACCAGCACGACCGTGCCGATGTCGTCCCGCGCCAGGCCATGCTCCGGCAAGTCGGTCGTCAACACCACGCTGTCGAGTTCTTTGATCATCATCAAATATCCAAGGGATACGCTGTGGCTAAGGTAGCCGTTTCCGCGTTTTTAGCAATAAACCAAATGACGCGCACCTTCGGCGATCGCCCATCGGGCGCAGGCAACGCGCCTTCAATCACAAAATTCCGCCCGAAGGGCGTCGGCACGATTTCCGCGACTTCATACCGACGCGCATGGTTCAGCAAAGCCGAGGCGAGTTCCTCCCACGCTTCCAGTTTGAACCCGAAACTGCGGAAAAATTCCGCCTTGTGCTGCCCGTCGCGATGCGCGGTGGAAAGCAGGTAATGTGTGATTTTCCGGCTTGGCACAGCCGCGCCTTCGGCGTTCGGCAGGTTCATTCTTACGCTTTTACGTCTTGGATTTCGTTGCCGTGTGGCGAATTTGCGCGGGAAGCCTATCGGCGTCAATCTCGTAAATGGGCAGGTCCCGGCGGTGACGCCTCCCATTTTCCGCCAAGCCAAGAGACCAAGAGGGCCGGCCAGAAAACCCCTTTTCGGCGCCCAGGGCCAAGGAATGGTGGGTTTAGGCCCGCGCCTGGCTGGCCGTCGAACCGCGCGATCCGCCTCGCCGGTAAACTTTCTTTTTCCTGTCCGCACTTTTTCCCGCCCGATGGCGCATGTACAGGTGGAGCTCCTTGGCCGCGCCCGAGCGTGGCGCGGGGAGACCAAAGCAGCAAAAACAAACGACTCATCAAAAAGAACAAATTATGAAAACCATGAAAAAAGGATAAACCATGAAGGAATTTACCCTTCTCGGAATCGGCGCGCTCCTCGTGGCGCAACTTTCGGTGCCAGCCTCGGCGCAAACCATCAACTCCGTTGCGATCTTTGGCAGCCCCTACGTATTCGAAACGGTGGCTGTCGACCCGGACAACAACTGTTACCTGAGTGAAATAAAAACGGGCACGATCTACGAGGTCACGCGGGAGGGCGCGGTTAGCGCCTTTGCGCAGATTTCCGGGGTGCCGCCCGTCGTGGCGAATGGACATATAGCCCTTGGCCTCGCATTTGATTGCGCCGGGGACCTTTGCGTCGCCGTCCAAAGCAGCAACCCGACACTGGTTGGCATTTATAAGGTGTCACCGGAGGGGGTAGTCTCCCCGTTTTCGGTTAACCAAGGTTTCACAGCGCCCAATAAGTTGGCCTTCGATGCGCAGGGTAATTTGTATGTCTCTGATCCCTCGGTTTTCAAGGTTTGGAAAGTTGACCGGTTGGGGAACGCCACACTCTGGAGCGAGGACCCGCTTTTCGTGAACGTCGGCAGTATTCCGGCTCCCATCGGATGCAACGGGTTGGTCGTCAGCCCTGACCAAAGCTACCTCTACGTGGGGAACACTACTGCCGGGACCGTCATAAAGGTCCCGATCAAACGGGACGGGAGCGCCGGCGCCGGATCGGTTCTCGTGCAGAGCGCTGAATTGGCGGGGTTGGATGGGATAGCCCTAGACATCAATGGAAACATATACGGGGCCGTGAATCTTCAAAATCAGATCGTTAAGGTCACACCCGGCGGTACGGTGTCCATTCTGGCCTCAGCAACTTCTCCCGGGGGCTCCCTGTTTTCGATCCCCACCTGCCTCGCCTTCGGGCATGGCTGCGACAAAACGACAATGTTTATCTGCAACAGTTCCGAATTCCCGAACCCCCCGTGGCCCTCAACTCCCGCCCTTTCGGGTTTGCTGGAACTGATGAACCTGGACACCCCAGGAATCCCCGCAGACTGTAACCAACAGCGCCATCTTTACAGGCCCGAACATTAAAGGCCCCAATGACGGCCCATGAATAAGTCCATCACAGGATAACAACGCAGCCGCAGAGCAAGGTTGTGGGGACGTTCTGTTCGTCCCCACAACCGGCCCGCGGAGCGTGCAAGTGTTGCCTCACGCCAAGGCCCGCCTGCCGGGAGGCAGGCCCAGGAGTTTGGACATTTTGCACGCCAACGGCGTGCTGGCGTACCAGCCGGGCCAGCGAGGAACGAGCGCCGCCCTGGGAGGACCGACGAGTAATCCCAACCCGCCCTGCAAGGGCGGGGGCAGCCTCGGTCCCAAGCGTTAGATCGGAAGTTCCTCCTGCCATTATTCGTAAGTAACTGACAGCCAATATGATATGAATATTTCGGCCCTAAA
>Ga0209415_10018485_pt1 | contig 10995 bp, 9 predicted proteins | sample PeaSoiSIISIP2007_FD_187696 | JGI IMG/M metagenome (GOLD analysis project Ga0209415, IMG submission 187696) | Peat soil microbial communities from Weissenstadt, Germany - SII-SIP-2007 (SPAdes) (version 2) | ecosystem: Environmental > Terrestrial > Soil > Wetlands > Peat | place: Germany...
AGGACTTGATCTGCGTCGCGACCATGTTGGCGCTGGTGGTCGCCGTCGGCACGTTCTCGAGTCCGACGTCGTAGAGCGCGTGCAGCGCGGTCCCTTGCGGCGTTCCCGGCGTCCAGGTGACGATCACTTGCGGGTTCGACGCCTTGATCCGCGCGGCTTGCGCCGCGACCGAGGTGTCGGTGACGCCCATGTGCTCGTCGTCGACGACCTGCAAGTCCTTGAACTCGAGCAGCCCCAACAGCTCGCGGAAGATCGAATCCGCGTCTTGCCCGGAGGCGTCGGTCGTGGTGATCCGCGCGATGCGCTTCCAGCCCTTGTCGCGGAAGTAGCGCAGGTACGCGAGGATGTCGTCCTTCGTCGAGACGTTGGCCGCGATCACGTACGAGCCTTTGGGCGGATAGATGGCCGGCGAGAGACAGTACATGACCGGACCGTTTTCGAACAGCGGCGCCATCGCTTTGCAAAACGCGGAGAGCGAGGAACCCAGCACGATCGGTGGGTGCGTCGCGAGGATCTGATTTGCGAGCTGCACCGAGACCTGCGGGTTGCTTTGGTCGTCGTGGAAGACGAAATCGACTTGCCGCCCGCGAACGCCGCCCTGCTTGTTGACGGCGATTTCCAGTGCCACGAGCGAATCATGGGCTTCTTTGCCGAGAAATGCGGCCTGGCCGGTGAGCGGGAGGATCACGTTGATGTTGAGCGCGTCGGCGGCGCGGGTGGGCGCGGCGACCCCGGCGGCGAGCAGCGCGACGAGTGCGATGGCGAAGGAGATGCGTCGGACCGAAAGCATGAGGTCGCCTCCGAGTACGGGCTCCGTGCGTTTGCCGGAAGGTACTCCGAGCCGAGCGAAGGCCCTGCCATGAAAATCCTCCGCCGCTTTGTCGTGCCCGCGCTGACGCTTGCGCTGTGCTTCGGCCCCGCCTCGCCGGGGTACGTGGGCGCCGCCGAACCCGCGACGGTGCGGATCGGCGTCCTCAACATCACGAGCGACGCGCCGTTCATCATCGCCGACCGCAAGGGGTACTTCAAGGACGAGGGGATCACGCCGGTCTTCACGACCTTCGCCTCGTCCGGGAACATGATCGTCCCGCTCTCCACCGGGCAGCTCGACGCCGGCGGCGGCGCGGCCAGCGTCGGGATCTACAACGGCGTCACCCGTGGCATCAGCGTGAAAATCGTCGCCGACCGCGGCTCGGATCCGCCGGGCTACGGCTTCGACCCCCTGCTCGTGCGCAAGGATCTGGTGACCAGCGGGCGCTTCAAGACGCCGAAGGATTTGCGCGGGATGACGATCGCCGGCAACCAGCCGGGCAGCGCCTCCGCTTCCACGCTCTACGCGCTGCTCGCGAAGTACGGCCTGACCTTCGCCGACGTCAAGCGCGTCAACCTCGACTACCCCGAGCACGTCGCGGCGTTCTCCAACGGGAAGATCGACGCCGCGATCACCTCGGAGCCGGACGCCACCGCTGCCGAGAAACTCGGCGTTGCCGTGCGCATCATGGGCAGCGATGCGTGGTACCCGCGCCAGCAGCTCTCGGTCGTGATCTTCGGCGGCGACTTCGCAAAGAATCACCGCGACGTCGGGCTGCGTTTCATGCGCGCCTACGTCAAGGCGGCGCGCTACTACTACGGCGCGCTCGCCGGCGGCCACCTCGCCGGCCCGAACGCCGCCGACGTGATCGCGATCCTCACCGCAGCGACCAGCATCAAAGATCCCGCGGTCTACCGCGCGATCACGCCCAGCGCGATCGATCCCGACGGCCGCTTGAACGTCGCCAGCATGCGCAAGGACCTGCAGTTCTTCAAAGACCAGGGCTTGATCGAAGGCAAGGTCGAGGTGGAAGACGTGATCGACACGTCGTTCGTCGACGAGGCGGTCAAGGAGCTCGGCCGCTACCGCGCCCGCTGAACTACGAGGGTTGGCCGCCGGCCTTGCTGACGCCGACCCACGTGTCCCGGGCGGCGTCCCAGCGCCCGACGTACTCGGAGTCCTCGCCGATCCCACGCTGCGGGATCTTCGTGAAGTCGTAGCGGCCGGCTGCGCCGGTGAAGTTGTTGAGCCCCGCGATGTAGCCGCGCAGTGCTTCCGGCGTCGCGCCGACACCGAGCTTGCGCAGCGCGGAGAGAACGAGCAGCGATGAATCCCACACCGACGACGTGGTGATGTCGGGGCGGATCCCGAGCGGCGCGAGCGTGGCCCGCAAGTCCGCGATCGCCGCCAGGGTCGCGCGATCGGTGACGCGCTCGGAGAGCACGGCTGCCGGTAGCGTGAAGTAGAGCTGCTTGGGCAAGAAGGCCGCGTACTGCTCCATCTGCGCGTAGGTCGCGTTGCCGGGACTGATGAGGACCGGGACGTCGAGCATCCCGGCGTCGGCGAGACCGCGCAGAACCGTACCGGCGGCCACGCCCGTCGTCCAGAGCACCACCAGGTCGGGATTTGCCGCTTTTATTCGCGCGATTTGCGCCGCGACGGTGAGGTCGGTCGGGTTGAAGTGCTCGCGCGCGACGATCGCCATCCCCTTGTTTTCGTCGCCCGCGAGGGTCGCGTCGATGTCATGCTCGCCCTGCTGCCCGCTGGTGTCGGTCGACACGATGTACGCGACCTTGCGCAGTCCGCGCAAGCGCGCGAAGCGCAAGCCGGCACTCACGTGGTTGGCGGTCGTCACCATCGCGGCGTACATAAACCCGCCGGCCGGCGGCACGACGGCGTTCGACAGACAGAACGCGAGCGGCCCGCTCTTGAGCACCGGGATCTCCGCCGAGCACGTAGCCGCGAGCGACGCCCCAAAGATCACCGGGACCTTCGCGGCGACCAGCTCGTTCGCGAGCTGCACGGCGACCTGCGGATTCGAGGTGTCGTCGTGGAGCACGAACTTGATCGGCCGGCCGCCGATCCCACCGTGGTGGTTCGCATACGTCTCGAACGCCCCGAACAGCGCGACCTCGCTCTTGCCGAGGAAGCCGCCGCTCCCGGTCATCGGGACGATCGCGTGGATCTCGTACGGGACCGCTCCCGAGCTCGTCGAGGGGTCGGCGGCCCCGGCGCGCAGCGGTACGACGAGCGTCAGCGCAAGGCACAGCGTCAGCAGCGTGCGGGTCATCGGCCCAGCAGCTCGTCGGCGGTGACGCGGCGCGGGATGAACGCAAAGGCGAACGCGGCGTCGAGCGGTCCCTGGATGTCGGCAGCGACCAGCCGCTCGCCGTAGAGCGGACGCATCTTCTCAGACTTGATGAGGTCGAGGTCGATCTTGGTGAGCTTGTTGACGAGCAGCGCCGTTTCGTCGCGATGTCCGTTGGCCCAGCGTCCCGTCTCGACGAGCACCGCCGCGACCCGGCGGACGACGTCGGGGTTCTTGGCCAAGTACGCCTTGTTCGTCACCCAGGCGCCGACCATGAACTGCGTCGCGACCGCGAGATCGGGGTAGGCGATGCAGCGGATCGCGTTGTTCTTGAGCGCGTTCGCGAGAGTCGGTTCGGTCATCACCGCAGCGTCAAAGGTCCCGCGCTCGAGCGCCGGCCCCATCTCCGCAAACGGGGCTTGGATCACGCGCACCTTCGCGACGTCGGCACCGTTCTTCGTCAGCCACGACCGCAGCGCCAAGTCGCCGAATTGTTTGAGGCCGATCACGCCGACCGTCTTGCCCTCAAAATCCTTCGCGTTCTGGATCGACGACGCGCGCGCGACGCACAACGCGTCGACCTGCGAGTTCGGCGTGCTGATCGAGGCCGGCGCGATGACGACGAGCGGGAGCCCGTTCGCCACCGCTTGCGCGATCGCGGTCGTGGCCGCGATCCCGATGTCGGAGTCGCCGGTCGCGACCGACGTCAGGATGTTGGCAGCCGAGAGCGGGATGTTGAGCTCGACGTGCAGCCCGGCCTTCTCGAAGCGGCCGGTCTCCTGCGCGTAGTAGGCCTCCATCCACGACTCGACCGCCGGTGCCGCGAACCGCACCGCCGGCGGGGTCTGTGCGCGCACGCCCGGTGGCAGTACGGTCGCGAGCAGCAGCCCGAGAAAGAGCAGCGCGCGCCTCACGCGATCCCCACCGGGGCGATCGTCTGCATCTTCGGCGCAGGGATCTTGCGCCACACTTTCGTCGGCCGTCCGTCCCGGATCGCATCGAGCTCGCGGAAGATGATCCGGCGCAGCAGCGCGATCCCCGCGTCGGAGGCGCCGAGCCGCTCCTGCGTGCGGTCATGAATGCGGCCCTGACCGCGCACGGCGACGTAGTCCTGCGACATGATCCGGTCGGCGGCGCCGACCGTCTCCGGAAGCCGGTGCTCTTCGAAGAGCAGCTTGTAGTGCTGCATCGAGCCGGCCCGCATGATCGCGCCGTTGCGCCGCATCTCTTCGCCGACCTCACCTCCCGGATACGCGAGCGACCCGATGCGCAGCGTGTTCTCGTCGTCGATCGGGACCTGCCAGGCCGTGACGTTCACCCACGGGTCCCCGGGTCGTGGCGGCGCCGAGAGAATGTTGTTGCAGTTGGGGAACGTCCAGTTGCTGGTCCGCTCGCTGTTCGGACGGCGCGCGGTTTGCCGGATGCCGGCGTCGGTCTCTTCGTATTCGAGCTCGGGGATCGCGTCGCCGATCTCCTGACCGAGCCGCGACGGCTCGGGCCATTGGTGCACGAAGCTCAGGTGCGTCGAGTCGAGCGAGTTCTCAACCTGTTGCAGCCAGTTGCAGTCCCAGATTTCCTCGTGCTGCGTGATCGAGATCCCCGGCTCTTCGAGCGCGTCTTTGCGCGGCAGGTCGAACGGCGGCGCGTCGCCCGCGCCGAGGTACGCGAAGATCAGCCCGGCGTACTCGTGGACGGGATAGCCCGCGATGCGCACCGTGCCCGGCTGCAGGTGCTTCTCGGCCGGCTGCTCCGTGCAGACGCCGGTGCCGTCATAGCGCCAGCCGTGGTACATGCAGCGGATCTGGTCTTCTTGGACCCAGCCGGTGTGCAGCGCCGAGCAGCGATGCGCGCACGCGCCGCCGACGACGAACGCCTTCCCGCTCGCGCCACGGTAGAGCGTGAGGTCCTCGCACAGGATGCGCAGGCTCCGCGCGGTCCCCGGCGCGAGCCCATCCGCGATTGCAACCGGATGCCAAAACGTACGCAACAATTTCCCCATCAGCGTGTCGGGGGCGGTTTGCGTGAGAAGCTTGAGCTGCGCGGCGCGGCGCGTATCGTGGTGCTCCATCATCGCTCCTTTGTGTTGCGGAGGACGGCGACCGGGTTCCACGAACCGGTTCGACCGCACCTGCTCCGTACCGTATCCGCAAGGGGGACGCCGTGATATCCGCAAGCATTGCGCTGGCGCGCATCCTCAAGCAAGAAGGGATCGAGCAGATCTTCTGCTTCCCGACGACCGAGATCATCGAGGCCGCGGCGATCGAAGGGATCCGCGTGATCACCTGCCGGACGGAGCGCATCGTCAGCAACATGGCTGACGCGTACACGCGCATCCACAACGGTAAGAAGATCGGCGTGTGCGCGGTGCAGGCGGGCCCCGGAACCGAGAACGCGTTCGTCGGATTTGCGCAAGCCTACGCCGACTCGTCGCCGATCCTGATGCTCACCGGCGGCGCGACGAAGGAGCGGATGGGTCTTCCCGCGCTGACCGACTCCGTCGGGCACTACCGCGGCGTGACCAAGTGGGCCGACACGATCAACGCACCCGAACGCGTCTCCGAGATGGCCGCGCGCGCGTTCGCGAAGCTACGCAACGGACGCCGCCGGCCGGTGCTGCTCGAGCTTCCGCCCGATGTCGCCGTTGCCGAGATCGACGAGCAGAAATACCCCTACACACCGACACGCGGCTTCGCGAGCGCGGGCGATCCGAAGGACGTCACCGAGGCGATCGGGCTGCTGCGCAAAGCGCGCAAGCCGATCATCTACGCCGGGCAGGGCGTGCTGTGGGCCGAAGCCGCGCCCGAGCTCCTCGCGTTCGCCGAGCTCGTGAAGGTCCCGGTGATGACGACGACGCTGGCCAAGGGCGCCTTCCCCGAGGATCACCCGCTCGCGCTCGGGATCGGCGGCGTCGAAGTTACCGGGATGGTCGACCACTTCCTGAAGGAATGCGACCTCGTCTTCTGCATCGGTGCGAGCCTGACGCAGACGCTCGCCGTGACGCCGATCCCCGCCGGCAAGACGATCGTGCACTGCACCGCCGACGTCGACGACCTCAACACCGAGTACCGCACGTCGTACATGGTGGTCGGCGACGCGAAGCTCGTGCTGACGCAGCTCATCGACGAGTCCAACACACAGGGCGGCCGCAAAGACGACGCCGCGGCCGAGGTCAAGCGCGTGCGCGACGCGTGGCTCGGTGCCTGGATGCCGAAGCTCACCTCGGACGAGACGCCGATCTGCCCGTACCGCGTCGTCTGGGATCTGATGAACACGATCGACCGCGCGAACGCGATCGTGACGCACGATTCGGGTACGCCGCGCGCCCAGATGGCGCCGTTCTATCGCGCCCCGCTGCCGCGCTCGTACCTCGGCTGGGGGAACGCGCACCAGCTCGGCTCGTCGCTCGGCTTGATCATGGGCGCGAAGGTCGCCGCGCCGGAGAAGCTCGCGGTCGCGTTCATGGGCGACGCCGCGTTTGGGATGTGCGCGATGGACCTGGAGACCGCGGTGCGCGAGCGCGTCCCGGTGCTGGCGATCGTGATGAACAACTCGTGGATGTCGACCTACTCGACGCGCATCCCGCAAGCGACGCAGAAGTACAAGGTCGGCTACATGTCGGCCAACTACACCCAGGTCGCCGAGGGCTTGGGCTGCCACGCCGAGCGCGTCGAGCAGCCGAAGGAGATCGTCCCCGCCATCAAGCGCGCGATCGACGCGATCGGCAAGGGCCAACCCGCCGTCCTCGAGTTTATGTCGAAAGTCGAATTCTCATCGTCGCGTTTGGGCGCAACAACTCCCTAAGTGTCATCGTGAGCGAAGTGACGCGCAGCGTCACGAAGTCGAACGACCGCTAGCCGAAAGTGCCTTTGACCATGCCGCCGTCGATGGCGATGGTTTGGCCGGTGATGTAGCTGGCGGGGACGCCGCACAGAAATGCGACCGGCGGTGCGAACTCCTCAGGCGTCGCCGGACGGCCGATCGGAACGCCGGCCGTGCCGCGCGCCTTCGCGCCCTCGATACCGCCCTCGCCCGCGTAGATCTGGAGGAAGCGATCGGTCATCACGCGGCCGGTCGCGATCGCGTTGACCGTGATCCCTTCGGGCGCGACTTCACCGGCAAGCGTTTTGAGCGCGGCGACCAACGCGGTCCGGTACGCGTTCGAGAGGACGAGTTGCGGCATCGGCTCTTTCACGGCGGCCGACGTCAACGCGACGATGCGGCCCCAGCGGCGTTCGCGCATCGCCGGCAGCACACCGTCGATCAACAGCAACGCGCTCTTGAGCACGGAGTTGTACGCCGCATCCCAGTCGGCCGGCGCCACCTGCGTGTACGTTCCCGGCTTCGGTCCGCCGCCGTTCACGACGAGGATATCGATCGGGCCGAAGCGCGCCGCGACGTCGCGCGTCAACGCGGCGACCGACTCGGGCTGCAACTGGTCGTAGATGAAGCCGGCAGCGTCGCTTGCTCCGGCCGCACGCGCGCGTGTCGCTACATCGTCGACGCGTTCCTTGCGCCGAGCAGCGACCGCGACGTTCGCACCTTCGGCCGCCAGGGCCAGCGCGATCGCTTCGCCGATGCCGGCGCTCGCGCCGGTGACGAGGGCGGTCTTTCCACGGATGCCGAGGTCCACGCTGCGCCTACCAGTCGAGGGAGGGCGGGTAGAAGACGTCGTCGAGTCGCATGCGGCGCGCGGTCAGGCCTTGCTCTTCGAGGTGACGCATGACCATCTCGAGGATGTGTACGTTCGGTTTGATCCCGTAGGCCATCACGTCGGCGTCGGCGGCAACCGGTGCGCCGCCCGCGATCCCGGTCGCGGCCGCCGCCTCGAGCAGGCTGAGCCGGCGGTTGGCGGCCAGCGCTTTCGCTTCGATGAACGCATCGAAGAGGCTGCGCGCGATCCAGGGTTCGCGCTCGAGCAGCGCTCGCCGCACCACCAGCGTGTGGTTGATCGGGTACACGCCGGTCTTCGCGAAGTAGCGGTGCGCCTCGGCCTGCGGGTCGCGGAACAGCGGGCGAATCGCGGGTGTGTCGAGGTTCGCGGTGCTGCGGTCGACGAGGCTCGGCGCGATGTAGAGCAGCGTCGCGTCGAGCGTCCCGGCGAGCAGCATCTCACCGATGTTGCTCGGGGGTGCGATGTATTCGAAGCGGATCCCCGGCGGCGCCGCAAAGCCCGTCGCACCGCCGTGACTGATTTCCGGGGTGCGCTCCATGAACCACAGACAGTCGCGCGGGTCAAGGCCGAACTCGTCGGAGAGGACGCCGCGGCACCACACGGCGCCGGTCTGCTGGTACTCCGGGACCCCGATGCGCTTGCCGCGCAAGTCGGACGGCTGCTCGATCCGGGCAGCGGCACGCACCAGGATCTGGCTGTGAAAGAAACGTCGCATCGAGAAGACCGGCAGGGCGACCCATTCGGTGGGAGCGTGCGACGTCGCGATTGTCAACGATGCAACCGACATCTCGGAGACGTCGAACTCCGAGAACTTGAGCTGCCGCCAGAAGAGCTCGGGCGCGCCCGACGGCGATGCGATGAGCCGGATCCCGTCCGGCGTGACCGATCCGTCGAGGATCGCCTTGGTGCGCACGTTCGGCAGCATCGCGGCGGAGAGCTCGAGCAGTGCGGTCATCGTCCGGGCGATGCGCGGCACCGGCGTGGGCTTCCTGCAGGTCGCCCGAGGGTTTGCCACGGAGACGCCCGCGTGCACAACGACGATGCGGACGCGCGTGCTCCGCTGTTGACGATTGACGGCGCGCGGGCGACGATTCGCTTGCGGCGACCCGAGCGGCACAACGCGCTCGGCGCCGGCGACATCGCGATGCTCGGCGCGCTGCTCGACACGGTGGAAGCGCGCACGCGCGTGCGCGTCCTCGTGCTCGTCGCCGACGGCAAGACGTTCTGCGCCGGCTACGATCTCGACGCCCTCGCCGCCGCACAGCAGAGCGGTGCGGCACCGCACGCGGTTGCGTTCGGCACGATGGTCGCCCGGCTCGCGGGATTGCGCGTTCCTACGATTGCGGCGGTGAGCGGGAGCGTGTACGGCGGCGGGACCGATCTCGCGCTGGCCTGCGATTTCCGCATTGGTGTCCCGGCGATCGAGCTGCGCATGACCGCCGCGCGCATCGGCGTGCAGTACTACGCGGGCGGCTTACAACGGTTCGTCGAGCGGCTGGGTCCCGGCGCGGCCAAGCGCATCTTCCTGACCGCCGAACCCTTGGGTGCCGCCGAGCTGCTGCGCTTGGGGTATCTCGACGACCTGGTCGCCGCCGACGAACTCGCAAGCCGCGTCGACGCGCTCGCGGCCACACTGGCGCTCAACGCACCGTCGGCCGTGCAGGCGATGAAGCGCGCCCTCAACGCGATCGCCGCCGGCGCGGCCGACGCATCTTCGATCGACCGCGCCTTTGCAGCGAGCCTCGTCTCACCGGATGTCGCCGAAGGTCTCGGCGCGTATCGGGCGCGCCGCGACCCGGCCTTCAGCGACCCCGAGGGTTAATGGCCGTGGCGGTCGTCGCCGTGGCCACCGCGCGACTCGTTGTGCGGCGCCGGGTAGCCGCCATTCGGGTGCGGTACGTAGCCCGCGTGCGGGACGTACCCGCCGCGTTCCGGCGGCGCGACGTAGGACGAGCCGCGGAAGCTGCCACCGACGTACACCGGCCGGAACGGCTCCGCATAGACGCGCGCGCCACCGAGATAGTGGAAGCCGCCGTGGAAGTACGAGCCGTGCCACCAGCCCGGGCTGCCGAAGAAGAAATTCAGGCTGACGGTCGGGCCGTAGTACCACCACGGGTGCTCGGACCAGTACGGAACGCCGACCACGAGGGTGTACGGCGTGTCGATCTCGTTGGCCGCGAGGTACGAGCCGGCGTTGTAGCCGAGCACGCTCACGACCATCCCCGGCTCGAGCGTGAGGCCGGTGGGGTTGATGATCGTCCCCTGGTGCAGTTGGACGCTGTCGATGAAGCCGCGCTCGTCGCGGACCGTGAGGGCGTAGCGGCCGTCGAACGTGGCGATCCGGCCGTGGATGTTCTCCTCGCCCGAGGCGTAGGTCGGCGGCGGTTGGGCGTACGAGGGCATCGCCTGCGCACCGGCCGCCGCCGGTACGAGCAGGGCGATCGCGGCCCAGGCCGCGAGGACGTGCTTTTGCATGGAAGATTCCTCCGGCCCCATCAACGCCCCGAAACGTCGGAAGGTGCTGGGAACCTCCTGAGCCGGCGGACGGAGCTACCGGGCAGCGACGAGCGCGGACTTCTCCAAGTGCGCGACCACCTCGTCGACCTTCATGAGGTCCGCGTACTTGTGGTGCAGGTCGAACAAGTTGATCTTGTGCGAGATCAGGCTGCGGTCGTAGCAGCACTCCTCGACGAGCGTCACGTGGAAGCCGTGCGAGTAGGCGTCGACGGCGCTGGCGCGCAGACAGCCCGAGGTGCTCTCGCCGATCATCACGATCGACTGCACGCCGAGCTGCGTGAGGTGCGCGATCAACGGCGTTCCGAAGAACGCGCTGGCCCGCAACTTCCGGATCACGACGTCGCCCGGCTGGGGCGCGAACTCCGGCCGGATGTTGAAGAGCGACGGGTCGTTCGGCATCCGCTGCCGGTTGGTCGCGCGAATCGCGGTCGGTTTCGCGTCCTCACGCGTTTCGCCGGTGGAGTAGAAGATCGGCAGACCCGCGGCCCGCGCCGCGGCGAACAGCCGCTGCGTCGGCGGGATCGCCGCCCACGCGTTCTCACCGCACGAGCTCGGGTAGGTCTTCGACACTTCAGCTACGGGCTTGTTGCCGCCCTGGTAGGCCATTTCGTAGAGGTCGATCGCGACCAGCGCCGGCGCGTCGCCGACGTAGACGTCGCGGTGGTAGTGCTTGTAGAGCTCCAGCAC
>Ga0209415_10018486_pt1 | contig 10995 bp, 9 predicted proteins | sample PeaSoiSIISIP2007_FD_187696 | JGI IMG/M metagenome (GOLD analysis project Ga0209415, IMG submission 187696) | Peat soil microbial communities from Weissenstadt, Germany - SII-SIP-2007 (SPAdes) (version 2) | ecosystem: Environmental > Terrestrial > Soil > Wetlands > Peat | place: Germany...
CCGTCGCTGGCTCAAGTCGGGCCCTCCGCAAAGGCGCCCGCTCTTATCGCGTCGGAATCCACTAGACAAACCCGCAGAGTTCGTTCTTTCTTTGTTCGCCGCCCTATAGGCGCAATGGACGTGGGGAAATGAAAATGAGGGTTGTCTTCTTGATCGGGGCGGCATCGCTCGCCCTTACGCTCGGCGCATGTGACGCTGGGCCGTCGGCGACCAGCAAGGCGCCGGCAAACCCGCCGGCTTCGATCAGCGCGGCGGGGCAGACCAGCCAGTCGGTTCCCGCTGGGCAGGCCACGGCCGCGGTCGATCCGCGCGATGCGCCCGCACCGCTGGCGACCGACGGCAAGCCGATCTGGGCCGCCAACCGCAAGCACACCGCCCAGGAGAACGCCGACTACCAGTTCGGCAAGAACGGCAAGGACTTCGGCGCCGCGAACGAGGCTGAGTATGTCGCCAAGGTCCACGCGTTCGTCGACCAGCCGCCGACCGGCATCCAGAAGGTTGAACGCTCCAACGGCGATGCCTTGCTCTACGACGCCAAGACCAACACCTTCGCCGTGGTCAGCAAGACCGGCGCGCCGCGCACCATGTTCAAGCCGCGCGACGGCGCGTCCTACTGGCAACAGCAGGTGTCGCGCGAGCAGTCCCGTTCGAACGGCGACGACAAGTCCGACAGCCAGAGCGGCTAGTTGTGAGGTTTCAGTGTCCTCATTCGCGGAATGGGGGAGGCCCTTAAGGACCATGCGGAGATTGGAGCTCTGGCTCTCGGGCCGGTCAAGGACCGCGATGGCGCGGCCGCGGTGCGGCGGCCCTTTGGGCCGTCCTTGAGCGGACCGAGAGCCAGAGCAAACTGGCCGCCATGGACTTGAGGCTCGGTCTCTCGCGGTGGGTCGGCGACGGCTACAGCCGCCCCGCTAGCCGCAGCGCGAGCCCGGCGGTGAAGGCGATGGCGCTCGCCGCTGCGCCGGCGAAGAACCAGAGGGCCGCGTGCGCCGGGGTCCGCGTCTGTGTGGCGGGCTCGACGGCCGTGGCCGCCGGCGGGTCGTCCAGCTGCGGTTCGGCCATACGGGCCAGGGTGGCGACGGCGGCGCGGGCCTCGCGGGCGAAGTCGAGCACCTTGGCCGCCGGCGACAGCTCGCGGGCGATCCAGCGGGCGACGACCGGCTCGGCGGCGGCCCAGATGTCGTTGTCAGGATCGATCCGGCGCGCGACGCCCTCGACCGTCACCATGGTCTTTTGCAGCAGCACCAGCTCGGGCCGCAGCCGCATGTCGAAGAGGGCGGTGATCTGGAACAACTGGGCGAGCAGGCGGCTCATCGAGACGTCGCGCGCCTTCAGGCCGAACACCGGCTCGCCGACGGCGCGCAGCGCCTGCGCGAAGGCGGCCTTGTCGTGGTGCGCCGGCACGTAGCCGGCGTCGAAATGCACCTGGGAGACGCGGGCGTAGTCGCGGCGCAGGAAGCCCCAGAGGATCTCCGCCAGATAGCGCCGCTCGCCGGGCCCCAGCCGTCCGACGATGCCGAAATCGACCGCAGTCAGGCGCGCCGGCGCGGCGACGAACAGATTGCCCTCGTGCAGATCGGCGTGGAACACGCCGTGGTCCAGCGCCTGGGCCAGGAAGGCGCGGATCAGGTTGTTGGCCAGCGTCGGCCGGTCGAGCCCCGGCGTCGCCAGCGCCTGCGGATCCGAGAGCGGCGCGCCGGGCGCCCATTCCAGCGTCAGCACCCGCCGCGCGACCCCGTCCCACACCACCGGCGGGGCGCGCATGAAACCGTCGTGGGCCATCACCGCGCGCAGCTCGTCGGCGCCGGCGGCCTCGAACCGCAGGTCCAGCTCCAGCTCCAGCGCCCGCACCACCGTCTCGGCGAACGCCCGCGGCTCGAGCCGGCGCGAAGGCGGCGCCCAACGCTCGGCGAGCCGCGCGGCGGTGCGCAGGGCGTCGGCATCCGACGCCACGCGGCGTTCGACGCCCGGGCGCAGCACCTTCACCGCCACCTCGCGGCCGCCGATCAGCCTGGCGCGGTGCGCCTGCGCCAGCGACGCGCCCGCCACCGCCTCGCCGAAGTCGGCGAACAGCGCGTCCAGCGGTTGCCCCAGCGCGGCGGCCACCTCGATCTTGGCGTCGTCGAGCGGGAACGGCGCCAGCCGGTCCTTCAGCCGCGAGAGGTCGTCGGCGAACGGGGCGCCGAAGATGTCGGCGCGGGTGGAGAGGAACTGGCCGAGCTTGATCCCCACCGGGCCCAGCCGCTCCAGCGCGCCCGCCAGCCGCTCGCCGGGACGGCCCTTGCGGGCGCCCGGCCCGCTGAAGAGGCGCAGGGCCCCGGCGATCCATCGGGCCCCGCCCGGCAGCACCGGGTCGAGCTCGCGCGGCACGAGGGCGTCGGCGCGGATCAGGATGAAGGCCGCGCCCGCCAGCCGGCCGTAGGACCCCAGGCGGGACACCGGCCTAGTGTCCCGATTCCGAAGTTCGCAAAGGCATGTGGCAAGCTCTGTTGAACTTCGGAATCGATGAGGACACTAGCAAACCTCCGTTTCTAGTGTGCTTTTTGGATTTGAAGTTCGCTCGATGTCCGACCCGAGGAGTGGCGAACTTCAAATCCAGCACACTAGATCGCCCAGCCCTGATGCAGAGCCACGACCCCGCCGGTGAAGTTGGTGAACGACACCCGGCCGAATCCCGCGCCGGCCATCAGGTTCGCCAGCGCCCTCTGGTCCGGGAAACGGCGGATGCTCTCGACCAGGTACTGGTAGGCCTCGGCGTCGCCGGCGATCCGCGCGCCGATGCGTGGGATCAGCCGGAACGAATAAGCATCGTAGAGCGGCCGCAGCGCCCCGGCCGTGAGCCTGGAGAACTCGAGGCAGAGGAAGCGGCCGCCGGGCTTCAGCACCCGCCGCGCCTCGGCCAGGGCGGCGGGGATGTCGGTGACGTTGCGCAGGCCGAAGCCGATCGCATAGGCGTCGGCGCTGGCGTCGGCGAGCGGCAGCCGCTGCGCATCTCCCACGGCCCAGCTGATGTCGGCCTCGCTGCCGCGCTGCAGGCCCGCGCGCACCATTTCCGCGTTGTAGTCGACCACCACGATCCGCGCCGGCTCGCCGCCCCGGCGATCGCGCGCCGCCCGAGCCAGGCGGGCGAACCGACGCGCCAGATCGCCGGTCCCGCCTGCGCAGTCGACGATGGTCTCGCCGGGCTGCGGATTGAGCCGCGCCGCCGCCGCGTCTTTCCAGAGCCGATGCGCGCCCAGGCTCATCAGGTCGTTCATCAGGTCGTAGCGCCCGGCGACGCGCTCGAATACGCCGCGCACCAGCCCAGGCTTTTCGGCGGGTTCGACGTCGCGATATCCGAACGTGGCGCTCATGGCGGCGTCTTTAGGCCGGAACCGACGACAGCGCCAACGCAGGAGGGGACCCGCTGGCCCCTTGGCCGCCGTCGGAGTCCGCCATCGAACGCTTGGTGAGCAGCTTTTTCCGAGCTCAGGGCCGGGTCAAGGACGGCGCGTCGCGCCGCCGCTTCGCGGTCGCCGAAGGCGATCCTTGACGCGGACCTGAGCCTCGGATTCACGCTCCGCCAAGCGATCGATGGCGCAGTTTGTCCATTGTGTGCGTTTAGGGCTCGGACAGCTTCGTCGCCGTCGCTCCTGCCAAACCCCCATTCCCTCCGCCCCCGAACCGGCTTTATGCATGGGCGATGCCCGAACTCCCCGAGGTCGAGACCGTGCGGCGCGGCCTGGCGCCTGTCCTGGAAGGCGCCAGGTTGGCCCGCGTCGAGGCGCGGCGTCCCGATCTGCGCTTTGCGCTGCCCGAGGGCTTCGTCCAGCGCCTGACGGGCGCGCGGATTGAGCGACTGGATCGGCGGGCGAAGTACCTGCTGGCGCCGCTCGACCGCGACCAGACGCTGGTGATGCACCTGGGCATGACCGGGCGGTTCGAGATCACCGGGGACGGCGGCGCCGAGCGTCCCGGCGACTTCGCGCTCGCCCAGCCGCCCGATCCGCGCCATGCTCACGTCGTGTTCGAGACCGAGGCTGGGGTGACGGTCACCTTCTACGACCCGCGCCGGTTCGGCTACATGGATCTCATCGCCACCGACGGCCTGGACGAGCACCCATGGTTCAGCGGCCTGGGTCCGGAGCCGCTGGGTTGCGCGTTCGACGCCGCCCATCTCGAGCGCGCCTTCGCGGGCCGCCGACAGTCGGTCAAGGCGACGCTGCTCGATCAGCGCATCGTCGCCGGGCTAGGCAACATCTACGTTTGCGAGGCGCTGTTCCGCGCCGGCGTCGCCCCGCAAACGCCGGCCGGAGAGATCGGCCGTCGCAAGCTCGGCGTGCTGGTGAGGGTGGTCCGGGCGGTGCTGTTGGAAGCCATCGAGGCCGGCGGCTCCACATTGCGGGACTACGCCGGCGCCGACGGCGCGCTGGGCTATTTCCAGCACCGGTTCCAGGTCTACGGCCGCGAGGGCGAGGCTTGTCTGAAGCGCGGATGCGGCGGCCAGATCGAGCGGATCGTGCAGGGCGGGCGCTCCACCTTCTTCTGCGACAAGTGCCAGACGTGAGCCATCGTCCGTCGATCATCGCGCGGCGCGCAGTCGCGCTGCTGGGGCTGTTGGCGCTGGTTGCAGCGCCCGCGGCATGGGCCAAGCCGCCGGTGTGGGTGGTGCATTCCGGCCAGACGACCATCGTGCTGTTCGGCTCGATCCACCTGCTGCCGGCGGGGCTCGACTGGCGTCCGCCGCAGCTCGACGTGGCGTTGGCCACGGCCACCGAGCTGTGGTTCGAGCTGCCGATCGACGCGGCGACCAGCGACGAGGCGGCCGAACAGTCGATCGCCCGCGGCGCCCTGCCCAAGGGCCGCAGCCTGATCGCCATGATGACGGCGGACCAGGCCAAGCGGATGGTGGACGCCGGCGTGTCGCTCAACTGCGCGCCCGAAGCGCTGGACCGCATGCAGCCTTGGATGGCCGACCTGACGCTGTCGGTCGCCGAGGACGCCCGCGGCGGGGCCAGCGCCTCGGACGGCGTCGAGGGCCAGGTGCAGGCGTCGACGCCGCCCACGATCGCTCGCCGCGCGTTCGAGACCGCCAGCCAGCAGATCGGCTTCCTGGCCGGCACCCCGGTCAAGGACCAGCTGGCGTCGCTGAACTGGACGGTCTCGGAGATCCAGCAGGACCCGACTTCCTACCGGCGCGTGGTCGACGAGTGGATGTCCGGCGACCTGGCCGGGCTCGAGCGCGATGCGCTGGATCCGCTGCGGCAGGTCTCGCCGAAGCTGTTTGCGCGCCTCATCGACGGCCGCAATCGCCGTTGGGAGGGCGTGCTGGAGGCGCGGCTGAGAAAGCCGGGATCAGCTGTGGTGGTGGTGGGTGTCGGCCACCTGATCGGGCCTGGCGGGGTTCCGGCGTTGCTGCGCGCGAAGGGCTACCAGGTCGACGGACCCTGACCCGGCGCCCGGCCTGGGGCTGCGCCGCGCTCCGGGCGCCGGCAAAATGAGCTGCCTGCGCCGCATTGACCCTCGCGTGGGCTTTAGCGTATATCGCCGCCTCCTTTTTCCGGCGCCTTTCGTTCGGCGCCCATTCGAGGCCGTCCAAGGACCATGGCGAATAACCCCGGCGCTAAGAAGGCGATCCGCAAAATCGCGCGTAGAACCGAGGTGAACGGGGCGCGTCGGTCGCGCGTTCGCACCTTCGTGCGCAAGTTCGAAGAGGCGCTCGCCGCCGGCGATTTGAACCTCGCTAAGACCGCATTCGTCGAGGCGCAGTCGGAGCTCATGCGCGCGGTCGGCAAGGGCGTGATGCACAGGAACACCGGTTCGCGCAAAGTGTCGCGCCTTGCGGCTCAGCTGAAGAAGCTACAGGCCGCCTGAACCGCCTTCCTGGCGCCTAAATTTTTGGATTTACTAGCTTTTGCCTCGCCGAACGGTCCGGCGGGGGCTTTCGTGCGTTGTGGCGGAAATAGGCCGATCCCGGTCAATTTCTGCGGCAAAATAGCGGCCGGAAAACGTTAAACCCATGCGTTTTCGCAAGGCTGGAATGTCAAGCTACTTTTTGATTGAACCGCGCTTCGAAACCCATTGACCCGGCCCTTCGCGGGGGTAGTCTGAGCGTCTCAAGGCATTTCCATTGTACTGATGAATGAGTGGTGGCGGCAAGTAACGGGCCGCCTCGCCAGAGAAAGTGTGTGCGGACGCTTACTTGAGATTGGCGGTGGCGCGCGGGGGCGTCGCAGCCGGCCGCTGTCATGGATGGCGGTGCGGGATTGGGGGGTAGAAGGGGCGATGGCGAGCAAGGGACTGGCGGAGATGGCGTCGGTGACGCCCGCGGGCGTGTGGGTCAAGGCAAGCCAAGCCCTCAAGGGGGAACTTGGCGACGACACCTTCGGATCGTGGCTGGCGCAAGCCTGCCTGCGCACGGCGCCCGGCGGCGAGCTGTGCCTGGTGACGCCCACCGGCATCGCCCGGGACTGGATCCGCCGCTACGCGTGGCGCCGCATCGGCGAGCTGTGGGCCCTGTACGATCCTGAGGGGCGCGTGCTGTCGCTGAAGTCACGCCTCGAATTCGAAGCCGAGGGCGGCGAAGCCCCGTCCCCGTCCATGGCCGCGCGGGCGATGGCCATCGAGACCGTCGATCCGGTTTCGACCGACAGCCCGGCCACCGCGCCGATCGCCTCGTCGACCCGGCCAGCCCGCAGCCAGTGGCTGCAGGAACGCTTCACCTTCGACAGCTTCGTCAAGGGACCGTCGAACGAGTTCGCGCTGGCGGTGGCCCGGCGCGTGGCCTCGTGGGCCGACGGCCACTTCAACCCGGTCGTGTTCCACGGCGCCTACGGCTTCGGCAAGACCCACCTGCTCAACGCCATCGCCTGGGAAGCCATGCACTCGGCGCCGGAGAAGAAGGTGGTCTACCTCACCGCCGAGCGCTTCCTATCGTCGTTCGTGCGGGCGCTGATGGAGCGCAAGGCGGCGGACTTCAAGGACGAGCTGCGCTCGGCCGACCTGCTGCTGATCGACGACGTGCACTTCATCGGCGGCAAGCAGTCGTCGGAGGAGGAGCTGTTCCACACCCTGGCCGCGCTGATGGAAGACGGCCGCCGGGTGGTGTTCTCGGCCGACCGGCCGCCCGCGGCGCTCAGCGAGATCGACGCGCGGCTGCGCTCGCACCTCTCCGCGGGACTGGTCTGCGGCATCGAGCCGGCGGACCGCTCGCTGCGACTCGACATCCTGGAGCGCAAGGCCATGGTGCTGAGCCGCCAGCAGGGCGTCGCGGCCCAGATGCGGCCGGAAGTGCTGCAGTTCCTGGCCGATCGCTTCACCGACAGCGTGCGCGAGCTCGAGGGGGCGCTCAACACCCTGATCGTGCGCGCCGGCGCCGGCGTCGGCGGGCTGACCCTAGAGGAGACCCAAGCCTTCCTCGGCCCGCATCTGCGCGGCGGCGAGAAGCGGGTCACCGTCGACGACATCCAGAAGGCGACGTCCGATCACTTCGGCCTCAAGCAGGCCGACCTGATCTCGGAGCGGCGCACGCGGTCGGTGGCGCGGCCGCGTCAGGCGGCGATGTGGCTGGCCAAGCAGCTCACCACCCGCTCGCTGCCGGACATCGGCCGCCGCTTCGGGGGCCGCGACCACACCACGGTGCTGCACGCCGTGCGCCGCATCGAGGCCCTGCGCCAGACCGACACCCAGCTCGCGCGCGACCTGGAGGCCCTGTCGCGCAAACTACGCGGCGGTTAAGGGTCCCAGTCGGACTAACCGAACCGGAACGGCCTGGGCAGCACGCCGTTGACGCCGAAGAAGGCCAAGAGGCGCGACCAGCCGTCGCGGGCGTCGGTCTCGTTGTAGCTGGCGCGATAGTCGGCGTGGAAGCCGTGGCCGGCGTCCTGGTAGATGATGATCTCGCTGTCGGACTTGCCGGCCGCCGCCAGCGCATCGCGCATCGCCGGGATCGACTGGGCGAGGGCGTCCTTGCCGCCGTAAAGGCCCAGCACCGGGCAGTGCAGGCCGGCGACATGCTCGATCGGCCAGATTCTGCTCGGGTCAGGCGGTGACCCGGGCGGCGGCGCGAGCGGGCCGTACCAGGAGACGCCGGCCTTGAACGCCGGATAGGTCTCGCAGGCGTTCCACACCACCTTGCCGCCCCAGCAAAAGCCGGTGATCGCCACCTTGCGCATGTCGGCCCAGGGCTGGGCCTCGAGGAACTGCAACGTCGCGCCGACATCGCTCATCACCTGCTGGTCGCTGGCGGCGGCGACGATCTTCATGATCGCGGGAAAATCGGTCAGCGGCGCCGGGTCGCCGGCGCGGTCGAAGAAGCCGGGCGCGATGGCCACGTAGCCGAGTTTCGAGAGCCGCCGGCAGACATCCATGATGTAGGCGTGCAGGCCGAACACCTCGTTGACCACCAGCACCACCGGAAAGCGGCCGTTCGCCTTGGGCCGGGCCACGTAGCCGCGGATCGCGCCGCCGCTCACCGGGATCTGCTCCACCTCGGTGATCACCCCGACCTCGTCGGTCACGATCGGATCGGCCTGGGCCGACAGCGCCGCCGCCGCGTACCCCCCGAAGATCACCGCCCCCAGCCCGCGCCGCGAGAGGTGGAAATCCTCTGGTTGGTTGCCGTCCGGGCGGAAGAGCGTGAGCATGGGCGCGTTCCGAAAAAATCAGCAAAAGAGCCCTCTCCCCCGCGCCTCGCCAAAGGTCAAGGCGTGGCCGGTCCGGGGACTCGGCGGCTCAGGCGGGGGCGGCGCGGCGAAGCGTGAGGTTGATGCGGCCCCCGCCCGGGATCAGCCGCGACGAGCCAGGGATGATGCGATCGACGCCGTGGTAGGCGCGCCTCGCCTCGCCGCCCAGCACCACCACGTCGCCCGAGGCCAGCCGGATCTGGCCGGTCGGATCGGCGCGGCGCAGCCCGCCCAGGCGAAAGAGCGCGGTGTCGCCCAGGGAGACCGAGAGCACCGAAAACCGGAAATCGGCCTCGTCGAAGTCGCGGTGCAGGCCCATCTTCGCGCCGGCGTCGTAGAAGTTCACCAGGCAGCAGTCGGGCGGGACGGCCGCATCGCAAAGCTCGGCCCAGAGCGCCGTCAGCGCTGCCGGGATCGGAGGCCAGGGACGGCCGGTCACCGGATGGACCGGTTCGTAGCGATAGCCGCCCGCGTCGGTGATCCAGCCAAGCGGACCCAGATTGGTCATGGCGACGCTCATCGCCTTGCCGCCGGGAGTCACCGGCCGATACGGCGGCGCCAGCGCCGCCAGCGCCGTCACCTGCTCTGTAAGCTGCTGTTGCGCAGCTTCATTCATGCGGCCGGGCAGCAGGCGAAAGCCGGGGAGGTTCATTGGATTTGCCAGTCCAGCAAGCCGATCGGCGTTTGGCCGCAGCGCATGCGGAGGAAAAAGCCCTTGCGGGGGGGCGTCGCATTCCCAATATCGGGCCTGAAGCGGCGCTTTCCTCCACTCAGAGGCGGCCCCGCGCGGGCCTCTCGCCCGCAGCCAACAGAGAGACGAATTCGAACCGGGAACGACGCAACCGGCGCTTCATCCTTGAAGGCCCCCGCGAACGTTCGCCAATGAAGGAGCGAGACGAGAGTTCTCATGAGCAAGATTATCGGCATCGACCTCGGCACGACCAACTCGTGCGTCGCCATCATGGACGGCAAAACGCCGAAAGTGATCGAAAACGCGGAGGGCGCGCGCACCACCCCCTCGGTCGTCGCCATCCTGGACGACGGCGAGCGCCTGGTGGGCCAGCCGGCCAAACGCCAGGCCGTGACCAACCCCTCCAACACCCTGTTCGCCATCAAGCGCCTGATCGGGCGCCAATACACCGACCCGATGGTGGAGAAGGACAAGGGCATGGTGCCCTACGAGATCGTCAAGGGCGGCAACGGCGACGCCTGGGTGCGCGCCCACGGCAAGGATTATTCGCCCCAGGAGATCAGCGCCTTCATCCTGCAGAAGCTGAAGCAGGACGCCGAGGCGCACCTGGGCGAGAAGGTCGAGAAGGCGGTCATCACCGTCCCGGCCTACTTCAACGACGCCCAGCGTCAGGCCACCAAGGACGCCGGCAAGATCGCCGGCCTCGAAGTGCTGCGCATCATCAACGAACCCACCGCGGCGGCGCTGGCCTATGGCCTGGAGAAGAACGAGGGCAAGAAGATCGCCGTCTACGACCTCGGCGGCGGCACCTTCGACATTTCGATCCTGGAGATCGGCGACGGCGTCTTCGAGGTGAAGGCGACCAACGGCGACACCTTCCTGGGCGGCGAGGACTTCGACCTGCGGCTCGTCGACTACCTGGCCGATGAGTTCAAGAAGGAGCAGAGCGTCGACCTGCGCAGGGACAAGCTCGCCCTGCAGCGCCTGAAGGAAGAGGCCGAGAAGGCCAAGAAGGAGCTGTCCACCACGGCGCAGTACGAAGTGAACCTGCCCTTCATCACGATGAACACTTCACGTGAGCCGCTGCACCTCAACATCAAGATTTCCCGCGCCAAGCTGGAGGCGCTGGTGGACGACCTGATCTCCAAGACCATCGGGCCGTGCGACCAGGCGCTGAAGGACGCCGGGCTGAAGAAGACCGACATCGACGAAGTGGTGCTGGTCGGCGGCATGACCCGCATGCCCAAGGTCGTCGAGGTGGTGAAGGAGTTCTTCGGCCGCGAGCCGCACAAGGGCGTCAACCCCGACGAAGTCGTGGCGCTCGGCGCGGCGATCCAGGCCGGCGTGCTGCAGGGCGACGTCAAGGACGTGCTGCTGCTGGACGTCACCCCGCTGACCCTCGGCATCGAGACCCTGGGCGGCGTTTTCACCCCGCTGATCGAACGCAACACCACCATCCCGACCAAGAAGAGCCAGACCTTCTCCACCGCCGACGACAACCAGAACGCGGTGACGATCCGGGTCTTCCAGGGCGAGCGGCCGATGGCGCACGACAACAAGATGCTGGGCCAGTTCGACCTGGTCGGCATCCCGCCGGCGCCGCGCGGCATGCCGCAGATCGAGGTCACCTTCGACATCGAC
>Ga0209415_10018489_pt1 | contig 10993 bp, 10 predicted proteins | sample PeaSoiSIISIP2007_FD_187696 | JGI IMG/M metagenome (GOLD analysis project Ga0209415, IMG submission 187696) | Peat soil microbial communities from Weissenstadt, Germany - SII-SIP-2007 (SPAdes) (version 2) | ecosystem: Environmental > Terrestrial > Soil > Wetlands > Peat | place: Germany...
CGTGTTGGGATCGGTCGGTGAGAAGTAGAAGACGTGGCTGAACCGCTTTCGATGGTCGGCGGTGATGTGCCAGAGTTCACCCTTGCGGTCATAGACGAAGGCGCTGTGCGGCCAGGCGATCAACGTCGGGACGACGTGGCCGGCCCCCTTCCCGCTCCGCGACGCGCCCACGATGATCGCGTGCTCGATGCCAGCGTAGGTCAGGTATCGACCCTCGAACCGGCCGAGCACACGACCGCTGATCTCGCGGCTCGGTTCCACCAGTCTTGCCCGCTGAACGTCGGCCAGGTCAGCCCAGGCGCCCTGGCCGAACCGGCGCGGCTGGCGATGCGCGCCGCGCGTCAGGCCGATCGCCATCATCGCTGGCAACAGCGCGACAGCGAGCGCGATCAGGGCCGCCAGGTCGAACGCCTGTTGGTAGCTGCGGGCGTAGCGGACGTACCAGAGGGCGAAGGACCACGGCGCATAAACCCGCGTGCGGCCGACGTCGAACAGCCCTGGGCCGAAGGCGGCGGGGTAGTGGAAGGCGCCGGCGACCTGCTGGGTCGCGACCGCCAACGCGAGCACGATCGAGAGGCTGGCCAGCGGCAGGATGATCGACGCTCTTTTCGCCGCTGTCATGGGGACGATCGCTCCTTCAAAGGCCGGGGATGAAGCCCCGGCCGATTGTCCGGCCGAGGGATTTGTTGAGACGCTCGACCGCCTGTTGGCGCGCCGGTGTCGGGAACCGCTGCAGCGCCTCGCGGGCCGGGCGGCCGACGTCGCGGATGAAGCGGGTCTCGTCCGGCGATTTGGTCGGCACGCTCAAGGACCGCTGGCCGAGCTCCTGGGCGACGCGCAGGTCGTTGAAGGTCCTCGTCGCCGTGGCGATCCGCTTGTCCGCGCGCTTGATCTTCCGCTCCAGTGTCCGCCTCTGACGCGCGACGTCGGCCGCCTGTTCGAGGCCTGGCTGACGGCGGGCCGCGATGAAGGCCTGGCCCCGCGGCGAGCGCGCCCAGTCATGCCGGACCCGCAGGCCCAGGTCCGCCCGCCGCAGCTCGGCGCGCGCCCTGGCGATGGCGTTGAGCTCGGCGTGTTTGGCCCAGATCATCCGCGCCGGATTGCGCACCCATTGGACGAGCTCCAGCCGTCTTGAGCGGATGGTCTTCACCCTCGCCTCGATCCTGGCCAGGCGCGCTTTGGCCAGCGCCCTTTCGCGCGCCGCATGAGCCGTCAGCTCGCGTTCGATCTGCAGCGCCGTTGCGACCTTTGGCGTGGCCAAGGTGGCCCGTTCGGCCGCCCAGGCGTCGCGTTCGGCGACCATCCGATCGCGCACCTTGCCGGCCTCGGTGACGAGTTTCGGCAGAGGCACGGCGATGATCCGAACCCCCGCCGCGATGCGGTCGGCCGTGTCCTGGTAGTCGATCCGGATCTCGCGCGCCTTGGTGTTTCGCGCCCGGACATCGCGGTTCTGTTCGCCCCGTTCCGACGCCATGTTCTTACGCTCGAGCGCGGTCGCGCTGGGCCCGAGGTGGACGGTCGGCGCGCGGTCGACGCCGCGCTCGGCCAGGCTCAGATGCGACACCTGAGGAGCGTCGGGTCCGAGGTGTCGGCGCAGGTGTTCGTTCTGGATCCTGGCCCATCCCGCACGCCACTCGCGGACCTGTTCCGGCGTGCGCCACGAACGGTCCTTCTTCTGAAAGCCGGCGGGCCCAACGGCGCGCGTCGTCACCAGGATGTGGGCGTGGAAATTGCGGTGATCGCCCTGCTTGCCAGGTCGATGCAGCGCGATGTCGGCGACCATGCCGCGTGCAATGACGTGCTGCGAAACGAAGTCTCGCACGAGCTCCTGGCGCTGCTTGAAGTCGAGTTCATGAGGCAGGGAAACCAGCAACTCGCGCGCTGGAACGGCGTCCTTGCGGCCTTCCGCCTTCTCTGCCGCGTTCCACATTGTTTCGCGGTCCTGGAAGGCTGACGGCGCGTTTTCGGGCGTCATGATCGCCGCGAACTCGATGTCCTCCTTGGCCGCGAAATCGAACTCCATCGCCAGGCGCTCGTCGACCAGGCGCGCGCCGGATCGATAGGCCGCGGCCGCCACTGCGGACCGCCCCGCGCTGCGCTGTATCGTCTGAACGGCCAATCGATACTGAGCCACGCTACACTCACTCAAGACCGCTTGGCGGTCGGATCGCTAAGGGCCCCGGCCCTTGGCTCAAACCCCCGGCCGGCGCAGGCCGATCAGGGGTTTGAGGGTGTCGGGCGGAGCCTGACCGCAGCCGTCGGGTGGGCGTAGCCCAACCGACGGGTAACTGCGCCATTGTCCACAAATGACCTGGCTGCCCCACCATCGCCTAAGTCGGCCGATATTGGTATCGAACGCACATAACGTTCGTTTCTGGCCTATTACGCACCGGCGAGCCGCCATGACTGAAAAACGCGAGCGCAACAGTCGTCGCTCGAAATACCGCCCCAGATCGGAAGCCCAGAAGCAGCGCCGGCGGGACCTTTGGGAAGCCCGCGCCCAGGACCGCCAGCTCGCGACCCGGCATTCCGAGGAAGACGCCCTCAAGGTCCGCCTGGACGAGCTGGAGAGTGCTCTGCGTGACGTCGGCAGGAGTGGAGTCCACACCCGCCGCAACGCGATCCCGCTCGAGCAGATCGCGGACGACGAGCAGCGCTTCCACGTCCTGAGGGCCCGTGTCGAACGCCTCGAAGCCCTCTGGTCGATCAACCAGCGCAAGCGGGAGACGCGCGGCAAAATCATCATCGGCGGCGCGCTTCTCGCCGAGGCCGCCGACGAAATGATCGAGGGCGAGTCCGAGCTCCTCCAGCGCCTCGTCGACATCATCGACCGGCGCGTCGAGCGGGTGCGCGACCGCCTGACGGTCCGCGAGCTGCTTGGCAACGTCCCCCTGCCATTGCGCCAGGGCGGCGAGGTCGAAGAGGGCGTCGATGATGCCTTGGCGGCGACCGGCGAGGATCTGCCGGACTTCGACGCCATGGCCCAATCCGCGATGGCCGAGGACGCTGATGACGATCTCCTTCCCAGCGAAATTGACGCCGACTACGCCGATCTCGACGCCGCCTGGCGCGCCACCGGCTAGCGCCGGTACGCGCTTGCGCGGCCGTCCGAATGCACAAAGATCGCCCGCGCCGGATCCGTCGAACCGGCGGCGTCATCGACCTGCGACGTTGGCGAGTCCGCAACGGTTGCGGCCTCGCCGGCGGACCGATCCACGTCAACGGCCGGCGATATGACCGCCCGGTTCTCCCCCACGAAGATCGCGCCACCGGCCGCGCTCAGGACGACGTCCGTCGTGGTCCTTCCATGGCGCGCGGGCCCGCCCGCGGCAGGTCGCCGGCCCCCTCCCCTGCTCGCCTCGACATAGAAGCTGTGGGCGCCGATCACCGCCGACGGCGCCGCGCCGCCGAAGTTCACCAAGGTCGGGGCCACCTGGCCATTCGCCGCGCGGAGGGCGACGATCTTCGGGTTCTGGAAGTACCGCGCGCCGTTGGTCAGGTCCGGCAGACGGCCGTCCAGCGCCAGGTTGAGGATGGTGTCGATGCGGGCTCGCTGGGCCTCCGAGACCGGCCGCAGATTTCGCCAGCTCCCGCCCGCGCGCAGCACCGGCTCGAACTGGTGGGGCGCATCCAGGACCGCATCCACGGTGCCCCCCCATCGCCCGTCCTCAAGGCGGTTCAGGATCGTGTAGACGACGGCCGCGAGGCCGCTGTCGCCCTGGTTTGCGGCCTCGGCATAGGCGACCCGCGCGATGCCGTCTCGCGCGTCGGCAGAGCCGATCGCGCTGGCCAGCGAAGTCTGCTGGAGGCCCGCTGGGAGGGTCACTTGCACACCGGCTGGCGTGGTGATCGGAGCCGGACAGGTGACGCCCTCCGGCAACGCCTTAGGCGCGGCGCCATGGGCCAGCAATGCGCAGAGACCCGCGAGGGCGGCGGCGTCCATCAGCTCTCTCCATGTTGGTTCGGGGACGTCGCCACGGGCTCGAAGACGCCCACGATCTGGGCGCGCTTCACCGGGCCGTAGTAGCGGCTGTCGAAGCTGTTCGGGATGCGATCGGAGAAGACGAAGAATTCGTCCTTCGCCAGCGCCCGGCAACCGCGCCACTGCGGGAGTGGCCGGCCGCGAGGATCACGTTCGAGCACCGCCGCGCGCCAGCGCCCGTTGATCGTGAGGACGCCCGCCTGGGTGCAGACGACATCCCCCTGCCCGGCTGCGATCTCCTTCAAAATCGTCAGGCGATGCAGGTAGCTCATGCGATCATCGGCGTAGGGAAACGCCGGCGCAGGCGCGCGGAAAGCGATGATCCGGCCAGCCGCCGGTGGCGAGGTCGTGCGGATGTAGAGCCCGACAGGCTCGCTGGCGGTTCCATTCCAAAGGACAGACGTCTGTGGCGCTACGGCGGCCAGTGCGGCGCAGGCGGCACAGGGCGCGATCGCCCAGGCGAGAATGGCGGGGGTCAGGCCCCGGCGCCTGTGTCGCGAACTCAATCCGAATGTCCCCCAAGGGCGCTTGAACCGAGCCGGAGGCTCGTTGTCCCTCTGGGCGAGATTGGGGCTCATGCCCGGCGATTGTGGGCTGTGTGTTGGCGAGCGGCCGTGAGTACCTCGCGTGTGGCCGGCGATTAAAGACAGGGCGAGGGCGACGGTTGGCAGATCGCGTCCAAGGGCTTATTATTCACCCCGTGGAGAAAGATTATGCCAGAATCCGTTCGCCTGTATACGCCCGCTGAGGCGGCCGCCGTCAGCGGTCTGGCGTTGAAGGCGGTCAACAACGTCATCGATAAGCGCATCCTTGAGGTGGCGAGGCCTCCGGCGGGGGGCAAGCGCGCCGTCCGGCGCTACCTGACGCGCAACCATCTTCTCTGCCTGCGACTGGAGCACGGCCTGGCTGGCCGCTTGCCACTGGACCGTCGCCAGGGCTTGTTCCGCGAGGTCGCAGCCAGGCCAGAGGCGAAACTCCTCAAAGCCGATAATCTTCTCTTCGTCGACGTCGGCGCGGCGCGGCGGGAGGTCTCAGCCCGCGTACGCGACCTTGAAGAGGCCGAACGGCTGATTCACGCGGACAAGGAGACCCTTGGCGGCGAGCCGGTATTCATAGGCACCCGTATCCCGGCCTACGCGATCGCGGCCATGCTGGACGCCGGGGCCGACATGGACGAAGTCCTCGCAGGGTACCCAAAGCTCGATCGCCATAAGCTCGAGCTCGCCCGGCTGTGGGCCGCCGCGCATCCGCGGCGCGGCCGACCAAAACGGTTGTCGGACTTCGGCTTCACATTGAAGTCGACAAGCCGTCGGCCCCTGCCCGCTGACCCGCTCGGAGACGCGAAAGCGCGCAAGTCTGGGCGCACTTGAGGTTCCTGATCGACGAGTGCCTGCATCCATCGTTGGCGACATTCGCGCACGGCGCGGGCCACGAGGCCCACCACGTCAACTTCCTGGGCCTGGCCTCAACCAAGGACCACGATTTGATCCCCCGGATCCTCGCGGGCGACTTCGTCTTCGTGACCAACAACGCGGCGGATTTCCGTCGTCTCTATCGGGCGCAACCGGTTCATGTCGGCTTGGTGATCCTCGTGCCGCAGGCGCCACCCGACCGGCAGCGCGCGCTGTTTGCCGCCGCGATCGAGGAGATCGGGGAGAATGATGGCCTGATCAACGAAGCCTTGGAGGTGACGCTCGAAGGCGACCAGGTCGCCATCAATCGCTACGCATGGCCGGCGGTCGAATAGCGCCGAGCGGTCGCACAAGATCGATCATCGAGCGACAACGGTGACCCGCCAATCGTCTCAGAGTCTCCGCGGATTCCGCGGCTGTCAGATCCGCTCGAAACCAGGGTTAGCGACGACCTCTGGCAGGACCACGTTCCAGCCGGCGGCCGGACGCCCCTGCCCTGCCTTCGCGCCCAGCGCGTAGCGCGTTTGGCGCGGCGCCAGGGCGTGGATCGCTTCGAGGGCCCCCTCCGGCACGTGCAGCGCCTCGCGACGTCGTTCCAGCCACCAGCCCGCCGCGCCTGCCGCCGTGGCGTTACCGTTCGCGGCCAAGTGGCGAGCAACGGCCTCAGCGTCCAGCCGGACGACGAGGTCCAGGCTGTTGATCAGTTCCTCGGCCCCGCCGGCCAGGTCGGGCCGGTCGAACAGGTCAGCGATCGTCCGTTCCAGCGTGGTGACGGCGACGTTCTGGCCGACGCGGTCGATGGTCGTGATGCTGTCACGTCCCAGCGCCGCGGCCGGCCGCACGAACCGACAGGCGAACTCGGCTGTCTCTAAGATTCCAGGCTCCCCGAGGGAAATAACCTGGACGTCGAACTCCGCCGAATAGGCGTAACCCTGCGCCTCGAGAGCCGAGTGGTAGCCGATTACGCCGTCGGGCCGCAGCCGAGAGGCGACAAGGAGCCGGTCGACCCACCAGGTCTTCGGATCCGCGTGCATTGGCACGGACGCGTAGAGGCCTCGGGCCAGGCGCTTGATGTTGCCCCCGCGCACGTGCTGGGCCAGCATGGCAGTGACGGTCTTGTCGTCGGAACAACGCCCGACCGCGCGCGCGTAGTCTTCCCGGCGGAAAACCGGCGTGGCGCTGAAGAAGGGGGCCGAAAGGTTCCGAGGCATGGCGCTCAACATGATCGTCGAAAGCCATATATAAACTATCGCTTCGGACGTCGCGAATGGACGCCCTACCCTGCCCTCAGTTGCGGCCAGTGAGCGTCCAGGAGCGTGCGCAGCGCCATCTCCGCATCGTCGCGTGATCCGCCGCCGCCCAGCAGCAAGGTGACGGAGAGTTCCCGACGTTTGCGTGCGTCAATGCGAAGGACCGGCGCGCCGGCGGAAGAAGTCACAACTTCTCCCCGATATCCTGACCGCTTGGGGGACCCTGACCGCTTGGGGGCGTCCGCCGCGGCCGCCAGAAGGCGAATGACGTCCTGCGGCTTCAGCGCCGCCCCCTGTCGGGTCTCCGTCGCCAGGACCTTGGCCTCGGCCAGGACGCGCGCCGCCCGGTCCTCGGGCTTCAACAGCGGCTTCAGCTGGGTCACGTGCTTGATCTTCAGCTGATGCGGATCGGGGAAGGCCGAGACCAGCTCGGCAGGCAACCGGGCGAGGTCCAGATAACGGCTGAGCCAAGCCGTCGAGACCTTCAGACGCTCGGCCATGTCCTTCTGGCTCCCAGCGTAGTGGCGGCCCAGCGCGCGAAGATAGTCGCGCGCCCGCTCGACGTCGCTTAGGTCCTCGCGCGCCCGGTTCTCCAGGTCGGAGATCCGGAACGCCTCTTCGTCGGTGAGATCGCGCACCTCCACGAGGAAGCGGAAGTCGGTGTAGTTGTGGGCGCGCAGCCAGCTCACCGTCCAATGCCGGCGGGCCCCGCAGATCACCTCGAAATCGAAATTCTCCTCGCCGCGCACCCGGCGAACGATCGCCGGCACCTCCTGGCGCCCTTGCGCCCTGAAGCTCTCGATCAGATCGGCGCACCGCTCTTCATTGAGCTTGGCATAGTCGCGATTGTGCTCGGCCCACATTCGGCAACGCGCTGGGTCAACCTGCTCGACCGCGCGCGCGACGATCGCGCCGGAGGCAAGCTCGGCCATGCGATTTTCGCGCCCCGCGAGGACACCGATCCCAAGGCGCGTGGGGGCCTCGGGTTGCGGCGCCGCCTCGTCGAGCGTGCTCAGCAAGCCGGCGGCGAAGGAGCGGTTCTTGCTCATGGATTGGCCCTCCCCACCCGAATTGCACCGGTGCAATTGGCCTCGTTCGGCGTCATGCGTGGCCTTCCTTCCGCAGCCGTTCAGAATGGCTCGGCCAAGTCTGGCGAACGTCCAGGAGGATCTCGTCGTTGACCCCGTTGAGGTAGGTCAGGCACCGATCCCGGACCGATTTGCTGGTCATCGGGCTGTCGACTTCATAGACGGTCATCAGGCGTGCAGTGACGTTGTCGATCTCGGCAGAATCCTTCATCGGCGTTCGGATCATTGCGAGCCCGAAGACCTGCCGCATGAGCGCGAGCAGCTCTCGCTGCATCGACTTGTTCTCGTCGACCTTCGAGGCGACCACGCGGATGAAATTGAGGTCCGGGGCGAGATTGCGCGACTCCAACTCCGAGAGCGTCTCGTCGAGCATGGCGAGGAAGGCCGCGGTCGAGGAGAAGTCCATGACCGTCGGAGGCACCGGAATCACCAGGGCGTTCGCCGCCCGCAGGACTGAGAGCGAGATGGCTCCGAGCGCCGGCGGCGGATCGAGGATGACCACGTCGAACCGGTCCGCGATCGAGGCGACGCCCTGGGCCAGCCGGTCGAGCAGCCGTCCTCCACCCCGCGCCATGCGTGCGGCGAGCTCGTACTCGGATTGGAAAAGACGAAGGTTGGCGGGAATTAGCTTCAACCCGTCGAAGTGGGTCTCGAGCAGGGCGTAGTCGAGCGAGCGCATGTCGTCTTCGCGCAGGAACGGATAGAGGGTCTGGCCCTCGGCGAGGTCGAGATCGGGCACATAGCCGAACAGCGTCGTGCTGGACGCCTGGCTATCGCAGTCGATCAGGGCGACCCGATAGCCATGGATGGCCAGGTATTGGGCAAGGTGAACCGAAAGCGTGGACTTGCCCACGCCGCCCTTGAAGTTCTGGATCGCGATCACCGCGCAGGGGTCGTCAGGCGCCCGCCAGGGCCGCGTGCCGAACACGCCCCGCATGTCGTTGACCTGCGCCAGGGTATAGCCGACGCGCCGATTGGTCTGGGTGCGCGGCGGCTCGGGAAGCCGGCCGTCCTTCTCCGCGTCCCGGATCGCCGCCGGCGTGCGCCCTATCAGGCTGGCGGCCTGGCTGATCGAAAAGATCGGCTCTCGGCGCTCGTTGGCGCGCGCGGCTCGGGCGGAGTCTCGCAGATTCTCGACCACGGCCGAGGCGCGCCGCGCCAGCTGCGCGACCGGACCAGCGAGGGACTGGGCAGATATGGCTTCGGCGACGTTGGACATGAGACCAAGCCTCTCGGTAGGTTTCGAAAAACCGACCCCGCACCCTTGAAAAGCGAAAGTCGAGCGGGCCAGACCCTAGAAGCGCAGTGTTAAGACCGTATTAACGCTATGCGACAGAGCTAGACCGCGATTCTGGACTTTCGGCCAGCGTTGACCTGTCCAATTGGGGGGCCGCCGCGGCTTCCCGCGACAGACCCGGGGCCGGAAATTGCACCGGTGCAACCGCGCCGCCGAGGCGGTCGAATCCAATCTAGCCTCGCCCTCCCCTGCCCGCTTGTCAGCGCCCCCTGAATGCGGCCGGATTGTGGGGTGAGACCTGCAATTGCACCGGTGCAATTGCCGATCTCATGGGCGGCCGCGACGTGCTGCAAACGCCTGGCAAAACCCCGTCCATGACTTCACCAGCTTGCTCCCCGTCAGATTCTTCAGCCGCTCGCCCATCTGTTGCCGGTAGGCGTCCGCGAGCAGGTCCCGCGACCAGCCGCCGCCGTGGGCTCTGGCAATCTCGCCGAATGGCTCGGCGTACATGAGGCTCCCGTGAGGAAAACGAAGCGCGGCCTCCGCGGACCTAGGCGCTGTTTTGGCCGTCGGCGACATCGAGGCGGGGAGGGCAGGGGACTCAACCACGCGCTCGACCGGGCCCTCCCGCCGAGCAACCCGACCCACGCTGTGGCGCTCGTTCTCGTCCGCCGCCGCGAGTTGGGCGGGGGCGCTCTTCGGATGAAATGTGAACTCGATTTCGACGATGGCCCGGCCGCGCCGGCTTTCCCGCCACTCCACCGTGAAATGCGCCAGGTGATCGATCTCGGCCTTGGCCTTTTCCAGCACCTTGCGACGCAGCTGCGCGAAATCCTTGTAGAGTTCTGGCGCGATGCCGAAGGCGGCGCGGATTGCGGTCATGTCGCCCTTCCATGAGGACTGGCGTCGGTGCAGACGGAGCGCACCCATCTCATAGAGCCGGAGCGCATAGCTGGATCGAAAGCCGAGCACCGCCTGCCGATTCAGCACGGCGTAAGTCTCTGATTCGCGGATTAGCCGTCGCGCGTCCGGGGTGAATTCCCATTCGATCCATCCGGTCTCCGCGCCGCCCTCCTCAACCTCTTCGCGCGACGACTGGATCAGGGAAAACCGCTTGGTCGCCTTGCGTCCCCGCCAGGACAGATCGTCGACGGCGAAGAGGGTGCGATGCAGTTCCTCGAGCATATCGACGATCCGTTCGTTGCCCTTGTGGCCGCGCCGGATGTCGGCCTTGCGCATCCGATGGGCGATCGGCTCCCAGGCGTCGCCGCCCGCGGTCAAGATCATCAGAGCGAGCAGACGCGCCGCGGTCAGGCTGAGCGACTGGCCCCTGACGAAGCGGACTTCGACCAAATTTCCAGGCTTGGCGAACTCGTCACCGTCACGGGCCTGCAGGGCGTGGGCGACGCGCATCGCGCGGCCTGGCGCTTCGGCGCCACCGTCCTCCGAGACTGCGATTTCTGCTACCTCGTCCAGCGATCCCACTCCAGTCTCCGCGCGAGGCCACCTTTCCTGACCTCGAATCAAATCGCAAGACAGGATACACCGGGACGATTCGCGCCATCCCCCAAGCGGTCAGGATGACCCCGAGGGGTCAGGTTCGCGCCCCCATCCGGTCAGGAATAGACCCCCGACAGGACAGGCTTGCGCCCCCGATGCGTCAGGATGAGCGCACCAAACTATTGGATTCGCGTAGGTTTCTCGTCCCTGAATCAAGAATCCTTTTGAATCTAGAAACCCGCTGCTGATCGCAGCGGGCGTTTTTCAAAATTCAAAAAGGGAAGAGGGCGCCAATCGCAAGCACCGCGCAGGTCACCATGGATCGCCGGTCTGTGGGGGAGCCCCGCCCGGCGTACCGGGCGGGGCGGGCCACCTATTCGTCGTCCGCCGGATTCTGCTCGGGCCGGTCCAGCGACTTCAGCTCGTGGCCGGGCATCGCGATGACCACCTTCGAGAAGAACCGCTCGACGCCCTCGTTGTCGGTGTAGCGGTCGTGGCGGATTTCGCCCTGGACGAACACCTTG
>Ga0209415_10018490_pt1 | contig 10992 bp, 11 predicted proteins | sample PeaSoiSIISIP2007_FD_187696 | JGI IMG/M metagenome (GOLD analysis project Ga0209415, IMG submission 187696) | Peat soil microbial communities from Weissenstadt, Germany - SII-SIP-2007 (SPAdes) (version 2) | ecosystem: Environmental > Terrestrial > Soil > Wetlands > Peat | place: Germany...
GGGGGGGGGGGGGGGGGGGGGGGGAGCCGCTGGACCAGCGCGCGCACGGGCGCGACGACCACGTCGGGGAGCCGGTCGGGGTGGAGGTCGGGGTTGGCGAGACGCCACAGCACGCGCAGACGCCTGCCCATCGTCTCCACGTTCGGGCTCATCCGCTCGAAGGGCAGCGTCTCCCACGCGGGGAAGAGCTCGACCGGGGAGCGGTCATGTTCTCCCGCATCGAGCAGTGCGGTGAGATCGGACACGAGCCGCTCCGCATCCGGCGTGGTCGGGACGACGACGACGAACGGCCGGCGGGAGGACAGTCGCACCAGCCCGGCGATGACGTAGGCGCGCGCCGCGTCGGGCACGGCGAGCACCGCGCTCGACGCGCCGGCGAGGCGGGTGACGCCCTCGTCGCCGGCGAGGAGAGGGGGCAGCGAGCCGAGGCTCACGCCGCGCCGTCCGGAGGCTCGGGAGGACGTTGGTTGAAGCGGTTCATCGCCACCGCGAGGCCGTCGGTGAGGATCATCTCGACCGCATCGGCCGCCTCGTGCACCACGATGTCGAGCTCCTCGCGCTGCGCCTTGCCCGGCCGGCGCAACACGTGCTCGACGCCCTGCTGGCGACCGGGCGGCTTGCCGATGCCGATACGGACGCGCACGAAGTCGGCCGTGTGCAGGTGGTCGCGGATCGACTTCAGACCGTTGTGGCCGGCGAGACCACCGCCCTCCTTCACCTGCAGGCGACCGAGCGGCAGGTCGAGCTCGTCGTGCACGACGACGAGGCGCGCCAGGTCGGTGACGCCGTACCTGCGGACCAGCGCAGCGACGGACCGGCCGGAGTCGTTCATGTACGTCTGCGGGAACGCCAACGCGACGCGTCGCCCGGCGATGCGCACCTCGCCCGTGAGCGCGTGCTCCTTCGAGCTCCGCAGCTTGCCGCCGTGGCGCGACGCCAGCACTTCGACCACGTCCGCGCCCGCGTTATGCCGCGTCCCGGCGTATTCCGCGCCCGGGTTGCCGAGGCCGACGACGAGCAGGTCGGTCGGCGTGTCGCCCTTGCCGCCCACGCAGGGCTCAGGCGCCGGCGCCCGGCTCCGGCGCTTCCTCGGCGGGCTCTGCGGCCTCCGGCTCCGGCGCCTCGACGATCGCCGCGCCAGCCGCGGATACGACCGGCGCCTCGGTGTCCGAGAGGGTGGTCACACCCGTCGGGAGGCGGAGGTCGGCGACGCGGATCGTGCCACCGGGCTGGAGCTCGGAGACGTCGACCTCGATCGCGTCGGGGATCGCGCCGGGCAGCATGTTGAGGGTCAGGGCGTGCAGGACCTGCTCGACGGCCCCGCCCTCGCGGAGCACCGCCAACGCCTCACCCACGACGGTGATGGGCACGTCGGCCGTGACGCGCTCGTTGCGGTCGATGACGAGGAAGTCGACGTGGGCGATGGTGTGGCGGACCGGGTGGTGGTCGACCACCTTGGCCATCGCCAGGTGGTGGGTCCCGTCGACGTCGAGCTCGAAGACGGCGTTGCGGCCGGCGGACGTCGAGAGGGCGGAGCGGAGGGCACGGGCGTCGACCGACACCGGGACGGCGGTCAGGCCACGGCCGTACACAACGGCGGGGATGCGCCCGGTGTGGCGCAGCCGCCGGCTCTCGCGGCTGCCGGTGGGCCGCTTGGTGTCGGCGACGAGCACGATGTCGGGCACGGATGGACCTCCGGGAATGGTGCCGGGAAGACGGTGTCAGGCAGACGCCTGGCCGGCCGGCCAGTCTACCGGGGCGTCAGGCCTGATTCTCCCCGCCGAAGATCTCCGAGACCGAGGTGTCCTCGAACACGGCGTCTATGGCGTCGGCGATCACCCGGGAGACCGTGACGACCTCCAGCTTGTCGAACTCCTTCTCCGGGGGGATGGGGACGGTGTTGGTCACGATCACCCGGCTGATCACTGAGTTCTTGAGCCGGTCGACGGCGGGGTCCGACAGCACGCCGTGCGTGGCGACAGCCCAGATCTCGCCGGCGCCGGCGGCCGCGCACCGTTCGGCCGCCTGGCAGATCGTCCCCGCGGTGTCGATCTCGTCGTCGACGATCACGCACATCCGGCCGTCGACGTCACCGAGGACCCCGCGCGTGGTCACGCCGCCCGTCAGCGGGTCGCGCCGCTTGTCGATCACCGCGGTCCCGGCGTTCAGGTGGGTGGCGAACTTCTCCATCACCTTGGTGCGACCCGTGTCGGGCGACACGATCACGAGGTCGCGGGGCGCGTGGTGGCGCAGGTGGTCCTCGAGGACGGTCGCCGCGGTGAGGTGGTCGAAGGGACCGTCGAAGAACCCCTGGATCTGCCCCGAGTGCAGGTCGACCGACAGGACGCGGTCGGCACCGGCCACCTTCAGGCAGTCGGCGACGAGGCGGGCGCTGATCGGCTCGCGACCGGCGGACTTGCGGTCCTGGCGGCCGTAGCCGTAGTAGGGACAGACGGCGGTGATGCGCTTGGCCGACGCCCGTTTGGCCGCGTCGATCATCAGCAGCTGCTCCCAGATCGATCGGTCGGTCGGCCGGGAATGGCTCTGCATGATGAAGACGTCCGAGCCCCGGACGGATTCGCTGAACCGGCAGCGCATCTCGGTGTTGGGGAAGTCGATGAGCTCGGGGTCCCCCAGCGAGACGCCGAGGTGGGCGGCGACCTCCTGCGCGAGCGGGAGGTTGGTCCGCCCGGAGAACAGCTGCAACCGCTTCTTCGTCACCGTCTCGACGGTCACCGTGCGCACGCCCTCCTGATCATCGGTCTGTCATCCGCCGCCGGTGAGGTCGTCCGGCGCGCTGTAGTGGGCGCCGGTCACCGTGCCGTCGGGCACCACGGCTCCCGGCTCGAGGCTAGCGAAGGGACCGACGCGTGCGTCGGGCCCGATCGTCGCCTGGCGGGCGACGGTCGTATCGACAAGGGCCCGTTCGCCCACCACGGTGTCGACCAGATGCGAGTTGGGACCGATCTCCGCACCCGACGCGATCACGGTCGCGCCGCGCAGGATGGTGCCCGGGAAGAGCGTGACGTCCGGTGCGAGCTCGACACCCACGTCGACATAGGTGTGCTCGGGGTCGAGCATGGTCACGCCTCGCCGCATCCACCGCTCGTTGATCCGGGCCCGCAGCTCGGCCTCGGCCACGGCGAGCTGGGCCCGGTCGTTCACGCCGGCGGTCTCGACCGGGTCGTCGGCGATCACGCTCACGACGGTGTAGCCGGCGTCGGCCAGCACCTCGACGATGTCTGAGAGGTAGTACTCGCCCTGCGCGTTCTCCGGCGTGATGCGGCGCAGCGCCGGCGCGAGGACAGCCGTGCGGAAGCAGTAGATCGACGTGTTGACCTCGGTGATCGCCCGCTCGTCGGCGTCCGCGTCGGCGTGCTCGACGATGCGCAGCACCCGCTCGTCCTTGCCCCGCACGATCCGCCCGTAGCCGGTCGGGTCGTCGATGACCGCGGTCAGGACGGATGCCGCGGCGCCGGAATGGCGGTGGGCGCGGACCAGGGCGGCGATGGTCGGTGGGCGCAGCAGCGGCGTGTCACCGGGCAGCACGACGATGTCGCCGTCCTCGACCTCGTCCTCGGGCCCGAACGCGGTCAGGGCGACCGACACGGCGTCGCCGGTGCCGCGCTGCACGCGCTGCTCGATGAACTCGATCGGCACGCCCGACGGGGCGTGGGCCTGCACCTGCTTGGACACGCGCTCGGCGCCGTGGCCGACGACGACGACCACCCGGTCGACCGCCACCTCGGCCAGTGCGTCGAGGACGTGCACGACCATCGGCCGCCCGCACAGCAGGTGGAGGGGCTTCGGGCGCGAGGATCGCATCCGCGTGCCCTCACCGGCAGCGAGAACGACGGCGGCGAGCGGGCGCGAGCTCATGTCCTAGTTGTAGCCGCTGGGCGCGGCCATCCACGACCACACCCTGGTGGGCTCAGGTTTGTGCCGCTTCGTAGGCCCGCCGCACCTCGAGGGGGATCCGTCCCCGGTCCTTGACCGCGAACCCGTTGGCCTGGGCCCACGCCCGGACCGCGGCCAGCTCGGCGCTCGTGGCCCCGCGGCTCCTCCCGCCCCGCGGCCGCCCGCCGGCGACCCGGCCGGCGGGCCGGGCGGCGCCCGTGAAGCGCTGCATCACCTCGTCGAACTCCTTCAGGTGCGCGGCGCAGAGCTCGAACTCGTAAGCCTGGCCCCCGTAGGAGAAGCTGACCGTCTCCATCGCCGGCGTCGAGACGGCATCGAGGTCGCACGTCAGGACCACTTCGACCTTCTGAGCCACGGCGCACCTCCATGCGGTGGGGAACATGACCGGCACGACACTACGCCGCGCACTAGAACATCAGGATTCGTCGGGAGGAAGGCGTCGCGTGGTCCAGGTCGTGACCATCTCCGCATCGTTCGGCGCCGGGGGGAGCATCGTCGGCCCGGCCGTGGCCGAGCGTCTGGGCATCCCGTTCGTCGACCGGGCGATCCCGGCGGCGGTCGCCGAGTCGCTCGCCGTCCCGCTCGACCGGGCCCTGGCCCACGACCAGCAGCTGCCGTCCGCGATCATCCGCGTGCTGTCCAAGATGGCGTCGGCGGTGATCCCGATGGGCGTGGCGCCGATGGCGCCCCCGGAGGGGACCGACCAGGAGGACGTCTTCCGCTCGGGCACCGAGCGCGTCCTGCGCGACATCGCCGACCGCTCGGGCGGCGTGCTCCTCGGCCGCGCCGCGGCGATCGTCCTCGCCCAGCACCCGACCGCGCTCCACGTCCGCCTCGACGGGCCCAAGGCCGCCCGCCTGGCCCGGGCGACGGCGCGCGACGACCGGCCCGAGCACGAGGTCGGCCGGGTCCTCGACGAGACCGACCGGGCCCGGATCGCCTACGTGAAGCACTTCTACAACCGCGACCCGCACGACTCGCGGCTCTACCACCTGGTGCTGGACTCGACGGCGCTGCCACTCGACGTGTGCGTCGACCTGATCGTCACCGCGGCCCGGGCGCGGACCTAGGGGTCAGCCGGCGTCGAGCCGGCCGTTCAGGTGGTCGTCGTAGGCCTGCAGGTCGAGCAGGCCGTGGCCGCTGTAGTTGAAGAGGATGACCCGGGCGACGCCCTCCTCCTTGGCCCGCAGCGCCTCGTCGATGGTGGCCCGGATGGCGTGGCCGGTCTCGGGGGCCGGGATGGTGCCCTGGGTGCGCGCCCACTGGACGGCGGCTTCGAACACCTTGCCCTGAGGGTACGCCGTGGCGCGCATCCGTCCGTTCTTCACCAGGTTCGAGATGATCGGGGCGTCACCGTGATAGCGCAGCCCGCCGGCGTGGATGCTCGGCGGGACGAACTCGTGACCGAGCGTGTACATCGGCAGCAGCGGCGTCATCCCCGCGGTGTCGCCGAAGTCGTAGTCGAAGCGGCCGGCCGTGAGCGTCGGGCACGACGACGGCTCCACGGCGAGCAGGTCGACGTGGGGATCGGGGACGAACGGCAGCGCGATCCCGCCGAGGTTGGACCCGCCCCCGCAGGAGCCGATGATGATGTCGGGCCGCTCCTCACCGGCGAGCGCCAGCTGCTCCTTGGCCTCGAGACCGATCACGGTCTGGTGGAGGAGCACGTGGTTGAGGACGGAGCCGAGCGAGTAGTGCGAGTCATCGCGCGTCGCCGCATCGCGCACCGCGTCGCTGATGGCCGTGCCGAGCGACCCGGGATGATCGGGCGCATCGACCGGCGACGGCACGACCGACGCACCCCACGTCTCCATCATGACCCGCCGGTACGGCTTCTGGTCGTACGACGCCCGCACCATGTAGACCTTGCACTCGAGCCCGAACAGGCACGTGGCGAACGCGAGCGCGCTCCCCCACTGACCCGCCCCCGTCTCGGTGGTGAGACGGGGCACCCCCTCCTGCTTGTTGTAGAAGGCCTGTGGCACCGCGGTGTTGGGCTTGTGCGACCCGGCCGGGGAGACGGACTCGTCCTTGTAGTAGATCCGGGCGGGCGTGCCGAGCGCCTGCTCCAACCATGTGGCCCGCACGAGCGGGGTCGGCCGCCACAGGCGCAGGATGTCGAGGACCTCGCCCGGCACGTCGATCCACGGATCCGCGCTCACCTCCTGGGCGATCAGCGCCATCGGGAACAGCGGGGCCAGGTCGGCCGGGCCGACCGGCTCCTTGGTGCCGGGATGCAACGGCGGGGCCAGCGGCTCCGGGAGGTGGGGCGCGACGTTGAACCACGCCGTCGGGATCCGGTCGGTCGGGAGAGTCCAGCGCATGCGCGGGTCCTACTCCGGCGTCGGGCCGGCGTCAACTGCGATAGGACTTCGGGCGTGAAGGCACTCGTGTTCCACCACAACTTCGCGCGCGAGGCGGCGGCCAAGCTGAGCGGCGAGGTCAACCCCAAGGGCTTCGTGGGCCGGTGGGGACCGGTCGCCCTCGAGGACATCGCCGAGCCGGTCGCGCCCGGGCCGGGCTGGGTCGGGTGCGACACGCTCGTGAGCGGCGTGTGCGGCTCCGACGCCAAGGAGATCTTCCTGCACGGGAGGCTGGACAACCCGCTGACGGCGATGCTGTCGTTCCCCCACGTACTCGGGCACGAGGTCGTGGCCCGGCGATCGGACACGGGCGGGCGGGTCGTGCTGAACCCGTGGCTGTCGTGTGTGCCCCGGGGGATCGACCCGGTGTGCCCGGCGTGCGCCGAGGGCCGCTATCCGTGGTGCCGCAACTTCCGCAACGGCGTCGTCCCTCCGGCGATCCACATCGGCAACTGCGCGACGACGTCGGGCGCCCACGCGGAGCGGTTCGCGGCCCACGAAGCCCAGCTGTTCGAGGTGCCGGCGGGCCTCTCCGACGAGGCCGCGGTGCTGGCCGACCCGGCCAGCGTGTCCCTGCGGTCGATCCTGCTGGCGCCGCCGACCGCCGGACAGCCGGCGCTCGTCTACGGATCGGGCACCCTGGCCCAGGCCGCGATCGGGCTGCTGCGCCACCTGTATCCCGACGTCGAGGTGTGGGCGGTCACCCGGCCCGGCAGCCGGGCCGACCTGGCCGAGCGGATGGGTGCGCACGCGGTGTTGAGCTCGGAGCCGGACCGCCTCGTCGCGCAGGTCGCGGCCCGCTGCTCGGCGGCGCCGCTCGTGCCGTGGAGCCGGCACCGCTGGCTCCAGGACGGCCCGTCCGTCGTGTACGACACCGTCGGCAGCACCGAGACGGTCGAGACGTCGCTTCGGATCCTCGGCTCGGGCGGCTCGCTCGTCATCAGCGGCGTCGAGCCGCCGGGCCGGTTCGAGTGGACGCCGCTGTATTTCAAGGAGCTCCACGTGATCGGGTCGAACGCGTTCGGGGTCGAGGAGGTGCGCGGTGTCCGCAAGCACGCCTTCGAGCACTACTTCGACTTCGTCGCCGAGGGTCTCGACCTCACCCCGCTGATCACGCACCGGTTTCCGCTGTCGGCGTGGGATGAGGCCATCGTCACCATCGCCGACGTGAAGCGCACCGGCGCGGTGAAGGTGCTCCTCACGCCGTAGCCGCGGGCGATGATGGGGCGTGGCCAGTCGGCGCCCGCTCCCTGCAGTGCCCTCCCCTCTGCCCGGCCCGCCGCGGGGCCCCCTGCTGGGCGCTCTGCTCGCCGCCGTGCTGCTCGCGGGTGCGTGCAGCGCCGGCGCGGGCCCGGTCACCGCCCCGACGACGACACCCGCGCCCGCGCCGACCGCCCCGCCCACTCCCACCGGCGCGACCACTTCCACCGGCGCGGCCGCTCCAACCGGCGCGGGTGCTTCCACGACGGCGGCGCCGGCGCCCACGGCCGTGACCCCGGTGCCCCAAGCGGTCCCGGTCGGATCGCTGCCCTCGCTGCCGACGACCGCGTCGGGCCTCGCCGCCGCGCTCCTCTCGGCTGAGTCCGCGATCCACGACCCGGGCACGGCCCTCGCCGACGTCCCGGGTCTCGGCGGAACCGAGCAGCGCCTGGTGGCCGAGCTGTCGGCCCATCCGTCCTGGGAGTCGCAGGTGGCGGCCGCGCTACCGCCCCCGTTGCGGGCCCCCGTCGTCGACGCGGTGACCGGCGATGCCGAGCTGTCGTCGGTGCCGGGACCGGTCCCGAAGACGTTCCCGCCGTGGACGATCGCCACGCCCGAGCCACCCGACACCCTCCTCGCCGACTACCGGGCCGCGCAGGCGGCAACCGGTGTGCCGTGGACGGTCCTCGCCGCGATCAACCTGGTCGAGACGCGGATGGGGCGGATCGTCGGCCCGAGCAGCGCGGGCGCACAGGGGCCGATGCAGTTCCTGCCGTCGACCTGGGCGGCCTACGGCGACGGCGGCGACATCCACAGCGCACGCGACGCGATCGGCGCCGCGGCCCGCTTCCTGGCCGCCAACGGTGGCGCCCCCGACATCTCGACCGCCCTGTACCACTACAACCCGAGCACGCACTACGTGCGGGGGGTGCTGTCGTTCGCCGGCGCGATGGCCGCGGACGTCCGCACCTACTACGCCTGGTACGGCTGGCAGGTCTACGTCGGCACGACCGCCGGGACCTTCCTCCTCCCCCAGGGGTGGCGCAGCGCGTCGTGAGCCTACGGTTGGGGTCATGGTGCGGGTCGGGATCGTGGGGACGGGGTTCGGGGCACGGGTCGTGGCGCCAGCGTTCGCCGGCGCAGGGATGGAGGTCGTCGACGTCGTGTCGCCACGCGACGACGCCGCGGTCGCCGAGCTGTGCCGCCGCGACGTCGACCTGATCTCGATCCACTCACCGCCGTTCATGCACGCGACCCACGTCGGGTGGGCGCTCGACGCAGGGCGGGCGGTGCTGTGCGACAAGCCCTTCGGGCGCTCGGCGGCGGAGGCGGCGGCGATGGTCGACGCCGCCGCCGCGGCCGGCGCCGTGAACCTGCTGAACTTCGAGTTCAGGCACGAGCCGGCCCGCGTGCGGGTCAAGCAGCTCCTCGACGACGGGACGATCGGCACGCCTGAGCACCTGCAGTGGTCCGCCATCACCTCGGGGTCGCGCGTGCCGCTGCGCCGCCACGGCTGGCTGTTCGAGCGCGCGCCCGGCGGGGGCTGGATCGGCGCGTGGGGCTCGCACGCGATCGACGCCGTCCGCTGGCTGCTCGGCGAGATCACCGAGGCCGGCGCCCACTGCCGGACGATCATCACCACCCGCCCGGATCGCGACGGCGTCATGCAGCCGTGTGACGCCGAGGACGCCTTCACCGCGTGGATGGCGGTCGAAGGCGGCGCGACGGTGGGCATCGACACCTCGTTCGCCGCCGCGGCCACCCTTCCGACCCACGTCGTCGTGTGCGGCTCCGAGGGGACGATCGACGTCACCAACGACCACCGCATCGTCGTCCGGCGGATCGACGGGACCAAGGAGGAGATCTCGCTCGACGCCCGCACGGGCGACCCCCACGCCGGGGCCCTCGGCGCGTGGGCCTTGGTCGTCCGCGACGCGGTGGCCGAGGGCCGGCAGGTCGCGCCGTCGTTCGCCGACGGGCTGGCGTGCGCCCGGGTGATGGACGCGCTGCGATCCGGATGGTCCGGCACGTCGATTTCGCCTTAGGGTCGCGCGTCGTCGAACGGGGAGGGAACGATGGAGCTGAGAGATCGCGTCGCGGTGGTCACGGGCGGGGCGTCCGGCATCGGCGCAGCCGTCGCCGACCGGCTCAAGCAGGAAGGGGCCCGGCCCGTCGTGTGGGACGTCAACCCGGCCGCCGAGGTCGTCTGCGACGTCTCGGACCCGGGGAGCGTCGACGCGGCCATGGCCCGCACGATCGAGATCGCGGGGCCGCCCACCCTCGCCGCCGTCTGCGCCGGCATCGGCCACTCGGGACTGCTCACCGACGTCCCGCCCGAGGAGTGGGACCGCGTCATGAGCGTCAACCTCAAGGGGGCGTGGCTGTCGATGCGCGCGATCGCGGGCGCGATGCGCGCCGCGGGAGGGGGCGGGGCGATGAGCGTCGTGACCAGCGTCAGCGCCCGGCTGGTCGACCGCGGCATGGGCGCCTACTGCGCGTCGAAGGCGGGCCTCGAGATGCTGGTGAAGATCGCCGCGTACGAGTGGTCCCCCGACGGCATCCGCGTCAACGCCGTCGGCCCGGGCGTCACGCGGACACCGATGCTGGGCCGGGCACCGGAGACGGGGATGACCGAGGAGGTGGTCGGGCGCACCCCGCTCGCCCGCCTCGGCGAGGCCGAGGACATCGCACAGGCGATGACCGCGCTGATGACCCTCGACTGGGTGACCGGCCAGGTCGTGATGGCCGACGGAGGCCTCAGCCTCTACAGCCCGATCGACATGTTCGGCGCGGCGATGCGGCGCGGGATCGTGTGACCCCGGAGAAGTTCACGATCGCCGTCCCCGACGGCGTGCTCGACGACCTCCGCGACCGCCTGGACCGGACGCGGTGGCCGCTCGACCCGGGCAACGGGGACTGGATCTACGGCACCAACCGGGCGTGGCTCGAGGAGCTGGTCGCGTACTGGCGCGACGGCTACGACTGGCGGGCCCACGAGGCGGCGATGAACCGCTTCGACCACTTCCGGGTCGTCATCGACGACATCCCGATCCACTACATCCACCGCCGCGGCGTCGGCCCCGCGCCGGTCCCGATCATCCTCACCCACGGGTGGCCGTGGACGTTCTGGGACTTCGCGGAGGTCATCGACGCGCTCGCCGATCCCGCCGCCCACGGCGGGGACGCGGCCGACGCGTTCGACGTCGTGGTCGCGTCGATCCCCGGATTCGGGTTCAGCGTGCCGCTGGAGCGGACCGGCGTGACGGTGCGGACCACGGCAGCGCTATGGGTGCGGCTGATGCGCGACGTGCTCGGCTACGACCGCTTCGCCGCTCATGGTGGGGACTGGGGGGCGAGCATCACGGCGCAGCTCGGTCACGAGTTCCCCGAGCACATGATCGGCGTGCACCTTTCACTGCCGGTGCTCATGCGGGTGTCGTACTACTCCGGGCTGTCGGCCGCGGACTACGCGCCGGAAGAGGCGGGGTGGTTCGAGAAGATGCAGAAGAGG
>Ga0209415_10018491_pt1 | contig 10991 bp, 11 predicted proteins | sample PeaSoiSIISIP2007_FD_187696 | JGI IMG/M metagenome (GOLD analysis project Ga0209415, IMG submission 187696) | Peat soil microbial communities from Weissenstadt, Germany - SII-SIP-2007 (SPAdes) (version 2) | ecosystem: Environmental > Terrestrial > Soil > Wetlands > Peat | place: Germany...
GGCAGTTGCCTGACGCTGCCGGCGGCGGCCGCGCACGACATCAACGGAAGTTTCTCCACCGCCGGCGGCACCATCCTCGGCGCCGGCGTCTATACGGTCAACGGCTATGTCGCGCTCGGTGCCAATGGCGGCGGCGATGTGACGTGCGCCGGCTCGACCGTGGGGATGAACGGGAGCGGTGTCACCTTTGTCATCTCGGCAACATCCACGATCTCATCCGGCACCTGCTCGGGCCAGGCGTTCTGCCTTGCCGCCGGCTACGGCCACGTCACCCTGACAGCGCCCAGCAGTGGGAACACCGAGAACCTTATCGTGATCGGCCCGACCTCTTCCGCCAACACATCCGGCGCGACCTTCGCCGAGGGTTCCAGCAACACCAGTCTGTCCGGCGCATTCTACGTACCGTACGGAGCATTCACCGAGAGCGGCGGCGCCAGTGTCGGCAATGGCACTGGCCAATGCCTCGAAGTGATTGCCTCGGAGGTCAGCCTGTCGGGTGGCACCACTCTGGCATCGACCTGCAGCGGCCTGGGCGGTGCCAGTTCCGGTTCCGCCGTCGTATTGGTGCAATGATGCGGGGATGGCGACGATCATGCGGTCGATGATCGGGGCACTGCGACGCAGGCTGCCCGCGCGGCACGACGATGGCGTCGCGGCACTGGAATTCGGCCTGCTCGCGCCGATGTTCGTGATGATATTTGCCGGCGGGGTCAATGTCGGCGATGCCGTGGTCCTGCAGATCCGTCTGGACGGCGCCGTCGCAGCGGGAATGAACTACGCCCTGGTGAACGCCAGCAGCGTGAGCTCGACGAGCGGTGCCACACTGGCGGGCAACATCGCAACGCTCGTTTCGACCAGCGCCGGTGGTACCGCCGCGAACGTCACCGTGGTGGTGAACAACGGCCCGTCCGAGACGATAACGAATGGCACGACGGCAACCAGCGGCACTGCCTCGAATGCCAACAACTGCTATTGTCCGACGGGTTCACCGTCGAGCTGGACCTGGGGCAATGCCGTCACCTGCGGCAACAGTTGCAATGGCGGCATAACCGCCGGGAAGTTTGTCACCGTCACAGCAAGCTATAGCTTCACGCCATTCTTCTCCGCCTTCAACTTTGGGCTGGGCAGCACGATTACCATTGGATCGGCCGCACAGACACAATGAAACGCCGGTGGCACAAACTGCTGACGGCCCGGGATGGCGTAGTCGCGATGGAATTCGCACTGATCTCCACGGCATTGATGCTGCTCACTCTCGGCACCGTTGAGTTTGCCCGTTTGCTGTGGACGCAGGAAGCTCTTGACGCGACCGCCATACAGGCGGCGCGCTGCATCGGCATGCTGTCCGGCTCCTGTGCGTCGGCTGGAGCATACAGCTCCACCAACGCGACAAGCTATGCCGAGCAGGTCGCGAGCGGATGGGGCGTGACACTGTCGAGTTCCAACCTCGCCATGAGCGCCAACGAGGGCAGTGGCGCATGCGCGGGGCTTTCGCAGGTTTCGATCAGTTACACCTTCGTGACCGTCGTTCCGGGGTTGCTGTCCATGCTGTCCGGTGGTGCGGCCCTGACGGCGCAGGCGTGCTTCCCGCACCAGACGTGATAGCGGTAGGCCCGTCACATCTCACGAGGTGCCACGCGTCTCCCCATCATGCCTGCCCGCGGGCTTGACCCGGGGATCAACCCCTGCATCGCCGCCAGCTCCGTCGAAGCGAGCGACGAACAGTTCAAGCAGCAATGGTCTCGGGCGGCGGTCTCATCCGGCAAGCGGGAACCCAACCATCACGGTTTTCGCGCGGTGACGAGATGCCAGCGGTGGAAGAAGACGACCGCGCCATCGACCACCGACAACCCGAACCCGGCATGCTCGCCAGCCAGCGCCAATCGTTGCACGATGGTACGCAGCGGCGCGACGCGCCGCGGATCATCGACGATGCCAGCCCATTCCTCGAATTTTCGTGGTTGATCCCAGGTGGTCTGTGCCTCGATCGCGAAACCGGCATCCGCGATCATCGCGGCGAGCTCGGCCGCCGGCAGCATGCGAACATGCGACGGATCGCGCAGCACCTCGATCGCGTTATGCAGCTCGGACTCGGCCGCATCCGCCGAGCTGACCACATCGGCCAGGACGAACCTTCCCCCCGGCTTCAGGACGCGAAACATCTCGGCAAGCACCAGGCGCGGCGCATCGAAATGGTGCACGGAAAGCCGCGTCACCACGCCATCGAAGCTGTCGTCGGGGAATGGCAGGGCCGTGGCGTTGCCCTGTTCGAACGTGACGTTCGTCAGGCCCGCCCTGGCGCAGCGGTCGCGCGCCTGAAGCAGCATTTCGGGTGTCAGGTCGAACGCCACGACCGCGCGCGCTTGCGCCGCCAGGCCGGCGGTGACGATCCCCGGACCGCAGGCCACGTCGAGGATCGTCGTGTCCGGACCGGCGTGCACGGCGTCGACGAATCGCGCCGTCAGCTCCGCGGCGGTGATGGACGGCGAGGCCGCGAACTGTTTCGCCTGGCGGGTGAATTCGTGCGCGGTACGTTGCAGGTGATCCATCGATGTCATCCTTGCCGTCAGGACGATGCCTGGAAGTGCCGCGTGAACGCGCTGAATACGGCGTCGGGCGCTTCCTCGGGGACGTAGTGTCCGCAATCGATCGGCCCGCCGGTGGGGTTCGTCGCATAGTCCCGCCACACCGACAGCACATCGCCGTGCACGCTACCCGTATGACTCTTGGCACCCCAGATCACGAGCAGCGGCGTTTCGACCTTGCGCCCGGCCTGGTGATCCGCCGTGTCCATCTCGAAGTCGCAACCGGCGCAGGCGCGATAATCCTCGCACGAGCCGCGGATGGTCTTCCAATTGAAGCAGCGAACGTATTCCGCGAACGCATCGGGATGAAAGAAGCCGAGCCCGATGCCGGGTTTGGATAATTTCTTCTCCATGTAGTAGGCGGCCGGCACGCCGGCCATCATCCGCTCCGGCATGTCGTGCGGCTGGATCATGAACAGCCAGTGCCACGACTTGGTGGCCCATTGCTTCGAGGTGTGCGTCCAGATGTAATGGTTCGGCAGGATATCGACCAGGGCGGCGCGCGTGATCCGCCCCGGATGGTCGAGGCACATGCGCGCCGCGGTGCGGGCGCCGCGATCGTGGCCGGCAACCATGAACCGGCCATAGCCGAGCCGCTCCATCACCTCGACCTGGTCCAGCGCCATTGCCCGGAATGAGTAGTTGATATGGTTCTCGCCGCCATCCTCGGGGCCGACGCTGTCGCCGTAGCCGCGCAGGTCGGGGCACACCACATGGAAATGCGCGGCGAGGCGGTCGGCGACAGCATGCCAGGAGACGTGGGTCAACGGATTGCCGTGCAGCAGCAGCAGTGGCGGGCCGTCGCCGCCGTGGCGCAAGTGGATGCGTGCGCCGCTGGTTGCAATGTCGGTGGTCTTGAACCCCTCGAACATCTCGATCCCCTTCCGTTACGAGCTGCCGCACCGGAGGTCGGGCTACAGCGTCAGCCCGCCATCCACCGTGATCGTCTGCCCGGTCACCATCGCCGCGCCAAAACCCAGGAACACGATCACCTCGGCCAGGTCCTCCGGCTGGCAGCGCCGCTTCAGCAGCGCCCGCTCGACCGATTGCTGGCGCTCCTCGTTGGTCCATTCCACCATCCAGGGGCTGTCCACCGCGCCGGGCGCGATGGCGTTCACCCGCACCTCGGGCGCCAACGCGCGCGCCAGGTTCTGCGTCAGGCTGACCACGCCCGCCTTGGTCGCGCTGTAGGCCAGGCTGGAGCCGGCGCGCCCCAGCCCGGCGATCGAGGCGGTGTTGACGATCGCGCCATGCGCCGCCTTCAGCGCCGGCGCCGCCGCCTTGGCGCAGCGGAACACGCCGAGCAGATTGGTCTGCAGCAGCAACGACCACAGTTCTTCCGTGATCAGATCGAGCTCCGGCGGCGTGATGCGCCGTCGCGTGCCCGGCGTCCCGGCGTTGCTCACCAGCAGATCCAGCCGACCAAGGTCCCGCACCGCGGCCAGCACCATCCGTTCGGCCTCGCCTGCCTCGCCGACATTGCCGGGCGCGCCGATCGCCTTGCCCCCGGCGTCGATCAGCCGGTCCACGGCCTCCGGCCCGCGCGGATCGTCGGGCAGGTGGTTCACCGCCACGGTGGCGCCGAAGCCGGCCAGCATCCTGGCCGTTGCGAAGCCGATGCCCGACGCGCCGCCGGTCACCAGCGCGGTTTTGCCCGCCAGGTCGTAGCTGATCATGTGCCCTCCATCGGTCCGATCTTGCGCAGCGCCTGTTTCAGCGCCAGCAGCTTGCGGTCACGCTCGCGGAACAGCTCCTCCGGGCTGCGATCGCCCCAGTCGAAATAGCCTTTTCCCGACATGACGCCAGTGCGGCCCTGGGCGATCAGTGCGTCCAGCGCGTCGCTGCGCCCGCGCGGCTCCGGCGGCGTGTAGCTGCGATTCTTCAACCCCTGCTGCATCAGCAGCAGGCCGGTGAAGTCGGCCTTCGCCATGATGCCCAGGATCGGTATGCGCAGTGCCAGGCCGTGCAGCACCGAATCATCGATGTCCTTGGGCGTCACCAGGCCTTCGTCGAGCAGCCGGTATACCTCCAGTTGCATCGCCGCCTGCAGCCGGTTGGCGACGTAGCCCTGCACCATCTGCTTGAACACCACCGGCGCCTTGCCCATCGCGCGCACCATGTCGCGCACGGTGGCGATCGCCGCCGGATCGGTCTGCGGACCGGGGCAGAGATCGACCAGGTCGCACAGATAGGGCGGCGTGTACCAATGCGCAATGATCGTACGATTCTGCAAACCCGCAGGCACCAGCGGGAAGATGTCGAGGTTGCTGGTGTTGCTGGCCAGGATCGCGTCCGGCTGCATCAGCGCCTCAAGCTGCTGATACACCGTGCGCTTGGCGTCCGGCCGTTCCACGATCGCCTCGATCACCACGGCGGCGCCCTGCACCGTCTGGGCCAGCGACGGGATGCAGCGCACCGCGTGCGACAGGCGCTGACGGTCCCAGGACGCATCGACCTCGCCGGCCTCGGCCAGCGTCGCCAGCGCGGTGGCCATCAGGTTGGGTGCCCGCGCCAACGTTTCGGCATTGGTGTCGGTCAGCCGCACCTGGTGGCCACCCAGGGCAAACACCAGCGCGAGCCCATGGCCCATCAATCCGGCTCCGACAATGGCGACTTCGGTCATGTGGTCTCCTGCTGTGTTGCGCGCGCGTCCGGGCCGACGCGGTCCTTTGGATAACTTTCGAAGCGATCGCCGAGGCTGCCATACAGCGCCACCATGCGCCCCCGCCATGCCCGCAGCGCGTCCAGCTTCGCCGTCTCCGCCAGCACCTCGCGCGGGCTGCCGACGCGGGCCCACTGGAAAACCGAGAACACGACGTAATCGACATAGGCCGGCGCGTCACCGGCAAGGAAGGGCTGTTCCGACAGCGTGCGCTCCAGCGGCGCGCAGGTTTCGAGGAAGGCCGGCAGCGCCCGATCACGCTCGGCACTGTAGTCTTCCAGCGTCATGCCGAGCTGCGCCTCGCGCGAGCAGCGGAAGTAGGCGCGGTCGCCGGGGTCGATGCACCAGATGAAGTCGGCATAGATCTGCCGCCGCATCGACCGACCCAGCACCGTATCGGACCAGACATTCACCAGTCGCGCGGCGCCGCGACCCGCAGCCCCGTCGAACAGCGATGGCCGATCGGGAAACCGATCCTCCAGATGGCACGCGATCGCCCAGCTATCGTGCACCACGTGGCCGTCGTCCTCGATGATCGGCACCAGGTCCTGCCCACTGAGCGCACGGATGCGCGCCACATCGGCGAACCGGGTTGGTATCACCTCCGGATCGAGCCCCTTGTGCGCCAGCGCATAGCGGATGCGCCAGGAGAACGGACTGATCCGCCGCCCCTCCAGCCCCACCCGCTCATGGAAGATCAAAGCCATCGTTGTTTCCTGTCGCGCCACTTGGCTATCGCGTTCACGCCCCCGCCGGCAACCAGGGTTCCGGGGCGCGGCAGTCGATGTCGGTCGCCACATCGACCACCACGGTCTCGTCGGCCGCCAGCGCGTCGCGCAGTGCGGGGGCGATCTGCGACGACTCCTCGACACGGATCGACCGCACGCCAAAGGCGCGTGCGACGTCGGCGAATCCGGTCGGGCCGAAGCGCACCAGCTCGGCGACGTCACCCGGCTTGTTGCCTTGCATGCGCTGGATGTTCGGCCAGCCCTGGCCGAAGCCCGAGTTGTTGTTCACCACCAGCACCACCGCGATGCCGCGCCGGCGCGCCGTCTCCAGTTCGGTTGCGTGATAATACAGCGCGCCGTCGCCCGACCAGCAGATCACCTTGCGCTTGCCCGCGGCGCATTTCGCCCCAAGCGACGCCGGGAACGCCCAGCCGAGCGAGCCCGCCGCGCGCAGATAGGTCTGCGATGTGCCGTTCAGCTCGATCAGCGTGCAGGTCCAGATTCCGGAATAGCCGGTGTCGGCCACCAGAATCCCGTCCTCCGGCAGCACCGCGGTGATCTCGGCGCACAGCCGGTCCGGCGTGATCGGCATGGCGTTGCTGGCGAGCAACTTCGTGCGCCCCTCCCGCCACGCGGCAACGATCCCACGTGCCCGCTCGGCAAATGCCGTGTCGCGCACAGGCTTTCCCAGCGCCGCCAGCAGCTTCGCCAGCGTCGCCTTCGGATCGCCCATCAGCCCGAGCGTGTTCGCATACGACCGCCCCAGCTCAAGCGGATCGATATCGATCTGTACCACCTTGGTATCGATCTCCGGAATGCGCCAGGTGTGTGTCACCTGATCGCCGGTGTCGCAGCCGACGAACAGCACCAGCTCGGCCTCGTGCACGATCTGGTTGGCCGGCGGCGCGGCATAGCTGCCGACGCAGCCGATCGACAGCGCGTGGCGCGTCGGGATGATCCCGCGCGCGCCGAGCGAGGTGCCGATCGGTGCCGCCAGTGCCTGGCCCAGCGCCAGCAGCTCGGGTCCGGCCTGCGACGCGGTCGCCCCCATCCCCGCAACGATCGCAATCCGACCGGCCCGGCGCAGCACGGCAGCGGCGCGCTCGATCTCGTCATCCGACGGCGTCGGCCGGTGCGGCGGCATGCGCAGTTGCAACGCTGGATCGACGCCCGCCGAAGCGTGGACCGTTCCGGTCTCGATGATCTCCGCCTGCAGCCCGTTCAGATCGAGATGCGCCGGCCGCGGCGTGCCGCTCATCGCGGTGCGCCAGGCCTGGCGCAGCAGCCGCGGCAGGTCGGCGGCGCTGTCCACCTGGGCGTCGAACTTGGTCACCGGCGCATACAGCGGGGCGTGCGGAATCTCCTGATAGGCATTGCGATGCTGGTGCGCCGGCTGCTTGTGCCCGGTCAGCGCGATCACCGGCGAGCGCCCGAGATACGCATCCTGCAGCCCCGCCGCCATGTTCGCCGCACCGACCGATTGGGCGAAGCAGATGCCCGGCCGCCCGGCGACGCGCGCATAGCCGTCGGCCATGTAGGCGGCGGATTTCTCCGCGTGCGCCAACACCCGCGTGACGCCCAGCGTGCCGAGCTCGATCAGCGTGCGGCGCAGCACCGCGTCGATGAAGAACACATGCGTGGTGCCGTTCGCGGCCAGCGTGCGAGCCAGATATTCGGCGCCGGTCAGCGCATCGCCCTGGGTCATGGGTCGTTTCCTCCGTGTGACGCGGCGAGCTTACGTCGGCGCATCGCATCGAGGAACCCGCCCATCATCCGCGCCGGCTCGTCGCTGTCCCACGCCGCGGCAAAACTGTCGATGCCGCGTTCGATCGCCTCGCGCATCGGCAGGTTTTCCCAAGCCTGGATCAGCGCCTTTTGCGCGCATATCGCCCGAGGTCCACACGCCAACACCGCCGCGACGCGGCGTTCCACCGCTGCATCCAGTGCCTCCGGCGCCACCACCTGCTCGACCAGACCCCAGCGTTCGGCGGTGGCGGCGTCGATGGTCTCCCCGGTCAGCAGCAACTCGCGCGTGCGGCCCCAGCCGATCAACTGCGGCAGCAGCGCGGCCTCCACCACCGAGGGAATGCCGATCCGAACCTCCGGCATGCCGAACGTCGCGTCCGATGCGGCGACGCGCATGTCGCAGGCGGCGGCGACCTCCAGCCCGGCGCCCAGCACGTAGCCCTGGATGCGCGCGATCACCGGCACCGGCAGCCGGCGGAACACATCGCAGCTCCGGTGCACCAGGGTAATGAACGCGCGCGCGGAAGCGGCATCGAGCGTCGCCATCTCGGTGATGTCGGCGCCACCGATGAAGGCCCGCACACCGGCGCCGCGCAATACCACCACGCGCAAATTCGGCTCGTTCGCCAGCGCCGCGACCGCGTCGATCAGCGCCGTCATCACCGCGCGGTTCAGCGTGTTCAGCTTCGCCGCATTGGCGATGGTGACGCAGGCCACCCCGCGCGCATCGCGGCTGATCTCGATCCAATCCCGCTGTGGCATCCGCTTCTCCTGCGCGACCGCTCCGCAGCATGGACGCGCCCGAAACGGGCGGCTAGGGTGCGGCACAAACCAAAAAATGGGAGGCGAACCATGCGGCGCACATACATCGGGCGGCGGGCATTCGGGGCGGGTCTGGCAGCGGCCGCCGTCGCGCGACCGGCATTGGCGCAGGCCAGGCACTATAGTTTCGGCTACGACCAGCCGCACACCACCGGCTATGGCATCGGCGCCGACCTGTTCGGCAACAAGCTGGCCGAGCTCAGCAAGGGCAGCATGATCATCGATCAGTTCCCCGGTGCGCAGCTAGGCCAGGAACCGCAGATGCTGCAGAAGATCCGCACCGGCGACATCGATTTCATGTTCAGTTCCTCAGCCAATGCCGCGACCGTTTCACCGCAGTCGGGCGTGCTGTCGATCCACTTCCTGTTCCGCTCCGAGGAGCACCTGGTGAAGGGGGTCGCCACGCCGGCGCTGGCCGACGCGATACGGGCGATGTTCGCGGAGACGGTGAAGGACGCGCATTGCCTGACGCTGCTGACGCTCGGCCTGCGCCATCTCTACGGCAAGAAAGAGGTCCACGGCATCGCCGACGTCAAGAACGTGAAGATCCGGGTGCAGGCGACACCGACCGAGGACACGATGTTTCCCGCCTACGGTGCGCAGATCGTGCACATGCCGTTCGGCTCGGTCTACACCAGTTTACAGACCGGCGTGGTCGACATGGCGGAGAACGGCATCAACGTCTACGACAGCAACAAGCACTACGAGGTCGCGCCGGTCATGTCGCTGACCGGGCATGAGGCGAACAACAACCTGCTGTGGGTCAGCGACAAGGTGTGGAGCGCGCTGTCGGCGGAACAGCAGGGCTGGGTCACCGCGGCGGCCACCGAGGTCGCCACCAAGGAACCCGCGCTGGCGATCGACCTCGAACACAAGTCGCGTGCCAAGCTGGAGAAGATGGGCGTGAAGTTCGTGGATCCCGTGGACAAGTCAGGCTTCATCGCCGCCGCGTCGCCGCTGCAGGAGAAGATCGCCACGGAGCTTGGTCCGCACGCAACGAAGATCTTGCAGATCTGCCGCTCGATCACGTAGCGGATGGTTTCTTGCAAGTCTCTCCCCCTCCCCTTGTGGGAGGGGGTTGGGGGGAGGGGTCGGTCCCAGTATCGCAGCAGAATCCGCTGCGATATCGAACCTAAAACCGTACCGTCACAGCCCCGTGCACCAACACGCTCCCGGTGACCCTCCACGCATGACCGACAGCATCGTTCTCGCCACCGACCGGCACCTGAAATGGCGCTCATTCGACCGGATCGAGCGCGGGCTGATGCTGTTGTGCGGCGTGTGTCTGACCTGCTTCACCGCTTCCACGCTGGTCGACGTCGTGACCCGCGAGATCGGCCATCCGCTGCTGTCGTTGCAGGAGGTGACCTCGGCCTTCTTCGTCTACGGCATCTTCATCGGCAGCGCGGCGGCGACGCGGCGCAACGACCATCTGTTCCTGTCGGCGATCACCGAGCGGATGGGCGGCGCGACGCGGCGCTTCGTCGAGGTGTTCAACCGCCTGGTGGTGCTGGGCGTCGGCCTGACGATGGTGGTCTTCGGCTGGCAGAACTTCCTGACCGGATTTGGCAGTTTCCGCATGCCCTCGATGCTGCCGATCGCCTATCTCTACATCGCCATTCCGGTCTGCGGCGCGTTTGTCGCGTTGTTCGCGTTCGAGCAGATCGTCAACGGCTGGCGCAACGGTTTTGCCGCGCCGGTGGCCGAAGGCCCGGCACGGGACGTCGGGATTTGAGGCACGCACCAGCATGAGCATGTCCAACAGCATCCTGCTGCTGCTCATGACCGTGCTGTTCCTCACGCTGGGCTATCTCGGCGTGCCGGTCGCCTTCGCGCTGATGGCCGGCGTCCTCGTGGGCACGCTGTTCACCCCGATCACCATGCAGTCGATGGTCGCGCAACTGTTCAACGGGGTCGACGCCGAAGCGCTGATGGCGATCCCGTTCTTCCTGCTGGTCGGCGAGCTGATGACCTCGGCCAATGTCGTGATCCGCATTGCCGAGCTGTCGCAGGCGCTGGTCGGCCACATCCGCGGCGGACTGGCGCAGGTCACCACCGTGTTCTCGATGTTCTTCTCCGGCATGTCGGGATCGTCCTCGGCCGACGTCGCGGTGCTCAGCCGCACCATGGCCGAGCCGATGGCGCGGGAAGGCTACCGGCCGGCGTTCACCGCCGCGCTGATCGCCGCCGCCTCCACCATCGCCGCGCTGGTGCCGCCGTCGATCATGGCGGTGGTCTATGGCGCAATCGGCAACGTCTCGATCGCCGGCCTGTTCCTGGGCGGTATCGTTCCTGGTCTGATGATCGGCTTCGGCCTGATGATCTACTGCTACTTCTTCGGCCCCGCCGGGTTCCGCCGCCCACGTTCCAGCTTCCGCGGCCTGGCGAAGGCCGCCTCGGCGGCGGCGCTGCCGCTGTTCATCCCGGTGATCCTGCTGGGCGGCATCA
>Ga0209415_10018492_pt1 | contig 10990 bp, 8 predicted proteins | sample PeaSoiSIISIP2007_FD_187696 | JGI IMG/M metagenome (GOLD analysis project Ga0209415, IMG submission 187696) | Peat soil microbial communities from Weissenstadt, Germany - SII-SIP-2007 (SPAdes) (version 2) | ecosystem: Environmental > Terrestrial > Soil > Wetlands > Peat | place: Germany...
CCCGCCGCAACATCAAGGGCCTCTGCCGGTCGTCTTACAGCGAACCGGAGAAAATTCCGAACACGTTCTGGCACCACGCCCTCAATCCCAATCATCCCGTCTACAAGGGCCTGATCAACAGCAAGGGAACGAAGGGCCATGAATTCGCCGTGCCGAAGCCGCCCGGCGAGCTGCGCATCATCTGCGTCGGTGACAGCACGGTCGAAGGCGTCGGAGTGGGTCCGGACGAGAGCTTTCCGGCCGTGTTGGAGCAAATGCTGAAACCCCTGGTGGTCGCGTCGGGGCGCTATCGCGACGTGAACGTGATCAACGCCGGCGTCGGCTCGCACAACTCGGCCTTCAACCTCGCCTACCTGATGTTCCGCCTGATCCACTATCAGCCGGATATCGTGCTCATCAAGAGCTCGTACAACGACTACCTGCCCTACAGCATACCGGGGATGCAGTACGATTTCCTGAACGCCTTTCCGCGGCCGTTCTGCGCTGCACGCAGCGACAATCCGTATTGGATGCCGGCGCGTTACAGCTACTTCCTGAAGATCGTGGGGGCGCTCGTCTTTCGCGCTGAAGTGGCGAACCCGTTCACCACATTCTCCGGCGAGATCACGCCGGCGCAGTTGCAGCGGATGGACTTCTCCGCCAACGAAGACCGCTTTTTCGTGTACGCCGAAAACATTCGTTCGATGATCCTGGCGTGCAAGGGCAGGGGCATCAAGGTGGACGTGCTGGATTTACCCACTTCGCCGGATCCGCGTCACTACGGAGCCGACAAGACGTTTGGTCAGCGTTTCCGCGACTTGATCGCGCGGCTGGAAGTCGAGCTGCGCCGCGTGACCGCAGAAGAAGGTGTCCCGTTCATCGTCACCGGTCCATTGGATGGCACCGACTTCTGGGACCATTGCCACAACACGGCCGCGGGGAATCGGCACATTGCGCAACGCATCTCCGCGGTGCTGGCGCCGCAGATTCAGTGACCCATCGAGCCTCCCGCGGCGTCCCTCAGATTGACGTTTCGCAGGGCCTCCGCTATCCGTCCGGCATGCGGATCCCGCAAGCTGATCTGCTCGCCCAGCATGCGACACTGCGGGCCGAGATCGACGCCGCGATCGCGCGGGTCATCGACGCCTCCACTTTCATCCGTGGCCCTGAGGTTGCCGCCTTCGAGACGGAGTTTGCCGCGTATTGCGAGGTGCCGCACGCGATCGGCGTCGGCAACGGCACCGATGCGTTGGCGCTGGCATTGCGGGTCCTCGGCGTCGGTCCAGGCGACGAAGTGGCCACCGTGCCGTTCACCTTCGCCGCGACCGTCGAAGCCATCTGCCACGTCGGCGCCCGGCCGGTGCTGGTGGACATCGACGACACGTGCACCATGGATCCGCGGGCATTGGCGCGCATCGTCGACGACCATCCGCGACTGCGCGCGGTCATCCCCGTGCATCTCTACGGTCAGCCGGCGGCGATGGACGACATCAACGCATGCGCCGCACGCATCGGCGCCGCGGTCGTCGAGGACGCGGCACAGGCGCACGGCGCCCGCTACAAGGGGCGGCGCACCGGCGGCCTCGGAACGGTCGCCTGCTTCAGCTTCTACCCCGGCAAGAACCTCGGCGCATTGGGCGACGCCGGCGCGCTGACGACGCGTGACACCCAACTCGCCGAGCGCCTGCGCCTGCTGCGCGATCACGGGCAGCCGCGCAAGTACACCTACGAGCGCGTCGGTTTCAATTCGCGGCTGGACGGCCTGCAGGCCGCCGTCCTGCGCGTCAAGCTGCCGCATCTCGACGCCTGGAACGTCCGGCGCCGCGCCCTCGCCACGCTGTACCGGCGCGCCTTGAGCGGCGTGCCGGGTATTTCCGTGCCCGAGCCGGCGACAGACCGCGAGCACGTGTACCACCTCTTCGTGATCCGCTGTACCAATCGGGACGCGTTGCACCGTGCGCTCGGTGACCAGGGCATCGGCGCCGCCATCCATTATCCGATCCCGCTGCATCTGCAGCCGGCCTTCGGGTTCTTGGGTCATCGCAGCGGGGACTTCCCGGTGTCCGAAGCATGGGCCCGCGAGGTGTTGGCGTTGCCGCTGTATCCGGAGATGGGCGAAGAAGCGGTGGCATACGTGTGCACCGCCGTCCGGCAGTGGGCCGAGCAACGCGGGTGATGGCGGACGCGGCGCCCCGCCATCCGGTACGCGTCGCCGTCGTCGGCGGTGGCTACTGGGGCAAGAACCTGGTCCGCAACATCGCCGCGCTCGGCGCGTTGGAGTGCGTCTGCGACGCCGATCCCGACACGCTCGCGGCATTCACTGACAAGTACCGCGTGCGCGGCACGACCAGTTTCGCACAGGTTCTTTCCGACCCGTCGATCGCCGCGGTCATGCTGGCGACGCCCGCCGAGCAACACTTCCGCATGGCGCACGAGGCGCTCGCCGCCGGCAAGCACACCTTCGTGGAAAAGCCGCTGGCGCTGCGGGCCGCGGAAGCCGAAGCGCTCAAGCAGCAAGCCGACGCGGTCGGCCGCGTCCTTATGGTTGGCCACTTGCTCCAGTACCATCCGGCCGTGATGCGCCTGAAGGAGCTGATCGACAGCGGCGAGCTCGGGCAGATTCGCTACGTGTACTCGAACCGGCTCAACCTGGGTCGATTCCGTACCGAGGAAAACATCCTGTGGAGCTTCGCGCCGCACGACGTGGCGGTGATCCTGGGGCTGCTCGGCGAAGAACCGGTGCGGGCGGCGGCGCACGGCGGCAACTATCTGCACGCCGACATCGCCGACGTCACGGTGAGCACGCTGGAGTTCGCCAGCGGCGTCAAGGCGCACATCTTCGTGAGCTGGCTGCATCCGTTCAAGGAGCAGAAGCTGGTGGTCGTCGGCACCAAGCAGATGGCGGTGTTCGACGACATGGCCGAGGACAAGCTGGTGCTGTTCCCGCACCGCATAGAATGGGTGAATCGCCAGCCGGTGCCCGAGGCGGCGGCGCGCGTGCCCGTCGCGCTTCAGCCTGCTGAGCCGCTGGCGGAGGAGTGCAAGCATTTTCTCGCCTGCATCGCCGAGGGGCGCCGGCCGCGCACCGACGGCGCCGAGGGCGCGCAGGTGATCCGCGTCCTCGAGGCGTGCGAGACCTCGTTGGCACAACAGGGACGCCCGGTGCAATTGACGTCGGCGGCGCCGCGCGACTATTTCGTCGATCCAACCGCCATCATCGAACCCGGGGCCAAGATCGGCGCGGGCAGCAAGATCTGGCACTACTCCCACATTCTCGGCGACACCGAGATCGGGGCGAACTGTTCGTTCGGGCAGAACTCCGTGGTGATGCCCAGGGTGCGCGTCGGCAACAACGTGAAGGTACAGAATAACGTGTCCTTGTTTACGGGTGTGGTGTTGGAGGACGACGTGTTCTGCGGCCCGAACCTCACGTTCACCAACGTCATCAACCCGCGCAGCGCGGTCTCCCGCCGCAACGAGTACCAGCCGACTCGCGTGGGCAAAGGGGCGACGCTCGGGGCCAATGCCACCATCCTGTGCGGACACACCATCGGCCGCTACGCGTTCGTGGGCGCCGGGGCCGTAGTCACGAAGGATGTTGCCGACTATGCGCTGGTTGTCGGCAACCCGGCGCGGCAGGTGGGATGGATGTGCGCCTGTGGCCTGCAGTTGCACATCGAGCAGGGCGCCGCGCGCTGCGCCGAATGCGGGGCCGCGTACCGGTACGACGGCGCCGCTGTGCACCCGCAGCCCACGTGACGCCGGCCACGACGGTGCCTGCCGCTGCCGCTACGCCGCCCCTCAGCATCCTGCACGTCGATCCGGAACGCGCCTGGGGCGGCGGACAGGCACAGTTGATCGAGCTCACCCGCCACCTGGCGGAACGCGGCCATCAGCAAACCGTCGCCTGCCGCCCGGACGGCGCGCTCCGCCCCGTGCTGCAGGGGCATGGCATCGCCGTGTGCGACCTGCGCATCCGCAACGATATGGATCTTATCGCTGCGTGGCGGCTGCGCCGCGTGCTGCAGTCGCACCGCGTCGACGTCGTCCATTTCCAGACCGCGCGCGCACATGCGTTGGCCCCGTGGTTGCCGCGCCGCGCCTGCTTCGTGGTCACCCGGCACATGGACTACCGGCCGCACTTCACGCCGCGGGTGCGCTTCCTCTACAATCGCAGCGTGGACGGCGTGATCGCCGTGTCGGAGGCGATTGCCGACGTCCTCGCCTCGAGCGGAGTCGATCGGCGGCGCGTGCGCGTGATTCACGTCGGCATCGACTGCCGCCGCTTCAACCAGCCGCGCGACCGTCGCGCCGCGATCCGCGCGCGCTGGGGCGCCGCGGCTCACGACCTCGTCCTGTTCACGACGGCCGTGCTCGAGCCGCGCAAGGGGCACGACGTGTTGCTGCAGGCCATCGCCGATCTGTGCCGGGCGCACCTGCCGGTACGATGGATCGTGTGCGGCGATGGATCGCAGCGCACGCAGTTGGAGGCGCGCGCCCGCGACGCAGGCGTCGCGGAGCGCGTCGTGTTCACCGGGTTCTCGCCCAACGTTGCCGAGCTCCTCACCGGCGCCGACGTCTTCGTCCTGCCGTCGCGCTTCGAGGGTCTCGGGATCGCCGTCATCGAGGCGATGGCCGCCGGGCTGCCGGTCATCGCCAGTCGCGTCGGTGGTATTCCTGAAATCGTCGCGGCCGGCGAGACCGGTCTGCTCGTGCCCGCTGGCGAGCCGGCGGCCCTGGCGGCTGCCATCACACGCATCGCCGCCGACCGGGAATGGGCGCAGGCCCTCGGGAGCAACGGCCGCCAACGGGCGTTGGGTCAGTTCAGCAGCACCGCCATGGCGGCGGCGGTGGAAGCATACTACTACGCGTTGCTGGGATGACCGGCGCGTCCGGGCCGTGTGGGCCATCACTTCACGGGCGAGTGGCAGACGAGGAAATTGGGGAGTCAATCCGGCAGTCCGGATCGGGGGCCTGCCATCACGATCGATGATCCACGGATCCGTGGCCTAGCAGCCCGGACTTGGCAGCCCGTAGCGACCCAACGGGGAGCGGACCCGCCGAAAGGACGCCGGCCGCAGGCCCTAGGATCGCAACAGGATGTAATTCCGGTACTCGCCGAGGCGGAAGCCGAGAATGCGGTTCTCGATGAACGACAGGATGAGATTGCCGACCTTGTCCTGCTGATGGCGGGCGCTGCGCGTCGGCTTGACGACCCAGTTGATCTCGGCGATGCGCTTGGCCATGACGCGCGGGTGCGTGCCGGTGAAACGCGCGCGGCCCCACAGCTTCCCGTAATCGAAGTCTGCATCCAGATTGCTGAACCACTTGCTGGCTTCTTCGACGCCGACGTGCACGCTGCTGAGCGCGAAATCCTTGCGCGTCATTTTGCGCGGCGGCCGCACCCACCCGTAATGGTAGACCTCGGCGTTGGCGCGCTTGACGTGTAGCTTCTGGTCGCCGATGCGGAAGCCCTGCGCGCTATGCCACGAGCGCACGCCGATGCCGTTTCGCACGATCCGCACCTCGTGATCGTACCAGCCATGCGCCGTCTGGTAATGATCGTAGTCGCCGTAGAAATGGACGTAGTCGAGCAGCAACCCCTCGACGCGTCGGTCGGGCAAGCATTCACGCATGCGGTCGACCAGCCCGAGCAAGTGCTTCTCGTGCACGACCTCGTCTGCCTGCAGATAAAAGGCCCAGTCGCCGGTGCAGGCGTCGAGGGCAACGTTGGTCTGCTGCGCATTGCTGGCGCCGCGCACGAACTGTTTCGGGTCCCAAACCGTCTCGATGATCTTGACCTTGGGGTCGTTGATGCCGCGGATCAGCTCGGTGGTCCCGTCGGTGGAATCGCCCGCGGCGACGACGAACTCGTCACAGATGGGCAGGATCGAGGTGATCGACTCGACGATTGGATAGTACAAGTCGATCGCGTTGCGCACGAAGGTGAAGCCGCTGATCTTCATGGGCGGCCAGAATGTAACCAGTCGATGGTCGATAGTCGATAGTCGAAGCGCGCAGAGCGGCGGACCGCTATCGACTGTGAACTCTCGACTATCGACCGTCTTTATTCTATGCGGGGCGCGCAATGAACGTAATCTTCGACGAGAGACGCGGTGCCGGCCCGCGCTGATCCGCGACGACGCGCGAGGGCGTTGATCCGCAGCTTCGGAAACGCCCGCTTGCTCGTCGTCGGCGACCTGATGCTCGACCGGTTCGTCTGGGGCCGCGTCAACCGCATCTCGCCGGAAGCACCCGTGCCGGTGGTGCAGGTGACCAGCGAAAGCGTTCATCTCGGCGGCGCGGCCAACGTCGTCCACAACATTCGTGCGCTCGGCGGGCGCGCGACCGCCTGCGGGGTGGTGGGGCGCGACAGCGCCGGCCAATTGGTGCTGGCGGAGCTGGAACGCGTCGGCGCCGGCACGGCCGGGGTGACGGTGTCGCAGGGAACCGTCACCGTAGAAAAGACCCGCATCATCGCCCACAACCAGCAAGTGGTGCGCTTGGACCGCGAACAGCGCGCGCCCAGCAGTGGCGCGACGGCGCGTCTCGGCCGTTTTCTCGAACAGCATCTGCGGGAGTTCGACGCCGTCGTATTGGCCGATTACGGGAAGGGCGTCATCAACGAGAGCGTGCTGTCCCTGCTCGGAGCGGCGCAGGCGCGCCGCCGGTTTCTGTTGATCGTCGATCCGAAAAAGCCGAACTTTCCGCACTACCGTGGGGTGACGCTGGCGACGCCAAACCTGCTCGAAGCCGCCGACGCCGCCGGCATCGAGATCTGCGACAACGCCAGCCTGCGTGCCGCCGGGAGGCGGTTGCTCGAGCGCTGGGAGGCGGAGGCAATTCTCATCACCCGCGGTGAGCAGGGCATGAGCCTGTTTACCCGGACCGGTGCCGTCCGCCACTTTTCCACCGCCGCCCGCCAGGTGTTCGACGTCACCGGCGCGGGGGACACCGTGGTCGCTACCTGCGCCGTGGCGTTGGCGGTGGGAGCCAGCCTCGACGAGGCAGCGTTCCTGGCCAACCACGCCGCCGGCGTGGTCATCGGCAAGCTCGGTACGGCCACGCTTTCCGCAGCGGAGCTGCGGAAGGCAATTGTGAATGGTGAATGCTGAACGCTGAATGAAGGAGGGTCATGATGAATAAACACTGGCTGAAAAGAGAGTGGCTTCCACGGCTTCATAAATTCACCATTCACCATTCACCAATCACCATTGCTCTATGAAGAGCATGACCGGATTCGGCCAGGCGAGCTGGCAGGGAAAAGGATGCAAGATCACCGTCGAAGTGCGCAGCGTGAATCAGCGTTTCTTGGAAGCCCGGTTCAACCTGCCGCGCGAGTACGTCCCCTGGGAGGCCGAGTTGCGCGAGCTCCTGCAGGCAGCCGTGGCACGCGGCAAGATCGACGTAAACGTCAATCGCTCCGGTCCCCTGACCAGCGAGTTCTCCGTCGAAGTCAATACCGCATTGGCCAAGGCCTACGTCGGCGGGTGGCGCAAGCTGCAGACGGCGTTGCACCTCGACGGGACGATCGACATGCAGGTCCTGCTCGGGCGTCCGGACCTCGTCCGCGTCGTCGAGCGACGGGCGGAAGCGCCCGGAGAGCTAGAGCGCGTCCGCCAGGTGCTCCGCCAGGCCGTGCGCGCGTTCACGCGGGCGCGTGAGCGGGAAGGACGGGCCTTGGCACAGGACATGCGTCGGCGGACCACACACCTGAGCCGCCTGACGGGCCAGATGCGCGAACGCGCCGCGGTCACCGTTCCGGAAGTCACCGCGCGCGTACGCGAGCGCCTGCAGGCCGCCGCGGCAGGAACCACCATTCCTGAGGAACGCCTGGCGCAAGAGATCGCGCTCCTGGCCAGCCGGAGCGACGTGACCGAGGAGGTGGTGCGCTTGGACAGCCACCTCACCGCCATGCGCGAGTTGTTCGGCAGTCGCGAGCCGGTCGGCAAGCGTCTGGATTTCCTGTTGCAAGAGATCCACCGCGAAGTGAACACGATCGCCTCCAAGAGCAACGATCTCGCCATGACGAATCTCACGCTGGAGGCCCGCGGTGAGATCGAGAAGCTGCGCGAGCAAGCGCAGAACGTGGAGTAAAGACTCGCTGATGGCTGATGGCACATGGCTTATGGTGGGAGCGTCCGAACCATAGGCCATCAGCAATCAGCCATCCGCGGCGTTTTACGCAATTCCGGTTTGTCGCGCTGGGGCGATCCCGCTAGAATCATGGTGATGCTGATTACCATCTCCGGCCTGCCGGGTAGCGGGAAGACGACGGTGGCACGGCTGCTGAGCCAACGCCTGGGGATCCCGCACGTCTACGCGGGCGACCTGTACCGTCGGGCGGCTGTGGAGCGCGGCGTCTCGCTGGAGCAGTTCAATGAGCTGTCGGAGAAGGATCATTCCATCGACCGTGGGCTGGATGCGAAGATGGCGGAGTATGCCCGCCACGGGGATGTCGTGCTCGAGGGCCGCCTCGCCGGCTTCACCGCCGTGCATGAAGGCGCCGAAGCGCTCAAGGTGTGGTTGACCGCCAGCGACGAGGTGCGGGCCCGGCGGGTGGCGCAACGCGAGGGCAAGGACTGGCAACCCGTGCTGCAGCTCAACCGCTCGCGGCACAGCTCCGACGCCCGGCGCTACCGGGAAATCTACGGGTTCGACCTCGACGATACCTCGATTTACGACGTCGTCTTGCACAGCGACGACCAGGGACCCGAGACGCTCGCTGAGGACATCCTCGCACGCGCGACGGCGCGCTTCGCCCGCCCCGGGAAGCGGGCGACGAGCCCATGAACCTGAACGGCTTGATCGAGCGCGTGCGCGCTTACGACGCCGGGGCGGATACCGACCTCATCGCACGCGCCTACGATTTTTCCGCGGCGGTGCACAAAGGCCAGCGGCGCGCCTCCGGCGAGCCCTATCTCATCCACCCAGTGGAGGTCGCCGGCGTCATCGCCGACCTCAAGCTCGACGTTCCCAGCGTCGCCACGGGCCTGCTGCATGATACGGTCGAGGACACGCTCGCCACGCTGGATGAAATCGAGACGAAGTTCGGGTCGGAGATTGCCGCGCTGGTCGACGGCGTCACCAAGATCAGCCAGATCAACTTCACCAGCCGCGAGGAAAAACAAGCGGAGAACTTCCGCAAGATGATCCTCGCCATGGCGCGCGACATCCGCGTCATCCTGGTCAAGCTCGCCGACCGCACCCACAACATGCGCACGCTCGAATCACTGGCGCCCGAGCGCCAGCACGACATCGCGCAGGAAACCCTCGACATCTACGCGCCGCTGGCGCACCGGCTCGGCATCTACTGGATGAAGAGCGAGCTGGAGGACAACTCGCTGCGCTACCTGCACCCCGAGGTGTACTATCAGCTCAAGCGCAACGTCGCCAAGAAGAAGGCCGAACGCGAGCGCTACATCCAGGAGGTCATCACCATCCTGTCGAAACGGCTCGCGGACAATGACCTCGAGGCCGAGATTACCGGGCGACCGAAACACTTCTACTCCATCTACGAGAAGATGCAGTCGCAGAACCTGCTCTACGATCAGATCTACGACCTCGTCGCGTTCCGCGTCGTCGTCGACACCGTGCGCGACTGCTACGGCGCCCTCGGCGTCGTGCATGCCGAATGGAAACCGATTCCGGCGCGCTTCAAGGACTACATCGCCCTTCCAAAACCCAATATGTACCAGTCGCTGCACACCACCGTGATCGGCCCCTACGGCGAACGCATGGAGGTCCAAATCCGCACGCCCGCGATGCATCGCGTCGCCGAGGCCGGGATCGCCGCGCACTGGCGCTACAAGGGCGGGCAGCGCGTCGCCGAAGAGGACGCGCAACGCTTCACCTGGTTGCGGGAGCTGCTGGAATGGCAGCAGCACGTGCAGGACCCGCAGGAGTTCCTGCGCTCGGTGAAGGAAGACCTGTTCACCGACGAGGTCTACGTGTTCACGCCCCAGGGCGACTTGCTCAACTTCTCCGAAGGCTCCACGGTCATCGACTTCGCGTATCGGATCCACTCGGAGGTCGGCCAGCACTGCGCCGGCGCCCGCGTCAACGGCCGTCTGGTGCCGTTGCGCTATCACCTGCGCAGCGGCGACACAGTGGAAATCATCACCACCGCCAGTCAAACGCCGGGGAAGGACTGGTTGAATTTCGTCAAGACGCCGCGCGCGAAGCAGAAGATCCGCAACTGGATCAAATACCAGCAACGCACACGCAGCGTCGCCATCGGCCGCGAAATTCTCGAGCGCGACCTGAGCCGCTACCACCTCGATCTCGGCAAGCTCCGCAAGGAAGGACGGCTGACACAGGTGGTGGGCGAGCTGTCACAAAAAGATGAAGAGACGCTGCTCGCCGGCATCGGCTACGGCAAGATCACCTCGCACCAGGTGCTGGCCAAGCTGCTGTCGCCGGAAGCCTTGCAGCAGCGGCCGCCGGAGGAAGGCACGCTCAAGCGGCTGTTCCGCAAGATCGCGCGTCAGGACAAGTCGGGCGTGCGCGTCAGCGGCATCGAGGACATGCTGGTGCGCTTCGGCAAGTGCTGCGATCCGCTCCCGGGCGAACGCATCCTGGGATTCATCACCCGCGGCCGCGGCGTCACGGTCCACGCCGTCGATTGCCCGCGTGTCCTGGAAAGCGATCCGCAGCGCCGCGTCGAGGCCGTGTGGGAAGACGGCGCCGCCGGGCCACGGCCGGTCACCGTCGACGTGATGTGTATCGACGAACCCGGACTCCTCGCCGCCATGAGCAAGGCCATCAGCTCCGCCGGCGTCAACATCAGCCGCGCCCAGGTGCGCAGCGTCGAAGACAAGAAAGCGGTGAACAGCTTCGAAGTGGCGGTCAGCAGCGCCGATCAACTCAACCGCGTCATCCGCTCCCTCGGCAAGGTGCGCGGCGTAATGAAGGTGGCGCGGGCGCGGGGCTGAGAGTCCTGAGAGTCCGTGATTAAATCGATGTCACGAGCGGGAAGCAGGAGGAATGATGATCGCACGGTGCGGAGCAA
>Ga0209415_10018493_pt1 | contig 10990 bp, 8 predicted proteins | sample PeaSoiSIISIP2007_FD_187696 | JGI IMG/M metagenome (GOLD analysis project Ga0209415, IMG submission 187696) | Peat soil microbial communities from Weissenstadt, Germany - SII-SIP-2007 (SPAdes) (version 2) | ecosystem: Environmental > Terrestrial > Soil > Wetlands > Peat | place: Germany...
AGCCAGCAGATCCTGGAGACCGGGATCAAGGTCATCGACCTCATCTGCCCCTTCTCCAAGGGCTCCAAGATCGGGCTCTTCGGCGGCGCCGGTGTGGGCAAGACGGTCGTGGTCAACGAGATGATCCGCAACATCGCCGAGGAGCACAGCGGCTACTCGGTGTTCGCCGGGGTCGGTGAGCGCACCCGCGAGGGCCGCGATCTCTACGGCGACATGAAGGAGTCGGGGGTCCTGGGCCGGACCGCGCTGGTCTTCGGACAGATGAACGAGCCGCCCGGCGCCCGGGCCAGGGTGGCGCTCACCGGGCTCACCCTCGCCGAGTACTTCCGCGATCAGAAGAGCGCAGACGTGCTCCTCTTCATCGACAACATCTTCCGCTACGTCCTGGCCGGCGCCGAGGTGTCGGCCCTGCTGGGCCGGATGCCGAGCGCGGTCGGCTACCAGCCCACCCTGGCCACCGAGATGGGCGACCTCGAGGAGCGGATCACCTCGACCCGTAACGGCTCGATCACCTCGGTGCAGGCCGTCTACGTCCCCGCCGACGACTACACCGACCCGGCGGTGACCACGACCTTCGCCCACCTGGGGGCCACCGTGTCGCTCTCCCGCGCCCTCACCGAGATCGGCATCTACCCTGCCGTCGACCCCCTCGACTCGACCAGCCGGGCCCTGGACCCCCGGATCGTCGGCGAGGAGCACTATCGGGTCGCCACCGGGGTCAAGCGGCTCCTCCAAGAGTACAAGGACCTCCAGGACATCATCGCCATCCTCGGCCAGGAGGAGCTCACCGACGACCAGAAGCTGAGCGTCGCGCGGGCCCGGCGGGTGCAGCGCTTCCTCTCCCAGCCCTTCAAGGTCGCCGAGGTCTTCACCGGCCGGCCCGGCATCTACGTGAAGCTGGAGGAGACCATCCGTGGCTTCGCCGAGATCCTCGACGGGCAGCACGACGACCTCCCCGAGGACGCCTTCTACATGGTGGGGACCATCGACCAGGCGGTGGCCAAGGGGCGCGAGCTGGGTGCTGAGAGCGAACCCGAGCCCGCCGACGCAGAACGGCTCCCACCGCTCCCGCCAGTACCGGAGCGGCAGTCCCGGGACACGGCCGGGGCCAGGGAGGGCTGATGACCAAGCTGCAGGTCGAGTTGGTGACCGCCGAGGGGCGGGTGCTCTCCCAGGAGGCCGACTTCGTGCTGGCCCCGGGCGCGGCGGGCGACCTCGGAGTCCTGCCCCGCCACGTTCCCCTGCTCACCCCTCTCCGGACCGGCGAGGTGATGGTGCGCAACGACGGGGTGGAGGAGTTCCTCTTCGTCTCGGGGGGCGTCCTGGAGGTCCTCCCCGACCGGGTGGTCATCCTCGCCGATGCCGCCGAGCGGGCCGAGGACATCGACCAGGCCCGTGCCGAGGCCGCCCGCAAGGCCGCCGAGGAGGTACTGGCCGAGAACGCCGCGGACGCCATGGCGGCGGCCAAGCTGGAGCGGGCCCTCTACCGCCTCCGGGTCGCCGAGGTGCGCCGGCGTCGCCGGGACCGCAACGCCCCCCGGGCGTCATAGCCGGCGGGCGGCCCGGACCATCCGATACCGAGTCGGGCCCGGTCAGCTCCCCAGGAAGAAGTCGCCGCTGGTGAGGTCGTCGTTGATCTGCTGGTACTCGCCGCCCTCGCAGTCGAGGGCGATCCCGACCGCCGCGTAGGTGGGGTCGGTGAAGGCGACCACGTCGACGGTGGTGGAGCCCAGGCACTCGGGCAGTCCGGAGACCAGGGTCCCGTTGCCGAGGTTGAAGTCGTTGGTACCGGTGAAGACGAGGTCCGAGCCGCTGCTGCTCTTGGTGGTGTAGCCGCCCTGGCAGTACTGGGAGCTGCCGTCGGAGGCGGTCGCCAGGCTCAGCGTCGAGCAGTCGCCCTCTCCGCTCTCCATCCCGTTCGCGCTCAGCAGGGCGCCGAAGTAGGTCGTGGCCGGGCCCGAGGTGGGGAATCCCGCGTAGAGGACGTAGTCCTCGACCACGTTGGCGTTGTTGCTCAGGTCGCAGAGCTCCTGGCCACTCTCGCCGGTGGCGACGTAGTCGTCACTGCCCTGGGGCTGGCAGACGTCGTCGGTGTCGCCGGTGATGTAGCTGGGCAGGACGCTCGCCAGCGAGGTCAGTGACGAGGTCGGGCTGGCCACCGGGGTGGCTGTTGGGGCGGCGCTGGCTGTCGCCGTCGCGCTCGGCGAGGACGAGGGGGTCGATACGACGCACTGGCCGGCCTGCAGCCGCTCGCCGCTGGGGCAGGCCGCCAGCGGGGAGGGCGCGGCCGTCTTGCTGAATGGGGGGAGCTTGGCCCCGGCGGCGAGCCCCAGGTACCCGGCTACGAGCACGATGACGATGCCGACGGCGATCAGGGCCCGCAGCCCTCCGCCGCGCTGGCGCGGAGGAGACGGAGGCGGGGTCCAGGCCGGTGGCGGCCCTCCCGGAGCGCCCGGGCCGGGAGGCGGTGCCGAGCCGGGGGGCGGGAAGCCGGGCGGGGGCCCTCCGGCGAAGCCCGGGGGTGGTGGCGGGGGCGGGAATCCCGGCGCCTGGGACGGAGGAGGGAAGCCCCCGGTCGCGGGCTGGAAGCCGCCGCCGGAAGCGGCCGGGAAGCCGCTCGGGGGCGGCGGTGGCGGCGCGTAGCCCATCCCGGGAGGCGGGGGCGCAAAGCCCGTCCCGAGTGGGGGTGGCGCGAAGCCCGTCCCGGCCGGCGCGGACGCGAAGCCCGTCCCGGGTGGGGGTGGCGCGTAGTCCATCCCGGGAGGCGGGGGCGCGAAGCCCGTCTCGGGCGGGGGTGCGAAGCCCGTCCCGGGTGGGGGTGGCGCGAAGCCCGTCCCGGGTGGGGGTGGCGCGAAGCCCGTCCCGGCGGCCGGCGGAGGCGTGGGGGACCAGTCGCTGACCGGGTAGCCCATGGCGCGGGCGAACTCGCCCGCCGCCCAGAGGCTCGCCCGGGGATCCAGCACCCCGTGCTGGGCCAGGCTGCCCGACACCGCCTGCACCGCCGCGTCCGGGCCGGCAGCCGCGTCCTGCTGCGCGAGCAGGGAGCTGGTACCCGCCCTGGCCGCGGCCACCAGCACGCTCGTCTCCTCCGGCGCGGTGGGGAGCAGCTGGTTGAGCACGTTGCCGAGCTGGTGGGGGTTGGCCAGGATGGCCGGCCCGTGCTCCCTCACCGCCGCCGCCAGCGCCTGGCGGGCCAGTCCCTGGGAGTCGAGTCCCCCGGTCGGTGCGTTCATCTGATGCCCCCTGCCTCAACCCTGTCGGACGGAGCCTCAGGCCGGATCGTAGGGGATGCAGAAGGGGGGCTGCAGGCGAGCTTGACCGGGCGCGTCCCCGGGGCTCGGGGCGCTGTTCGGGGTCTCTAGAAGAGCCCGACGATGTTGCCCTCGTCGTCGATGTCGACCTGCTCGGCCACCGGCGCGGCGGGGAGCCCGGGCATGGTCCGCATCCCGCCGCTCCGCAGGAAGACGAAGCCGGCTCCGGCGGCCGCCCTGACCTCGCGGATGGGCAGGGTCCAGCCGGTCGGGGCCCCCTTGAGCTGGGGGTCCGAGGAGAGGCTCAACTGGGTCTTCGCGATACAGATCGGGAAGCCGGCGAAGCCGTCCCGCTCGCACTGGCGGAGCTGCTGGGCGGCGGGGCCCTCGTAGGTGACCCCGGCGGCGCCGAAGATCCGGGTCGCGACCGCCGCCGCCTTCTCCTCGAGGGAGTCGCTGTCGGCATAGAGCATCCGGAAGTCGGCCCCCTCCTCGCTCGCCTCGACCACCGCTTCGGCCAGCTCCGCCGCACCCTCCCCTCCAGCCGCGTAGTTGGAGGAGACGGCGCAGCGCACGTTCATCTCCTCGGCGATCTGGCGGATCGCGGCGTGCTCTGACGGGTGGTCCTCGGGGTGGGCGTTGATGGCCACCACCACGGGAACGCCGAACAGCCGGCAGTTCTCCACCTGCTTGCGGAGGTTGGCCGCTCCGGTCAGCACCTCGTCGGGGTTCTCCTCGAAGAGCTGCGCCGGGAGCCGACGGCCGCCGGTGATGCGGTGGTTGCCGGTGTGGGCCTTGAGGCCGCGCACCGTGGTGACCACGACGGCCGCGTCGGGGCGCAGCCCGCTGACCCGGCACTTGATGTCGAAGAAGCGCTCCGCCCCCATGTCGGCGCCGAAGCCCGCCTCGGTGACCAGGAAGTCGGCGGCGCCGATCCCGATCAGGTCCGCGATGACCGACGCGTTGCCATGGGCGATGTTGCCGAACGGTCCGGTGTGGATGATCGCGGGCGTCCCTTCCCGCGTCTGCACCAGGTTGGGTTTGATGGCGTCGCGCAGCAGCACCGCCATCGCCCCCGCCGCGTGCAGGTCCTCGGCGGTGACCGGCCTGCCCTCGCGGGTGTGCCCGATCACGATGCGACCCAGACGCGCCCGCAGGTCCTTCAGCGAGCTGCAGAGGGCGAGCACGGCCATCACCTCGGACGCCGCCGTGATGTCGAATCCGCTCTGCCGCGGCACCCCGTCCTCGGGGGCGCCCAGGCCGATGACCAGGTTGCGGAGGGCCCGGTCGTCGACGTCGACGACGCGCCGCCAGGAGATCGTGCCGGCGTCGATGCCGAGGGCGTTGCCGTGGAAGAGGTGGTTGTCGACCATCGCCGCCAGCAGGTTGTGGGCGGCCGCGACCGCGTGCATGTCGCCGGTGAGATGGAGCGCGACCTTGTCGAAGGGGACCAGGGTGCTCCGGCCCCCGCCCGCGGCTCCTCCCTTGAGCCCGAAGGTGGGACCCATGGAACCCTGGCGGAGGGAGATTAAGGAGCGCCGGCCGATCTGGCGCAGCCCGTCACCCAGGCCGATGGCGGTCACCGTCTTGCCCTCGCCGAGCGACGTGGGCGTGATCGCGGTGACCAGGACGTAGCGCGCCTTCTGCGCCGTGGGTCGGGCCGCGAGCGCCTCCAGGCGGATCTTGGCGACCCCTTCCCCGTACGGCTCGAGGAGGTCGGGCCCGATCCCCAGCTCGGCGGCGACGTCGCCGATGGCGCGGACCCCGGAGGGCAGGCGGCGGTGGGTCTGGATCACGGTCGTCATCAACTCCATGGTGCCCCGAGCCGGCGGTGCGCACCCACGGTCGCCAGCCCTCGTCAGGGAGGGCCCAAGGTAACCGATCGGTCAGCTCGGACAGATCGACCCGGCCCGGACCAGCGGTGCGGCGCCCCGCCCTACCGGCGGCCCCTGCCCCCACCCTGGGTCATCATCAGGATCATCAGGATGTTGAGGAAGAGGTTGAAGATGTCCAGGTAGATCTTGAGCGCGATCCGGATCGCGTTGCCCTGGGTGGTGGCCGTCGCGGTGACCCGCTGGATGTCATAGAGCAGGAAGAGCGAGAAGAGCACGCAGGCGGCGGCCGAGATCAGGATCTGGAACGGGGTGGACTGGATGAAGAGCCCGATCACCATCGCCACCACCACGCCGATCAGACCCGCGAAGAGCCAGCCTCCGATCCGGCTGAAGTCGCGGCTGGTGGTCCGGGCGTAGATGGTGATCCCGCCGGTGGTGGCGGCGGTGGCCGCCAGGGCCTCGTAGACGATGTACTGATCGCCACTGGCCTGCAGCGCTCCGAGCAGCGGGGCGATGACGATCCCGGTGCAGACGCCGAAGGCGACGAAGAGGAGCATCCCGATCCCCGGCCGGTCGGCCAGCGCCTGGGTGGCGAAGACCAGGACGAACATGGCAATGAACCACAGCAGCTCGCTGCCGGAGGTGTAGGTGTTGACCCCGGCCGCGCCCAGGGCGACGCCGCCGATGGCGCAGGCCACCAGCAGGCAGGTGAGGCCCATGACCTTCTCGGGGAGGCTGATGGCTCCCTGGAGGGTCGGATTGGCCCAGCCGCGGGTCTCGCCGTATCCCTGGCGGCCGCCGAAGGGGTTGTAGAAGCCGCGGTTGGGGTTACCGCCGCCGCCGGGACCGCCGTTGAAGTTGAACATCTCGGGTTCGCTCGCTCCAGATGGGGGGAGTCGGGGTCGTGTCGAGCCTAGGGTACCCGGCCTTTCCCCCGGGTTACACATCGCGGTCCCGCGCCCGGGGCTGAGGCCCCGGGGCGGAACGCGCGCCGGCGGTCGGTCAGGCGACCGTGACCGCCTGGTTCAGGTAGACGTCCTGGATGGCGTTGAGCAGGCCGACGCCCTCGGCCATCGGCCGCTGGAAGGCCTTGCGACCGCTGATCAGGCCGGTGCCGCCGGCCCGCTTGTTGATCACCGCGGTGCGGACCGCCTCCTTGAGGTCGGTCGCCCCCGAGGACGCGCCGCCCGAGTTGATCAGCCCGGCACGACCCATGTAGCAGTTCACCACCTGGTAGCGGGTGAGGTCGATGGGGTGGGGGGTGGTCAGCTTCTCGTAGACCAGCTTGCTGGTCTTGCCGTACTTGAGGGCGGTGTAGCCGCCGTTGTTCTCGGGGAGCTTCTGCTTGATGATGTCCGCCTCGATGGTGACCCCAAGGTGGTTGGCCTGCCCGGTCAGGTCGGCGGAGACCCCGTAGTCGGTGCCGTCGGCAGTGAACGCGGAGTTGCGCAGGTAGCACCAGAGCACGGTGGCCATGCCCAGCTCATGGGCCTCGGCGAAGGCCAGGGCGACCTCCTGGAGCTGGCGCGTCGACTCCTCGGAGCCGAAGTAGATGGTGGCGCCGACCGCGACCGCCCCCAGGTTCCAGGCCTGCTCGACCGTCCCGTACATCACCTGGTCGAACTTGTTGGGGTAGGTGAGCAGCTCGTTGTGGTTGAGCTTGACGATGAAGGGGATCTTGTGGGCCCACTTCCGCGAGACGGAGCCCAGCACCCCAAAGGTGGAGGCCACCGCGTTGCAGCCGCCCTCGACGGCCAGCTCGACGATCTTGCCGCCGTCGAAGTAGATCGGGTTGGGTGCGAACGAGGCGCCCGCGGAGTGCTCGATGCCCTGGTCCACGGGGAGGATGGAGACGTAGCCCGTGCCCGCGAGGCGCCCGTGGTCGAAGATGGTTTGGAGGCTGCGGAGCACGCGCGGGTTGCGGTCCGACATCGTCCAGACGCGGTCGACGAAGTCGGGGCCGGGGAGGTGGAGCTGGTCGCGGCTCACCGTCTGGCAGCGGTGCTCCAGCAGGTCCTGGGCGTCGTCGCCGAGGATCTCTTCCAGTTTGCTCAGGGGGGTAGCCGTCGCCGTCACCATGGTGTCCTCCGGGAAATGGGCGGGCTTCCCCTGGATTCTCCCCCATCCGGGCCGGCCGGCGACCTGCGCTCGATTGACGCGCTCGGTGCGACGCTTGACGGTCCCGGTGCCGTCCGGCCGCCCTCCCGTTTCCTGCCCCCCGCTCTCATGTACCGTAGGCGCGATGGACCTGCTGCGGATCACCGGTGGCGGGCCGCTCACCGGGGAGGTCGCGATCTCCGGCAGCAAGAACGCGGCCCTGCCGGTGATGGCGGCGTCCCTGCTCACCGACGAGCCCCTGGAGCTCGAGAACGTCCCCGAGATCGAGGACATCGGGACGATGGCGGCGATGCTCCGTCACCTGGGGGTGGAGGTGGAGCGTCTCGGCGGCAGCCGCTGGCGCCTCGACGCCGCCCGGGTGCAGCCGGCCCAGGTCGGCGCCGAGCTCACCCAGCGGATGCGGGGCTCCTTCCTTCTCCTGGGGGCGCTGGTCGGCCGCACCGGGGAGGCTGAGATCGCCAAGCCGGGCGGCGACGACATCGGGATGCGCCGGGTGGAGCAGCACCTGGAGGGGCTCCGGTTGATGGGGGCGGAGGTCGCCGAGACCGCCACCAGCTTCGTGGCCAGGGCCCGGCGGCTCCGGGGCGCCCACATCTATCTCGACATGCCGACGGTCACCGGGACCGAGAACCTGATGATGGCCGCGGTGCTGGCCGACGGGATCACCGTGATCAGCAACGCCGCCCGCGAGCCGCACATCTACGACCTCGCCCGCTGCCTGGTGGGGATGGGGGCCCGGATCAGCGGGGTGGGCACCGAGCTGATCGTCGTGGAGGGCCAGAGCGCCCTGCTCCATGGGACCCGCCACCAGGTGACCACCGACTATGTCGAGGCGGGAACCTACATGACCGCGGCCGCTGCGACCGGGGGCAGCGTGATCGTCGACGGGATGCGCCCCTCGGATCTCCGCCCCCTGATCAACAAGCTGCAGGCGGCGGGGTCCACGGTGGTCGAGGGGGGTCGCCACGTGCGGGTGACCGGTGGCCCGCTCCGGGCGGTCGACGTCACCACCTGGCCGCACCCCGGTTTCGCCACCGACCTCCAGCCTCAGTTCGGGGCTCTGATGACCCAGGCGAAGGGCATCAGCATCATCAGCGAGGCGCTGTACGAGAACCGCTTCCGCCACGTCGGCGAGCTGGCCAAGATGGGTGCCCGGATCACGGTCGAGGGCCGGAGCGCCATCATCACCGGCCCCACCCGGCTTCACGGCGCGGCGGTCTCGGTGCCCGACATCCGGAGCGGTGCGGCGCTGGTCATCGCCGCCCTCTGCGCCGACGGGACCAGCGAGCTGGAGAACGTCTACCACCTCGACCGCGGTTACGAGAGCATGGAGACCAAGCTGCGGTCGCTGGGCGCGCAGGTGGAGCGGGTGCGTCCGGATCCCGGCGAGACCACGGCCCGCGACCTCTCCGGTGTGATCGGGGACTGAGCGGAGAGCCGATGCTCGGGAAGCGCCTGGGGATCGACCTGGGGACCGCCAGCCTGCGGGCGGTGGTGCGCGGCGAGGGGGTGATGGTCACCGAGCCGACGGTGGTGGCACGGCACCGGCACCGTGGGTATTCGGCTGCCGGGATGGCCGCCGCCGAGCTCGCCCGGGGGCCGGAGATGGAGCTGGTCCGGCCCCTGGCCGCGGGGGGGATCGCCGATCGCAACGCCCTCGGCGCGCTCCTCCACCAGGTCGTCAACCGGGTGGCGGGCAGGCAGCGCATCTTCCGGCCCGACCTGGTGATGGCCATCTGCCCGGCGATGGGAGGGGACGACCGCCTCACCATCCTCGAGATGTGCGCGCGGATCGGCACCCGCACGGCCTACCTGATCGACTCCCCGATCGCCGCTGCCATGGGGGCGGGGCACGCCCCGAGCGGCAATCGCGGCCACCTGGTGGCCGACATCGGCGCCGGGACCGTCGACGTGGCCAGCATCGCCTTCGAGGGCACCATCGCCGGCCGCACCCTGACGGCTGCCGGCGACGCCCTGCGCACCGCGGTCGCCGACCGGCTGGAGGCGACCCACGCCGCCGTCATCGACCTCGCGACGGCCGAGGACGTGGTCGCCTCGCTCGCCTGCGTCGGTCCCCACGAGGAACGCCGCCTGCCGGTGCAGGTCGGCGCGGGGGCGGAGGCGACCACCCTCAGCATCGCCTCCCTGGAGATCGCCGACCTGGTCGACGCCCACGCCCGCCGGATCGCCCAGGCCATCGGAGAGGTTCTCGAGGAAACCCCGATGGCGCTCCGCCGCGACATCCTCGAGGAGGGGATCACGCTCTGCGGGGGCGGGGCCAGGTTGGAGGGGTTGGACCGCTACCTCGGCGTCCAGACCGGCTACCCGGTCAGGGTCGCCCCGGAGTCCCCGACCTGCGTCATCCGCGGCACCCAGGCGGCCGTCGAGAACCTCGACGTGCTCCGCCGGTCCTTCATGTACATCCGGTGATGGCTGGATCGGCCGCGAAGCGGATGGATCGCGAGCGCTCACCCTCCCTGCAGAGAGCGAAGACCTCGTGCACCGACCCGGAAGTATCTTCCTACCTCCGGGTCACTGCACTAGGCAGGCGCGCTGCAGCGGACGACGGTCACGGTGAGCCGGGCTGCGGTGGAGTTGAGGCGGCCGACGAACCGCACCTGCTCCTGTGGCTGACCGAAGAATGTGACGCGCACCGAGGTCCCGGAGCCTACCGCCACGGTGTCCGTCCACCCCGACGACAGGGTCACCGACTTCACGGTGAGCGTGTTGTCGTCGGTCTGGAGGAGCTTCACCTCCCCGGCAACCCCTGCGGCGAAGGTCTCGCTCCGCTTCGGCCCCGGCGCCGGGACATGGGAGGCCTGCTTCGCCCCGCATGCCAATACCGCCGGAGTTGTCGGGACGCTCGGAGCCGCGTATGCGTTGACGCCCAGCCCCAGGCCGATCGCAACGAACAGTGCGACCCAGCCCAATCGCGCAAGCAACCGGAACATCTGCTCCCCCCCTAACGCGCCGCCCTCGTTCGCATCGTACGGCGCCCACGTTCCCGCGTCAATCACCGATCGGGGCGGGGTGACGGCCTCGTGACGCTCGTGATCGAGCCGCCCTGCTCTGCTGCGGCAGACCTTTCCGAGCGGCCCCGCGCGGCTCCGCATCGCGGGGCCCTGAACCGCCCCGGCGGTCCGCACCGGGAAGCGAAGGGCCGGCCCATGATGGCACCCGAGGTCGCGCGAAGCTCAGTCGGTCCTCACCGTCGCCTGCTTGCGGATCTTGATCCGGAGCTCGGCGCTGAGCACGCGCTTGCGGATCCGGAAGCCCTTGGGGGTCACCTCCACCAGCTCGTCTTCCTCGATGAAGTCGAGGCTCTCCTCCAGCGACATCTGGCGCGGCGGCGTGAGCTTGACGGTGAAGTCCTCGGTCGACGAGCGGATGTTGGTCTTCTGCTTCTGCTTGGTGACGTTGACGTGGATGTCGCCGGGCCGGCGGTTGAGACCCACCACCATCCCCTCGTAGACGGGTGTCCCCGGACCGATGAAGGGCTGACCGCGCTCCTGAAGTGAGAGCAGCCCGTACGCCACCGCGGTGCCGCTCTGGCTGGCCGTGACCACGCCGTTGCGCGTGGTCGCGGGGAGCTGGCGCCAGCGCTCCCAGCCCACCACCCGCGAGGCCATCACGCCGGTGCCGCGGGTCAGGGTGAGGATCTGGCTGCGCAGCCCGATGAGCGCCCGGGTGGGGGCGCGGTAGATCAGCCGGGCGCCGCGGCCGGCGTCGGTCCGCATCTGGTGGAGGGTCGCCCCCCGGGCACCGAGGGTCTCGGGGATCGCGCCG
>Ga0209415_10018497_pt1 | contig 10987 bp, 8 predicted proteins | sample PeaSoiSIISIP2007_FD_187696 | JGI IMG/M metagenome (GOLD analysis project Ga0209415, IMG submission 187696) | Peat soil microbial communities from Weissenstadt, Germany - SII-SIP-2007 (SPAdes) (version 2) | ecosystem: Environmental > Terrestrial > Soil > Wetlands > Peat | place: Germany...
GCTCCTTCCGGGTGTCCTCGATCTTGTTGTGGCTGATCCCGCGCAGGCTCTGGACAAACATCATCGCCGTGGGAACACCCGCGCGGCTCACCTCGGCCGCGTCGTGAAGCGGCCCGGAGGGCAGCCGGTGCGCCTGGCCGCAGGTCTCGCTGATCGCCTCCTCGCATAGCGCGACGAGGGCGGTGTCGAACAGGATCGGTTCAATCTGCCAGATCCGGTCCCAGGAAGCCGACACGCCCCCTTGGGCGGCAAACCGAGCGGCGGCCTCGCGGGCCTCGAGGAGCATCCTCGCAAGCGCGCCCGCGTCGAGGTTGCGCTGGTCGAGTGTGATCCGACATTCCTCGACCACGCTGGTCACGATCCCGGGCCTTGTCGTGCAGGAGCCGATCGTGCAGACCCCGCCGTTGCGCTCCGCTATCGCGTATATCTCGGGGCTCATCCGCGCGGCGGCGAGAAACGCGTCCCGGCGGCGGTTCATCGGCGTACTGCCCGAATGGGCGGCCTGACCCAGGAACGTGACCGCATGCCGCTCGACGCCGTACGTGCCGAGGACGGCCCCTAGCGGAAGGCCGAGGTCAAGGAGCACCGGCCCCTGCTCGATGTGCAGCTCCAGGTACGCGGCAGCGTTCGCAAGCTCCCGTCCGCTGCGCTTGACGCTCTCGAAATCGATTCCCACCTCCCTCAACGCGTCGGCGATGCCGATGCCGTCCCTGTCCCTGAGCGCGCGGGCCTCGCCCATGTCGAGCGTCCCCGCGCAGGCCGAGGAGCCGAACAGGCTCTTGCCGAAGCGGGCCCCCTCCTCGTCAGCCCAGTCCACGAGGCGCACCGTGACGGGCGGGTGTCCGCCGTATTCCGCGCTGATCCGCCGGAGGATCTCGACTCCCGCCAGGACATTGAGGCAGCCGTCGAGCCATCCGCCGTTCGGCACGGAGTCCATGTGGCCTCCGATGAGGAGGGCCCTTTCGCTCTTTCCCTTCAGCGTCGCCCACAGGTTGCCTGCCTCGTCCGCGTGCACCTCGGCCGGGAGCGCCCCGAGCTTCTCGCGAAGCCAGGCCCTCGCGGAGACCCACGTCTTTGTGAACGCCACGCGCTGGGCTCCGTTTTCGTCGGACGTCAGCCGCGCTAGCTCCCTGAGTTCCGCGACCGTGCGCCTTGGATCAACAGCAGCGTTCATCTTGGGTCGGAGGGGGCCAGAGCGTGGCGCAGTTACTGCTTGGAAACGAGCGAATTCTGGGCGAGATTTGGCGCGTTCCGCCAGCCCATGCCGACCCTAGCCACCACTGTCGACGGCCTCAGGCTACCCAATCCGTTTGTGATCGGCTCGGGCCCACCGGGAACCAACCTGAGCGTCATTAACCGGGCCTTCCGGGAGGGCTGGGGCGCCGTGATTGCGAAGACGATAAGCCTCGACTCTTCGAAGGTTGTCAACGTCTCGCCCCGCTACGCAAAGCTCCATTCGCGCGACGGCAAGGAGGTCATCGGGTGGGAGAATATCGAGCTCATAAGTGACCGGCCGTTCAAGGTCTGGATCGACGAGTTCAAGCAGTGCAAGGACACCAATCCAAAGGGCGTGCTGATCGCGTCGATAATGGAGGAGTACAGGAAGGATTGCTGGGTCGAGATCGTCGAGCGCTGCCAGGAGGCGGGCGTCGACGGGTTCGAGCTGAATTTCTCGTGCCCGCACGGCCTGCCCGAGCGCAAGATGGGGGCGGCCATGGGCCAGGACCCCGGCATTCTCGAGGAGGTGTGCGGGTGGGTCATGACGGCGGCGAAGCGCCCGGTGTGGGCGAAGATGACGCCGAATGTCACGCACATCGAGGAGCCGAGCCGTGCAGCGCTCAAAGCGGGATGCCAGGGCCTGAGCGCGATCAACACGATACGCAGCGTCATGGGGGTCAACCTGGACACGCTGCGCCCGGAGCCGTCGGTCGAGGGGTGGACTACGCCGGGCGGCTACTCGTCCAGGGCGGTCAAGCCGATCGCCCTGCGCATGGTCATGGAGATCGCGACGATGATCCGGGCGGAGTTTCCCGGCCGCTCCCTCTCGGGTCTGGGGGGGATCGAGAGCGGCGGCGACGCCGCCGAGTTCATCCTGCTCGGCTGCGACACGGTCCAGGTCTGCACCGGAGTCATGAAGGCCGGCTACGAATGCGTGAAGCCGATGTGCGACGAGCTCCTCGCGTTCATGGACAAGCACAAGTTCGCCACGGTCGCCCAGTTCAGGGGCAGGAGCCTCGAGTACTTCACCTCCCACGCGGAACTCGTGAGGCGCCAGTCCGTGCGCAAGGCCGCCCAGAAGGCGGCACCGAGGCGGGCCGTGTCGTCGGACGGCGAGTGGAGCGGGGACGAGTTCGTCAAGCAGTCCGATTCCCTTTCCCGGGAATAGTACGGATCCCCAGATGATCCGACTGGCAGCCTCAGCCGACGCCCCGCAGATTGCAGCTATCTACCGGCCGTTCTGCGAGGAATCCCACATCTCATTCGAGGTCGATGCGCCCGACGAGGTCGAGATGGCCGCCCGAATCGAGAGGATCAACCGCCGCTTCCCCTGGCTTGTCGACGAGGTCGACGGGACCGTGGCCGGGTACGCGTACGCGTCGCCGCACCGGGAGCGCGCCGCCTACCGCTGGGCCGTCGACCTGGCGGTGTACGTCAACGAACGGTTTCGGGGGAGGGGCATCGCCAGGGCCCTGTACTCGGATCTGTTCAGCCGCCTGCGCGCCCAGGGACTCTTCAAGGCCTACGCCGGGATCGCCCTCCCGAATCCCGCGAGTCAGGCGTTCCACGAGTCCATGGGCTTCACCCTCGTCGGGATCTACCGCAGGATCGGCTACAAGCTCGGGGCCTGGTGGGACGTGGGATGGTGGCAGCTCGCCCTCCAGCCCGAGGCTGATCCCCCCGCCGAGCCGAAGCCGCCCTCCGCACCCCCTAAACAATGATGAAACCTGACCGCCTCGTCCCCTGCCCTCTCTTCATCGGCGGCGAATGGGTCCGGCCCAAGATCGCGGGCACCCCCGTCTACAATCCCTCCACAGGGGAGGTGATCTCGGAATGCCCGATCGGCGGCGCGGCCGAGGTTGACGCTGCCGTCGAGGCCGCCGCCGCCGCGTTCCCCTCATGGAGCGAGACGCCGGCGATCGAGCGCGCACGGCTCCTCTTCCGCTTCAGGCACCTCGTCGAGGAAAACTTCGACCGGTTCTGCAACAGCATCACGCGCGAGAACGGCAAGACCCTGGTGGAGGCCCGCGGCAGCATCTACCGGGGGATCGAGAACATCGAGTACGCATGCGGGGTCCCCGCGCTCCTTTTCGGGGACTCGCTCGGGAACGTCGCGCGGGGTGTCGACTGCGAGACGTACCTCCAGCCGGTCGGCGTCTGCGCCGGAATCACGCCGTTCAACTTCCCCGCCATGGTCCCGCTGTGGATGTTCCCGCTGGCAATCGCCTGTGGAAACACGTTCGTCCTCAAGCCGAGCGAGAAGGTCCCGCTGACCGCCCTCCTGCTGGCGGAGCTCCTCGAGAAGGCGGGGCTCCCAAAGGGCGTCCTCAACGTTGTCCACGGCGGCCGCGACTGCGTCGACGCGCTGCTCGCCCACCCAAGCGTCAAGGCGGTCTCGTTCGTCGGCTCCTCGCCGGTGGCGAGGCACATCTACGAGACCGGCACCAGGAACGGGAAGCGGGTGCAGGCCAACGGCGGCGCGAAGAACTTCGTGGTCGTCATGCCCGACGCCGACGCGCCCCGGACAATCGAGGCACTCTCGATGGCTGCGTTCGGATGCGCGGGGGAGCGGTGCATGGCCGGCTCGACCGCAATCACCGTCGGCAAGGCGGGCGAGGTGTTTGTGCCGCAGCTGGTCGACGCCGCGCGGTCGGTCAAGGTCGGGCGGACCGACTCGGCCATGTCGCAGCCCGACATGGGCCCCCTCATCACGGGATCGCACCGCGACCGCGTCGCGCAACTCGTTGAGCTAGGGGCCAAAGAGGGGGCGACGATAGCCTGCGACGGCCGCGGCGTCTCGGTCGCCGGGGCGCCCAACGGGTTCTACCTCGGCGCCACGGTCGTCGACAACGTCCGCGATACGATGACGATAGCCCGCGAGGAGATCTTCGGGCCCGTGCTCAACGTGATGCGGGTGGAGGATCTCGGCCAGGCCATCGAGGTCGCGAACAAGTCGGCGTACGGCAACGGCGCCTCCATCTTCACGACCTCCGGCGCGTCCGCCCGCGAGTTCAAGCACAGGGTCAAGGCGGGGATGGTCGGAATCAACATCGGCGTCCCCGCCACGATGGCGATGTTCCCGTTCACGGGCTGGGACGCATCGTTCTACGGCGATCTCCATATCCAGGGGCGCGAGGCGGTGCAGTTCTACACGCAGCAGAAGGTCGTCACGTCTCGCTGGTATGGAGCCGAGGTCGGGGACGTCTGGCGCAAGTGAGCCCGCCATGCCCCTGCTGATCAAGAATGGCGAGGTCATCACCGCGGACTCGCGGTCTAGGGCCGACATCTACTGCGAGGGCGAGACCATCACGCGGATCGGCACCGGCCTCGAGTCCCCCCCCGGGGCGCAGGTGGTCGACGCCGCGGGGAAGTACGTTTTCCCGGGGTTCGTCGACCCGCATGTCCACATCACGCTTCCGTTCATGGGCACCTTCGCGAAGGACACCTACGAGACGGCGAGCAGAGCCGCCCTCTTCGGGGGGACCACCACCCTAATCGAGATGTGCTGCCCGGCCCGCAGCGAGGACGCCCTCGCGGGCTTCGAGCACTGGATGGCGCAGGCCGAGGGCCGGTCCGCATGTGATTTCACGTTCCACATGGGCGCCGCCAAGTTCGACGAGCCGACGGAGTCGGCCCTGCGAGAGATCGTCCGGCGCGGCGTCAGCTCGTTCAAGATCTTCCTCGCTTACAAGGGCGCGTTCGGGATCGACGACCTGGAGCTCTACCGCACGCTCAGGCTCGCCCGGGAGCTCGGCGTCGTCGTGACCGCACATTGCGAGAACGAGACCCTGATCGCGGAGCGGCAAAAGGAGCTAGTGGCCGCCGGCAAGACGGACCCGGGCCAGCACCACGAGAGCCGCCCCCCTGCAGTCGAGGCCGAGGGGGTGCACCACCTGCTCACGTTCGCCGAGATGACCGGGGCGCACGCGTACATCGTCCACCTAAGCTGCGAGCGGGCGCTGGGCGAGGCGATCGCCGCCCGCCGCCGCGGGGTACGCGTGAGCATCGAGACGCTCATCCAGTACCTCGTCCTCGACAAGAGCTATGCGGAGCGGGACGGATTCGAGGGTGCGAAGTACGTCATGTCGCCCCCGCTGCGCGACGCCCAGAACCAGCCGGTCCTCTGGAACGGGCTCCGGGACGGCCTCATCCAGACGGTCGCAACGGACCACGCCCCGTTCGACTTCGAGGGGCAGAAGCGGATGGGGCAGTCCGATTTCACGAAGATCCCGAATGGCATCCCCTCGCTCGAGGAGCGGATCAAGCTCCTGTACACCTGCGGCGTGAGGGCGGGCAGGATCGACCTGCACACCCTCGTGAACGTCGCGAGCACGCAGGCCGCGAAGACGTTCGGCCTATTCCCGCGCAAGGGGGCCATCCAGCCGGGAGCGGACGCCGACCTCGTCGTCTTCGACCCGGACTACCGGGGCGTGATCTCGGCGAAGACCCAGCACATGAACGTCGACTACAGCGCCTTCGAGGGCTGGAAGGTGGAGGGGCGCCCCAGCGTCGTCACGGTGCGCGGGCAGATCGCCGTGCGGGACGGCAGCTTCACGGGCGAGCCCGCCCGGGGCCGCTTCCTACGGCGCACCCCGGCCGGCGGCTGACGGCGGGCAAGGCGCCTTAGGCGGCGTCCTTGCGGGAGGCGACCACGATGTCGCCGCCGCTCGAGCGCAGCTTGAGGACGGGGCCCCCGCCGTTGACCGCGCCCGAAAGGCTGCTCTTGCCCTGTCCGCCGCGGTCGATCGTGATCGTCAGCCCGGCGGCATTCACGTCGCCGCCGCTCGTGGCGGCGTCAAGCTGGAATCCCACCCCCTGGCCCACCGTCGCCTTCACCTCCCCGCCCGACGTGGAGAGCGAGCAGTCGCCCTTGAGCGGGCCGGCGAACACCGCCTTGACGTCTCCGCCGCTGGTGTGCGCTCTCAAGGTGCCCTCGACTGAGTCGATCCTAATGTCGCCGCCCGAGGTGCGCAGGTCGGCCGAACCGGCCACGCGCCCCGCGGATATGTTGCCCCCTGAGGTGGAGAGCTTCACGAGCCCGCGGCCCTCGTCGAGCCTGACGCTCCCGCCGGATGTCGAGGCGTCGATGTCGGCGCCGATCTTGCCGAGCTCGATCTCCCCGCCAGACGTGCGGGCCCGCACCGCGCCGTCCAGGTCGCCGACGGCGACGTCGCCGCCGGAGGTCTTGAGGTCGACCGACGTGCGGCTGGGGACCGTCACGACAAAGTCGACCTGCACCGGCGGCCAGCTGCCGAAGTGGAACCCGGACCCCTCCTTGTAGGTGGCTGTCGCCGTGACGTCGTTGCCGTGCTGCTCAATGACGAGGTCTAGCTTCTGGAGCAGCGCGTCCGCCTCGGCCTCGGTGCCGGCGCGGATATGCTCCTTGGCGACGACTTTGATCACGGAGTCCGAGGATGGCATGACCCGGATGTCGCCCCCGGCGGTCGAGGCCGTCAGGTGGGCGCCGGCCTGCACTTGGAACGACTTCTCCACGGTGCGCTCGATCTTTGCGGACGCGGTGGCGGTGACGGCGGCAAGAATGCAGCCCGTTGCAACGAATCGGTTGATTAGTCTCATGGTAGGGGAGTTGACACGATAACACGCCCTGGCGGTGAAAAGTTACAGGAACAAACGCCCAGGCAGCGGATTGGGCGGGCCCCGGGGGCATGAGGACGCGATTTGCGGCTGGTGCCCGCGGCGGCCCGCGGCTAGGGTTCCCCAGATTCCACAACCCTAATGCCCAAGGCGTTTTCCGAGCTTTCAGAGCAGGAGGTGCTGGCGCTCGCCATATCCCTGGAGGAAGAGGACGGGCGCATCTACGGCGACTTTGCGCACAGGCTGCGGGAGAGTTACCCGGCGACGACCGAGATGCTCCTCGCCATGCAGCGCGAGGAGTCCGTTCACCGCCAGAGGCTGATAGACCGGTACCGCGAGCGCTTTGGCGATCACATACCCCTCATCCACCGCGAAGACGTCCGGGGGTTCGTGGCCCGGAGGCCGGTGTGGCTTAGGAAGGCCCTCTCGGTCAGCCAGGTGCGCCGCCAAGTCGAGACCATGGAAATGGAGTCGCGGCGCTTCTACGAGGTGTCCGCGTCCAGGACGAACGACGCGGCGACCCGCCGCCTGCTTGGCGACCTCGCGCTGGCCGAGGCCGACCACGAGGCCCTCGCCGAGCGGATCCAGTCGGAGCAGGTCGCCTCCGGCGCGCGGGGAGGCGAAGACGAGAGCCAGCGCCGCATGTTCGTCCTTCAGGTCGTCCAGCCCGGGCTGGCCGGGCTCATGGACGGATCCGTCTCGACGCTCGCTCCGCTCTTCGCGGCCGCCTTCGCCACCCACAGCACCCGCGACTCACTGCTCGTGGGGCTCGCATCGTCCGTCGGCGCGGGGATAAGCATGGGCTTCGCCGAGGCCCTGTCGGACGACGGGGCGCTCAGCGGGCGCGGCCATCCGATCATCCGGGGCAGCGTCTGCGGCCTCATGACCGCCGCGGGGGGGCTGGGCCACACGCTCCCCTTCCTGATCCCGTCCTTCCAACTGGCGTTCACGGTCGCCGTCTGCGTCGTCGCCGCCGAGCTTGTCATCATCTCCTGGATACGCCACCACTACATGGACACGCGTTTCCTAGCGGCCGCCTTCCAGGTGATCGTGGGAGGGCTGCTCGTCTTCTTCGCGGGCATGCTGATAGGCTCATCGTAGCGTGAGCCCGGGCGCCCTCGAGAACCCGGACCTGGCCCCCGTGCGCCCGGAAAGGCGCACGTGGCGCACCGGCAGCTACGCCGCCCTCTGGATCTCGATGTCGGCATGCGTGCCGACCTACATGCTCGCCTCCTCGCTCGTCGGCGGGGGCATGAACTGGTGGGAGGCTATCCTGACGATCTTCCTCGGCAACACGATCGTCCTGGTCCCGATACTCCTCAACGCGCACGCGGGCACCCGCTACGGCATCCCCTTCCCCGTGTTCTGCCGCGCGTCCTTCGGCACCCGGGGCGCGAATATCCCCGCGATGTTGCGGGCGCTCGTCGCCTGCGGCTGGTTCGGAATCCAGTCGTGGATCGGAGGGGACGCGATCTGCAGGATCCTCACGGTCTTCTTCCCGGCCTTCGGAGCCGGCCCCCAGAACGCGCTCGGCATCACCCTGCCCCAGTTCGCCTGCTTCATGGCGTTCTGGGGCATCAACATGTGGGTCGTCTACAAGGGGATCGACTCGATACGCATCCTGTTGAACATCAAGGCCCCGCTCCTGATGGCGCTCGGGCTCGTGTTCCTCGTGTGGGCCTACAGGGGCGCCGGCGGGTTCGGCCCGATGCTCTCGCAGCCGTCGGCGTTCGATCCCGGCCAGCCGAAGGCGGGCCGGTTCATGGAGTTCTTCGTTCCCGGCCTCACCGGAATGGTCGGCTTCTGGGCCACGCTCTCGCTCAACATCCCGGACTTCTCGCGCTACGCCGCGTCCCAGCGCGACCAGGTCGTCGGCCAGGCACTGGGCCTTCCGCTGGCGATGGCGTTCTACTCGTTCATCGGCGTCGCGGTGACGTCGGCGACGGCGGTCATCTTCGGGCAGACGATCTGGAACCCGCTTGACGTCCTCATCCGGTTCCGCAGCCCCGCCGTCCTGATCGTCGCGATGCTCGCCCTGTGCATCGCCACCCTGGCCACCAACATCGCCGCCAACGTGGTCTCGCCCGCGAACGATTTCTCCCACCTCGCGCCCAGGAGGATCTCGTTCCGCCTCGGCGGGCTGATCACCGGAATCATCGGGATCGCCATGATGCCCTGGAAGCTGGTCGCAGACCCGTCTGGCTACATCTTCACGTGGCTGGTAGGCTACAGCGCCCTCTTGGGGCCCGTGGGCGGAATCATGATCGCGGACTATTTCATCCTCCGGCGCCGGGAGCTCGACGTGCCGGCGCTCTACGACCCGAACGGGTGCTACCGCTACTCGCGCGGGTGGAGCGTCGTCGCGATCGCGGCGTTCGCGGTCGCCGTGCTGCCCAACCTGCCCGGCTTCCTCGCCCAGGTGGGCTGGATCGACCCCGTCCGCGTGCCGCACCCGCTGCTGGCGGTCTACGGATACGCCTGGTTCGCCGGGTTCGCGATAGCGTTTGTCGCCTACCTCCTCCTGCGTAAGCTGGCGCCCAATAGCTGACCCATGAAGACCATCCCGCTCCCGCCCACCAACCATGTTCCGAAGCCGTACTCAGGGCCCTCGCCCGAGGAGGTGCTGGCCCTGAGGCGGCAGTTCCTGAACCCGGCGATCTTCCACTACTACAAGAAGCCCGTGATGATTGTCGAGGGCAGGGCCCAGTGGCTGTTCGACGAGAAGGGCCGGCGCTACCTGGACGGGATCGGCGGGATCGTGACGGTGAGCTGCGGGCACTGCCACCCGCACGTCGTCGCCGCCGCGCACCTCCAGAACGAGACGCTCCAGCACACGACGACGATCTACCTGCACCCCAACGTCGCGCTCTACGCCAAGGAGCTCGCGGCGAAGATGCCGGGCGAGCTCAAGGTCGTCTACTTCGTAAACTCCGGCTCGGAGGCCAACGACCTTGCGCTTCTCATGGCGCGGGCCTTCACTGGGTCCTACGACGTGATCGCGCTGCGCAACGGCTACCACGGGGGAAGCCAGTCCACCATGGGCCTTACCTCCCACCACACGTGGAAATTCAACGTGCCCCACGGCTTCGGGATCCAGCACGCGATCCTGCCCGATCTCTACCGGGGGCCGCACGGGAAGGACGACCCGGAGGCCGGCAGAAAGTACGCCGAGGACGTCAGGAGCCTGATCCAGTTCGGCACCTCCGGGACGATCGCCGGCTTCATCGCCGAATCCATCCAGGGGGTGGGAGGAACCGTGGTCTTCCCCGACGGGTACCTCAAGCACGCCTACGGCCACGTCAGGGCGGCCGGCGGACTGTGCATCGCCGACGAGGTCCAGCCGGGATTCGGGAGGACGGGCACCCACTACTGGGGCTTCGAGACGCAGGGCGTCGTGCCGGACATAGTGACGATGGCGAAGGGCATCGGGAACGGCTGCGCGCTCGCGGCCGTCGTGACGACGCCGAAGGTGGCCCATGCGCTCACCTCGCGCATCCATTTCAACACGTTCGGGGGCAATCCCGTCGTCTGCGCCCAGGGGCGCGCCGTCCTCGAGGTGATCGACAGGGAGGGCCTGCAGGCCAACTCGCTCAGGATCGGCAACTACCTCAAGGCGGGCTTCGCGCGGCTGGCTGAGAGGCACTCCCTGATCGGCGATATCCGCGGCCTGGGGCTCATGCTCGGCGTCGAACTCGTGAAGGACCGCGGGACGAAGGAGCCCGCCAGGGAGGAGTGCGCCGCGGTCTTCGAGGCGTGCAAGGACATGGGCCTGCTGATCGGCAAGGGCGGGCTCTGGGGCAACACGCTGCGGATCAAGCCCCCGATGATTTTCTCGTCCACCGACGCCGACTTCATGCTGGCGGTCCTCGACGAGGCGCTTGGGGCCGCTTAGGGTATCTTCAGCTCGACGCCGATCTTGAGGGTGGCGTTCTCGCTTGGGAGCACGTCGCGGTTGGCCGCGTATATGTCGCGCCACTTCGACCGGTTCCCATAGTACTTCTGGGCGAGATTGAAGAGGGTGTCGCCCTTGGCCACCGTGTGGTGGCGGATGCTGGGCGCGGGCGATGGCTTCGGGGGCTCGGCCTGGGGCGGCGGGCTCTCCGGCGGCGCGTCCGCGATGGCGGACGAGGCCGCGCTGTCCCCTGATCCCGCCGGCGCCAGCGAGATCGGCGGG
>Ga0209415_10018498_pt1 | contig 10987 bp, 10 predicted proteins | sample PeaSoiSIISIP2007_FD_187696 | JGI IMG/M metagenome (GOLD analysis project Ga0209415, IMG submission 187696) | Peat soil microbial communities from Weissenstadt, Germany - SII-SIP-2007 (SPAdes) (version 2) | ecosystem: Environmental > Terrestrial > Soil > Wetlands > Peat | place: Germany...
TCGGGCCCGCCTCTCGGCTCGAGACCCTGGTGACGGATCCGGCTGCTCCGTCGGCCGAGTTGGAGCCCCTGCGGGCAGCGGGGCTCGAGGTGGTCATCGCCACGGCCGGCGGCGTGGCCGCGAGCCTCGCTGGCGGGTCACAGGAGATGGCCGGCGCCCTCAGCGCCAGGGAGGAGATGTGATGGACCGCTCGCTCGCACGGCGATTCGGCACGCCGAAACCCGTCATCGCCATGCTCCACTTCCCGGGCCTGCCCGGCCGGCCGAGACATGACCGGGCGGGTGGTCGGGCGGCCCTGGTCGATGCGGTCGGGCGCGACCTCGAGGTGCTCCAGGCGGCAGGCGTGGACGGCGTCCTCTTCTGCAACGAAGCCGACCTGCCGTACCAGCTGAGCGTGAGCGTGGAGATCCCGACGGCGATGGGCGCGGTCATCGGCGAATTGCGGTCAGCGGTCCGCGTGCCGTTCGGTGTCAACATCCTGTGGGACGCCAGGGCCAGCCTCGCCCTCGCGCGCGCGACGGGCGCGGCCTTCATCCGCGAGGTCCTGACGGGAGTCTATGAGAGCGACTTGGGCATGATCGCCCCGGCGGTGGGGGACCTGGCCGGGTATCGCACGGCCATCGGCGCGGACGACGTGGCCCTGTTCGACAATATCTCGCCGGAGTTCAGCAGTGCCATCGGCAGCCGCAGCGTGGCCGATCGCGCGAGAGGGGCGGCCTTCCTGGGCATGGACGCCATCCTCATCAGCGGTCCTGCCGCCGGCACGCCGTTCGCCATGCACGACCTGCGCCTCGCCAAGGAGGCCGCGGAGGAGACGCCGGTGATCGCCAATACCGGGGTGCGGGCGGAGACGGTGGCCGAGATCCTCGGCGTGGCCGACGGGGTCATCGTGGGCACCAGTCTCAAGGTGGACGGCGTCACGTGGAACCCGGTCGATTCGGCGCGCGTGGGCCGCTTCATGGATGCCGCCCGGGCGGCCCGCGCCGGCACCGCGGGCTGAGCTCGCATGGCCCACCGTACGCGCCTCTTCTTCGCCACGGACCTTCACGGCTCCAGCAAGTGCTTTCGGAAGTTCATCAATGCGGGCCCCGCCTACGGTGCCGACGTGCTCGTCCTCGGGGGAGACGTGGCCGGCAAAGCGCTCCAGACGATCGTCCGTCAGCCAGGCGGTCACTGGCAGTGCGCCTTCATCGGGACCGACTACGACGTGGCCACCGAGACGGAGCTCGGCGAGCTGGAGAAACTCATCGCCGATCATGGCTACTACCCCTATCGCGCCGAGCCGGGCGAGCTGGACGCCCGCCGCGCCGACGGCTCGCTCGACCCGCTGTTCGTTGGCCTGATGCACGAGCGGCTCGAGGGGTGGCTCGCCCTCGCTGATGAGCGTCTGGGGCACACGCCCATCAGGCTCTTCTTCATGCTCGGCAACGACGACCCGGCCGAGCTCCAGGCGATCCTTGCGCGTGCGCCCTATGGCAAGCTCGCGGAGGGCGAAGTCGTGGCCCTGGATGACGACCACGAGATGATCTCGTGGGGCTATTCGAACCTGACGCCCTGGCACAGCCACCGGGAGATGACCGAGCAACAGCTGGCTGAGGTGCTCGAAGGCCTGGGGGCGCGACTGCACGATCCTGCTCGGGCGGTGGTCAACGTCCATGTCCCGCCCTACGGCACCGGCCTTGACGACGCGCCGGTGCTCGACGCGGACCTGCGCGTGCAGACCGTCCTGGGGCAGGTGAAGTTCGCGCCGGTGGGCAGCACCGCGGTGCGCGATTTCGAGTTGCGCGTGCAACCGCTGCTTGGTCTTCACGGCCATATCCACGAGGCGTCGGGCTACCGCCGCCTGGGCCGGACGCTGGCGCTCAATCCGGGCAGCGACTATTCGACCGGCACCCTCAACGGGGCCCTGATCACGCTCGAGCGCGACAAGATCGTGGCCCACCAGATGGTCCGGGGCTGAGGCGCCTGCGGGTGCCGGAGCGCTCCCGGGCCGAGGCGACCCTCGTGGCCGTCGACGTGGGGACCTCCGGTGCGCGCGCCGCCCTTTTCGACCTCGAGGGCCGGCGGCTCCTCGAGGTCCGGCGCCCCTACGCCACGTACGCACCCCATCCCGGATGGGCCGAACAGGACGCTGCCGCGTGGCGATCGGCCTCCCTGGCCGCCCTTGGTGAGGCGCTCCGTCGAGCCCCCGGCCGCCCGCTGGCGATCGGTCTCACCGGCCAATGCCCGTCGGTCGTGGGCGTCGACCAGCGTGGGCGACCCACCGGACCGGGGCTCATGTACCGGGACAACCGCGCCATCCGCGAGGCGGCCGAGTTCCGCCGCCGTTTCGGGGCCGCGCAGGTCCACCACGAGACCGGCCACCTGCCTGCCGCCTTCCATGTCGGCCCCAAGATCCTCTGGTTGCGCCGCCACGAGCCGGAGCGGTTCGCCGCCACGCGGACGTTCCTGCAGCCCCGGGACCTCGTGGGCCTGGCCCTGACCGGCGAGCTCGCGACCGACGGGACCCACGCGGCCGCGACCCTCCTGTACGCCCTGGCGGCCCGGCGCTGGCACGAGCCGTACCTCGAGGCCCTGGGGCTGGACCCGGGTCTGCTTCCCGCGGTCCTGGGGTCCAGCGCGGTCCTGGGTGAGCTGCGTCCCAGCCTCGTCCGGCGCTTCGGCCTTCCGGGCCCCCTGCCGGTGGTCGTGGGCGGCGCCGATTCACAGGCCTGTGCCCTCGGTTGCGGTCTCCTTGGCCCCGGCATGGCCAGCGAGATGGCGGGATCGTCGACCTGCCTCAACAGCGTCGTCGCGGAGCCCCTGCCGGTGCTCGAAGTGACGCACTATCCGCATGTCGTGGGCGACGGTTTCACGACCGAGACCGGCCTCAACACGACCGGCGCGGCCGTCGCCTGGCTGGCCGGGTTGCTCTACCCCGGCCCTCGGGGCGCGGCCGGTGCGCGGGGCTATGCGCGTTTCGACGCCGACGCGGCGAACGCAGGCCCCGGTGCGGATGGATTGCTCGTCCTGCCGGTCCTGGGCGACGGCGAGCGCACCGACCCGACCCTGCGCGGCACGGTCGTGGGCCTGTCGGAGCGCCATGGCCGGGCCCATCTGGCGCGTGCGATGCTGGAAGGCGTCGCCTACGCCATGCGCTCCCAGCTGGAGCTCGTGCAGGCCGCCGGCATACCGCTCCACGAGCTGCGCGTCTCCGGGGGTGATACCCGCCTCGGGACCTGGAACCAGGTGAAGGCCGACGTCATCGGGCTGCCGGTCCAGGTCGTCGAGGGAGATGCCGCGGTGACCGGCGTGGCCATGCTGGCGGGGGTGGGATGCGGGGCCTACCGCTCGACGACGGAAGCCGTCGCCCGGGCGACACGCCTGGGAAGCGTCTCGCTGCCGGATCTGTCCGCCCGGCGGCTGCACGACGAGCGGTATCCAGCCTGGCGCGCCCTGTGGGCGGCGCGGGTCGCGCGATCACGGCCGGGCGAGTCCGCACGCCAAGCCGGCACCTGAGGAGGGCACGATGCGTCTGGCGCTGGGCGTCAACGACTGCTTCGCCGTGAAGCGCTGGCCGCGGCCCGAGGACTGGGCGCCGATCGTGCGCGACCGCCTCGGGCTGACCGTGTTCCAGCACTCGCTGGACCTCGTCGATCTCACCGGCTCTGCCGCCGAGCGCCAGGATCAGGCCCGCGCCCTGCGGGAGGCTGTGGCGCGCGCGGGCCTCACCCTCCACTCCACGTTCACCGGGCTGGCCGCGTACTCCGACAACCTGCTGCTGCATCCCGACCCCGGCCGTCGCCGCGCCGCGAGGCGCTGGTACGGACGGGCCGTGGACTGGAGCGCGGAGGTGGGGGCCCGGGGCACCGGTGGCCACGTCGGCGCCCTGTCGGTGGCGGAGGCGGCCGACGCCGGGCTCGGACGGCAGCGGTGGCGCGGGCTCAGGCGCGACCTGACGCAGATCGCGGCGCGGGCTCGACAGCAGGGCCTTGACTTTCTGTTGGTGGAGAACCTGGCCGCCGCCCGCGAGCCGGCCACGATGGGACAGATCGAGTCGCTGCTCAGCCAAGGGGATGCTGCACACGTGCCCATCCGCCTGTGCCTGGACCTGGGACACATGGTCGCGCCCGGCACCCGCGGCGCGGACCGCGATCCCTACGCCTGGCTGCGGCGCCTGGGGCCGCGGGCAGAGGTCATCCAGCTGCAGCAGTCCGACGCCCGTTCAGACCATCACTGGCCGTTCACGGCTGCGCACGCACGGACCGGTCGCATCGATCCCTTGCGTGTCATCGACGCCCTCGCAGAGGGTGGCGCGACCGCGGGGCTGCTCGTCCTGGAGATCATCCCCCCATTCGAGCAGCGCGACGGCGCGGTGCTCGACGGTCTCACCGCATCGGTCGATGTGTGGCGCGAGGCGCTGGCGCGTCGTGGTGTCACGGCCTGAGGGCCGCCACCGCCGCGGTCCTCAGTGGCGCACGTCCTCCGGTGTCTCGTACCAGCGGATGCGCTCGCCGACGCGCGCCCGGGCCTTCCAGGCGAGCGTCTTGGGCGCCTTCTGGATCGCGGCCAGCAAGCCTTCCGCGTTCGAGGCCGCGTCGTATCGCGCGCCCTGACCCGGCTCCGCCCGCCATCGGGCGGCCACGCGCTCCAGGTTCCGTTCGACCGTGTGGCAGAGCCCCCAGTCGGCGCTCGTCAGCGCCACGACGCGCGCCGTGTCGATGGCGTCGGGGGCACCACGATCGACGGCGTGATCGGCGAGCAGACAGGCGGCGTCGCCCAGATCCTTGCGGTTGACCTCCCACACCTGCAGCTTGGTGAGCAGCAGATCGGCCAGGTCCAGGGTCCCCGCCGCGTCGGCCAGGCGGCTACGGAGGTCGATCCGGTGCGACATCTGGAAGACGTCGAAGATCACGTCGATCGTCCAGCGACCGTCGACGGCCTTGAAGTTGAGCCGGGACGCTCCGTGGAGCGCGTTGAACAGCTTCTCGGGCACGTATCCCTGGTCGCCGAAGAAGCCCGTGATGAGGCGGGTCTGGGCCGAACTGGCGACGAAGTCAAGGTCACCGTGCGGCCGCTGGTACGGCGGGAGCCGGACGGTCGGCGAACGGAGCCAGATGGCGAGACCGCCCATCAGCCGCAGCGGCAGGCCGTCCGCGACGACCAGCCTGGCAAGGCGCTCTGCCTCTTCGGTGATCCCGTGCAGTTGCGTGTCGACGGCGAGTTCGGCCACCTCCCGCGAGTGTAGCCGGTCGAAAGGCACGCGAAGCCGACGCGCCGGACTGGGCCGGGCCGTGGCTTTGGCCGCTTTGCGTGCAGCGGCGACAGCGACGGAGGAGGGGCCTCCCGGCCGCTGGATCGGCCGCTACATGCAACGGACGACGGGGGAAGGGGTCCCAGGGCGGGTGGCGGGTGTCCTGCTCCGTCGCTGTCGTCGCCAGGCGCAAAGAGCGCTGCCTCTCACCCGTCAGGGGTCGCCGACCGAGGCGCCGCTACCCCCGAGCCGACACACTCGGGCCTGCGGGTAGACTGGCGCACGCGTCCCCGTAGCTCAGTGGACAGAGCAACCGCCTTCTAAGCGGGAGGTCGTGGGTTCGAATCCCACCGGGGGCTCCACTTCACGCACACGCCGGGTATCGCCATGCACGCCAAGCGCAGGTGCGTGTCTGTCACGGTGTCTGTCACGGCTGACCGCCCCCGAATGCTCGCTACCGAGAAGAAGTCTGTCGGCGAGCTGCGGGGTCCGAGGTCTTCGATGGGATGGACCGAGCCTCGGTTGAGCCGCTGCGCAACTGACGGTGAGGGCGCACCGTCTCAACTGCTATGAAGCGCATCGCCGCCGTGCTGCTCTGCGGGCTGCTGCTGGCATGTGCAGCACCGGCGGTAACATCCTCGTCCACGCCGACAGCCACGCCGTCACCGACGAACCCGGCGACACCAACCACCACCCCAGCGCCCACATCTCCGGCGGTCGGCGCCACCTCGTCGCTGGGACAGGTCACCGCAACGTGGACGTCGGTGACGCTGCCGACGGTCGGCCAGTCGTCCGTCGCCGTCGGCGGCCCGTTCACTGGTGGCTTGTGCGCCGTTCCCGGGGGCGGGTTCATCGACTTCGTCCCGACCGCCGAAGACCACACCGCCGTCCTCACCTCCGCTGACGGCACCACGTGGAGCGTCGCTGGCGCCCTCAGCGGTCCCGACGCCGCGGGTATCGGTGGTCCGCTGGCCTTCGATGGCCACGTGTACGTCGCCCTCGGCGGTGAGCCGGGCGGCGTCTACTACGGCGACCAGACCAACGGTGCGGCGTGGGTCTCCACCGACCTGCGGCACTGGACGAAGGCACCCGACCAAGTCGCGATGGCTGGCGTCCTGAGCTGGAACGGCATCGCCGCTGGGCCGAGTGGGTTCGTGGCCATCGGGTACGAGGGGGGCGGCGGCACGCTGTGGACATCGCCCGACGGGCTTACCTGGACCCTGCTCATCGACGACGTGGCCTTCCCCGCCGAGGCAGCCGAACCCCGCGCCATCGCCACCACGACCGATGGCTTTCTCGTCGTCGGCCGAGTCGGCAATGAGGCCGCCGCGTGGACCTCGCCCGACGGGCTCCGCTGGACGCTCCACGCGCCCTTCCGTGGCGGGACGGGCGTCGTGCTCAACGGTCTGGCCCACGGCGCGGCGGGTTGGGTGAGCATCGGCTCTGGCGGTCCCCTGCCCGCCGTGCCACCGAGCGATTACCAAGCACCGGCCGCCGGTTGGACCTCCAGCGACGGGGTGACCTGGCAGGCCGGCCCGCCCAGCTCGACCCTCCTCGGCCTGTACGGGGACGTGGTCGCGGTGCCCGGCGGCTTCGTGGCTGCTGGCAGCGTCGGTCTCGGGGTCGGCGTGTTCCTCTCGACGAACGGTCTCGTTTGGACGCCGGCGACCGGACTCGACCTCTCGGCGGCGAACGTGGTCATGGTCGCCTCCGACGGCCGTCACGTGGTGGTCACGACCACCGGTCCTGCTGGGTCAGGCATCTGGGTGAGTTCTGGCGTGTCGCCATGAACCGACCCCACGACTCTCGCATCAACGACCGTGCCCGCCCTGACCGTGCAGGATCCGACCGTGCACGTGTCGCCGTCCACGGGTCTCCGCGACGGCGAGGCCGTCACCGTGGCCGTGACCGGCTTCGGCGTCGCTGCCAAGGTCTGGCTGATCGTCCACCGCCCCGGCAACGAGGGCCGGACGAGGTCGTCGGCGGAAGAGATCCTGCGCGAGCGGTTCGCCCGGAGGCGAGATGACGCGGGAGCAGTTCGAGGAGGCGAAACACATCCTGGGGTGAGGTGCCCCCGCCGTCAGCGGTTTGGGGGACCTCGGGGATTGCGCCGAGCGCAACGCGACTCGTCGCGGGCACGCGGGCGCCTACAGGTGAGCCTGATCGATGGCGGACTGGAGCGACATGGCATAGCCCTCGCTGGTGTAGGTGGCGCCCGACACCGTGTCGATCTGGGCGCTCTGCGCCTGCAGCGCCTCGGTGCGCAGGATGGGCACCGCGTACGCCGCGATCATCTGCGAGCGGAAGTGGTCCGAGGGCACCTGCACCGCCACCACATCGGTGATCTTGCCGTTGGCGTATGAAATCCGCACCTGGACCGGACCGAACGGCGTTTCGGAAACCTGGCCCGTCGCCTGTCCCGCGCCGGCCACCGGGGGGTGTGGGGTGGTGGGCGGCGCGGACGGGGGCCCCGAGGCGCCCGCGACCGGGGACGTGGTAGTCGGTCCGATCGTGGCATAGAGGGAGCTCGGAGGGGTGGACGTGATGCCAGCCGTCGGCGGTGCTGCACCCACGCCCGTGGGGCCGAAGCCGACGGTCATCTGGGGCGTCTTGAAGTTGAGCAGGAGCACGAGGGCAATGGCCGTCAGGCTGAGGGCGATAACGCCGCGGCGAGGAACCATCTCGTGACCTCCGGCTCAGTACGCGAACCGCTCGGCGTGCACCTGCGCAGAGGGCACACCGAGCGCCGCCAGGCTGGCGAGAGCGGCCTCCATCATCGGCACCGGACCGCACAGGAAGACGTCCCGACGCCGTACATCGGGCACCAAGGCGAGCAGCGCGGCCGGCCCCAGCGGATCCTCCGGCACCTCAGCGCTGCCGCGCCGCCCGACCAGGTAGTGGACAGACGCGCCGCGCTCCGCCATGAGCCGGTCGAGCTCAGCGCCGAAGACCACGTCGTCCCAGCTGCTGGCGCGGTACAGCAGCGTGAGGCCGTTCGGCGGCGCCGGGAGCTCCTCGAGCAGCGCCCGCAACGGGGTGATGCCGATACCGCCTGCGATCAGCAGGCTCCGTTGTTGCGTGCGACGCGCGTCGGTCAGGACACCATACGGACCTTCCACGATGACGCGCGTGCCCGGCGTCAGGTCCCATACCGCGGTCGAACCGTCGCCAAGGGCCTTTACCGTGAGCCGCAGATACTGCCCATTGGGCGCCGCCGAGAGCGAGTAGGGGTGAGCCCGCCACCAGCCGTCGCGCGCCAGGAAGCGCCACGTGAAGTACTGCCCGGCGCGAACGGGCAGGCGCTCGAGCTCGCGGCCGGTGACGTACACCGACAGCACGTCCGCCGATTCCTGCACGACCTGGGCGACGCGCAGTCGGTGGCGCAGGTTGATGGCGATGGGATGGCCCACACGGAAGGTCAGGATGAGGAGGGCCGTAGCGACGTACAGGGCGATCCAGTAGATGCGGGCGAGCGGGTCGCTCGAGAAGTCGGTGCCAACGGCCAACTGGTGGGCGAAGGCCAGAGCGATGGCCAGATACGCGTACAGATGGATGCCGTACCACGTCTCGTAGCTCACGCGGCCACGGACCGCGCGCACCGAGCTGACGGCGACTGCAACGAACAAGGCCATGCCTGCGGTCGCCATGAGAACGTAGGGGTACGTCGTCAGCAACGTCCACGCCTCGCCTAGGATCGATTGTTGATCGCCCATCGCGTAACCGATCGTGGTCAGTACGCCGTGGCCGAGCAGCAGCCACACGACACTGAAGCCCACCCACCTATGAGCCTTGGCCAGTCCGTCCATGCCGAAACGCTGCTCCAACCATGGGATGCGCGCCATCAAGATGAGCTGGATCAGGACCAGGTACGTTCCGAGCAGCGCGGTGAGCTGGCCCTCTGCAGTGAATCGGCCAGCTACGGTCGCCAACTCCTCTAGTCCACCGTGGCGGACCCACATGCCCACCACCAGCAGGCCGTTGGCCACCGCGACCACCATCAGGTCGACCGGCCCAATGGTCGTCGGCGTTGGCGCCGCAGCGGAGCGGGCACGGGGTGCAGTGCCGACCATGGCACAAGTCTGGCGGGCGTTGCCTGTCCATCGCATGACGAGCGGGGGTCGCAGACTTGTAAGGCCCGATGAAGGCTTCCAAATGACACGTCGCGACGCATTGACGGAGGGGCGTGCGGCCGCATACCGTGGCGCGCAAGGGACAAAAGGCCCCCCGCGGCCTTGCGCTCGTCGGTGCAATCGACCGTCGGAAGGACCCGTCGCACACGCTCCGCAACAGACCCGCACTACACCCCGTTGTCCGAGGCCGCGAGAGAGACATCACTGGACATGTGTGTACAGCCCCAAGGTGACTTGGGCGGCGCTAAGCCTCAGTGAGCCCGACGGTCCAGCTGCGCGCTTCGGATGCCGCAGCGCGAGCAGCGCCGACCGCCGTTCGACCAGACCCGTGGCGGCGTGACGGCTGAGCGGCCGTTGGTCGCCCCCGTTGAGGGCGTGCGCCACGTCGACCACGTCATGGGCACCATCGTCAGCCTGGACGTTCGTGACCCAGCATCTGCCGCGACCCTCGACGGTGTCATCAGGGTGTTGCGGGACGCGGATGCGCGGTTTAGCCCGTACCTGCCCGGCAGCGAGGTCAGCCGACTTATCCGGGGTGAGCTGGATGAACGCGTGTGCAGCGCCGAGTTACGCCATGTGTTGGCGCTTGCAGACGACCTTTGTCGCACGAGCGACGGGTACTTCGATGTCCGCCACCATCGGCCCGACGGTCGTCTCGACCCATCCGGGCTGGTCAAAGGCTGGGCGACCGAGAATGCGGCCCACGTCCTCGATGAGGCGGGTCTGCACGCGTATTGCCTCAACGTGGGTGGCGACGTGATTGCGCGAGGGAGCCCGGAACAGGGCCGCCGGTGGCGCGTCGGCATCCGGCACCCCGGAGACGCGTCGCGGCTCGCCGCGGTGCTGGCGGTGCGCGATCTGGCCGTGGCCACGTCGGGGGCGTACGAGCGTGGCGAGCACATCTGGGACCCCCATACCGGTATGCCAGCGGCCGATTTCACCAGCGTCACAGTCGTGGGCCCGAGCCTCACCTACGCCGATGTATACGCCACGGCGGCGTTTGCAATGGGTCGTCGCGGCATTGCCTGGGTGGCCGCCCATCCGGGCTACGGCGCCTACGCTATCGACGCCGACGAACACGCGACGTGGACGGCCACCATCGATGAGTTACTCGTTCCGCGCGTGCAGGCAAGCTAGAGCCATAAGCCGATCGTGTAGCAGGTGCCGACCAGCATGAAGGCGACGCCGCCGACGCGGAAGACCGTGCGGTACCGCAGATCAGGCACGTCGGGACTGCCCGTGGGATCCATCGGCCACCTCCTGCCCGGCCGACGGCGGTCGCTACCCAGCCCGCCTCACTCGGCCTTGCCAACCCCCAAGTGGACGTCGACGGCAGGGCGGCGAAAAGGGTCGAAGGTCCCGTCCGCGGAGGGCCTTTGTCGAAACGTAGTCGAACCACCAGCGGGGGAACCGCTCCTGCCTGCGCCGCAGCGCCCGCAGGGTACGTCGGGCCGGGCTCGTCGAGAGATGGGTCTTCGTCATATACCCCACTCACGCACGCGCCAGCTCGCGTTGTGCGATGGTTGCGCCCGCAATGAGAAACCAGCGCGCTCGACGCCAGAGAGCGCGACGCCGACCGTCGGGCCGCGGAGTCGGGCGATGAGGGCGGCGGACGATCGCGGCC
>Ga0209415_10018499_pt1 | contig 10987 bp, 8 predicted proteins | sample PeaSoiSIISIP2007_FD_187696 | JGI IMG/M metagenome (GOLD analysis project Ga0209415, IMG submission 187696) | Peat soil microbial communities from Weissenstadt, Germany - SII-SIP-2007 (SPAdes) (version 2) | ecosystem: Environmental > Terrestrial > Soil > Wetlands > Peat | place: Germany...
TATCTAATCGTTCTTAATCTGTGTAATCTGTGGTTCCCCGTTCAGAATTCCCCAAGGCGTATTTACAGTGTTTTTCCAAGTCACTGCAATTATTTTATTGTCATCCTGAGCGCAGCGAAGGATCTAGGGCCTTAAGATCCTTCACTGCGCTCAGGATGACAATAAAACGTGATATTAATAGCATGACAAGGGGTTTCTGCAGCAGAATCTTTCATTTATTTTCCTAACTTGGATTCTTCCCCCCCTAAAAGTCAAGTATCAGACGTATATCCTTTTAGGAACGATAATTTTCCATTCAACGGAAAAGAAATCTAGGAGGGAAATCTTTTGAAAAAAAAGGCTAAATTAACTACGTTGGCCATGACCAGTACTCTACTTATCTTTACCCTAGTAGGAAGCGCCCAAGCAAGGCCTCATTATAATCGGTACTCAGGCAATGATCGCTTCCAAACGTCTACGGCTATCTCCCAGCAAGAATTCCAGGGACAACAAATGCAAAATGTAGTCATTGCCTCGGCCTATAGTTTTCCCGATGCTCTATCAGCCAGTACGCTAGCTACAAAACTTAAAGCATCGATCATCCTCGTGGGTTCTGACATGAACGATTCACAAGACAGTTTGGACTATATCAAAAACCATCTAACAGCTGGTGGGAATGTAACGATCGTTGGTGGAGTTGGTGCAATCAACCAAAAAGTTGAGCAATGGTTAAATAATTCGGGTTATCATGTGAAGCGCATGGGTGGCAAAGATCGGTTTGCAACGGACTCTCTGATCGTCAATAACCTCGCTGTAAGTCATGGAACGCCTGTAATCATCGCCAGCGGCAACGATTTCCCTGATGCTCTAGGTGTCGCCTCGCTGGCCGCTAGTAAAGGCTGGCCTATTCTCTTGAGCGGGCCTAATCAATTATCGGAAACAGCCCAAACTTTTGTTACTACAGATCAACCCACCAATATCTACATAGTTGGTGGTGAGGGCGTATTGCACGATTCAGTCCAAACTGCGCTGCAAAGTGCTGCTCCTAGCGCCCAAATACAACGGTTTGGTGGACAGGATCGCTTTGAAACCTTATCGCAAATCTTGACTAAATTTTACCCTAACCCAACGCAAATTTATCTCGCTAATGGTCTTGATTTTGCCGATGCACTATCTGGAAGTACATTAGCCGCTCAAAACAACGCACCAATTTTGTTGATTGATCCAAAAGCCCAGCAGTTGCCTCCATCGATTAAAGACTATCTTATCACCATTCGCAATACGGGCAGTAGCCCGCAAGTTAATGTGCTTGGTGGAACAGCTGGTGTTCCTGATTGGGTAGTTACTCAGGTTAATGATATTCTTGGGAGTTCCGCCACAACTCCAGTAGTTACTCCTCCGACAGCTATTTCGTTGACGGTAAGCAACCCTTCGATGACGGGAGTGACAGTCGGATTAAGCTCAGCACTGAATGGATTAGCCGCAAGTAACTTTACCCTGCTCAATAGTTCGGGATACCCCCTAACTGTTACAAGTGTGACAACTATAGACGGTGGAGTGACGTATACACTTAATGCCCCGTTGAGTGCAGGTCAAACTTACACTGTAACGGCAAATTATGGGGGAAATACCATTGGAACGGCTCAGAGCTTCACAATACCGTCAGGAACGACTAACGAAATGCTGACGGTTAGCAACCCCACGACGGCAGGAATGACAGTGGGATTGAGTTCAGCGTTGAATGGATTAACCACAAACAACTTTACCTTGCTGAATAGTTCGGGATATCCCATAACTATAACAGGGGTCAGTACTTTAAACGGAGGACTTACTTATGCAATAAGTGCCGCTTTAAGTGCGGGTCAAACTTACACTGTAACAGCCAATTATGCTGGTTATGCCCTGGGCACGGCTCAGAGTGTCACAGTACCGTATGGTATGAGTAATGGAACGCTGACAGTCAGCAACCCCTCGACGACGGGAGTAACTGTAGGCTTGAGTTCAGCACTGAATGGATTAACCGCAAGCAACTTTACCCTGCTCAATAGTTCGGGATACGCTATAACTGTGACAAGTGTGACCACCACTGACGGGGGTGTGACTTATACAATCAATGCTCCGTTGAGTGCAGGCCAAACTTACACTGTAACGGCAACTTATGGTGGCTATACTGTTGGAACGGTTCAGAGCTTCACAATCCCGTCAGGAATGACCAGCGAAACATTGACGGTCAGCAACTCCACGACGTCAGGAGTGACAGTGGGCTTGAGTTCAGCGCTGAATGGATTAACCGCAAGCAACTTTACGCTGCTGAATAGTTCGGGATATCCCATAACTGTAACAGGTGTGACCACTTTAAACGGAGGACTTACTTATACAATTAGTGCCGCTTTAAGTGCGGGTCAAACTTACACTGTAACAGCCAATTATGTTGGTTATGTCCTAGGCACGGCTCAGAGTGTGACTATACCGTCAGGAACGACCAGTGAAACGCTGACGGTCAGCAACCCCTCGACAACGGGGCTAACAGTAGGTTTGAGCGCAGCATTGAATGGATTAACCGCAAGCAACTTTACCCTGCTCAATAGTTCGGGATATCCCATAACTATTATAGGTGTGACCACTTTAAATGGAGGAGCGACTTATGCTATTAATGCCGCATTGAGCGCAGGCCAAACATATTCCTTAACGGCTAATTATGTGGGGTATACCCTTGGAACAGCTCAGAGCGTTACAATACCCTATGGTACGAACAGTTAAACTGGGACAGGGTGGCAACACTTAGGTCAGCGCCGGGTAACCAAGCAAAGAGACTAGCTTTTGTTGAAGCTAGTCTCTTTGCTTGGAAACGTACGAGGATATTATGCTAGAGAAACCAATGTTCAGAAAGTAAAAATTGCCCTCCCATGTTGACTTGCAAGGTTAGGAGGGCATTTGATATTTGTGTAACCACTTGAAATTATGTTAAAGAGTCTAATACCTTTTGATACAAATCCTGAGGTTTTGGAGCGACCCCACCTTGCTTGCCACCAGTTCCACCTTGGGGGTTGTTCCCATTTGTTGAGTTTCCATTGGGGTTGTTTGTGTTCGACTTATTGGCGTTAGGAGTTCTTGGTGTGGCCAAAAAGGTTTTTTGTTGATCGGTAAAAACAGCGGTAATTGCGTCAGCTTTTTGTTGTAAAACATCTTGACTTGGAGCAGACGTACTGATCAAATCTTGCAAAATAGGTTTAAGTTTAGCTTTTTGGTCGCTGGTTAAGGCATTTTGTTGGTCTTTTTCTAGACGAGTTATATTCATAGCGGCTCTTAGGGCTGGATTTTGGACATGTTGTCCCTGGGTTTGCTGACCAGCAGACGATGATTGTGTCCCAGATGCAGCAGAGGCAGCAGGGGCCGCAGTCGACGATTGTGTTGTAGAAGCGGCAGGGGCAGCAGTTGGGGTTGATGCTCCACATCCACCTACTCCAATTATGGACAAGGACAATAACATACCGACGACTATCAAGGGTTTTTTGGTTGATTTACGAATTTCAGTTTGATTCAGCATTTCTAAATTTCCTCCTTTAATTATGCGTGACGGTGGGTCTTACCAGGGTGATAACTCCACTTACCAACTCTTTTCTATTTTATCCTGTTGGATAAAACTACTAAATGTCACTTATATAATTTTAGGATAAAACCTTTTATATTCTGTGAAGTGGATATGAAGATTGTGTTAAGGTGCCATAAAATGTAAATAAGATTTAATTTTGATAAGGAGAAATAGCTATTGATTGGGCAAAGAAGGAATATGACCATTGTTTGACGAACAGTACAGATTATCGAGAACTCAAATGTAGTCGAGCACGGCGACGTCTTGGCAGAAAATGGGTAGGTGTAACCAGGTTCTGCGCCTATGCCAATACTAAAGTAGGAAATAGGGAGATAGATCTCATGAGATTATTTAAAATTAGCAAATTAAATACTTTTTTTATCGGTATAATGATGATGGCAATTTTATTGTGTAATAGTGGTCAAGTGCTAGCAGCGCAGGATGGAGATTATATTTACACTTTAACAACACCTGACGATGCCCAAATTACTGGGTACACAGGGGTTGGAGGAGTTGTGACAATACCAAGTACATTAGCTGGAGTCGCTGTCACAAGTATCGGCAACAATGCTTTTTACCAATGCACCGGCATAACGAGTATCAGCCTGCCACAAGGAGTGACAAATATCTGTATTGGTGCTTTTACTGGTTGCAGCAACCTAACTAGTATAAGTATTCCGTCAGGAGTAACAAGTATCGGACTCCTAGCTTTTGATGGTTGCGCAGGTTTAACTAGCATAAGTATTCCACCAGGAGTGACAAGTATCGGCGACGAGGCCTTTGTGGGTTGCGCAGGTTTAACTAGCATAAGTATTCCGCCAGGAGTAACAAGTATCAACGATTATACCTTCTTGGGTTGCACAGGCTTAACTAGTGTTAGCCTTCCGTCAGGATTAACCAGTATCGGCGACAGTGCTTTTGATAGTTGTTCAGGCTTAACTAGTATTAGTATTCCGCAAGCTATAACGAGTATTGGCGACTATACTTTTTGGGGCTGTACAGGCTTAACCAGTTTAAGCATTCCGCAAGGCGTAACAAGTATCGGCGAAGGTGCCTTTTCCTGTTGCCAAGGCTTAACAACTTTAATAATTAACTCGGCAACAACGACGATATATGACAGTGCAGACACAATTCCAGCCGCAACAAAGATTATAGGGGGCGATCTATCTACTGCCAGAAATTATGCTACAGAGTATAACAGACCATTCGAGGTTATAGGACAGTAGCAGATGTAATGTCCTTTCTGGTCCACTCATTTGGCTCTCATCGGAAACGTGGAGGGCTTTTTTTTTTGACTGGTTATTTTCTTTCATATGCCTTAACAAATTCTCCATATAAAGGTCACGGAACGGTAACAAGTTTAGATTATCATTACCCTTAGCATGAGAAGTGAGGGTATGGGCAACTTTTTTAGCATAATAATTTTAGGATCAGTAGTCAAAATCAAGATACTTTGCTTTGCTAGTATGCGCTTTAGATGTGCGGAGTTGGTCGTAACAAGGGTATTTCTCGTTTGTTAGTTGGATAAAATGAAACAAATGATTGTCAAGAATAAGTTCGAATATTTCCTTAAAATAGGAGGCAAGAGCATGAATGCAGACATTCGCTATTCTATAGTCGTTCCAGTCTACAATGAAGAAGCAGTCATCGACCAAACTTATAGGCGGTTGAAGAAGGTGATGGATTTAACAAGGGAGCCTTATGAGTTGATTTTCGTGAATGATGGCAGCTGCGATCGTACGACGGCTATGATCAAAGGTTTCAGAGATCAGGATGACGCTGTGAAACTCATAACCTTTTCCCGAAATTTCGGCCATCAAATTGCCATCACGGCTGGAATGGACTACGCCTCAGGGGCAGCCGTTGTTGTAATTGACGCAGATTTGCAGGATCCACCTGAACTGATTCTGGAGATGATTGTCAAGTGGAAAGAGGGCTATGACGTTGTTTACGGCAAACGAACAAAACGAAAGGGCGAAACATTTTTTAAAAAGCAAACCGCTCGTTTGTTTTACCGAATTCTGAAAGCCTCCACGGATCTTGATATCCCTGTGGATACAGGGGATTTTCGCTTATTGGATCGCAGAGTGTGTGAGGAAATAAAACGCCTGCCGGAAAAAAACCGTTACGTTCGCGGTTTGGTGAGTTGGGTGGGGTTCCGGCAAACTGCGGTCGAGTATGAAAGGGAGGAACGTTTGGCCGGAGAAACTAAGTACCCTTTGAAAAAGATGATGAAGTTAAGCATGGACGGGATTACGTCCTTTTCCTACAAACCCATTAAAATAGCAACCTATGCAGGGGCGGTAATATTTATTGCTGGCTTGATCTATTTGGCAGTTCTGTTACTATTAAACGTATTTTATAAATCTGTCATCTCAGGGTGGAATCTGGTGATGGTAATGCAATTAGTGTTGACTGGAATTCTTTTGACAATGATGGGGATTATCGGAGAGTATATTGGACGGATATACGATGAAGCAAGAGATCGCCCCTTATATATTGTGAGTGAATGCTATGGGCTGATGAAAAAAGAACGAAATGTGAAGAGGGCTGTTTAATGTCCGTCGCGGGTATTCACTAAGGAGGACGTCGATATTGAAGGAGAAAATTAAATTCAAATGGGAAACCTTTTTATTGTCACTAATTCTAGTGCTCTCTGCCATATTGAATTTTGCCAATATAGGCATAGAAGGGTATGCTAATATTTTTTACGCTGCTGGTGTAAAAAGCATGATGATGAACTTCAAAAATTTCTTCTTTGCTTCCTTTGACCCAGCAGGATTTGTAACTATTGATAAGCCGCCTTTAGGTTTCTGGATACAAACGTTATCCGCAAAATTATTTGGGTTCAGCGGTTGGAGTATAATTCTTCCCCAAGCACTGGCGGGAGTAATTTCGGTTTGGGTTATCTATCAGCTTGTTAAAAGGACTTTTGGAAGTTGCTCGGGACTAATTGCAGCCTTATGTCTGGCGGTAACCCCTATATTTGTCGCATCAAGCAGAAATAATACAATCGATAATTTGCTCGTTTTATCGTTACTGCTGGCCTGTTGGGCCTTATCTTTAGCTGCAGAAAATGGAAAATTTAAATACCTGATCTTAAGTTTAGTCCTTGTAGGTATAGGTTTTAATATTAAAATGGTAGAAGCCTATATGGTGGCTCCTGCTCTCTATATAACCTACCTTCTTTCTTCAAACCTACCCTTGAAAAAGAGAATCAAACAGCTTGCTGTAGGTACAGTAGTTCTTTTAGTGGCATCCCTATCTTGGGCTGTAATTACAGATTTAGTACCTGTGGGCTCAAGACCTTTTATAGGTAGTAGTACTAATAATACAGTTATGGAACTTATTATAGGTCACAATGGATTAGAGAGAATCGGCCTAGGGGGAAGGAACGCTGGTAGAGGTCAAAGTCGGCCAAGATTATCTGAAAATGGATCCAGTCCAACCAAGGCGCAGACGAAAATAGGTCAAGTTCCTACTGGCGCCCAATTAGAAAAGTTCGGCTTTACAGCAGCAGAAGCAGGACAATATGGTATGGGAGCGACTTCACAGTCAAGTATCCTGAGGCTGTTTTCTAAAAATAATATGTCCGATCAAATAGGTTGGCTTTTACCGCTTGCTCTCATTGGGTTCATCGTCGCCGCTAGAGAAGAAAAATTTAAATTTCCATTTGATAACAAACGAAAGTTATCCTTACTTTTATGGTCCATGTGGCTATTGCCTGAGTTTATATACTTTAGTTTTTCAAAAAATATAACTCACACTTACTATTTAACGACAATGGCACCATCTATTGCAGCTTTGGTCGGAATTGGATTAACGACTATGTGGAAGCAATTCCGAGAAGGTGGCTGGAAGATATGGATTCTACCGATGGCGTTGATTGTCAATGCGTTGGTTGAGATCCGAATTTTGTCCTATAACTATAGCTCGTCAGAAGGTTACAAAATTGTAATTTTAATAACAGGGCTGTTAGGTATAGTATTTTCAATCATTTTAGTTTTAGTTAATATGAAAAGAAACAGAAATACTGTTCTGGATCAAGGAAATATTGAACCTAGTCAAGCAATTCAAATTAAGAGCAGAAATAGTAATTTAAATAAGATGCTAATTAGTATTGCTTTTATGGGGCTTCTCATAGCTCCGCTGGTTTGGTCACTTACCCCACTGTTTCACCCAATGAACAGCAGCAGTCCTTCTGCCGGATTGGAGCTTTTTACAAGCAAACGAGAAGCAAGTCCAATGGTAAGTGACAACTCAAAACTGATCAAATTTTTACAAACAAACAGAAAAAATGAAAAATATCTTGTTGAAGTTCCGTCAGCTATGACGTATGGTTCACAGTTAATACTTGAAACTGGTGAACCAGTCATGACACTCGGAGGGTTTATGGGATCAGATCCAATCCTAACTGTAGACCAGTTTAAACAAATAGTTGCTGATGGAGCGCTAAGGTATGCGATGGTCACTGCAGGTGCTAGTAGAGGAATGGGTTTGGCTGGGGCTATGGGAGGTAACTCAAATAATGCGATTATGAACTGGATTAAAGCCAATGGGAAAATTGTTCCAGAGAGTGAATGGAAGGATTCTACAAGTTTAAAGAAACAAACGCCGAATCAAGGATTTGGTGGATTCGGTGGGAGAACAAATTCTGTTGAACTATATGATTTAAGATCTAATGGTTAGATCCAACTGGACAACACTAATTACCGATCAAAACTAAGGGACATATCTTAATTCCAATTCCAATAAAGGAAGAGAGGCTGATTGTGATAGATGCACAGATTGCCTCTCTTCCTTTATTTGCCTTAAAGCTATTCGTGTTGACAGGCTAGATTAGTGCATAGTACAATAAGTGAAGCTCAAGATGTATAGACAACTTCGATTAGGAATAGGTGTATTTGGTGATACAAGAAGAAGCGTCAATTGATAAGAGTTCGGTAATTCCAATTTACTATCAGCTCTATAAATTAATGGAAGAGCAAATTCGCCGAGGTGACTTGAAACCAGGTGAGGCGTTACCAACTGAAAACGAACTCGCCACTCACTTTGAAATAAGTCGGATGACGGTTAGAAGAGCTATTTCCGAACTAGTGTCGGCTGACATGGTCTATGCGCAGCAAGGTAGAGGCACATTTGTTGCCACTCCAAAGTTAGATAACATAATATTCGAATTAAGTGATTTTAACGAAGAAATCAGACGACGGGGTTTAAACTATAAAACGACCCTTTTAGAAGCTAGAATTGTGCGGGCAGACGAGAGTTTGCTGAAAAAGTTTGAAATAAGTGACGAACATAAAAGGTTTTTATATTTTCGGACGGTACTTTCGGCCGGAGACGATCGACTATCCTATGAGGTAAAATATACAATTTATAGCAAGAGTAAACCGATCCTGGAAACGGAACTCAAAGATCCTAGTTTGCCAGGTTTAATTGCTGCACACACTGAATACGTGCCTGTTAGTTCAAAAAAAGTTTTACAGGTTGCGAGTTGCACAGAGGAAGAAGCTTTAATTCTGGGGATTGCTCTCAACGCGCCTGTTTTTCTGATTGAACAGACTATCTATGACCCTGATCTTAGGCCTGTAGGTTGGAGTAAATCCATTTACCGTGGAGATCGATACAAGTTGACCAGTTATGATGGCTGGTACAAAAAAGAGTAAGCTAATTGGGGGTCCGATACTTGGAAGATGAACTGCAACTAGCTATGGCTGACCTCGACGAAGAAAAAACCCTTTTGCTTGTTAAAATAAGAATTAATGCTGGTTATACCCCAATGGAAATCGTGGAAAGTTGCCGTCGGGGTATAGAGGTTGTGGGGACAAAATACAGTGATAGTCATTATTACCTGTCCGATCTGATCATGTCGGAAGAAATTTTCAAAGAAGTTATGCAGATTTTAGAGCCCCATATTCCGGTTGATGATTCAAATAAAGGTTTTACGATCATCATGGGTACGATCGAAGGGGACATTCACGATCTTGGTAAGAACATTATTATTTACCTTTTACGTTCTTTAGGGTTTCAGGTTTATGACTTAGGAGTCGATGTAACGCCAGAGAGATTTGTTCAAGCAGTAAATGAAACCCAAGCATCTATCCTAGGGATTAGTGTTTTATTGTCTTTTTGTGTTGGTTCGATCAAGAAAGTAGTTGATCTTTTAATTGAAGTAGGTCTGAGAGATAAGGTAAAGGTTATAGTGGGTGGATATCCTGTCAATCGAGAAGTGAAAGAATTTACTGGCGCAGATTTTTGCGCGAATGATTTAACAGAAGCAATAAAAATTTATCGCCAAATTTTAGAAGAAAAAGGAAGGGGTTCAGTCTCAAGTGAATGACATTGAACACGACATCCTCTTGACTACCAGGAGGAGTTGTAGTAATATTTAGACAAATCAGTTGTATAGACATTTGATTTAATATATTTTTTTGCCTTTAAATTTGTATAGACAACAGTACAATTTCCTTTGAATAAACTGGGTAACTTGGAGTAAAATCCTAGTTTTGACGTTGGTTTAATGAAGGGGGGATGCTTGGCAACTACTGAATAGTACCCTTATTCGTGATAAGGTTAGACGCCAAACGCATGGAGGGTTGAAAAGATGTTAATTATCGGTGAAAAATTAAATAGTTCGATTCCTAGTGTTCGTCAGTTTATCAATGACAAAAATACCGCGGCTGTTCAGGATTTGGCCCTTAGACAGGTGGCAGCAGGAGCGGACTACTTAGATTTGAATACTGCACAAGGGGACGAATTAGTTAACATGGAATGGCTTGTGCGAGCGGTTCAAGAAGTAACTGATGTGCCGATATGTCTGGACAGCACCTCGGCTGTAGCCCTTAGAAAAGGTTTAGAAACGGTTAAAGGGGATAAAAGTAAGGTTATAGTGAACTCCATTTCTCTGGAGAATAACCGCCTCGAAGAGGTACTTCCGCTAGTTCTGGAATACCAGTGTCCGGTCATTGCTTTGACCTTGAATGACAGGGGCATCCCGAAAACAGCAGTCGAGAGAATTCAACTTACTGAACAAATTGTAGAGATATTGACAAAGAAGCATTACGATCTAACGAAATTATATATCGACCCACTAGTGCTCCCCCAAGCTGTAAGTCACTCCAACGCAACCATGTTTTTCCAGTGCCTCACGGAGGTTAAACGTCTCTTTCAGGTAAAAACAGTATCTGGCTTAAGTAATATTTCATTTAATACACCTAAAAGGAAAGTTATAAATCGTCAATTTTTGACATTTTGTATGGCCTACGGCATGGATGCAGCTATTCTTGACCCTTTGGATCGTCAAATTATGACCTCAGTCCTGACCAATGACTTCCTTTTGGGTAATGATCGTTTTGGTAAAAAGTATTTAAAAGCCTATCGAGGCGGAGTTTTAGAAGACTAGAGTTTTAGAAGACT
>Ga0209415_10018500_pt1 | contig 10987 bp, 8 predicted proteins | sample PeaSoiSIISIP2007_FD_187696 | JGI IMG/M metagenome (GOLD analysis project Ga0209415, IMG submission 187696) | Peat soil microbial communities from Weissenstadt, Germany - SII-SIP-2007 (SPAdes) (version 2) | ecosystem: Environmental > Terrestrial > Soil > Wetlands > Peat | place: Germany...
GCGATTGCTTTTTGTATCTCGTCAATCAAGAACCCGTCCATCGCGACTGCACCCTGGCATAGCAGGGTGCTCTCCCGTACAGATAACGCACGGCGCCCAGCAATTTCTTGAGCTTGACGAATCAGGTCGCCCACGGCGCGCGTGCGAACTCCGTCCGAGCTGTGACGCACGTCCAGTGTCAGCCGCGCTACGCCGGCGATCACGTTGGCCGCACCGGGTTTTGCCTCGATCTTGCCCACGGTCGCAACTAATCCGGGGATGCCGTGAGCCGCGCGTTCAACTGCGCCGATCCATTCCGCAGCGCCCGCGACGGCGTCACATCGCAAGTGCATGGGCGTGGTTCCGGCGTGGTTGGCTCGGCCCATGAATGTGAACTCCAACCGGCTCTGTCCGGCAATGGCCTCGACCGCCGCAAGCGGCAGATTTAGCTTCTCTAGGACCGGTCCCTGTTCGATATGGAATTCGAGGTAGGCCAGCGTCTCGTCAGCCAACTGCGCGCGAGAAATCTCTTCGGGATTCAGTCCAAACTCTTCGATTGCCTGGCGCACGGAGATTCCTCGTGCGTCTCGCACGTTGAGAATTCCCTGGTCCAGCGTGCCTGCCAGCGCTCGACTGCCGATGAAGGGGCTGCCGAAACGGACTCCTTCCTCCTCGGAAAATCCAACCACCTCGATCGCGAAGGGAAGTCTCCGGCCCCGCAGCTCTTCCAGCAACGCGATGGCAAGCACAACTCCGAGTATGCCGTCATAAGCGCCGGCGTTCGGAACGGTATCGAGGTGCGAACCGATCAGCAGGCGTGGAGCGTCTGGGTGCACAGCAGGATAAAGTGCACGGACGTTTCCCGCTGCATCGATGTGCACCGCAACATCGAGCGGCTGCAGCCAGCGGGAAATTTCATGATGGCATTCCCGCATGGGCGGCGACAAGAAGGTTCGACGAGTGCTGTTCGCATCTTCCGAAAAAGACGCAAGCCTCAGGCATCGGCCGATGACTTCTGCTGCGCGAGTTGTAGCCTGAGTGGTAGGCACAAGATTCCAATTTCCGCGACGAGAGCTCGCCCCCGAATCGACGCTCACGACTCTCGTATAACTTTCGCCGCCGCCCAACCCAGAAGAACGAGAACAACCAGAACTTCCCAACCGTGGCTGTTCCCATAGGTCGCGACGGGAAAGTGATTGCTGATCATGATAAAGACAACCGGAACTGCCATGAAAGTATTGTGTTTGGATCGCAGCTTGGCCTGAGCTCCCAGCGAAGCGTCGAATGCCTTTCCTGCCGCGGCCGCGGCAATCATTTTGCGTTGGGAGGGAAGAATTCGGAACCAAACATTCGCGGTCATAATTGTTCCGAAAGCGGCTCCAAGATGAATGTAAGCCGCGCGACCGCTGAAGACGTGCATCAATCCCCAAGCGAGCATGCCAATCATCAGCAGCGAAAATGAAGCAAACACGGTTTCCGACCGGCCGAGAGGTGAGCGCAGCGCCAGATCGTAGACGATCCATCCCGCAGCGATCACTGCCAGGCCGATGGCAATGCCGCGTGCCTGCGAGATGTCGGCAACATCGGGATCGATGAGTCCGCTGCTGGAGTAGTAGACGAGAACCAGCAGGACCATTCCGCTCAGCCAGGTCATCAGCGCTTCCCAGCGGAACCAGTGAACCTGCTCGGGTCCCACCTTGAGAGATTTCTGCCGGTCGACGGTGTAGAAGCCGCCGCTGTGAACCATCCATATCGATGGATCCATGCTTTCCGAGGAAGCGTGCTTGGTGAGCTTGTTGAATCGCCCGTCGAGCCACGTGAAGTAATAGGTTTGACCGACCCACATGATCGCGGCAAACACGTGAGTCCACCGCACCAGCAGGTTGAGCCATTCGCGGATTGACGGGATCACCTTATAAACTCCATATGCGAAACGTTCCTCGCGAAACAAGTGCCGCTCAACTTCCGCGGTAGGTCGTATATCCGTTCGGGCTGAGAAGCAGCGGAATGTGAAAGTGCGATTCGCCCTCTTGCACCCGGAATGTAATTTCTACGACCGGGTACAGCGCAGCGATTTTCTGGAGGGTGAAGTAGCTCCCGGTGTCAAAGATCAAACGATAGACCCCCGGGAAAAGGTCTGCGCCCTCCGGCAGCAACTGAGGACATCTGCCATCCTGATCAGTGCGCGCCGAGGCCAACAACTTCCAATCGCCGGTGCCGTTCCGTTCTTCCAGCCGCACAAGCACGTCTTTTGCGGGCTTGCCCTGAACGAGGTCGAGAATGTGAGTCGATATGCGCTTCATCCGTGGAGCCATTTCCTTAACCGGATTTCGGTAATCTGGCGCTGCTGCTCGGCGGATTCGTGCAGCTCAGTTTCTGCGTCATTGTTCAGGCGTTGTTGAAGGATCTCCAGAATCTCCGGCGCAGACTTACCCGAGGCGCACACGATGAAGATTCGGTCAAAACGCCGTTCGTATTCTCGATTTGCATCCGCTAGCGCAGCCTTGACCTGAGCATCAGAATCCACTACCTTGCGTTGTTCTTGCGCCGACCACGCCACGGATTGAGCCGCCGATGGCTGCGGCGCGCGTGACTCACCGATTCGAGGATGGCTGTGGAACGCTTCCATCCATTCGGACGGCGCCAGACCGCGCCACGTTTCGTTCGACGCAGCCAGAAGTGCAGGTTCGTCCGCCAAGGGCCTTTGAGAAACCACGCCCTGCGCCCAGGCTTTGGATCCGCAGCATGGCAGGATCGTGGTGATGGCTTCGCTGGCGGGAAGGAGATTCCACCGGGCCAGAATGTCCTCGGCCGCATCTCGCGATGCTCTCTTTCGCTCAGAATTGAGGCGATTCAAGAACGCCACCACGAGATTGCCCGCCACTGCAGTACGATATCTTGCTGTCGAGCGAATGTCATCAATCGGACGAACCTCGGCGCTTACAATTTTTCTCACCCGGGACAACAGAGCGGAATCAATCGACTGTCCTCCTACGATTTGCTCTGTCTCCCTCAAACGAAGCGGAACGGGCGCAACGCTGCCGAGAGCGATCCGAACATCTTCCACCACGCCGCCCGCCATGCGGCCCAGAGCTGCGATGCAAACTTTGGAAATCGCCTGCGCATTGCGAGCTCCGACCTTGCGAGCATGGCTGAGATATCCCGAGAATCGCCGCGATAGACAAACAGCTTGCACCAACTCGTCAGGCGCCAGCTGTGTCTTCTTATATCCGGTGTGAAAGGTAACATAGGGCACTCGGCGCTCGCCTCGGACCGAAATCAAAATCAAGTCAACTTCGTACACTAGCAATGCAGGCAAGGAATCCGCCGCCGGTGACGCGTTCACGATGTTGCCACCAATCGTTCCCCGATTCTGGTTCGCGATTCCCCCGGTCCATCGGGCAGCAGAGGCCAGGAGCGGAAACTCGCGTTCAACGATCTCATGAGTGCGAAGGTCAGTGCACGTACATCCTGCCCCGATGCGGATCTCATCACCTGTAACCTCGATGCGCCGCAATTCGGGAAGGTTCCAAAGGCTGACAAGTTTTCGCGCCGGCAACTTACCAGCCGCGTACAGAACCATCACGTCGGTGCCTCCGGCGATCGGAAGCCACGCTCCCGGCTCCTTGGCCAACAGCGAGACAATGGCGTGCAAACTGCCGGGCGCCACCATCTCGAATTCAGAGGGATTCGATCTCATGCGCTCTTCCTGCGCCGGGCCGCTTCCTGTACGGCTTCAAGAATCTGGCTGTAGCCGGTGCAACGACAGAGATTGCCGGATAACCCCTCCCGGATTTCTCCCATCGTTGGGTCCGATCTTCCGTGTAATAAATGGCAGGCTGCGAGAATCATACCGGGTGTGCAGATCCCGCACTGCGCGCCGCCGCATTCCAGGAAAGCCTCCTGCAAGTTGTGCAGCGTCTCTCCCGCAGCCAGTCCTTCGATCGTAACAATGCTGGCGCCTGCGGCCTGCAAAACTGGCACCAGGCAGCTGTTCACGAGCGCGCCATCCATCAACACCGAGCACGAACCACACTCGCCTTCGCCACAGCCTTCCTTGGCGCCGGTCAATTCAAGTTGGTGCCGCAGCACGTCGAGCAGGCGTTCCATCGGAAAAGCGCGTACTTTCCGCGGCTCACCGTTGATCGTGAATGACATTTCGGACTGGCCCAGACTCCGGCGGGAATCAGTCATCGGCTCCCGCCTGCGGAACTCGCCTGTTCTGCGGTGAGGATGCTGCGAGGCCGTCTTCGTTCAGTCCGCCCACGTTCAGCCCGTCCATGATGTCTTCCGGAAGCAAGGGAATCGAATCGAAACGAACTCCCAGAGCGTCTTCGACCGCGTTGCCGATTGCAGGCGCGGGGCCATCCATCGGAAGCTCACCGATGCCCTTCGCGCCATACGCTCCGTGAACGTTTCCCAACTCTTCAAAAAACACGCGAATCGGTGGCAGGTCGCTCGAGGTGGGCATGATGTAATTGGTCATCTGGCCGTTCAACATGCGTCCATCCTGCCAGATCACTTTTTCATAAAGGCTGAACCCGATCCCCTGGGCAACACCACCGATGATTTGTCCCCGCGCCAGAACCGGGTGCAATACCTTCCCAACTTCCTGAAGCGCGACAAAATCGTCCACCGAAACGCTATAGGTGGTGAGATCAACTGTAACTTCGGCGATGTAAACCGCCCAGGCAAACGCGGCGTAGGCTTCTCCTCGATATTTCTCGTCGTCCCAAAAAATTCCGTTGGGGGCCTCGTAACGCGACCAACAGCGGAACTGGCCATGCGCTCCAACCTGCTGCTGGCAAGCCGCGCGAAACTCGTCTGCCGAATAGCTGTCGCGCAGGAGACCGGAGGAGATCAGAGTCTGTGCAATTCCGTGTGCGGCGGACTGCACCAGTTTGCCCACCACCATCACCGTGCGGGAAGCAACGGTGGGGCCACTGTTGGGAACTTCCAGCGTGTCCGGTTGGGCCATGCTGACATTTTCGTAAGGGAGGCCGAGAGCCTCGGCGGCAATCTGGCTGAGGACGGTCTTCGTTCCCTGACCAAACTCCGTGCTCGAAACCAGCACGCGGACGTTGCCGTCGGCACAGCCTTCCACCCCAACAACCGAACTCAGGTAACGCTCGCCCGATCCAGTGAACCCGGCGCCGTGCAGAAACGCGGCAATCCCCATACCTTTTCTAGTGGCGCCGCGCTGGTTCTCGCTGGCGAAGCGCCGTTTCTTCGAGTGGTACTCCGACAACTGCAATGCCCGGTCCAGCAATGCCCCAAGATTGATCGGCTCGCGCACAACCTGCTCGGTCGTGGTGGCTTGGCCGGGCTGGAGAAAATTGCGGCGGCGAATCTCGACCGGAGAAAGTCCGACGGTCTGCGCGATGCGATCCATGTGCCGCTCCATGGCAAACAGGCTTTGCGGCGCACCAAAGCCACGGAACGCACCGTGCGGCGGCGCGTTGGTGGCAACCGCCTTGGCGCGGATACGAACGCTGGGCCAGTAGTAAGGTCCGCCGGCATGTATGGCTCCGCGCGAAAGTACCACCGGAGATAAGGTGAGGTATGCTCCACCGTCAATCGTGAAGTCGATCTCTCCGCCAAGAATCTTGCCGTCACGACTGACCGCGGTTCGGTGGCGAGTGCGCGAAGGGTGCCGCTTCGTGGTCGCTGCCATGTCTTCCAGGCGGTCATAAATAATCTTCACGGGCCTTCCGGCCTTGATGGCCAGCAGAGCAGCATGGGCGGCGATCATCGATGGATATTCCTCCTTGCCGCCGAAAGCGCCTCCGGTTTCCATCTGCACGACGCGAATTTTTTCCGCTGGCAAGTTGCAGAGCGCCATGAGCGCCTTGTGAATGTAGTACGGGCACTGCAGGGAGCCCCACACCGTAATCCCCTGCGCCGCGTCAAAGGCCGCGATCATGCCGTTATTTTCGATGTAAAGCTGCTCCTGGGCGCCCGTTGAATATTCGCCTTCCACGATGTAGTCGGCCTTCGCCCAAACGCCGTCGACGTCGCCCTTCTCGATCACGTACGTCTTGAAAATGTTGTCCTCGCCCCAAATAATTTCGCCCCGGCCCTCGCTTTCTTCAATCGAGAAGATGCCGGGCAAAGCATCGTATTCGATGGATAGCGCCTGAACCGCTTTTGCCAGAAGATAGCGGTCCAGGTGCGCCAGCAACAGGATTGGTTCCTCGGGATGATTCACGAAATCAGTTGCCAGGCAGGGCTGATCGTCGCCGATCAACGCGATGCAGTTTTTCCCCGGAATATCTTTGGCAGACACGATCACAAATTCGTCCCATGCGATGTCCGGACCGAATGTGATCTTCCTGATATGTCCGCGCGGAATCTGGCTGCGAACCGTGGCTCCGAAGAGCATATTCGGCAGAACCATGTCGTCGACGTATTGCGACCTCCCGGTCACTTTATCGCGTCCCTCCTTGCGTGGGACGGACTTGCCGACGATGTGCTCCGTATTCATTTTCGATAGCCTCAGCGGGCTGGCAGCACCCGCGGATGGGATAGTGTATGACAGACTGGGTCAGAATGGCGCGGAACTGTTGGGAAGCAGAATAGAAAAAGGTTATGGCGTTGATCACCGATCAGCGACCACCAATCAGCGGTCACCAATCAACGATCAACGGATTGGCTTTGCTGGGTATTCACGCCCAGCGGGCTCACCGGGAAACTCCCCGTCAGCGAAGACCAGATTCCCGCGCAAATAAGTGGCCTTCACCACCCCGCGCAGCTTTTCTCCCAGATATGGCGAGACCGGATGACGGTAGTGCAACTTATCCACCGTGACGGTGAATTCGTCGTCGGGGTCGAATACAACGAAATCGGCGTCGTAGCCGGTGGCAATGCGGCCCTTACGCGTGCCGCAGCCGGCCAGTCGAGCCGGCGCCGCCGACATCCATTGCGCCAGATCGAGTAATGTGAATCCCCGTTGGCTGGCCTCAGTCCACATCAGGGGGAGAGCAACGGAGAGGCTCGCAATCCCGCCCCAGGCGGTCCGGAAATTGCCTTCGGTGAGCCGCTTCATCGCTGGCGGACAGGGCGAATGGTCGGTGACGACCATGTCGATCATTCCATCTTTGAGGCCTTGCCACAACTTCTCGCGATTCTCCCGGCTGCGAACCGGCGGCGCGCACTTGTTCAGTGTTGCACCATTCGAAATCGTTTCGGCAGACAGATGCAGGTAATGAGGACAGGTTTCAACGCTGACAGGTAGTCCCTGAGCGCGTGCGGCGCACAGTTCCGGAAGCGCTATGCTGGTTGAGAGATGGACGATGTGTAAGCGAAAGCCGAACTCGCGGCACAGAGACAGCAACAGCCGGATGGCCGACAGTTCGGCCTCGTCTGGCCGCGAATCAAGGTAGGTTGAGTAGCGGCTCCAATCGGCCGTTGCAAGATCTTCGGTGGCGCGGTCAATGGGACCGGGAAGTTCCGCATGAACCAGCAGGGGCAGCCCAGTCCGGGCAACATGAGGCAGGGCTAATCGCAACGATTGCTCCGTAACCATGGTGAAATCGTCGATTCCGGGATGGATCAGGAAGCACTTGAAGCCCGGCACCCCGGCGTCTGCCAGAGCTTCGATGTCATTCTCATCGTCGTGAACCACTCCACCCCATGCCGCCCAATCGGTACGGCATCGGCCCTGCGCAGCCGCACGCTTGGCCCGAAGCGCAGCCACGGAAGTTGTCGCAGGTTGACAGTTCAACGGCATGTCAACGAGTAGCGTGTAGCCTCCCGCTGCCGCGGCCCGGGTCGCGGTTTCAAAGCCCTCCCACTCCGCGCGGCCGGGGTCATTCATATGAACGTGGGAATCGACGAGGCCGGGAAGAATGGCCGCTTCGCCGAAGTCGTGAGTGGCATAACGATCGGATACTTGATCGGGAGGAACGACAGCCTGGATTCGCTCTCCCTCGACAAGGATCGCCGCCGGGCGGATTCCTTCGGGAGTGATTACGCGGCGAGCGAGGAAGGCTTGCAACCCCAAAATGTCAGCTCCTTTGAAGATTGCCGGCTCGCAACCCGAAACCACTCTGCTTTTATGGTCCTTGCGCCAGCACAATCAAAACATCATTTTACGAAATTCCTGGTCCGGCTTATACTCGCTTCTCAGCGAAGCGGCTGCGAAAGAGTCCATGCTGACGATTTGCGGGGTTCGCGGGTTGCTGACGCCGGCAACCCTTGAAGATTACGCACAGATAGAGCCAATTCATGGACAATCCTTTCATGGCTCGCGCCATTCAGCTCTCGATCGACAACGTGCAGTCAGGACGCGGCGGGCCATTCGGCGCGGTCGTGGTGAAAGACGGCAACATTGTTGCCGAGGCCGCCAATCAGGTCACCTCGACCAACGATCCTACCGCGCACGCGGAGGTGCTCGCCATCCGCGCTGCCTGCCAGAAGCTGGGCATCTTCGATCTGGAAGGCTGCGAGATCTACACTTCTTGTGAGCCGTGCCCTATGTGTCTGGGAGCAATCTACTGGGCCCGCCTTTCCCGGGTTTACTTTGCCAATGCCGATGCCGATGCGTCGAGGATTGGGTTTGACGATTCTCTGATCTACAGCGAGATCGCCCAACCGCATTCGCGGCGCAAGATTCCGATGACTCAGATGATGCGTGAACAGGCGTTGGCGGCGTTTCGGGCCTGGGAAAACAAGCCGAACAGAATCAAATATTAGTCCGATCTCCCAGTCCCACACTCGATGGAGGAAGATTGATCGATCGCTATTTCAAACTGACTGAGAACCAGACGTCGGTGAAGCAGGAGATGCTGGGCGGCCTCACCACCTTCGTCACGATGGCTTACATCGTCGTGGTGAACCCCCAGATTCTTGCTAAGGCTGGGATGCCGGCAGATGGCGTGGTCTTTGCGACCTGCGTCTCGGCCGCGGTGGCCACGCTGGTAATGGGTCTCTATGCCAACTACCCCATCGCGTTGGCGCCGGGCATGTCTTTAAACGCCTACTTCACATATTCGGTTTGCATCGCGATGCATGTCCCCTGGCGCACGGCACTCGCGGTGGTCTTTTGTTCCGGCGTTCTTTTCCTTGTGCTCACGGTGACGCGCGTTCGCGAGCAGATCGTAAACGGCATGCCCGATGGCCTGAAGCATTCCACGGCGGCTGGCATCGGAATGTTCATCGCTTTTGTGGGATTGCGGAACGCCAAACTTGTCGTGGCCAATGCAGATACGTTTGTTGGCCTTGGTAGCTTCGCCGACAAGGAAGTGCAGACCGCCTGCTTTGGACTCGCTCTCACGCTGATCCTGATGTCACGAAAACTTCACGGCGCCATCCTGATCGGCATTTTCGGCACCACGTTTGTGGGAATTCTGCGGGGAATCACGCACCGGCCCGACGCATTCTTCGCGATGCCGCATCCATCCTCCACTTTTCTGCAGCTCGATTTTCGCGGCGCCAGCCATCTCGGCTTACTTGAGATCTTATTCGCATTCCTGTTTGTGGATCTGTTCGACAACATCGGCACTCTCGTGGGAGTGTGCGAGCAGGGTGGCTTCGTCAAGGACGGCAAGATCCCACGCGCCGGGCGGATCCTGGTGGCGGATGGAGTGGGCACCGTTTTTGGCGCCCTGACGGGGACTTCCACCGTGACCAGTTACATCGAAAGCGCCGCCGGAGTGGCCGCCGGAGCGCGTACCGGATTGAGCAATGTAGCGGTCGCGGCACTCTTCCTGCTGGCCACTTTCTGCTCGCCACTGGCTACTGCGATTCCCGCCTATGCGACGGCTCCAGCGCTGATCTTAGTGGGCGTGCTGATGACCCAATCCATCAAGCAGATCGCGTGGCAGGATTTCAGCGAAGCGGTCCCCGCATTTATCACCATGCTGGCCACGCCCCTAACATTCAGCATCGCGACCGGCCTCAGCCTGGGTCTGATCTCCTACACTGTCGTGAAAATTGCGGCGGGAAAGATTCGCGAGATCAACGCGCTGGTTTGGATCCTCACCATCCTGTTTATTCTGCGCTACATTTATCTGGCCGCAGGATAGAAGATAGAAGAGGTCCCGGCCCCTGTGCACTGCCTGATCCAGATCCTATCCTGCTGGCAGGGGATTTTGCTTTCAGGAAGCACGACTGGGTCGTCCGACGTCATTTCGCCGGCCCTCCGACTTGCGCGAGTCGCCACTCTGTTGCAGCAGTTTGGTGACCAGGGCCGTCCAGCCCGTCTGATGGCTCGCCCCGAGGCCCCGCCCGTTGTCACCGTGAAAATACTCATAGAAAAGAATGAGATCGCTCCAGTTCGGGTCCGTGCGGAACTTTGGTACACCGTGGTATACCGGTCGTTCTCCTTGCTTGTCCCGAAGGAAGATCCCGGTCAGCCGCCGCGAGAGTTCCGCGGCAACTTCGGAAAGCGTCCGCATCCTGCCGGAACGCGAAGGAAATTCGACTTTGAAGTCGTCGCCAAAATAATGATGGAACTTCTGCAGCGCCTCGATTAACAGGTAGTTCACCGGAAACCACACCGGCCCGCGCCAGTTTGAATTGCCGCCAAACAGGCCGGTCGAGGACTCACCGGGTTCATAGTCTACGCGGTGCTCTTTGCCGTCGAAGGTGAGGATGAAGGGATAATCGCGATGATAGAGCGAGAGCGCGCGAATGCCGTGCGGCGAGAGAAACTCCTGTTCGTCCAACATGATTTGCAGCATGCGCCGGAGTTGATCGGCGTTCACGATCGAGAGCAGCCTTCGTTCCGCCATTCCGGATGTGCGCATGGACGCGACGTTCGCGGTCAGGTCTGGACGGTTGTCAATGAACCACTCCATGCGGCGCTTGAAACCGGGGAGTCGCTCAAGCAGTCCCGGCTCCAACGTTTCGACCGCGAACAAAGGGATCAACCCCACCATGGAGCGGATCTTGACCGGAAAGTGCCCGCCATCGGGAAACTTCAGAACATCGTAGAAAAATCCGTCTCCTTCATCCCACAGCCCCATGCCTTCATGGCCGAGATGGTTCATGGCGTACGCGATGTAGA
>Ga0209415_10018501_pt1 | contig 10986 bp, 9 predicted proteins | sample PeaSoiSIISIP2007_FD_187696 | JGI IMG/M metagenome (GOLD analysis project Ga0209415, IMG submission 187696) | Peat soil microbial communities from Weissenstadt, Germany - SII-SIP-2007 (SPAdes) (version 2) | ecosystem: Environmental > Terrestrial > Soil > Wetlands > Peat | place: Germany...
GGCCCGTCTCGTCGGCACCGCCATCGACGAGTGGGGTCGGCTCGACACCGTGGTCAACAACGCCGGCATCGTGCGCGACCGGATGATCGTGTCGTTGAGCGAGCAGGAGTGGGACGCGGTCATCCGCGTCCACCTCAAGGGCACCTTTGCGATGATCCACCACGCCGCCAATCACTGGCGCGAGCGGGCCAAGGCAGGTGACGCGGTCGCGGCCCGGATCGTCAACACCAGCTCGGGCGCGGGTCTGGCCGGCAGCGTCGGCCAGGGCAACTACTCCGCGGCCAAGGCGGGGATCGCGGCCCTGACGCTCGTCGCCGCGGCCGAGCTCGGCCGCTACGGCGTGACGGTCAACGCGATCGCGCCGAGCGCACGCACGCGTATGACCGAGGGTGTGTTCGTCGAGATGATGGCCAGACCGGAGTCCGGGTTCGACGCGATGGACCCGTCCAACATCGCCCCGCTCGTCGTGTGGCTCGGCAGCGGCGAGTCCGGTGACGTCACGGGCCGGGTGTTCGAGCTGGCCGGCGGGAAGATCAGCGTGGCGCAGGGCTGGCTTCCGGGACCGGAGGTCGACCGCGGCGACCGGTGGGACCCGGCCGAGCTCGGGCCCGCCGTGCGCAAGCTGTTGGACGAAGCCGCCGCGCCGCAACCGGTGTACGGCAGCGCCTGAGGAGACCGATGGACTTCGACGACACCCCTGAAGAAGCGGCGTTCCGCGCGGAGGCGCGCGCCTGGCTGAGCCAGCACGCGGAGCCGATCACCGACACCACGCCGCGTCGCAACCCGTTCGGCGGCGGCGACGAGCCTGAGCACATCCGCCGCAGCAAGGCCTGGCAGCGCACGCTGTACGACGGCGGGTGGGCCGGCATCACCTGGCCCAAGCAGTACGGAGGGCGCGGCGCGACGGCGGTCGAGGCCGCCGTCTTCGCCCAGGAGCAGGGCCGCTTCGACGTCTCACCCGGCATCTTCGCCGTCGGGATCGGCATGGTGGGCCCGACCCTCATCGCCCACGGCAGCCCCGAGCAGAAGGACCGCTACCTCGACGTGATGCTGCGCGGCGAGGAGGTGTGGTGCCAGCTGTTCAGCGAGCCCGGCGCCGGCTCCGACCTCGCCGGCCTGTCCACGCGTGCGGTGCGCGACGGCGACGAGTGGGTGGTCAACGGCCAGAAGGTGTGGAACTCCGGCGCGCACTACAGCGACTGGGGCATCCTCCTGGCCCGCACCGACCCGTCGCTGCCCAAGCACCGCGGCATCACCTACTTCCTCGTCGACATGCGTACGCCGGGCATCGACGTGCGCCCCCTTCGCCAGATCACGGGACAGGCGCACTTCAACGAGGTCTTCCTCACCGACGTGCGCATCCCGGTCGAGAACGTCGTCGGCGCCGTCAACGACGGGTGGCGGGTATCGCAGACCACGCTCACCAACGAACGGACGCTCATCGGCGGCGGCCAGGGCTCGGGGTGGCGCGACATCGCGGTGCTCGCACGCGAGACGGGTGCGGGGTCGGACCGTCGCACCCGCCAGGAGCTGGCGGCGGCGTTCACGCGCTTCGAGATCACGCGGTTCCTCGGCTACCGCGTGCAGACCGCGCTCAGCCAGGGGCGGGCGCCGGGCCCGGAGAGCTCGGTGATGAAGCTGTTCCACTCGCAGAACCTGGCCCGCACGGGCGATCTGGTCATGGCCATGCAGGGAGCGAGCGGGATGCTGGGCGCCGGCGACGCCCCGCGGGACGGGTACTGGCTCGGCATGTTCCTCAACCAGTGGGCCAGCCGGCTCGGCGGCGGCACCGACCAGATCCAGCGCAACATCATCGGCGAGCGGGTGCTCGGCCTCCCGAAGGAGCCGAGCGTCGACCGCGACATGCCCTTCAGCGATCTGCCACGCGCCAGCGCCCGGTGACCTGAGGTGGAGCTCGAGGAGACGCCCGACCAGCAGCGGCTGCGCAAGGAGCTGCGCGCCTACTTCGAGCAGATGATGACCCCAGCGGTCCGCGCCGAGGTCGGCGTGACCGGGGAAGGCTCGCCCGCGTTCCGGCGCCTCGTGCGGCAGATGGGGGCCGACGGCTGGCTCGGGATCGGGTGGCCGGTGGAGTACAGCGGCCAGGGCCGCCCGGCGACCGACCAGTTCATCTTCTTCGACGAGGTGCAACGGGCCGAGGCGCCGTTCCCCTTCGTGACGGTCAACACGGTCGGACCGACGCTGATGCGCTTCGGGACGGACGAGCAGAAGGCCCGGTACCTGCCGGCCATCCTGTCGGGCGACCTGAACTTCGCGATCGGCTACACCGAACCGGAGGCGGGGACCGACCTCGCGTCGCTGCGGACGCGCGCGACGCGCGACGGCGACGAGTACGTGATCGACGGAGGCAAGGTCTTCACGAGCGGGGCCAACCAGGCCGACTACGTGTGGCTGGCATGCCGCACCAACCCGGACGCGCCAAAGCACAAGGGGATCTCGATCATCCTGGTGCCAACCGACGCCCCCGGGTTCAGCTGGACTCCCATCGTCACGGTTGGAAGCAACGTGACGACGGCGACGTACTACGACCACGTGCGGGTGCCGGCTGCCAACCTCGTCGGTGCGGAGAACGAGGGCTGGCGGATGATCACCAACCAGCTCAACCACGAGCGGGTCGGCCTGGCCGCGCTGGGCGGTCGGACCGAGCAGCTCTTCGAGGATGTGCTCGCGTGGGCGCGCGCCACCTCGGCCGGGCCCCGGTCGCCGCAGCGGATGATCGACGTGCCGTGGGCGCAGCTCGACCTGGCCCGCTGCCACGCCCGGCTCGAGGCGATGCGGCTGCTCAACTGGAAGATGGCGGTCGCGGCGGCAGCCGAGGAGCTGTCGCCCGCCGACTCGTCGTCCGTCAAGGTGTATGGGACCGAGACCCACGTCGAGGTCTACCGCCTGCTGCTCGGGGTGGTCGGCGCGGCCGGCTACCTCCGGGAGGGGTCGCCCGGAGCCGTACTCCGCGGCCAGCTCGAGCGGGCCTCGCGGGCGGCGCAGATCAACACCTTCGGCGGCGGGGTCAACGACGTACAGCGAGACATCGTCGCCGCCGCCGGGCTGCACATGGCGCGCCAGCCCCGATGACCGCAGCGCACGTGAGTGACTTCCTCGCCCAGCTGAAGGCGTTCGAGGGGGTCGAGGCCGGGCCGCCCTTCACCGGACCCGATCCCGTCAACGAGCCGATGATCCGCCACTGGTGTGAGGCGATCGGCGACGAGCTCGTCGTGTACCACGACGCCGACGCCGCGGCGGCATCGGTCCACGGCGGCCTGATCGCCCCGCCGACGATGATCCAGGCGTGGGTCATGTACGGCTTCCGCCGCCCGCCGTCGGATTCGGGCAACAAGCACGGCGAGCTGCTCGCACTGCTCGACGCGCACGGCTTCTCGTCGGTGGTCGCCACCAACTGCGAGCAGGAGTACTTCCGCGAGCTGCGCCCGGGCGACCGGCTCACGCTGACGTCGGTGGTCGAGGACGTGTCGCCCGAGAAGCAGACCGCGCTCGGGTCGGGCCACTTCCTCACCAGCAAGATGCGCTTCCACGACCAGCACGGCGAGCTGGTCGGCACCCAGCGTTGGAGGATCCTCAAGTTCAAGCCGCCGGCGGGCCGGTAGTGGACTTCACCTTCACCGAGGAGCAGCAGGCGGTGGCCGGGATCGCGGCGCGGGTGTTCGCCGACCTGGCCACGACCGAGCGGGTCAAGGAGGTCGAGCGGTCCGCCGACCGCGTCGACCGCCGCCTGTGGGAGGCGCTGGCCGCGGCGGGAGTGGTCGGCATCGCCGTCCCCGAGGCGGCCGGCGGTGCCGGACTCGGCATGATCGAGCTCTGCCTCGCGCTCGAGCAGCAGGGCCGGAGGGTGGCGCCGGTCCCGCTCCTCTGGAGCGCGCTCGGCGCGATGGCTCTCGCGGCGTTCGCGCCGGCCTCGCCGTGGCCCGCGGCGGTCGTCGCCGGCAACGTGATCCTCACCTGCGCACTCGCCGAGCCCGGCGCGGGCGACCCGTCGGAGCCGGCCGTCGACGCCGTCCCCGACGGTGCGGGCGGGTGGCTCCTCACGGGCGTTCGCCCGAGCGTCCCCTATGCCCACGTCGCGGCGCGGGTGCTCACCCCCGCACGGGCGGCGGACGGCCTGGTGGTCGTCCTCGTCGACCCGACCGGACCGGGAGTCTCGGCGGCGGGCGCGGAGGCGACCGACCGGCAGCTGCTGACCCACCTCACGCTCGACCGGGCACCGGCCGAGACGGTCGTCGGGCCCGACGCCGGGGCCTCCGCGCTGGTGTGGATCCGCCAGCGGGCGCTCGTCGGCCTGGCCGCACTCCAGCTCGGCGTGGCCTCAGAGGCGTTGGCCATGGCCGCGGCCTACACCTCGGGCCGGCTGCAGTTCGGCAAGCCGCTGTCGAGCTTCCAGTCGACCTCGGCCCGCGCCGCCGATGCCTACATCGACACCCAGGCGATGGCGGTGACGCTGTGGCAGGCGGCGTGGCGGCTCGACCGCGGACTCGACGCCGCCGTCGCCGTCGACGTCGCCAAGTGGTGGGCGGCCGAAGCGGGCCAACGGGTGGTGCACGCCACCCAGCACCTCCACGGCGGGCTCGGCGCCGACGTCGAATACCCCGTCCACCGCTACTTCCTCGTCGGCAAGCAGCTCGAGGACACCCTCGGCGGCGGCAGCGCCCACCTGGCCCGGATCGGCGCGGCGCTGGCCGCGGCGCCCCGCTGATGGGCGCGGCCCGGGTGTCGCCGCGCTGGGAGGACGTCGCCGTCGGTGACGCCCTCCCCCCGCTCGACGTGCCCCTGACGCGGTCGCTGATCGTGGCCACCGCGATCGCGAGCCGCGACTACACGCCCGTCCACCACGACCAGGAGATCGCCGTCGGGCAGGGTTCCAAGGACGTGTTCATGAACATCCTCAGCACCAACGGGTTCGTCGGCCGCTTCGTCACCGACTGGGCGGGACCGGACGCGGTGCTGAAGAAGGTGGCGATCCGCCTGGGCGCGCCGAACTACCCCGGCGACACGATGCACATGACCGGGACGGTCACGGCCAAGGATCGGGAGGCGGGCACCGTCGACGTCGCGGTCCGGGGCGCCAACGCCATCGGCGACCACGTCACGGGGACGGTCACCCTCTCCCTGCCGCGCTGACCGGGGGGTGCGTCGCCGGGGCGCGACGGGGGTGTCGCTCGGGCGCGACGGGCGCGTCGCTCGGGCGCGACGGGCGCGTCGCTCGGGCGCGACGGGGTGTGTCAGGGATCCGGGGACATCGTCCCCGGATCCCTGACCATGACGGTCGAGTCTCCGACTCTCATGCCGTCTCATGCTCGGGCGACGGGGCCGGGGCCGACGAGGGCGATGGCGACGGCGATGGCGAGGGCGACGGGGACGAGGGCGACGACGGGTCGCGCTCGCGGACCTCGGTGCGGAGAAGGGCGAGCTCCTCGGCGAGGAGCTTGGTGCGATCCTCGAGCCGTGAGAGCTCCCACGAGAGGTGCATCACGACGAGGACGAGGAACAGCGTGCCGACGAGGAACAGCAGGTCCGGCGCGTAGGCGACGCCGGCGCGGTGGGCGGCCCAGTCGAGCAGGCCGGGCGACACGCCGAGCACCACGAAGGCCACGCCGACCCCCAACCACAACAGCGCGTACTTGGCCCGCAGCTGCCGGCGCCGGACCAGGCGGAGGATGACGAACATGGCCAGGATCCCGGCCAGCCCAGTGATGAAGTGCAGACGCGGCGTCGCCGCGGCGAGGAGGCCGCCGGGGAAGCCCGCTGGCGGGCGTGCGAGGAGGCGGGCGGTGAGGCGGGCGGTGAGGACGCCGGCGGGGCTACTCACGGCGCGGCCTGGCGGACGGGGACGCCACCGCGGCGGCGGCTGGCGCCCGAGATCATGACCACCCCGAGCCGGATGAAGTGGTAGGCGAGGCGGAGGTTGCGGTTCGACGCCCGGCCGGCCTGGCGCTCGCGCATGGTGACCGGCACCTCGACGACCGCGAACCCCTCACGCAAGGCCAGCAGCAACGCCTCCACCGAGTCCATGTACTCGGACGGGTACGTGTCGGCGAAGAAGGCGATCACGTCGGCGTCGAAGGCCCGGAAGCCCGAGGATGTGTCCGTGAACCGCCGGCCGGAGAGCATTCGCACGGCGAGGCGCATCGCGCCCATCGCCCGGCCCCGGGTCCGACCCACCCGGTAGCCGACCCCCGAGCCGGCGAACCTGGTGCCGATCACGAGGTCAGCCCCGTCGTCGAGGGCCTCGAGCAGACGCGGCACCTGCTCCGGCTCGTGCTGGCCGTCGGCGTCGACCTGCACCGCCCGCGACCACCCGCCGCGCTGGGCGAACCGGAACCCGGTCTGCAGGGCACCGCCGATGCCGAGGTTGTACGGCAGCTCGACCACGTGGACCCCGGCCTCGCGGGCCACGGCCGCGGTGCGGTCGCGGCTGCCGTCGCTGACGACCACGACGTCGAGCCCGGGCGCGGTGGCGCGCAACTCGGCAAGCACGCCGGGCAGGGCCTCCTCCTCGTTGAACGCGGGGATGATCGCGATCGTCCGCGCGCCGGCGGCCATCAGCTGGTTCCCGTGCCCATCCCTGCCGTCAGCGTACCGGCCGGGGGCGCGGCGGCCCGGATGGCGGGGAGCAGCACCGGGCCGACGAGGGCGCCGGCGTCGGTGCTGAAGTGGACGCCGTCGGACGAGCGCACCACGATGCCGTCGATCGTCGACGCGTAGTGACCGTCGAGCGACGTCAGGCTGTTCAGGTCGAACGCGACCACGCCCGGGTGGCGGGCGATGGCCTCGCGCACGAGCTGGTTCCAGCGGTCGACCCGGGCCGGGTCGTTCTCGGGATAGGACCCGCCGAGGGGCGCCTCCATGCCCTGGAAGTAGGGGGCGGTGCAGAGCACGACCGTCGCGCCGTCGGAGCCCGCGGTGGCGATGGCAGCGTCGAGCTGCTGGGCCAGGTAGGAGTCGAAGGACGGCTCACCGATGTGCTCCCACTGGCCGCCCAGGACGCGGTCGAGCAGCTCCCACCGCCCGAGCAGGACCAGGGCGACGTCGGGGTGGACCCGGTCGAGCGTCGCCTGCCAGGTCGCCTGCCAGTGGTAGCACGAGCCGGGGATGGCGCTGGCCTGGCCGTCGGAGCGGACCGCCGTGCCGAGCGCGACGCCGCAACCGACGATCCCACCGTCGGTGACCGACACGCTCCAGAACCGGCCCACCGGGGCGAGGGCGTTGGCGAGGGTGACCGCGACCGAGTCGCCGAGGACGACCACCGACAGCGGCCGGGGGGGCAGAGTGGTCGCCGGGATGCTCGCGGTGGGCGAGGCCGTGGTCGGGGGACCGCCGGGGGCGCCGGCCGGCGGCCGGATCAGCGCGGCCGCGGCCAGCGTCGAGGAGGGACGCTCGACCACGGGCACGGTCACGGTGGCGGCCAGGGCGAGGGTGAGTACGCCGGCCAGCGCCCCATGCCACCGCCGCGGCACGACACGCGGCGCCCGACGCTGGAGGATCGGCCGCTCGATCAGGATCCAGCTCAGCGCCGTGGCGATCGCGACCGAGCCGAGGCGGGCACCGAGCAGGGCCAGCCCGCTCAGGCCGGTGCGACGGTGGTCGAGGACGAGGAAGAGCGGCCAGTGCCACAGGTAGACGCCGTAGGACACCCGGCCGAGCAGCCGCAGCGGCGACAGCGACAGCAGGCCGGCCAGCACTCCCCAGGGTCGGCGCACGACGTCGACGACCAGCACGGCCGACGCCAACCCGGCCGCGGCCAGGCCGCCGTGGAACAGCCAGTGCGACGATCCGGGCAGGTTGGTCCACAACCACCCCGTCACCCCCACCCCCGCCAGGCCGAGCAGGGCGACGATCGGGCGGGAGCGGCGGCCGGGAGGGGTCAGGTTCCCCACCAGTGCCGCGGCCACCGCAGCGCCGAGCAGGAACCCGGCCGCGCGCGTGTCGGTCCCGTAGTAGGCCCGGTTCACGTTGCCCGGGTGGGCCAGCACGGCACCGAGCGCCCACGAGCAGGCGGCGAGGGCGATCGCCGCCGCGGTGACGCCGTGGCGGCCGCGGCGCCGCAGGACGTAGATCGCAACCGGCGGCCAGACCAGGTAGAGCTGCGCCTCGACGGCGAGGCTCCACGTGTGCTTGAGCAGCGACGGTGTCGACGCCGCCGCGAAGTAGCCCTGTCCGGTGAGCACGAACCGCCAGTTGGACACGAAGGCGAGGGCGGAGAGGCTGTCCAGTCGGAGGCTGCGCGCCTCGTCGGGAAGCGCGGCGACCGCGGCCCAGACGGCGGCGGCGACGACGAGGACCCACAGCGCGGGCAGCAGCCGCCGGGCCCGCCGGCCCCAGAAGGCGCGCAGCGACACGGTGCCGGTGCGCGCGTGCTCGTTGAGGAGGCCGCTCGTGATCAGGAAACCCGACAGCACGAGGAAGGTGTCGACCCCGAGATAGCCCCCCTGGGCCCACCCGTAGCCGAGGTGATAGGCGACCACGGCCGCGACCGCCATCCCCCGCAGGCCGTCGAGGCCGGGGATCTGCCTACCGGCGGCGCCACCCGCGCCCGCGCGTTGGTCGACGGCGGCGCCCACGGACGATCGAGGCTACCGGCTCACCGTCCGCGACCGGTGCGTCGTCTTACCGCGCGGGGTGCGCGCAATCTAGGGTGTTCGACCGCATGATCATCGAGACCATGCGGTCCGAGGCGGCCGCCCCCGAGATCGAGGTCTCGCCCCGATGGGTGCCGGCCATCACCGTCGGCGTCGCGCTCGTGATCGTGGTCGGCCTCGTGCTGCGGTTCTGGACGGAGTCGCACCTGTGGCTCGACGAGGCGCTGACCGTCAACATCGCCAGCCTGCCCGTGCACCAGATCCCAAGTGCGCTCCGGCGCGACGGTGCGCCGCCCGTCTACTACTTCCTGCTGCACTACTGGATCAGCGTCTTCGGCACGTCGGCGATAGCGGTGCGATCGCTGAGTGGTGTGTGCTCGGTGCTCGCGATCCCGCCGATGTGGTTCGCGAGCCGGCGCGTCGTCGGCGCGCGTGATGCCCGCGTCGCTGGCGTGGTGGGGCTCGTGCTGCTCTCGTCGTCGCCGTTCGCCATCCGGTACGCAACCGAGACCCGCATGTACTCCTTCGTCGCCCTGCTCGTCCTCGTCGGGTACCTCGTGCTGGCCAGGATCCTCGAGCGCCCGACGCCGCGGACGTCGGACCTCGTCGTGTTCGCGTTGCTGTGCGCGGTCCTCGCCCTGACCCACTACTGGTCGCTGTACCTGCTCGTCGTGCTCGCCGCGGTGCTGGCGTGGAAGGCGGTACGCGCCGAGCCGTCACAGCGGCGCCGGTACCGGATGGCGCTCGTCGCGATGTTCGTCGCCGGAGTGCTGTTCCTGCCGTGGTTCCCGACCTTCTGGTTCCAGCTCCGCCACACCGGCACGCCGTGGTCGTCGCCGGCGTCGTTCGCGGCGATGGTGAACGCGGTCAGCGAGTTCGCCGGGGGGGTGTCGAGCAGCGGGCGCGCCCTCGCCCTGACGTTCTTCGCGCTGGCCGGATTCGGCCTGTTCGGCGCGGCCGGCGACCGGACGAATGTCGAGATCGACCTGCGGACGCGGCCGCGGGGACGCGGCGTCGCGATCGTCGTCGCGGGGACCCTGGCGGTGGCCATCGGCGCCGGCCTGGTCAGCGGGGGTGCGTTCGCGGCGCGCTACGCGGCCGTGGTGTTCCCGCCGTTCCTCCTGCTGATCGTGCTGGGCACGACGGTGTTCCTCGACCGGCGGATCCTGGCGGGTGTCGTGTTGGCGGCGACGCTGTTCGGGTTCGCGGGCGGGTGGGAGAACGTGCACACCGACCGGTCGCAGGCCGGTCAGGTGGCGGCCACGTTGAAGGCGCAGTACCAGCCCGGTGACGTGATCGGGTACTGCCCCGACCAGCTCGGGCCGTCGTCGTCGCGCCTGCTGCCGTCGACGTTCGTGCAGTACACGTTCCCGAGACGGACCGGGCCGAAGTTCGTCAACTGGGTCGACTACGCCAAGGTGACCGGGGCCGCCGATCCGGATGCGTTCGCCCGCTTCCTCGACCAGCAGGCCGGACCCGGGCACACCGTGTGGCTGGTGTGGGCCAGCCAGTACCGGACGTTCGGCGCCAAGTGCGAGGAGGTCGCCACGCTCCTCGGCACGCTGCGGCCGGGCGCCAACCAGCTGTTCGAGGCCGACACCCTGCACTTCTTCGAGCACGCCAACCTGGTCCGCTTCCCGCCGCGATGACGGCCGGGGAGGCCGTGGGGGACGCGCGCCGGCCGGGGTCGTCGCCGCCCGCTGACGCGCACAGGCGGTGGTCGTCGTCAGTGGCGCGTCCGGGACCGCGGTCGGCCGGTGACGCGCTCCGACGGGGGTGGCCGGCCGCACGGTCCGACCTGCTGGCCGCCGCGCCGGCGTGGCTGGTCTCACGGGCGCTCGTGCTCAGCGCCCTCGCCTTGGCGCACTTCCTCGTCAACAACCTCCACGTGACCGACCCCTCGGTCATCGCCCAGGAGCACCAGGGGCTGTTCGCGTGGGACGCCGGCTTCTACCGCGGCATCGCCCAGCACGGGTACGGGTTCGGGACCGTGCGTCACGACGCGGTGCGCTTCTTCCCGCTCGTCCCGCTCGCGGCCCGCGGGCTCGGCACGGTGATCGGCGGCCATCCCGGCGTCGCGCTCCTCATCATCGTCGAGACGTCCGCGCTGATCCTCGGGGCGCTGATCCACCGGCTCGTCCTCCTCGAGGGCAAGGGCGAGGCGACGGCGCGACGGGCGGTGTGGTGGACCGCGTTGTTCCCGTCCGCGTTCGTGCTCGTGCTCGGCTACGCCGAGGCGCCGGCCATGGCGCTCGCGGTCGGCGCGTTCATCGCCCTCCGGACCCGCCGGTGGTGGTGGGCCGCGGGCCTGGCCGTGCTCGCCGGCCTCAGCCGCCCGCTCGGCGTCCTGCTGGCCGTGCCCGCCGCGATCGAGGTC
>Ga0209415_10018502_pt1 | contig 10986 bp, 11 predicted proteins | sample PeaSoiSIISIP2007_FD_187696 | JGI IMG/M metagenome (GOLD analysis project Ga0209415, IMG submission 187696) | Peat soil microbial communities from Weissenstadt, Germany - SII-SIP-2007 (SPAdes) (version 2) | ecosystem: Environmental > Terrestrial > Soil > Wetlands > Peat | place: Germany...
CGCCTGGCCTAACCGACTCTCATCGCAAGCACCGCGCAAGCCTCTGCTATCCTGAAATTTCAAGGAGTCCAAGAAATGGGTTGTGGAACCGGCGGATTAGGCGGCGGCCCCAAGGTGGAGACGGGCAAACGGACTGTGTTTTGCGTGAAGTTTCAGAAGGACATGCCGGGGCTCGACGAAGCGCCCTTCGACAGTCATCCGCTGGGCCAGCGCATCTATGAGAACGTTTCCAAGGAAGCTTGGAAAATGTGGCTGGAGCAGATGAAGATGATCATGAACGAATACCGGCTGAACCTGGGCACTCAGGAAGCGCAGGAGTTTCTGCTCAAGCAAATGGAAGATTATTTCTTTGGAGCGGGCGCGGCGCTGCCTCCGGGCTACGTTCCTCCGCAAGCCAAGAACTAAAACCTACCTGACCGGAAGCACGGTCGCGATTTCAAAAGTCAGTTGCCGGTGTGAACTTCGCAGAGCGCGATCGACTTCATCCGCAGATTCGCCGCGCGCGAAGATGAACCCCAAATAGCTGGCGCCTTCCGGAAGCGGGATCAACTTTTGACCCTGCTTGGCGGTAATGATCACGTCTTCGATACCGGGCTGGGCGCGCGCTTCTTCAAAACCTTCGGTGTTCACATAAACGCCTTCGCGCGGGATCGGAATCATCATTACCCCGGAAGCAGGCGCAGGCATCGCGAGGGAACCTGGTCCGTCATTCGCCGCGTGGAGCAGAATCAGTTCTTCGAGTCCCGGCAAAACACGCGCGCATAATCCCCCGATGGGCCGCGCTGCCACTTCCAGCATCCAGACCCCCCGTGAGTTGACGCGCATTTCGGCGTGGATTGGGCCGTGGCTCAGACCCAGCGCGCGGATCGCCTCTTCGGTGGTTTGGATGATGGCGCGCTGCGTGGAGGAATCCTCGCGCGAGGGCGTGATGTAGATGGTTTCCTCGAAGAAGGGCCCATTGAGCGGATCGGGCTTATCGAAAATGGCGAGTACGCGCAGTTGCCCATCGGTGAGGATGCCTTCTAGCGCGAATTCGCGTCCTTCGATGAACGATTCGACCTGCAGAAAGCGGTCCTGATCTTCGCGGAGCCGAGCGATATCGGGATCGGCCAGGAGCTTTTCAATCCGCCGGAACGCCGCGATGAACTCGGCGGGATTATCGGCGCGAATGACGCCCCGGCTGGCGGATAGTCCTAGCGGTTTGAGGACGCAGGGGTAGCGAGCCTCGTTGGCTGCGCGCTCGGGTTCCTCGGTGAGCGCGACGCGATGGAACTCGGGAACCAGCAGACCAGCGGCGCGAAACCGTTCGCGCGCGAGAAACTTATTGCGGCTGGCATTGACGGAATCGGCGGAGTTGTAAGCGATCCCGAGGCGTTCGGCTGCAAGGGCCGCGATATAAGCCGGACGGTCGCCCACGGCCACGATGCCGTCCACTTGCGCTTCCGCGGCGATTACTTCGGCCGCGCCCACCGGGTCTTCGAAGCGCAATGCGATGGCGCGATCGCCCCACGGATCGTCAAGTACATGGCAGCGATCGGTGGCCAGAATCAACTCATAGCCCAGACGCCCGGCTGCCGCGGCGAAGACGCGCGTCTGATAACCGGTTGTCGCGCCGATCAGCAGCAGACGTTTCTGCATCAGGAACCGGCGGCGGGCGTCACGCAAATGCCCGCGCCGTCGAAGGACAAGGCGGAGCCGACGCTAATGGTAAGGTTCGATTGCAGCGCGTTGACGAAGGCTGGGGTTACGGCATTATTCACGCACGCCTGGATTCCGGGCGGAGGCGGCGGCACAATGAAATTGATCTGATAGAGGCCAATAAATCCTTTGGTGGCGCCGGTAAACAGCGGAATCGCGGTTGAAGCACCGATTGCGCCCGGCTGAGTGGCCAGCGCATTGGCGCGATAGTTAAAATCGATGCCGAAGGTCGTCTTGGTGGGGCTGCTTTGCGCCGCAGGCTGGCCGGTGGTGAGCGATGGATTGGTTTCGCCAAGCCTGTAACGTATGCGGCCAACTCCTCGCCGGCGCGCGCGGGCCTGATGTTACTGACCAACGTTCCGTCGGCATGCGCGATCATCGGAGTGCAAGGCAATCCACCGATATATGGCAACGACGAATTAGCGCCTGAAACGATGACGTCGCACGCGGTCAGAAAATGCACCTGATCCGCCAAGGGCTTGACGGTGATGCTGGGAGTCGCCTCTCCATTCACTGAGATCGAAATCACGCCCGAGACACTCACGGGGTTGGCGCATTGCGGGCAATAGACAGGAATGCCATGAGGAACTTGGACCGTGACAGCCAATACTTGGGGGCATGGGCCGCTGAGGAAGGTGCAGCCAGGGCTTACCTGAACAACCTGCAAGACGGGCATGGTTTGACCGGGTGGTTCATTGGCCAAATAAACAGCCGACACCGTTGAGGTTGTTACCGGAGGTAGCAAGACGCCGAATTGCACGAACAACGTGAGCACCTGGCCGGGCGCGACCGCGAGCGGGAACGGATTTACGTTACCCGCGCTTAGAAGCACGGGAGAGCTGGTTTGAGCGAGACAATTCAATCCAACCAAACCGATCAGAGAGAAGAGAACAAGATACCGCATCCAAGCACACTCCTAAAGATGAAGACGCGGCAGCTACATTTTATCGCAACCTTTAGAACGCTACCTTGGGTACGTTGCGCGCGCCGGGCTCGGTCTTGAAATACGCGTCGTTACGCGCGAAGCCGAACATCGACGCTGCGATGTTGTTGGGGAACAGCTCGATGTCGGTGTTGTAGCGTTGCACGGTCTCGTTGTACTTGCGGCGCTCGACGGCGATGCGGTTCTCGGTTCCCGCCAACTCGTCCTGCAGCCGGAGGAAATTTTCGTTGGACTTCAATTGCGGATAGTTCTCCACGACGATCAAAAGCCTACTAAGTGCCCCGTCCAATTGCGAATTGGCTGCGATCTTATCCGACGGCGTGCGCGCGCCACCCAAGGCTGCGCGGGCGTCGGTGACTTCCTTGATCACGGCCTGTTCCTGTTTGGCGAAACCCTTCACCGTCTCGACCAGGTTCGGAATCAGATCGGCCCGGCGCTGTAGCGCGACGTCCACCTGCGACCAAGCGCCGTTCACGGACTCGCGCTCGGTGACCAGCGTGTTCCGCGAGCCCATGGCCCAGCCGAAAACGCCCAAAGCGGCCAACACGATTACACCGATGACAACCAACGCAATTTTCATGATTCCCTCATTTCTCTATCTGATCTACGTGATGCACCAACGCTTCGATCCCACGAAGATAAGCAGCGAACAGCGGCTCGGGATCCACGTCATTGGCCCGCTTGCTCTGTTCCCGAAGGTCGAGCAGTGTATCAAACGGCGCTCCATCCACGCCGATTCCCGGCAGACTCCGTACGATCTCGCGCTTTCGCCAGCCCGTTGATTTTTCAGAAAGCAGTAAGGCGTGCCGGGCCAGCACCAGGAAATTCGGCACCGAATCGATCATCAGGCGCAGCAGGACGGGCTTGTCCAAGAGTACTTCAGCGGCCTTCTGCCGCAGGCGCAGGAGCTTCGCCCGCAGTTCCATCTCCACCTGAGCGCGATAAAACGTGCGATCGATCACCAGGTCTTTGATGACATCGGTCCCGTAGAGGATGCGGTGCCGCTCTTGCATGTCGTGGAATTCCACCGGGAAACAGTCGGTGGATGTGAGCAGCTCGTTTTCACTCAACAAGAGGGGCGGCGGATTGCCCTGGGCGCGCCACCATTTGAAAATCGGCTCGGAATCGGCTAGCTCGGCGGGCGTCACCTGAGTGAGCACGCACAAAACGTTGAGATCGGAGAAGTGTTCGTTGTGTTCGCCGGAGGCCGCCGACCCGTAGAGGACCACGGAGCGCAATCGCTCGTGCTGGGCTTGCTTCAGACGATCGACAAGTTCCTGGAGTTTATCTTCCATAATTTACCAACTACCGGAAGCTCCGCCGCCGCCGGAATCACCGCCGCCAAATCCTCCGAAGCCCCCGCCTCCACCACCGCCGCCGAAACCGCCACCACCCCAGCCACTGCCACCGCCTCGTCCGCCGCCTAATAGGTTACCGAGAAACATGCCGGCCAAGAATCCGCCGCCACCGCCGCTGCGAAACAGGAACAGCAGAATCACGATGCCGATGATGATCACCGGCAAGGGAATACCGGAGCGTCCCGGAGACTGACGGGCGCGGGGGCGAGCGCCGGAACCGAGCCCGGCGCCTTTCGCGCGGGCGATCTCGGAACCCATCTGTTGGGCCGCGGAGATCATGGCCGCGCCATATGAGCCCTGCCGCAGCAAAGGTTGAATGCCACGCGTGATGCCGCCGGCAAACCCGTCGGGAAGGATCGGCTCCAGGCCATAGCCGACTTCGATGCGGTCGCGATGATCCCCAATGGCGAGCAGGAACATGATCCCCTCGTCCTTGCCCTTCTTGCCGACGCCCCACTGGCGGAACAGGGAATTGGTTACGTCTTCGATCGGCTCGCCGTCCAGCGATTGGAGCGTCACCATCGCCATTTGTGCACCGGTGGCCTGCTCCACGCGGCCGCAATAGGCTTCCAGCGCCGCGCGGGATTGCGGATCCAGAACGTTGGCGAAATCGCTGACGTAGCCTTGCGGCTTGAGCGATTTCAGATCTAGAGCAAACAGCGAGCTAGTGAACGCACACAAAACCAGTGCGGCGCGCGCCAGTTTGCCCAAGGTTGGATTTAGCAGTCGAGTTCCTCGCGTTTGATGCGGAAGTCGCCCAGGTTGCCAAGCACGGCGAGCGTGATGTTCTTGGGTTGAAAGAACTCGCGGGCGATCTCGCGAATTTGTTCAGCCGTGACCGCTTCTATTTTCTCGATCATCTCATCCAGCGTAAAGAAGCGTTTGAAGTGCAGCTCTTGCCGAGCCAGGTTGGTCATCCGGCTGGAAGTTGATTCCAGGCCGAGCATGAACGAACCCTTCAGATTGTCCTTGGTCCGGCGCAGCTCCTCGGCGGGTACCAGGTTCTCCTTGACCTCGCGCAGCTCTTTCACAATGGACTGGATCACTTGGCCGGCGGTTTCGACAGCGGTGCCGGCGTAGATGGCCATGCAGCCGGTGTCGTGATACATCGCCAGCTCCGAATACACGGCATAGGCCAAGCCCTGCTTCTCGCGGATGTTCTGGAAAAGCCGGGAACTCATGCCGCCACCGAGAAGCGTGTTCAGCGCGTAGCAGGCGAAGCGCAGCTCGTGCGAGTACGGATAGGCTGGCACGCCCATGTACAGGTGCGTCTGTTCGAGTGAAGTCTTGTTGCGGAATACCAGACGCGCGTGGGGCGCTGGCGCAACATCCGGCGCGATCGTCCCGTTCTTGGGGAGATCCTCGAAATGCTGGCGCGCCAATTCCACCAAACGCTCGTGATTCAAATTGCCGGCGGCGGTGATCAGGATGTTGGAGGGCGAATAATAGCGCCGGTAATAATCCTGAATCATCCGGCGATCAAAACTGCGAACCGTGTCCTTGGTGCCGATGATGGGTTTGCCAAGCGGATGATCCTTGAAGAAGTTACTCGAGAAAATATCGTGGAGCAGATACTCGGGGTTGTCCACCTCCATCTTCAGCTCTTCGAGGATGACGCCCTTTTCCTTCTCGATATCCTCGTCGCGAAACAATGGATTGCGCACCATATCGGCCAGAACGTCGAAGGCCAGCGGCAGATGCTCGTCCAGAACCTTGGTGTTGTAACTGACCATTTCCTTGGCCGTGAACGCGTCCAGGCCGCCGCCGATGGAATCCACCGAACGGGCGATGTCTTCGGCCGAGCGGTTCTTGGTGCCCTTGAAAAGCATGTGCTCGATAAAGTGCGAGATGCCGTTCTCTTCAGAGGTTTCGCGGCGGGACCCGGTCTTGATCCAGACGCCCAGGGAGACGGATCGGACGTGAGGCATTTCCTCACTGATCACACGCACCCCGTTCTTCAGGGTAGTTGCTTCGATATCGCGGAGAGTTTGAACTGCGCCAGCCATTTTGTCTTCACTTTTATCTTATCGCGGTTCCCGGCGGCAGCGCCTGAGTTATACTGGTAAAAGTGGCGCAAGCTATTGTAGGACTTGAACTTCCGGATCTGCAAGAAACCCTGGGACAGGACCAGCCGGCGTTTCGAGCCCGCCAGGTATACGACGCAGTGTACCGGCAGAAGGTCTCGGACCTGGTCGAGATCACGAGTCTGCCGCTAAATCTAAGAAAAGAATTGGCTTCGAAGGTTTCGGTAGGGTTGCCGGAGCCTGCGGCTGAGTATCACTCCAAGGACGGCACCAGGCGCTATCTGTTGAAACTACAGGACCAGCGGACCGTGGAAGCCGTTCTGATGCCCGAGGAGGGCCGCGACACGATCTGCATATCCAGCCAAGTGGGCTGCCCGGTGAATTGCCAGTTCTGCCTGACCGCCCTGATGGGTCTGGAGAGGAATCTGACGGCTGGGGAGATCGTGGGCCAAGTGCTGTTTATCATGCGGGCGCAGCAGATTTCCACAGCGACTGATCGGCTCAACATCGTGATGATGGGGATGGGCGAGCCGCTGTTGAATCTGCCGAACGTGATCAAAGCCACGCGGATCCTGACCGATCCGGCGGGCATCGGATTGTCGCAGAAGCGGATTACGCTTTCGACTGCCGGCATCGTTCCCCAGATGGCCGTGTTGGGGCGGGAGCCGGTGCGGCCCAAGCTCGCGATTTCGCTGAACGCGTCGTATGAAGAGCAGCGGCGCAGGCTGATGCCGATCACGCGCAAGTATTCGCTGAAGGATTTGCTGGCGGCGTGCAAGGCGTATCCGCTGCGGCCGTGGGAGAAGCTGACGTTCGAGTACGTGCTGCTGAAGGGCGTGAACGATACGGACGCCGATGCGCGGCGGGTGGTGCAGCTGCTGGCGCATTTGAACGCGAAGGTGAATCTGATCGCGCTGAATCCGGGGCCGGGAATCGCGTTTGAGACGCCGGACGCCGAGCGCGTGCATGCGTTTCAGGCCATCGTGCGGCGCGCCATGCCGTGCTTTGTGAGGAAGCCGAGAGGGCGGGATATATTCGCGGCCTGCGGCCAGTTGAAGAGAGAAGGGCCTAGGGATTAGGGTTGGGTGCTGTCCTTGGTGTGGACTTGCGGATAGGGCGTCGCTCTAATTCTAATCGAACGCTGCGAGCGTTTTTGCTGTATTGCCAAGCCGGCGAGACAGAGGGCCAAGAACCAAAACAACTTGGGTTCCGGAACAGTGGAGGGGAGGACAGTGATTTTACCTGTTTGTGTATTAAGCGTACCGCCGCCACTCAAGGCGTTGCTGTCAGTGAGATTGCCCGAGCAACCGATACCGATGGTGTCGCTGCCTGCCAGTGTCACTGAAGCAGTTTCCGTCAAGAGTCTACCGCACGAATCTGTTAAGCTGGTTCCCGCAGTGATGCTGGCATAAGCGAGAACATTTCCTTCGAACGTAGAGCCATCGAGAGCCGCGGATCCCGTCTCCATCACCCAATACACACCGGCGCCTGCACCTGTATTTTCCACGATGACCTTCGAGCTGCTTGCAGCCGTGAGCGAGCTATATACCAGGAAAACCCACAACGCATTGGCGTTGCCCTTACCGTCGAGAGTGAGAGTCCCGGTCAAGTCCATCGTCGACCCAGATGAATAGACGCCCGGCCCGAGGGTTAGTCCACCCAACGACGATTCGGTAGTGCCCGGCCCCATGCCCTCCAGGGCAGTGATCGCAGTGTCTAAGTCACTTTGGGCCGTGCTCTCGGGAGCGCCGCTCCCGGCGTATTCCGTTCCACTTAGTGAGAAAGCTGCTGGATAGCCGGTGATCGTGTCGGTGGTGCAGCAGGCGCCCAGGTTTCCGGTGATCGTGTTGATTGGAACAGTACCGGTCACCCCCGCGCCGCCCAGCACCGCAAAACCACTCAACGGAACTCCGAGGATCGCATCAGCGTAGGCACTGGCCACTAACAGGGGGAAAAGCAACGAACAAAGTACATAGCGTCTCATTTTCCTTTTTTGCCTTTCACACAAGCGTTTAAGCACGTCACCAGCCCAATCGGCTATCAGTAGTGTGAACCTGGTGCTTTCAGATTGGTGGTCAATTGTGAACACTCTCCATAGCCGCCGCAGTGAAATAGTACCAGCGGTACCGGCGGATTATCTGCAACTGTTTACAGAGAGAAGGCGTTGTTGGTAGTTAGTGGCTTGTTGCCGGTTGTTACGGCGCGACCTTCTGCGTGCGGCGCAGAGTGTAAGCCTCTGGATTGATATTCTCAGAGCGCAGTCTTTTCCAGTCGTCAGATGCGTGAATCAACTTGCCGCTGATGTGATTGGATTGCTCGGACGCCAGGAACAGCGCCAGTTGAATCTGCTTCTCGGGCGCCACGCCGCCGGTTTGCCGGATCTGTAAGGCCTCTTCGGTCTCCTTCCAGCCCGCGCGTTCGCCAGCCCGGAGGATCTCGTCGGTCATGTGGGTGTACGTTCCGCCCGGGCCCATGCAGTTGAGCTGCACGTTGTGTTCGCGATTCTCCTCGGCGATGGTTTCAATTAGCCGCACCACAGCCGCCTTGGAAGCGGCATACGCGGAGAGATTGGGGCGCGCGGTAGTTGCACCCGGGCCGCTCAGCACGATGATTTTTCCGGCACGGCGCGCGATCATATGCGGGAGCACGGCTTTGCACGCGTTCATCACACCCAGCAGATTGGTGTTGATGGTGTCCATCCAAGCCTTAGGGGACTGATCTACAAAAGGTCCGATGGGGCCCGGAATGGCGGCGGCGCAAATCAATACGTCGACTTCGCCGTAGTGGACGCGCATGCGGTCGACGGCCGCGTTCACTTGCTCGTAGTCGGTGACGTCGGCGCGGATGCGAAGCGCGTTGCCTCCGGCGTGCTCGATTTCCAGGTGCGCCAGGTCCAGTTCGGCTTTGCTGCGCGCCAGCAGCGCCACGCGATTTCCGGCGGTCGCGAACCCGAGCGCGAGACGTTTGCCGATGCCCCGGCCGGCCCCCGTGATGAGCACACCGGCATTGGTCAGAGTATCCACAGTGCTGATCCTAGCAAGGCTAGCCGGAAGTGGCCGTGTCCTTGTGGCGGTACATGGACTCGTCAACGCGGCGAAAAAGCTGCAGGAGCGGTTCGCCGGCTGCATATTGAGCCAGGCCCACCGAAACCGCGACGTTGACGTGGATTTCGTGGCCCTGGCCGGTGATGCGGTAAGGGCCGTTGAGACGTGTTGCGATCTGACGGGAACGAGTTTCGGCGTGGGCCTGTTCGCAGGCCAGAATCGCGACGAATTCATCGCCGCCCCAGCGGCAGACGAAATCGCGGGCGCGTACCTGACCGCTCAAGCGGGCGGCCAGTTGCTTCAAGACTTCGTCGCCGCAGAGATGTCCGTACTGATCGTTGACGGCCTTAAATCCATCCAGATCGAATAGCAGTACACAGAATTCCTGCTGGGCTTCCACGCGGGTCGCGAGCTCGCGATCCAACTCCCTGCGGTTGGCGACGCCGGTGAGCGGATCCAGAGTCGCCAGCAGCTCGGCCTCGTGCAGACGGTGCTGAATTTCGATCATCTTCTCGCGCAGGCGCGCGAAGGCGTCGTGGCTGTCGAGTTCGATGGATTCCGCGAAACCGCGCAGTTCCGACGTTTGCCGGAGGAGCCGCGTCAAGTCGCCCGAGCGAATGGCCGTGTCTACCTGATCCGCGAAATCCACCAGGCGCTCCACGTACTGGACGCTACGCACCGAACGCGAATCCTCGGTGCGGGCCATCATGTCCAAGGTTTGATTCAGGTCGCGAGCCAGGGCTTGGTTGTTGTGGCGGGCCTTGCCCGAAAAATCGCACAGGATTTCGTGCAATGCTTGCCGGGTTTCCTCGAGCGCGTGGGCCGTGGTGTTTTCGGCCAGGTTGGCGTGCAGCCGAACGAGCCGGTCACGGTAGGCAGCACTGATCTCGGGCGAAATCGCATCGATAGCCTCGGCGACGTCAAGAATCGCGGATAGATAACAATCCACCGCGGCTGACGTGGCGTTGGGGGGAGTCTCAGGCGAGTTCATGGACTACTTCTTTTGCGACTATCCTTTCGGCACTGGCTGTTGGGAAACAGCGGCGGGAGCTTTGGGCTCGAAACCGTCTTGATACGCTTCCACGCCCTGGGAGGGCACCGCCATCTTGATTATCTTGCGGCCGTCGTCCACCCAGAAATCCATGCTGATGGCCTGGCCTTGCGGCGTGGTTCCGCTAACGGTCAGATGATTCAATTCCGCGGACTTGCCGGCAAAGTCCACATGCTCACGACCCTTGAACACGGCAGTGGCGCTCACTTCAGCCTGCCCGATCACATACACGGGAAACTTCTGAGGCTCCTGGTTGTCGAAGCTGGCGCGCATGGCGAGCATGGTCCAGGGATAGAGCGGCAGGTTGGCATTGACCACCACGGCGCCGGCTTGGACGGGGAGATCCTTGGTTTGGGGACCTTGCCCGGTGTCAATTTCGTTCTTGGCTTGGCCGCCGGCGAAAGTCGTATGCACGTTCATTTGAATCATGCCGAGCTTGGCCTTGGCAGTGGCTTCCACCGGCTCAAACTTGGCGTTGGTGCGCACTTCAAATTTTTCGATATCGATCTTCATGGTTCCGAGGTTGGCCGAGCCGGAGCCATCGATGTCGATACCACCGTCAGTAGATTTCCCAACGGTGTAGTTTTCCCTGGCGACCGGGTTACCGGCCATGTAGATGGTGAGTCTCCCGCCATTCAGCGCCACGTTATCGGGTGGGGGTTTGCTCTCGGCGGCCGCCGGCTTATTCACAAGAGCCTTGACTTCGGCCGGCAGATCGAAGAGATCCTTGGGCAGATCGGCATTGGTTTCGATGCTCTGAATCTGGATCACGAATTCCTGCTGGGCCGCGCGATTGATCATACGGTGGGGCGACCAGACACCGCCGTCTTTTTGAAAGTCTTCGTACAGGATTTCCGCTTTGATTTCG
>Ga0209415_10018503_pt1 | contig 10985 bp, 6 predicted proteins | sample PeaSoiSIISIP2007_FD_187696 | JGI IMG/M metagenome (GOLD analysis project Ga0209415, IMG submission 187696) | Peat soil microbial communities from Weissenstadt, Germany - SII-SIP-2007 (SPAdes) (version 2) | ecosystem: Environmental > Terrestrial > Soil > Wetlands > Peat | place: Germany...
CGCACCTCCGGCGGGACCTGGCGCACCCTGCTCGGACTGGCCGACTTCGCGATCGTCCAGTCCTACCTGTCCACCGCTGGCAAGTGGGGCATCGACGCCCTCGATGCCCTCACCCGGCTATTCACCGACGGCCCCTGGCTCCCGCCCGCCACCGCGCCCCCATAGCACCGCGGCGGACCGCCGCCCCCACCACGCCCACCCGTCGGCGAGCGCACCCCGCGTCAGCGGGCAATCTCGCGCATCCGCAATGAAGGCCCGACTCAGGCTGAATAGCTACAACCTGCTGATCTGAAAGTGAGGTTGCCCCGCCTTGACGGACACTATCGGCATACCTCATAACACCGACATACGCCGATCCGCCAGCCCTGGCCAGAGGCCATAACCTCAGTCCTTAAAGATTGTTAGTCTTGTTTGCTATCTGCTTCATCGTCTTCTGCGGTGGAATGTGTCCAGGCTGTGAGTGACTGGAGGAACGTAATGCCGTCTTCGAGTAGCCATCGGATCGCCTCGATGCCGCGTCGTTGGTCGAGGTTCCTGGTCAGCGCCTTCTCGTAGTCGCTGCCCTTCAGGTGGGCGGTGACCTTGGAGCGGAGTTCCTGCACCCGCCTCAGGTAGGCGACGTCACGCGTGACTGGCGGGTAGACCTCTGCGGTCAGCAGGCGCTCCAGCTTGGAGATGCCCTTCTCGTTTTCGATCTTGTCCGCCAGGAGCTTCTGAACCTCCTTCTCGTTGATCGCGTCGCTCATCAGTTTGGCGAGTAGCTGGATGGCCTCCTCGAACTCGTTCTGAGACTCGTTGAGGGGAAGCCGCAGCTGCTGGAGCATGTAGGTGTCGGATTCCTTCGGCTCGCGAAACAGCGGCCACCCGTACCTAGCCGCCCACGCCTGGTTGGCCCGCTCGTAGAGTCGGCGGAACTGCAAGTCGAGCGCGCTGGAATCAGCGAACTGATTTAGGAATGAGCGGCGGAGATTGCTTTCGCTGATCTTGGCGTCCGGCGCGATCATGAAGCCACGCCAGTAGTCGCGCTCTGCCGAGGGCAGGTCACGGCCAAGGTCCCCGAGGAAGACGACCACCCGGTCCTCGTGGTCGTTGTCGATCTGGACACTCCAGAGTGTGGCACACCAGAGGCGGCCGTCCTCGACCGAGTAAAGCTCAGGTTTGGCGTAGTACTTCTGCAACACCTCCTTTCGGAAGTGCACCGGTGTGAGGTAATGGGGAGCGTCCGGGTTGGCGCCGAAGTAGTTGGCGAGCAGGTCGGGGTCGCACGTGAACATGACCGGCTTGCCGTACTCGTCTTCCCCGATGATGAACTCCGGGAAGTTGGTGTCCTTCTCCTCGAACGGCCAGATGCCGCACGTCTCCAGCGGGCCAGGCGCGATGACCTTCGTTGCCAGGTAGCGGGTGAAGTACCTGCGGCTCGTGATCGGGCTGTCCTCGTAGTAGCGAGCGCCGACGTAGCGATCGTTCTTATACGTCTCGGCTTCGGCCAGCTCTGTCGGCTGGTCAGACCACACTACTGAATCGATGAAGAGCAGCAGGTCCAGTTGTCGCGCGGCGATGTACTGCCGCAAGAGCGGGGTTCGGACAAGGATCTTGTGCTTGTCCTCTACCTTGACCGCGAGTGTCTGGGTACCGTCCTCGTGCATTTTGTAGTACGAGCCGGATGCCGGGTCGAACCGGAGGTTATGGAACAGGCGGAACTGCTGATCCAACTCAACGGTTGATTCGGCAGCGCCGTGGTACTCGCGGACAAGAACCAGCGGCTCCACTTCGTCGTCCATACCACCCGTCGGGTGGTACGTGGTCATCTCGACGCCATCCGGCCAACTCTGTGAGAATCCGGGTGCGCCATCCGTCACCGTCAGGTCCCAACCCGGATCGCTCAAGACACGATCGCGCCGGTCTGGGGCGGAGAGCGCGCAATAGACCCCGTAGCTGACACTGCGGCTCTCATGCACCGAGTCGCGGATGACGGTCCAGGGACCCTCTCCCTGATGCTCAAAGAACTGGCGCTGCGCCTTCTGGCTGAGATCAGACTTCAAGCCGCTCACTCCTGCGTTCAGCTGCTTCCCGCTCGTGCTTGGCAGTTCGTTTCCTGCTGGCGATCTTCCGCTTGCCCGTGCACCAGCTGGCGGGCTCGCCTCCGTGGATGACCACCGGCTCACGAGGTGGGTCGTCCATCTGGATGAGTTCCCATATCCCCCGGGCCAGAGCGTCAGGTTCGGCCAGCTCGTAGAGCAGCTGGCCGAGACCGTGGGCATACCACGTGATCGCCCGGTCACGCCAGTATGCCCGGACCACGGGCATATCGCCTTCAAGTTTCCCATGCGTCCGGGCGAGTAGCACCTCGCCGCGCAGGCCAGCCCGTCCCAGATTCTCGACGAGGGCGTCGGCTGAGACGGTGGTGTCGAAGAATAAGAAGTCACAGATGAGACCGACGCAGTCGGTCGGCGAGAAGGGATAGATCGACCACGGTGCTGAGCCGACGGTTTTACAGGCCTCCGTCCTCCTACTCAAGTCACACACCGCTGACCAGTGCATATGTGCCGTGAGGCGCGGTCCCGAGATCCGCCAGTATGGTCCGCGGCATGGCACCGGGAGCCGACTACGGGGACCCGTTTCCGTCGGCGGGACGCAGCCCGGCTGCGCTCGGCGGACGGCTATGCTTTCTTGCGAGCCGGGCCGGACCTGAGCACTTCGTGATGGGGAGCGGACGCGGGTGTCTGTTGCATCACCGTTGTCCTCGGGCGGCGCGGGGACTATCTACGAGTACCGGGTAGCCGCGGTCGTGCTGGCCGCATTGCTGCGCGGCGACCGGGTGATTGGCCTGGAGGTCCCGCTAACCGGAGTGCGGCTGCAGCAGCGGATCGCGGGCAGCTACCTCGATGACGTGATAGCGGTGGCTGACCATCCGGGCGCGGCCCGGCTGCAGGTGGATATCCAGGTCAAGCGGACCGCTGATCCCGTCCGCGGCGACCGGGAGTGGAAGTCGGTGGTCGGCCAGTGCCTCGCTACCCTGGCAGAAGATCCTGATGGCGTCCGGAACAGGCACCACCTGCTCGCCCTGGCCGCACGCGCTCCCGCCGGCCATCTTGAGGAACTTGCCGAGCTGAGCCGGTGGGCGCGGCAGCACGACAATCCGGCATCGTTTACTACGGTGATCACAGCTCCGAGCGGCGCCCCGAACGCAGCGGTCCGCAACCGGTGGGGGCACCTGCGCATGGCCATCACGGACGTGCTCGCGGAGGAGAGCACGGCGCCCACGCCGACGGACGCCGAAGTCAGGGAGGCGGCGTTCTGGATTGCGCACGCCTTGCACGTGTGGGTGGTGGAGGCCGAAGCCGGCGAGCGTGATCACCTCGAGACCCTGAACCGGCTCGGTGACCTGACGCCGCCGGATCAGCCGGAAGCGGCGGAGAACGTGTTCTTGCGGCTGGCCGATATCGCGGAAGCCCGCGGCCCCCGGGCCGGGGGGATCACGGTAGCGGCGCTCCGCGCAGAACTCGAGCGCAGGCTGGTGCTTCTGCCAGCTGACCGGCGGCACGAGGCTGACCTGGCTGAGCTGGACCGGTGGACTGCCGGTTTCCTCGGCGCTACCAGGGACACGATGGCCGGCATGCTGCACCTGCCCAGGACGGATCTGCTCGGCAGGATCTCGGACGCGATCGGCAAGCACGAGCAGGTGCTGGTGACCGGCCGGGCTGGCACGGGCAAGAGCGTGCTGGCGCGCCTCGCCGCGCGGGACAAGCACGCCGGCGCGACCGTAGTCGCGTTCTCGCTGACGGAGCGTTCCTGGAGAACGCTTGCCGACGTAGAAGCCGAACTGCATGTCCGGCTGGAGACAGCCATGGCGGCTGCGGCCACCACAGGTACCCGGCTGCTGCTCATCGACGGCGCGGAGCAGGTGCTAACCGACGGCGGCGCGCTACTGCGGAGCCTGCTGGGAGTCGTTCCCCGCGCTCCAGACGCCTCACCATGGCGCCTGTTGATCACCGCCCGGGACGAGGCCGCCGACGCGGTCGCCGGCGTCATGGCTCAATGCCAGCCGACGACCGTAGCGCACCAGATGACGATCGGGGACTTGACCGATGATGAGGTCGGTGAAGTGACCGCCGCTTTCCCTCAGTTGCGGCCGCTGGACCGGCATGAACGCCCGCGCAGGCTTCTGCTGCGCCGCCCGTACCTGGTCGATCTGCTGGTACGCGGCAGTACCGGGACGGGCCTTCCCGAGGGCATGCTGGGTGAGGAGGACGTGATCAGCCTGGTGTACGAGCGCCTGATCCGCCGCGACGAAGGCGCACTGCCCGGGAAGGGGGCGCCAGATGCCCGATCCGATGTCTACCTGGAGATGGCCGACGCGGTCATCTCCGGCAACAGCTCCGCGCGGCTGACCGGGCGGGACGCCCTGGCCCGGGCAGGGCTAGTCAGCGACAATATCCTCGACCGGGACGGGGCCAGCGTCCGTTTCAGCCACGACGTGCTAGCCGACTACGCGGTGGCTACCCTGCTGCTGGAAGCCGGTGGCATCGCGCTGATCAGCACGCCCGCACAGCCGCGGCGGCTGCTGCGCGGCATCCGGCTGTGGATGCAGTGCAAGCTCGCCGACGCCGCGACCATACCTGCGGTGAGCCTTCCCCGGACATGGGCGGAGGTGTCCGGTATCGCGTCCACGCTGGCCGCCGCGGACGGGCCACGGTGGCTGGATGTTCCCTTCGAGGCCCTGCTGAACATCGGCCCGGTGACGGAGGCGCTGCGTCAGCTAACGGCTCCGCTGAGTGTTGCCGACGGTGCCGGAATCGCCCGGTTGATCGACGTGACGCAGCGGCACGCACCGCACCGCGACAGCAGCGGCCCTGATACAGATGCGACCCTGTTCGCACCAGTGGTGAATCTGCTCGCCGGGCTGGGTGACGTACTGCCGGTACGGCTGCATCCCAGTGCAGCGCGCCTGGTGTGCTCGCACCTGCGGTCGCTGCCCTCGCCGCCGGACGGCACCGCGAGTGAGCTTGTCCCGTGCGCCGCTGGGCTCCCCGCCGCCGTCATCGCCTGGGCGGAGAACTGCAGGCTGGACCGGGAAGAACGTGATGCCGTCGAGGCGATCGTTATCCTGGCCGCGTACCTGGACGAGGCCGGGGAGGAATTCCTGGTCAGATACGCGCGCCGTGATGCTGAGCACATCGGGGAGGCGATCGAGGAATCACTCGCGTGCAGTGCGCTCGCCCGGTTCCGGCCGCACCTGCTGTTCCGGCTCTCCATGTGGTACTTCCTCGGCCGTGACCCCGACGCCAGCGGCGGCAGTGGAGCCCCCCGGCCGCGCTGGGCGCGGAAGGGCTACGACAGGCTGGACCGCGAAGGCGTCCGCCCGCATGCGCTGCAGCGAGGGCGTATCCGCCCGGCCATCGATGAAATGGCCCACCCTGATCGTGGTCCGTTCTCAGCTTTGCTGAGAACGGACCCGGAGTATGGCCTGCGCCTTGTCGGTGCGGTCGTGGACGCCGCGACCGAGGCTCGCACGCGGGCCGAAGCGGGGTGGGGACAAGCTGAGGCCGTCCTGGGACTGCGGCTAGCACACTGGCCCGAGACGCATGCCTACCGGGGGACGCCTAGCAGCTGGGGCTGGTACCGCCGGCTCGGAGTCGGGGACTTCCCTGCCATGTCCGCTCTGATGGCTCTTGGCCGCTGGGCCGGTGGCCGCCGCCGGGACGGCGTTACGCTGCGTGAGGTCGTCGATGACATTCTCCGGGCAGGAACGAGCCTGGCGATCGTTGCCGTGGCGGTGGCCGTGCTCGTGCACGACATCAATCAGGTCACCGATGAACTCGACCCGTTCCTTGCCAGCCCGCTGATCTGGGATATGGAAATCACGCGTGCCCTGGGCGAGCTGGGCGGCCCGGCAATCCGTGGCCAGGACTGGCAGCGGGCCGACTGGACCATAAGCCATGCGGCCAGGGCCCTGGTCCTGACTTCCGGCAGCGAGCGCCAGCATGCCCTGCGCCGGGTCGGCGGAGAACTAGCCGGCCGGTGGGCTGAACTGGCCGGCGCTGAAACCTCGCCGCTTGCCGGGCTCGTACCTGACCTGACGGAAGGAGACCCGCGCGAGATCGCCCGTCTCCAGGCCAGGCGATGGGCAACCGAGCTGGACATCGATCACTACCGGACAAAGCAAGATGGCAGGCAGCGGACGACGATGATCATCGACTACCCCGGTGATGTCGTCGCAGGGCTAGCCGAAGCCGGCGGGCGCAGCGCACACACCGCGGTCGACATAACCGGCCTGATGTACCGTGCGGTGCTCTGCCGCGACGGTAAAAACGGTCATGACCCGGTGCAACTCCACAGCGAGCTGACCCGAGCCCGGGAAGAACTAGCCGCCGCCGGCCCGCAGGCAGGCTGGCGCCACGAGGCCGAGGCCGTCGCCGCTGTCGCCGCGACCTTGATCCTCGGCCCCTCCCGGGGAGCCGACATCCCGGGCGACTGCCTGACATGGGCAGCCCGGGAACTGCTGGGCATCGCGCAGCAGCAGGCTGATACTCCCCTGCCCCGGTACGGCACCCCCAACCAGTCGTGGTACCAGGCTGCGGACCGCTCAGCCGCCACTGCGCTGCCTGTCCTGCTAGCTGATCCCGCACTCCCGCTCCGGGCAGGAACAGACATCGCAGCCGTTTCCGCTGCCGTCATCGCCCTGGGCGGCAGCTTCTACACCGAAGTACGGGAACGCCTCAGCGCCGGACTGCGCCCAGTCCTGGAACCCTGCGAAGACGCCGACCCCGCAGTCCATCACGCGGCTGTCAACGCACTCAGGGAGATGATCGCCACCTCCGGCCTCGGCCCGTGGGACGGCGGCAGCCGGCAACACATCCGCCTCCCCGAACCGCTCACGGACGCTATCGCCAGCGACGAATTCCGCCTGGACACTGAGCTCGCCGCCCCCGCGATTCCCGGCCTGGCCGCTGCCTCAGGCAGCCAAAGACATCCAGCCGCAGCAGAGCTTCTCGAGGCAGTCATTGCCTACGATCTGGCCCGGTGGCCGGCAGAATACGCCCGGCGCAACTACGCCGATACCGATGACTGGCGACGGGAACTGGACCAGGTCACCGCCGGGCACGCCCTCGATGGCAACCCGGCACTGCTGCACCGGTACCTCGCCGCGTTCAGTCCTGTCGCCGAAGACCTGCGCGGCATCCTGACCGCGATGGCCGACCTGGCAGTCACGCCCGAGCGAATCACCGCACTACATCGGACATGGCCGACGCTCCAAGACATGCTGCTCCCGCCGCATCGTCAGCTCCAGGCATTCCACGGCAGAAAAGCCCAGGACCACGATGTTGAGCTGCTCGATGAAGCCCTGCTCCCGCTGCCACCCGAAACCACGTCCTGGCCGACAGAGCAAACCTCAGCACTCATCTGGCGCTGGGTCGGCGCCTACCGTGCCAGACCACGGCTCGCCGCCCGCCTGATTACCGTTCTCGAACGCCTTCGATGGCTGTCCAGCCCACAGGCCACCCAGGCAGTACTGGCCGTCCTCGGCACCGATATACCCGCAATCAAGCACCACCCCGGAAGAACGGTCGCATGGCTGCGATTCGTCCTCGCAGACCATCCCGAAGTGGCTGGCACCCACAAAGCCGCCGCTCAGAATATCCTCGACGGCCTCGCACGAGCAGGCCACGAAACCGCGCTCAAGCTACAGCACGAGATGGAAGCCTAGGGATCTCAGCGTCCTTAGACGCCTGGCTACGGCCCAGAAGGACCAGCCAGCCGAACACCCGGACCATGATCGTCCGTCTGCCATACCTGGATCCTGTCGGTACGACTGGACAACTCGCTTACCACCAAGACGGCGGGGTCTCCGCACGGCGACCAGGACCCGGCCTCCCCTCGCCAATACGCGGGGCGGCCTGCGGCCGCTCCGGCCGCCCGGCAACCTCACGATCTCCCGGATCGCCCGGATCGCCCGTAGGGTTCCATAACTCTGCAAGGTCTCTGACCTGCAGCGTCATGGCCGGGAGAGGCCGTCATGCAGCCCGTTCATACTCGTGGATCAGCCCGCCGAGGACCCTCCGCCGCCGTATTCTCGCCGCCATCAGATCGGTGACCCGGGCCGTGGGGGTGCCGTCGCTGTCCGGCGCCCCGCCTACCAGTTCCTCATGGGCAAGCTGCCTGATGGCCGGCAGCTCCGCTACCTGCTGGCCGCGGAGATCGCGGAAGCCGGGTAGCCAGCGGCCCAGCGGGTTCATACCTGGACCAGGGTGCTGGAGGCTCCCGGCGACGATGCCATCGCCGCTGCTAAGACCAGCTGTTATCTGGAAGCTGCCGGGTCGGAGAGTATGCGGATGACCTGCCGTAGCGTGTCGGCGATGCTGCCGGTGAACCCGGCGCGGATGTCGGCGATGGCGTTCGTCTGCTGAGCTGAGGCGATGGGGATGCCGGGGTACGTCCGGGTCCAGATCTCGTGCGGCTCGTGAATTCCCTGATGATCGATGATCCGGTCCACTCGCACCAGTGCGGCGATGTCGGCGGGATCTTCTTCGCGCATCACCCGGAACGCCGCCGCTACGACGACTTCAACGGCAGGCCGGTCCTGGCCGGGCGGAAGCAGCAGCCATCCGGCACTCTGCCCGTCATAGGGCGTGAACCGAGGCCGTTCCAGCAGCTCGGCGGCCCGGTAGCCGCTGTCGCGGGAGTGGACGTAGAACATGAGCTGCTCGCTGAGCTCGGTCGCCGTGTCGGCCACGATCTGCGCCAGTTCCTGCCAGGCCTCGATGAGCCGGCTCTGGCGTTCCTGCCGTTGCGTGACATGCTGGCGGGACGTGGCCGTCAGCGCCGCGACCCGGTCATGCAGTTCCGCGACGCTAGCCGTCGGCCGGGCCTCGGGGGGCGGGGCTGTGCATGCCTGGAGTTCCCGGGCGATGTCAGCCATCGATGCCCTTTCCTTTGGCTCGATCTGCGTGGCCTTCTCCAGCAGCAGGTCCAGTTCCGAGGCGAACTGGAACGTGATCCGCTCGCGCAGCGCGTGGGCACCCTCGGGCGGCCGGTGTGTCCCCGGTAGCGGGAGTTCCTGGCCGGTCAGCAGGACCCATAGCGTCTTCGCGAGCGCCCACACGTCGGCCGGTCCCGGGTCGGTCCGGTCGGCGTCCTGGCGCATCTCGGGGGCCATGTAGTCGACTGGCCCGAGCTTGCGGCCGTGCTGGGTGCGGGGGTCCTTATCGGGATAGGTCACCAGGCCGAAGTCGCCGATGACCCACCGGCCGCCCAGTTCGAACAGGTTGTCGGGCTTGATGTCCCGGTGCGCTACTCCCTCGGCCGCCAGGGACGCCAGCGTGGCGGCGATCTCGCCGATGGCGGCGACCACCACGCCGGGTTCGGGGTCGCTTCCGAGCGCCTCGCGGATCGGCGTGGCCACCGGCATCACGTACCAGGACGCCTCGCCCGGATCCTCCGAGATGCGGCTGTCCAGCAGGGGCAGGATGCCTGCCGTATCGGGGTGGGCGAGCAGGAACGCGATCTCGTCCCGGAACCGGCCCAGGCGGTACCTGCGGCCAGGCCCGCCGCCCGCGGAAAGGACCTTGATCGCTCTCACCCGGGCGTCAGCGGCCTCCGCGCGCCACACCTGGCCGTTGCTGCCCGCGCCGAGAGGCTCCTCTCCGGCGATCATCCACTGGCCGTATCGCTGGCCTGCACGGATTCCTGCCACGGCGGCTAGTCTCCCGCATTTTCGTGTTCAACATGCGGCGGGACGCCGCCGCACGGACCCCGCACATGCAAACCTGACGGGCCGATGGCCGAGCTAGCAGCTGACAGCGCGGAGTAATGCCTCATGGGCACCTGTCACGGCAGTCCGCACGGGGATATGCGCGATATAACTGGCGGCGAGCCCGGGAGCGTGCAGGATGCCAAAAGTCCGGTCGTGTGACCGTGACCGTCGCGGGGCTCCAGTTCACCGGCCCTAGGAGGCGCGCTATTCCCCTTGCCATGCGCATCACCGAGGTCACTCGTCGGCGCCTCATCGCGGGACTTGACGAGAGGAGGACCGTCTGGAGCGGGGTGCTGGACGACGTTGAGTTCCTCGGCCGCCTCTATGACCTCGACGCGCTTCCGAGCAGCGACCCGCGGTTCCGCTCGGCGCGCGGCGACATCCTCCAGCACCGCGTGGCGAATCCGCTCGACTGGGATGACGACTGGATCTTCCCCGACCCCCGCTTCGGCCTCGCGGACAGCGACGACGCGCTGCTGCGGTTCCTCGCCGAGATGCTGCACCCGGCCGTACGGACCGACCCAGCCGAGGTCGGAGACCTGCGCACCTTCCTCAACTCGGTGCTCATCCATGACGGCTACGAGATCGCCCAGACCAGCGACATCAGCGGCGCCCCGGTCTTCGAAGGACGCAGGACCGGCTCGGGCGTCCGCGGATCAATGAAGAACCTCATCTTCGCCGCCGTCGGCCCCAAGCCCGAGATCGTGATCGACGACGCGGTCAACAACGACCTGCGCATCGTCAAGAACGAGCAGAACTGCCTGGTCTACGACCGGCCGCTCGCCGCGCACGGCCTGACCTGGCGCGACCTGGCGGCCTGGTGGGCGGACCGGGAAAAGCTGACCGGCCAGCCAGAACGCGCGATCTGGCGCAGTCTGTACCGGCGCCTGCTCGGGTCAATCGACGCGGGAAACGGTGCCGAGCGGCGCATCTTCACCGCCTACGGGAAACGCTATGGCACGCTCGGGGCCGGTATCCCGGCCCTGCTCCCGCAGGTGTACCTGCACTACGACCCGTACTCCAGGACCAGTTACCAGCCGGGCACCTCGCCGCCGCTTCCCCGGCAGCGCATGGACTTCCTCCTGCTCCTGCCCAGCAGGGTCCGGGTGGTCATCGAATGCGATGGCCAGCAGCACTACGCAGATGACGCTGGCAAGGCAAGCCCACGGCGGTACGCCGAGATGATGGCGGCAGACCGCGACCTGCGGCTGAAGGGATACGAGATCTACCG
>Ga0209415_10018505_pt1 | contig 10984 bp, 10 predicted proteins | sample PeaSoiSIISIP2007_FD_187696 | JGI IMG/M metagenome (GOLD analysis project Ga0209415, IMG submission 187696) | Peat soil microbial communities from Weissenstadt, Germany - SII-SIP-2007 (SPAdes) (version 2) | ecosystem: Environmental > Terrestrial > Soil > Wetlands > Peat | place: Germany...
GGAAGCGCTGTAGATTCCCTTGTTGGCGCATGTCCTTGATCGGCGAACCGGGTCCACTTCGCCGGGACATGCGCTAAGGTCGCACCAGCGCGGCTTCGAGAGTCACCTCGGTCTTCAACGGCAGGTCGCGGGCGTTGAAGCCGGCCTCGAGGGTGCAGCGCCCCGCCGTGATGCGCCAAGCCCGCGCGGCGGTATCGAAGCGTGCCAGCAATCGCGGATCCACCGTCATGGTCGCCCGCCCCATTGCGCCGGGCGCGAGCGTCAACCGGCTCCAGGCGACCAGCCGCAGAGCGAAACCGCTCTCGCCCGGACAGCGCAGATAGATCTGCGGCGTGGCGATTCCGCTCCGCGGACCGGTGTTGGTCACCTCGAGGTCGACCGTGGCGGTCGAGCCGGCGACGGCGGCCGTCAGCCGGCCGAACGAATACGTCGTGTAGGACAGTCCGTGGCCGAACGGATAGAGCGGCGCGAGGCCGCGCCGGTCGAACCATTTGTAGCCGACGTCGGCGCCCTCGAAGTAGTCGACGTCGGCGCCGGCGGAGATCTGCGGACGCGGCAGCTGCGCCTCGTCGATCGGGAACGTGATCGGCAGCCGGCCCGACGGGTTGACCCGGCCGAACAGCACGCCGGCGATGGCCTCGGCGCCGCGGGCGCCCGGATACCAGGCGGCGATCACCGCAGGCGTGCGCGCGAGCCACGGCATCTTGACCGGCCCGCCGGTCTCGAGCACCACGATGGTGCGCGGGTTGGCGTCGGCGAGCGCGGCGATCAGCCGGTCCTGACCGTCGGGCAGCGACAGGCTCTCGGCGTCGCGCATCTCCGCCATCCACTGATGGGCGAACACCACGACCGCATCGGCGCCGCGTGCGGCGGCCCCTGCGGCCGCCACATCGGTGCCGTCGAGATAGTCCACCTGCGCACCGCCGGCTTCCGCCGCGATCGCGCGAAGCGGCGGTGACGGGTCATAGACCATCGGCCCGGGAAAGCCCTCCGGCCCGAGGCCGGGAACCGCGATGCCACCGAACGGAACCACCTGCGACGAGCCGCCGCCCGACAGCACGCCCCTGTCGGCGTGGGAGCCGACCAGCAATATCCGCTTCAGGCCCTTGCCGAGCGGCAGCGCATCGTTCTCGTTGCGCAGCAGCACCAGGCCCTGCTCGGCGACTGCCTGCGCAAGATCGGCATGCGCCGCGCGATCGATCGGTCCCCCGGGCTGCGGCGGATCGTCGACGACACCGGCGGCAAACATCGCGCGCAGGATCCGCCGGACCATGTCGTCGAGCCGCGCCTGCGGCACGCGGCCAGCCTCCACCGCAGCCTTCAGGGGCGCAGCAAAATACACCCGCGCGTCGAGGTTCTCGCCGGACTCCTGATCGAGCCCGGCGAGCGCCGCCTGCTCGGTCGAGTGGACCGCGCCCCAGTCCGACATGACGAAGCCCGGATAGCTCCAGTCGCGCTTGAGCACCTGGTTGAGCAGAAAGTCGCTCTCGCATGCGTAGACGCCGTTCACCTTGTTGTAGGCGCACATGACCGCGTGCGGCCGGCCCTGCTCGATGGCGATCTGGAACGCCAGCAGATCGCTCTCCCGCGCCGCCGCCTCGTCGATGTCGGCGCTGTGCATCTGGCGCCCGGTCTCCTGGGCGTTGAGGGCGAAATGTTTCGTCGTCGAGATGATGCGGTTGCTCTGGATGCCGCGGATGGCGGCTCCCGCGATGATGCCGGTCAGCAGCGGATCCTCGCTGACGTATTCGAAATTCCGCCCGTTGCGCGGCTCGCGCGCCAGGTTGCCGCCGCCGGCGAGCAGCACGTTGAAGCCCTTGGCCCGCGCCTCGGCGCCGATCATGGCGCCAGCGCGCTCGGCAAGCGCCGGGTCGAAGGTGGCTGCGGTCGCCAGGCCCGACGGCAACGGCGTCGCCTGGTCGCCGACCCGCGTGCCCTCCGGGTTGGCGACGCCGAGGCCGGCGTCGCTCTCCTGCAGCGGCGGGATGCCGAGCCGCGGCACGCCGGGCACGTAACCGGCGGACCCGAGCGCGCCGTCGGGCTTCGGCTTGCCCTGGAACGGAAAGCCGAAGCTTCCGTGAACGAGCGCGATCTTCTCGTCGAGCGTCATCGCGCGCACGACGAGGTCCGCGCGGGCGTCGGGCGGCAAGGCAGGGTCGAGCCAGGGTCGCGCCGGGTCCTGCGCCCGCAGCGCGGCAGGAACCAGCCAAGCGAGCACCGCCAGGATGGCGCCGGGGATCGAGCGTCGGAAGGAGTGGTCGGTTTTCATGGCGGCGCCGAGGTTCGCGGGAGCAGACCGCGGCAGCCGAGAATCGTCAATGCGTTTCCATCGAACTCCGATCGAGAGGCTACTCCCCCACGGTCAGCCAGATCTTTCCGTCATCGGACAGCGAGACCTGGTAGACGCGCAGGCTGGTGCATTCGCCGTTCCATCCCTGGCCGGTCCGCAGGTCGTAGGCCCGGTCGTGGAGCGGGCAGATCACCGAGGCGCCGCCGGTCAGGCCGTCGTCCGAGCGGCCCGTTGAGATGCGGGCATTCGGCCTGGGTGGCGAACACCTTGCCGGTCATTGATGAAGCGCGCGTCGCGCTCGTCCTCGTGCTTGCCGGCCGCAGCGCGCCCGAAGAGGCGGCTCGCGACATCGTGGCGGCCGGCCTCGCGGCGCGGATCGGCGACAACGCCACCGCGCTGGTCATCGATGTCGTCGGCCTGCCGGCTCCCGACCAGGCGGATATCGAGATCGCCCTCGCCCGCCTTCCGCTGCTGCCGGTGCCGAAGGCCGGTGCGGTCGTCGACGGATTCGCGTTGCGGACCATGCTGGCAAGTGGCCGCTACACCAGGGTCTTCGCAGCCGATGATCGCATCGAGCAGCGTCGCGTCATCTTAAAGTTCCCGAAGCTGCTCGCCGGCGCCGAGAATTTGCTGCGCACCGCATTCGCCCGCGAGGCGTGGATTGCGGCGCGCATCCGCAGCCCGTGGGTGGGAGAGGTGCTGGAGCTTCCGCCGGGCCGGCAGAGCGCGCTCTACACCGTCATGCCCCACTACGACGGCGAGACTTTGGAACGGCGGATCGGCCGGCGGCCGCTCGCCAGCCTGACGGCTGGGCTCGATCTGGCGATCAAGCTCGCCAAGGGCGTCGCCGTCCTGCATCAGGCCGGCATCATTCATCGCGACGTCAAGCCCGACAACGTGCTGCTGCTGCCGCCGGCCAGGCATCAGGGCCCCGGCCTGAGGCTGATCGATCTCGGCGTCGCGCGCCTGCCGCATTTCGACGACATTCCGCTCGAGCACGCGCCGGGAACGCCGAGCTACATGGCGCCCGAGCTGCTGGCCGGCGCGGCGGGCGACGAGCGTTCCGACCAGTTCGCGCTCGGGGTGACGATCTATCGGATGTTTTCCCGTGCCTATCCGTACGGAGAGATCGAGCCGTTCTCGCATCCGCGGTTCCGCCGGCCGACCTCGCTGCTCACTCATCGGCCGGACCTGCCGGCCTGGCTCGATCAGGCGCTGGCGCGTGCGGTCGCGGTCGATCCCGATGATCGCTTCGACGATGTTCTCGAGCTCATCTTCGCGCTCGAGCACGGCGCCGTCCGGGCGGCGCCCGGCGTGCCGCGGCGGATGCCGCTGTACGAGCGGAACCCGCTGGCGTTCTGGAAGGTCGTCTCGGCGCTGCTGGCCGCCGCCCTGATGCTGTCGCTGGCGCAGCACGTCGTCTCGCAGCGATCGCCGCATCCGGCTGCGGTGACGTCGGCACCGCGATGAGCTAGAGTCAGGCCCGATGTCCACTCGTCTCGGAATCCTCACACCGTCGTCGAACACCGTGCTCGAGCCGGTCACCGTCGCGATGCTGGCGGGCCTGCCCGAGGTGACGGCGCACTTCGCGCGGTTCAAGGTCACCGAGATCGCGCTCAGCGAGGCCGCCCTCGGCCAGTTCGACGACGCCGAGATCCTGCGCGCCGCCGAGCTGCTCGCCCACGCCAAGGTCGACGTGATCGCCTGGAGCGGCACGTCGTCGGGCTGGCTCGGATTCGGCCGCGACCAGGCGCTGTGCCGGCGGATCACGGCCGCGACCGGCATCGCGGCCTGCACCGCCGTCCTCGCGCTCAACGAGATCCTGGAGCGCACCGGCGCCCGGCGGCTCGGCCTGGTCACGCCCTACCGTGACGACGTCCAGGCGAAGATCGTGGCGAACTACGCGGCCGCCGGACTCTCCGTCGTGTCCGAGCAGCACCTGCGCATCCAGGACAATTACAGCTTCGCCGAGGTGAGCAGCGCGACGATCGAGCAGATGATCCGCACGGTCGCGGCTTCGACGCCGGACGCGATCGCGGTGCTGTGCACCAACATGCGCGGCGCACCGCTTGCGGCGTCGCTCGAGGCGTCGCTCGGACTGCCGATCTACGATTCGGTCGCCGTCACCGTGTGGAAGGCGCTGCTGACCTGCGGCCTCGACCCCATCCGGGTCGAAGGCTGGGGCGGATGGTTCGGCGACCGCCGGCTGACCGTCACGGCCGCACCGCCGTTCGACCGGTAGATCGGTTCGATGGGGATTTCATGATCGGCCGATTGAGAATCTGGCTTCGTCTCGCCATCGAGGACGTCAATTTTCGCATTCGCGAGGTCGTCAGGCGCAGTCTGCGGAAGCTCATCGAAATCGCGATCACCGACATCGATTTGATGGGATCCATCGGCGACATCGCCTCCTCCGTCGCGTTCGAGAAGAAGCATCTGGCGCAAGCGGCGGATTTCAAGGGTCGCGCCCAGCTGTTCCGTCACGCGCTCGGTCGGGTCGCGGACGACGGCGGGCTCTTCCTCGAGTTCGGCGTCTACAAGGGAGACTCGATCAATCGGCTGGCGGCGCTCAAACCCGGCGTGCACTGGCATGGCTTCGATTCCTTCGTCGGCCTGCCGGAGGCCTGGACGCCGGGCGCGCGAACCGGCGCGTTCAGCGTCGGCGGACAGCTGCCGCCGGTCCGCGACAATGTCACGCTCATCGAGGGATTCTTCGAGCAGACGCTCGAGCCGTTCGCCGCCGCGCATCGCGGCGCGAAGGTCGCGTTCCTGCACGTCGACTGCGATCTCTACAGCGCGACCAAGACGATTCTCGCCGAGCTCGGCGACATGCTGCAACCCGGTTGCATCATCGTCTTCGACGAGTTCTTCAACTATACGGGCTGGCAGGACGGCGAGTACAAGGCGTTCGTCGAGTTCGTCGGAGAGAAGCGTTCGTTCGAATATATCGGATATGTGCGAACCGGCGGCCAGGTCGCCGTCAGGCTGACCGCTTGAATTAGGAAACTACCGCCGGGCCGCGCTCACGTCGGCGGCCGAGACGGCGTCCTGGTAGGCGTTGTCGAAATGGCTGCGCACGTAGGTCACCACCGCCGCCACCTGGTCGTCGTCGAGCAGGCCGCCGAACGGCGGCATCGCCTTGCGGCCGTTGACGACGAGCAGGACCGGGTAGCCGGCCGCCTCCAGCCTGGGGTTCTTCGCCAGCGCCGGATAGGCTCCGGCGCCGACCGCGCCCTGCCCGTCCGGCATGTGGCAGCCCTGGCACACCGAACGGTAGATCGCTTCGCCATCGCGCTGCATGAAGCGGAACGGGCTCGCGAACGAGCCGTCGGGGGACTGGGCAACCGCCGGCGCTCCGACGGCGAGGAGAACCGCGATCGGCGCGATCGACCGCAGCCGCGAGATCGTCCGTGTCATGATCGTCAGCCCGCCACGACGCGCTGGTGCAGCCGCCCGATCGCATCCAGCGCCGACAGCAGCGCGCCTTCCTGCCACGCCGGCAGATAGGAGGCATGCTCGCCGGCGAGCGCGATGCGGCCGTCGATGGCGCACAGGTTCTTGTAATGTCGAGTCCGCGCCTCGTCGGTCCAGGTGCCGTAGCATCCGAGCACCCAGGGGACGCGGTGCCAGCCGACCGACATGCCGTTCTCGTATTCGGCCCGGTATTGCGGGTGGATCTGCGCGCCGTCGTCGAGCGCCTTTTTCAGACGGTCCTCGGGCGGCAGCGCGGTGAACTCGTAGGCGTAGGGGCCGAACGTGTAGGCGCCGAGCAGCACGCCCTTGCCGGCGCCGCCGTAGCCCGTGCTCGGATAGGAGATCTGCCAGATCGGCAGATCCGTGTAGCTGATGCCGCCGTAGATCGCCTCGTCCTGCTCCCAGAAGCGGCGGCGGAACTGCAGGCCGATCTTGAGCGACGCCGAGTAGGGAACCGCCTGGATGGCGCTCGCCACGGCGGGGCCGACATCCATCGGGATCTGGCTCAGGACCGAGAGCGGGATCGTGCACAGGCACCAGTCGGCGCTTGTCGTCGTCGGCGGGCCGCCCCGCCGGGCATCCACGTGGGTGACGGTCACACTCCTGTCGTCCTGGCCGATGGCGGTGACCTTGGCGTTGAACCGGATGACATCGCCGACCTCGCGGGCAAGCGCCCGGGCGATCATGTCCATGCCGCCGACCGGCTGGAACATGGTGGTCTGCAACTCGTAGATGTTGCCGGCCGCGAGCCGGAACCAGAGGCGCGACCGCAGGATGTCGTCGAAGGCCAGCGGCTGCGACACGACCGGCTCGCCGCTCAGCCCGCCGCCCGGATCCTTGTCGTAGCCGCGGCGGCCGCTGGTCAGCGCGTTCGCCCGATAGGCGTAGCTGGAGTCGAGCGCGCCCCACTGGCGCAGCGCGGTGAGCAGCATCTGCTTGTCCTCGACCGACACCGCCAGATCGAGCTTGTCCTGGCTGGCCGCCTTGGCGAGCAGCTCCGCGATGTTGCCGTGAACATCCGACAGCACCTCGCGGAAGCGTTGCGGCTTTCCGCCGAACGCGTTCCTGGCATGCACATAGGCATTGTGGTTGACCTGGATGAACGGCTCGAGCGCCACGCCCAGTCGCCGGCAGTAGTCGAGGATGCCGCGATGATGATGGGGAATCCGCCAGGGACCCGGGTTGAGATAGAGATCGCGATCGAAGCCGCAGCGCTGCTCGAAGCCGCCGAGCTCGACATAACGGTCGCCGCCGCGCAGCGACCAGCAGCGGCCGCCGGCGCGATCGTTGTACTCGAGCACCTGGACCTGGTAGCCGGCCTTGCGCAGCTCCAGCGCCGCCACGAGACCGGCAATCCCGGCGCCGAGGATGAGGACGGAGGCTCCCCGGGGATCGCCGTCGAGCCTGATCGGCCCCTTGTAGCCCGACTCCGTGGCGAGCCCGAGGCTGGTCATCGCCTGGTACATCACCGAGCTTCCGGCCGCCGTCCCGATCCGCGCAAGAAGCTCGCGTCTGCTGATCGCCGGCACGTCCTTCTCGGTCATGACCTGGTGTCCGGCCGTGCCGTTTCAGCCCGGAAGGTCGCGCACGAACGCGAGCAGGGCAGCGTTCACCTCGGCCGCACGCTCGCGCTGGATCCAGTGGCCGGCGCCGTCGATCAGGATCTTGCGTTTGAGCCCGGGAACCGTGTCGGACAGTTGCGCCAGCGCCTTGGCGCCCGCCGGCCCGCGGATCACGCCGTCATTGGCGCCGGCGATGAACAGCGCCGGCTGGTGAACGGTCGCGCCCTGCCACGGCGCGAGCAGCTCCCAGTTGCGGTCGAGATTGCGGTACCAGTTGAGGCCGGGGCCGAACCCGGTGCGGCGAAAACTGTCGCAGTAGACCGCGAGGTCGTCCTGCGACAGCCAGTCCGGCAGACGCTCCGGCTCGCCGAACTTGTCGAGAAAACCACCGCCGGGCGCCACCATCAGCGAGCCGCCGACGCCGGCGACCAGCCGGCGGAAGGTCGACGGGAGATCGCGCTCGAACTCCGCCTCGGCGACACCGGGTGTCTGGAAGTAGAACCAATAGAAGTTGTCGACCCCCGCCTCGCGCAGCATCTCGAGCGGCGGCCGCGGGCCGCGCGGACGGAACGGCACGCTCATGGCGGCGACCGCGCGAAACAGGTCGGGCCGCAGCATCGCCGCCGTCCAGGCGACGTTGGCGCCCCAGTCGTGACCGACGATGATCGCCTGCTGCTCGCCGAGCGCGGCGACCAGGCCGACCAGGTCGCCGACCAGATGAAGGATCGAGTACGCCGCAACGTCGGTCGGCGCCTCGCTCTCGCCGTAGCCGCGCATGTCGGGCGCGGCGGCACGGAAGCCCGCCGCGGCGAGCGCCGCGAGCTGCTGCGTCCACGAGTACCAGAGCTCGGGCCAGCCGTGCGCCAGCAGCACCAGCGGCCCCTGCCCCTGCTCGGCGACGTGCAGACGGATGCCGTTGGCGGTCACCGTGTGATGCTTGATGGCCGGCTCCATGCGCGTCCTCCCCGATGCGGCCGGACTGTAGGCGCCGCGGCGGACCGACTCAAGTTGAGAGGCCGGTGAGCCGCAGGCTGAGCTGGCGCAGCTGGTCGCGCGCCTCCTCGTCATAGGCCTGGGGGTTGGCCCGCGACTGGCGCTGGCGATCGAAATAGAGGCCGCTGCGGGCCTCGAGCGCCGGCGAGATCGCCAGATTGAGGATGGCGTCGGCGCCCTCCTCGACGGTGCTGGCCGGCGTGATGCCGCTGGCGCGAACCATCGTGGTGTCCATGTAGGTCGCGGGATGCAGCGCGTTGACGGTGACGCCGGTGCCCTCCAGCTCGCGCGCGAGGTCGATGGTGAACATGATCTGCGCCAGCTTGCTCTGCGCGTAGGCCCGGGTGCCGTCATAGGATGTCGTCAGCATCGGGTCGTCGAAGTCGATCGGGTACTGGCCGGCCGACGCGACGTTGACGATGCGCGCCGGTGCGCTCGCAACGACCAGCGGCAACAGTAACCTCGTCAGCAGGAACCCCGCCAGATAGTTGACGGCGAAGCGCAGCTCGTAGCCGTCGGCGCTGGTCCGGCGCTGCCGGCCGTCCGACGCCGAGCCGATGCCCGCATTGTTGATCAGCAGGTCGAGACGCGGACGGTCGTGGCGGATCGTCGCGGCGAGCCCGCGCACCGCGTCGAGCGACGACAGGTCGGCCTGGTAGAACGTGGCGGCGCCGGGATGGCCGGCCGCGATCTCGGCGGCGACGGCCTCGCCGCGCCCGCGGTCGCGGCCATGCAGCAGCACGTTCCAGCCGGCGGCGCCGAGCCGGTGTGCCACCAAGCGGCCGACCCCGTCGGTCGAGCCGGTGATCAGGACGGTTTTTCCGTTGGGCTGCATGCGCCGAATCCCTTTGTTTGACCGGTCGTCTGGGAACCGGCGGGTTTGGTCGCCACCAGGACCACGGACGGATAGGCGAGCGTGACGGTGTTGCCGTCGCGCCGCGCATTCATCCCCATGGTGTCGCCGTCGACCGACGCGTCGATCATCCGCCGCAGCAGGGCGCGGTCGTCATCGGCCGGGAACGACCCGGCGATCAGCCGCTCGCGCTCGGCCGGCACCTGATAGGAGGTGGCAGCCGCAGCCGGCAGGCCGGCGGCCGCGAACACATCGAGCAGGAACGCCAGGGGACGGAATTCGACCGTCGACGGATCGCGATGGCGCTCCATGCGATTGAACGCCGCGGCCTTGGCGGGATCGTCGGGGGCGATGGCGTCGCACAGGACGATGCGGCCGTTCGGCCGGCACACCCTGACCATCTCGGCGAACGCCCGCGCCGGATCCTGCAGGTGGTGGAACGCGAAGCGGCAGCTGACGATATCGAACGATTGTTCGGCAAACGGCAGCGCGTAGACGTCGCCTTGCCGCCACGAGACATTGCGCAATCCGCGCCGCGCGGCGAGCTCGCGCGCCTGCTGCAGCATCGCCTCGGTGGCATCGAGGCCGACGCTGTGGCGAGCCCTTTGGGCGAACGCCGCGACCACGGTGCCGGGTCCGCACGCCACGTCGAGCGTCTCGTCTGCGGGAAGCGGTGCCGCGAGATCGACCAGCAGCGCCAGGGCGCCTTCGTTGTGCAGCGCCGGCGACCGGGCGAAACCCTCGGCCTGCCGGCTGAACTGATCCCGGATCAGTGATTGGTGCCGGTCCGAAGTTCCGGCGAAATCTGCTTGCATGGGCACGGCCTGAGCACTCCTCGATGCGCTGGAACAAAGACAAAAACACACTGTGCCACAGGCGCCGCCGAGGACCAAGGCCGGCGGAGCCGGGGCCGCGGATCGCGGGATCATCCGCGATCCGGCCCGCCGCCTCCGCGCGCGTGGTACATCACGTCGAACCGGCGGCCCGGCGCGTTGCCGGAGAAGACGAGACTGAGCGCGTGGCCGCTGATCGGATCGAGCGTGGCGATCGCCGGCCCGCTGTCGGGCGCGATGGCGGCGAGAACCGCGCTGGCCGGCTCGTCGGCCGGCAGCGCGATGCGGCTCGGCAGCAGCAGACGGACCTCGGGGCGCCCGAACGTTTCGGCGAGCGCCGCGAAGAACGACCCCTGCAGGAACCCGAGCGCAGCTCGCGGGTCCTGCCACAGATAGAAGGTCGCGTAGGTCGGGTCGGCCGGATCGACCAGAAAATACTTTTCCGCGAGCCCTTCCATGCGATCGAACAGCGGCCCGCGCTCGGCGGCGCGGCGGCGGACGGCGGCGACCGCGTCGGCTCCATCGAGCGGAATCAGATAGTGCATGCCGAGCATCGGATCGGGACCTCCTTCGCGATGTCCTGACGACGTCGATATAGGGACCCGTTTCGCGATCGAAAGACACCCGCCCTTTCGTGATGCGAGGACAGCGAACGGAGTGTCCGGGTCATCGCGATCGCTATGCTCGAGGTCGACAAAAATGTTCGGAGACGCGAACCATGCATGTCACCAGCAATCCGGCGATCCTGTACTTCGGGACACCCGTCGTTCTCATCAGCACCATGAACCAGGACGGCTCCTGCAACCTCGCGCCGATGTCGTCGGCGTGGTGGCTCGGGTGGCGCTGCGTGCTCGGGCTGGCGGCCGGCTCGCTGACCCCGCAGAACATGATGCGCACCGGGGAGTGCGTGCTCAACCTGCCGTCGCACCGCATGGTCGCGGCGGTGGACCGGCTGGCGCGCACGACCGGCTCCGACCCG
>Ga0209415_10018506_pt1 | contig 10984 bp, 8 predicted proteins | sample PeaSoiSIISIP2007_FD_187696 | JGI IMG/M metagenome (GOLD analysis project Ga0209415, IMG submission 187696) | Peat soil microbial communities from Weissenstadt, Germany - SII-SIP-2007 (SPAdes) (version 2) | ecosystem: Environmental > Terrestrial > Soil > Wetlands > Peat | place: Germany...
CGTCGATATCTCGATAACTTTTACGTCGTGCGCCAACGTAAAAGGACCAGAACAGGAAAATACCGTCGCGCGGGACGTGTTTGCTCTGGTTCGCGAAAACTTGGAAGTGGGGGTCTCGTTTCCAATCGAGTTTTGCATGACTGATCTCCAACCTATCAGTTCGTGCTTGGCCGACATGCTTGTTACGGACGGGAGAGATATTATGGACGGCACAGAATCGTCGAGTGTCTCTCGTCAGTCGATCGCCTCGTGTCATTCGGTCGGCCAAGTGGATGAATGGGGTCTTAACTACTTCGCGGCAGCCGCGGCAAAAAAGGGCAAGGCATTGACTCGTTATGACGCCAAATTCGACCAATATTGGCTTCTTTCGAGTGCCGGTGGCTTACATCGAACTCAATGGATTGAGCCGCCGCCTAAGGCCTGCTCAACGGGGATCAGGTGCCAATTCAATCGAGTTTTCTTCGTGGATGAAAGTAGACAGCGGGTTTATGAGATTCACGCCGCGACCTCTGACAACATGCATCATTGACGGGGGACTAATCGTTGACGGCAGGGAAACGAAACGGGGACGTAGCTTTACCTCCCTCTTTATTCCGGCCAGCGTAGTCACCGTAACGGCGATTCCGTTCGTTCCAGCTTTGAGGCATTGATTAACAAAATGATCCCGCAAATTAAAGTGGGCGTATTGAACAAGCCCACGATAATCGCAAAAATACCGTTCGCCGTTGCCCTTGATGACAATTCGTATGCCGACAATTCGTCTGCTTTCGCATAGAGGACAAATGAAAGGACGCAGTGAATCACCAGCGGAATTGTGAAAATAATTCCAAAACAGAATGACAACCAGATGAGCGCGACGACGATGTCTGATATGGCCGCGATAAGCAGGGGAACGGTGATTCCTGATCGCGAAGGTCTAAAACCCGCCATCGGGTAATTCGTTGGAGCAGCGTACGGAATGTGCTGCGATTGCCTCTGTGCCGCCCTGGCCAAGTCTTCTAGGCTGTCGAAGGTCTGAGCCGGATTGACGACGTAGGGAGGGGACAGCTTGGCGTGACAGGGGCCACAAACGATCGCGCCGTTCCACACAAAGGGAGTTTCCAGATTCCCAATTGAGACTCCGCAGTTGGCGCACTTTTCCATGGCCTGCCCCGATTCATGCCGAGGATATGTTACAGCGGTTTAACGTCCTCGGCCATCACGCCGCGCCATTCAGATGAAACAAGAACACCGCCGCGGCCACGGCGACGTTCAGGGAATCCGTGCCCAGCTTCATCGGAATGGTCACGCGGCGATCGCAGTGGGCGATCGTGATCGGGTCCAAGCCCTGGGCTTCGCTGCCGAAGACCACGGCCATGCGCGGGACCCGTTTGACGGAACGTAGTGGCTCGGCATCGTCGGCCAGCACGGCGGCAAGGCGCTCGATTCCCATGGCTTTCAATTGGTCCAGATCGGCCGGGAGATCGTGACAGCGGAGGATGGGCAAGGAGAAAATGCAGCCCATGGACACGCGGATGCTCTGGCGGAAATAGGGGTCGCAGCAGCGCTCGCCGCAGAGCATTGCGCGGGCGCCGAACGCCGCGGAAATGCGAATCAGCGCCCCCAGGTTTTCCGTGTTGGTGATCTGTTGGCAAACGGTCAACAGCACGGGCTCCGGTGGGGGCGGTATGACGGATTGAAGCGACGGCGATGGCGGCCGGATTCCGCACGCCAGCACTCCGCTGTGAAATTCGAATCCGATGATCTGTTCGATGAGTTCATCAGATGCGACGAACACAGCAGTGCCAGCCGGCACGTGCGGGGCGATGGCGGCCGATTTTCGCTCGGCCAGCAGGACGGATTCGACCGGTGTCGAGCTGGCCAGCAATCGCCGCACGACGTTCTCGCCCTCGGCAATGAACCGATCCCCGTCGCGCGCCAGATCCTTGTCCTTGAGATTGCAGTAGGGGGCGAGTTGCGGATCATTCAGAGAAACAATGGATAATGGATAATGGATAATTGACAATTATCAATTGTCCATTATCCATTGTCCATTGTCCATTGCTTACGACCACGGCGTCTGCGACGCCGGCGGCTCATCGCGGCGAAGCCGGGGGCGGGCGGTGGGGGCGACCTGCGGCGGCGCCGAGGGACGACGCGGGGGAGCAGCAGGGGGCGGCGGCGGTGGGGGGGCGGCTGGTGGAGTTAGATCGGCGATCGGCACGCTTCTTCGCCGGCGGCCGCGGGTGCGGTTCATCTCCGCCAGGTCCTCCCAGGCGTAGGCGCACGGCACGCTCAGCAGCGCGCAGGCGATTCGGACCGTCAACTCTGCCGCCAAGGGAGCGTTGAAATAGAGGCCGATCGGAGGCCTCAGTAGAAGCACCAGCTTGAAGAGGGACAGGATGCCGATCAGCAGAACAATCGGTGCCGGCCAGAGCCGCCCGGTTTTGATCAGCGCGCCCATCAGAAGCAGGACCAGCCCCGGGGCGAGATACAGCACGGACGTGGGCTCCAGCATTTCGATCAGTTCGTGTTTGGACCTGTGGGGAAGGTTGGGATCCGACAGCAGAACGATTCCCCCGGCGATCAACCAGACGATCAAACAGATCGCGCCGACGATCTCGGCGGCTCGCGACAGGAAGACGACCGTGGAAGGCTTGGATCCCATGATACCTGCTACCGCCATTCATCGGATTGGAAACCGGGCGAATGTTGCATATATTGCCGGCACGCGAGGCAACTCACGCCATCAGAACGGACCGAATTGAGCACCGACAAGCCCGAGAATCCCGAAAGTTTTGCGCATGATACACCAAATCCCGGCGGCGACAGGCTTCGCTGGTTGGATTATGGATTGCTAGCCGGATTTTGTGTGGCCCTGTTCGGCTACGTGGCGATCAGCGGCCGGCCGCTGACCCTGCACGAGGCCCGCCTCCCGGAATGCTCGCGCGAGATGATGGCCCGCCACAGCCTGTTGGTCCCCATGGACGGCGACCGGCCTTGGCTGGAGCGCCCGCCGTTTCCACACTGGTGCATGATCGCCGTGGCCACAGTCATCGGCCAGGCTTGCGATAACGAATGGTCGGTGCGAATCGCCCCGGCGCTGGCGGGATTGCTCATCGTCGTCATGGTGGCGCGGATGGCGGCGGGATGGTTCGGACGCGGCGTCGGAATCATCGCCGGACTAATCCTGGCCACCATGTACGAGTTCTACGCCTATTCCACGCTGGCCGAGGACGACATTTTTCTCGCTCTGCTGGTGGTGGCTGCGATGGCCCTGTTTGTACGGATGGAATTTTTTATTGATCCCATGGTGGAGGATCGCGGGGTGGGTCTGGCCGGCTGGCGCCCGTGGCGCGTCGTGGCGTTCTTCGTCCTGCTCGGCCTGACGGATCTTGCCAAGGGTCCGGCGGTCGGCGCCGCTGTGGTGATCGGAACCATCGCGGCTTATTTCCTGATGCCGTCATTCCTTTGGCAATCGGGCGATTTCTCCGTGATCTTCCACTGGCCGCCCGAGCAGCGGCGACGTGCCCGGCTATACCTTTGGCTTTGGGGAATCCTGGCCGCGGCGGCCATCGCGCTCAGTTGGCACATCTATGTCGCCCGCCTTTATCCCGGCCCTGGCGGATATCTGGCCAATCTTCGCTACGACTTCTCCGGCACGCACGAATTCGACGAGCCGTGGTGGTATTACCCCGTGATGCTGCTGGGACGCGCAATGCCCTGGACGCCGGCGGCACTCGTGGCGCTGGCATTGACCGTGCGGCTGGCATGGCTCGATGGCGATCGGGTCATGCGCTTCCTGTGGTGTTGGGCGATCGTGCCGATCGTCGTTCTGTCGATTCCCCATCGCAAGCACCACCATTATCTGGTGCCGAGCCTCGCTCCCTGGGCGATCCTGGCCGCGCTGGGCGTCAAGCCAATCGCACAATTGATGTTCAAGGGCCTGGAATGGACACGCCGGCCGACGTTTGGGTTGCTCGCGATTGGATTTCCCGGAACGATCGCCCTGACCATTCTCACCTGGAAACGGCTCCTGTCTCCCGCCACCGAATTGCATTGGCAAATCGAATCCGCGGCGATCCTCGCCGTGCTGCTCAACGGCTGTGTCTGGGCGTTCTATCGCGGCATGTGGCTCGGGGACGGGCGATGGATGCTGGCGGCGATCGTGATCGGCGTCGGCGGCGGATATAGCTGGGCCCAAACCCATTTGCGGGATGACACCGTCGCCGACACGAGGTTCCTCCGGCAAGACGTCGAGGCGGCCGTGCCGAGGGACAAGCTTCTGGCCATCGACGCTTCCATTGGTCCGCTCGATTTCTTCCGCGTGCAATTCTATTTGCGAGCCGATGCGCTGCTGCTCCACAACCCGAGTTTTCTTCGCAGCGACCGAATCCACGCGGCCGACGTCTACGTCGTGGGCAGCGTCCAGGATTTGCCGTTGCTGAAGAAGCTGGGAAAAACCGAATTGATCGCCCGCTCACCGCGGCCGTTGAAGGCGAACGTGCCGGAATTGGCGCTGTTTCACCTGACGTTCTCGCCGGATTTGAAACGGTATTCGCCGCCGCCGATCTCGCCGATGCAGGCGATGATGCGTCAGCCCGGTCCTTGGTGCGGGCCGGACCTTCCCGTCGGTCGCTAGGTGCGGCCCGATTTGTATCGCGAAATCTCGCCCGCCACGCGGCCAATCACCCCGTCCCAATCCCCCGGCGTTTCCTGGCGGAAAAGCCGGATCGTCGGATACCAGGGACTATCCGCGCGGTCGAGCAGCCATCGCCAATCCGATGCAAATGGCAACAGTGCCCAGACGGGCTTGGCCATAGCGCCGCCTAGATGCACCACGGCGGTATCTGCCGCGATCACCAAGTCTAGATTGGCAAGGAACGCTGCCGTGTCCGCAAAATCCTTCAGCTCTTCCGTCCAATCGATTAGCTCCATGCCCGGCGGCGGAGTCTTGGCCTCGGCGGCGGCCTCGCCTTTCTGAAGGCTGAAGAAGCGCGCGCCGGGCGCCTGTCCCAACGGCGCCAGCCTCGCCAGCTTGATCGAGCGGTTACGATCATTCTTATAGGTTGGACTTCCCGCCCATGCCAACCCCACCTTCACGAATGGAGAATAGCCGGCCAGCCGATGTTGCCACCTTGCGGCCTCCTCGACATCGGCGTGCAGATACGGCACGTCTTGGGGAATATTGCCTAAATTCGTCCCGAAAACCCGCGGCAGACTTAGCAATGGACAGTGCAGATCAAATCCCGGCAGAGGCTGGCCTCGGACCACGATTTGGCATCTCCCGATAGTCTGAAAGAGCCGTTGCAGTTCGGCCTGGCATTCAATGATGATTCTTCCTCCCCTCTGCGCCACGAGGGGGAGGTAACGGATGAATTGAATGGCATCTCCAAATCCCTGCTCGGTGTGGAGCAGAAGGGTGCGGTCTTCCAACGGGCCGCCGTCCCAGCGCGGCTGAGCGAAATTCCGCGCCGGGGACGGGAAATCCTTCCATTTCCATCGCCATTCATACTCTTCCCAGCCTTGTTGAAAATCTCCCCGCCCCAGCAGCGCCATGGAAAGATTGTTGTGGGCTTCGGCTAAGTTGGGGTTGAGGGCGATGGCTCGTCGAAAGGCGACGATGGCCTCATCGAGTCGTCCTTCATCTCTCTGGACTATGCCGACATTGCTATGGGCTTCCGGTAAGTTGGGGTCAAGAGCGAGGGCCTGGCGAAAAGCCGCGACGGCCTCATCGAGTTGTCCTTTGTCTTTCAGAGCATTGCCGAGATTGTTGTGGGCTTCGGCATAGTTGGGCCTGAGAGCGATGGCTTGGCGGCAGGCGGCGACGGCCTCGTCGAGTTGTCCCTTGTCTCTCAGGGCATTGCCAAGATTGCTGTGGGCTTCGGGTAAGTTGGGGTTGAGGGCGAGGGCATTGCGAAACGCGGCGATTGCCCCATCAAGTTGTCCCTGGTCTTTCAGAGCGCCGCCGAGATTGTTGTGGGCTTGGGGTAAGTTGGGGTTAAGGGCGATGGCTTGGCGACAAGCGGCGATGGCCTCATCGAGTTGTCCTTTGTCTCTCAGAGCATTGCCCAGATTGTTGTGGGCCTCGGCATAGTTGGGCCTGAGAGCGATCGCTTTGCGGCAGACGGCGATGGCCTCAGCGAGTTCTCCTTTGTCTTTCAGAACACTGCCGAGATTGCTGTGGGCTTCCGGTAAGTCGTGGCTAAGGGCGATAGCTTGGCGAAAGGCGGCGATGGCCCCATCGAGTTGTCCCATCTCCTTCAGAACATTGCCGAGATTGTTTTGGGCTTTGGCGTTGTTGGGGTTGAGGGCGAGGGCCCGACGGATCAAATCCACCGCAACGTCATTCCGCCCCATCTGATGAGCAATCACCCCCAGAAGGTGCATTGCACCGGCGTGCTTCGGCTGCTGGGCCAGGATCAGCCGGTAAAGCTGCTCGGCCTCTTGCAACCGCCCGGCCTGATGGTGTTGCAATGCCACATCGAAGGCTTGTTGAATCGTGCGTTGGGCCATGGGGTAAACGCACTATCCGGTGCGAATCACGCTTTCGCAAGCGAGCGCTGCGAGTTGCCGCGCTAGCCGCGTTTGGATTTGTACCGCAAAAGCTCGCCCGCAACGTGGCCAATCACACTGTCCCAATCCCCCGGCGTTTCCTGGCGGAAAAGCCGCATCGTCGGATACCAGGGACTGTCGGCGCGATCGAGCAGCCATCGCCAATCCGGTGGGAACGGAACCAGCAGCCAGACGGTTTTGCCCATCGCGCCGGCGAGATGGGCCACCGCCGTGTCCACCGCAATGACCAGGTCCAGATTGGCAATCAACGCGGCCGTGTTTGCAAAATCCTTCAGTTCCTCCGTCCAATCGATCAGTTCCATGCCGGGCGGCGGAGTCTTGGCTTCCGCGGCCGCGTCCCCTTTTTGCAGGCTGAAGAAACTCACGCCGGGCGCGTGCCCCAGCGGGGCCAACCTTGCCAGCTTCATGGAGCGATTGTGATCGTTCGGGCGGGTTGGACTTCCCGCCCACACCAAGCCCACCTTCACGACTCGGCGATGGTCGCTCAGCCGCTGTTGCCAACTTCCGGCGTCCTCGGCATCGGCGTGGAGGTAGGGCACGGTATTGGGAATGTTGGCCAGCGTTGTCCCGAAAATCCGCGGGAGGCTCAGCAAAGGACAGTGAAGATCAAAGGCGGGCAGGGGCTGGCCTCGGGCCACGACCTGGCATCCCCGGGCCATGGTTTGGAATAGCCGTTGGAGTTCCGCCTGACATTCGATGACGATTGTCCCGCCCTGCTCGGCAACCGTATGAAAGTAACGGATGAATTGAAGGGCGTCTCCGAAAAATTGCTCGGTCTGGAGCAAAATCGTGCGCGCTTCCAACGAGCAGCCGTCCCATTGCGGTTGCGTGAAGTCTCGACGGGGGGAATGCGAAAAGTTGCATTTCCATCGCCATTCAAGCTCTTTCCACCCTTGCGCCAAATCCCCTCGCCCCAGCAGCGCGTACGAATAATTGTTGTGGGCTTGCGGCAAGTCGGGATCGAAGTCGATGGCTTGGCGAAAGGCGCCGATGGCCTCCTCGAGTTGCCCTTGGTCTTTCAGGGCATTGCCGAGATTGTTGTACGCCTCGGCGTAGTTCGGTCTGAGAGCAATGGCCTGTCGATAGGCGGCGATGGCTTCCTCGAGTCGGCCTTTGCCCATCACGGCATTGCCGAGATTGATGTGGGCTTCGGCGTAGTCGGGCCTGAGGACGATGGCCTGGCGACAGGCGGCGATGGCCTCGTCGAGTTGTCCTTCGTCTATGAGGACAGCGCCGAGATTGGTGTGGGATTCGTAGTAGTTGGGTCTCAGGGCAATGGCCTGTCGATAGGCGCCGATGGCCTCCTCGAGTTGTCCTTTGTCTTTCAGCGCATTGCCGAGATTGTTGTGGGCGCCGGATAAGTTGGGGTTAAGCGCGATGGCCCGGCGAAAGGCATCGATGGCCTCTTCGAGTCGGCCTTTGCCTATCAGGGCATTGCCGAGATTGTTGTGGGCGTCGGCGTAGCCGGGCTTGAGGGCGATGGCGCGGCGGCAGGCGGCGACGGCCTCATCGAGTTGTCCGTTGTCCTTCAGAACATTACCGAGATTGCTGTGGGCTTCGGCGTAATTGGGATCGAGGGCCAGGGCCCGGCGAATCAAATCCACAGCAAGGTCATTCCGTCCCATCTGATGGGCAATGACTCCCAGAAGGTGCATCGCACCGGCGTGCTTCGGCTGCTGGGCCAGGATCTGCCCGTAAAGCTGCTCGGCCTCTTGCAACCGCCCGGCCTGATGGTGTTGCAATGCAACATCGAAGGCTTGTTGAATCGTGAGTTGGGCCATGCGGTGAACGCACTATCCGGCGGGGATCGCGCTTTCGCAAGCGGGCGCTAGCCGCGGTTCGATTTGTGCCGCGAAAGTTCGCCCGCCACGCGGCCAATCACCCCGTCCCAATCCCCCGGGGTTTCCTGACGGAATAGCCGCATCGTCGGATACCAGCGACTGTCGGCGCGATCAAGCAACCATCGCCAATCCGGCGGGAACGGAACCAGCAGCCAGACGGGTTTGCCCATCGCCCCGGCCAGATGGGCGACAGCCGTATCGACGCAAATCACCAGATCGAGATTCTCGATCAGCCCCGCGGTTTCCGCGAAGTCCGTCAGCAGTGCGGACCAATCGGACAACGCGATTCCGCTGCCCGCCGGCGGCGGGGCGGTTTGCAGGCTATGAAATCGCACCCCGTCCACCGTCGACAGCGGCGAGAATCTCTCCAGCGGAATCGAACGGTTGCGATCGTTGCGGTTGTCGGCGCTTCCGGCCCACGCCAATCCCACCCGCAAAAATTCCCCGGATGGCTCCATCCGCTTGCGCCAGGCATCGGCAGTCTCCGCCTCGGCCCCAAGGTAGGGAATCGTCGCTGGTATCGTTGCAATCGTAGTCCTGAAAACCCCCGGCAAACTCGGCAGCGGGCACTGATACTCAAACGCGGGCAAAGGTTGTCCAGTCGTGACGATCTGCCCTACGCCGGGGAAGTTGCCGAACAGCCGCACGAGCGCGGGCTGGCATTCGAGCACAATCTTCCCGCCCATGTCCGCGACCAGCGGTGCGTAACGGATGAAATGGATCGCATCGCCGAAGCCTTGCTCCGCGTGCAGAAGAATTGTCTTGCCGTTCAATGGCTGGCCTTTCCAGGCTGGCTCGGCAAATTGCCGGGGCGGCAGGGCGCTGGGGCACTGCCGGCGCCATTCGTATTCCGGCCAGCCCCGCCCAAGATTCCCGGTGACCAACTCCGCCAGCGCCAGATTGAGATGCGCCGCCGGAAAATCCGGCCTGAGGCGGATGGCGTTGCGATAGGCGTCGATGGCGCGATCGAACCGCCCCATGCACGCCACCGCCGCGCCGAGGCAGAGTTGCCCTTCGGGCAACGATGGCTTCAGCGCTATCGCCTTTTGGGCCTCCGCGATCGCCTCGTCCAACTTCCAGCCTTCGCGCAGGGCGTTGCTCAAATTCATGTGCAATTCCGCGACGTCCGGCCGAATCCGGATCGCTTCCATAAACGCCGAGATCGCCTCCTGGGGCTTTCCCCGCCGCCCCAGAAGCACGCCCAGATTCGTATGCGCTTCGAACAATTCGGGTTTCAAGCGAACGGCCTGACGAAGCTCATCGATCGCCGGATCTATTTGCCCGGCGTGCCCCAGCGCCACCCCCAGCGCGTAATGGACCCTGCCGTCGTTGGGGAATTTCCCCAGGAGCTTCCGGCAAATCCCGACCGCCTCGCCCGCCTTGCCCTGGGCGACGCTTTGGGCCGCGAGCTTCAGCGCTTGAGACACCTGGTCCGTGCGATTGGGTTGAATAGCGAACATCAGGATCACGGTTTTCCCATCGCGAGCGGAGGCTGTCCAGTCAATCAGGTGATTGCCGATTGGAATGCGGGAATCCGCTATTGCCATCTTCCTTCAATTGGCAATTGGCAATTGGCAATTGGCAATCGGCAATCTCCCTCTCGCCGACTTGACGTATCCCGATTCACTGGAATAATCGCGCCTCACCATGGACCCGACCCGAACCGATCCGATTCCCCATCCGGCCGTCCGCCGATTGAGCCTTTACCTTCGCCAGCTTGAAAGCTTCAAGCGCAAGGACCGCCGCACGGTGTCGAGCAAACAACTGGGCGAAAGCCTTAACCTCACCGATGCCCAGGTCCGCAAGGACTTGGCGTATTTCGGACAGTTCGGCCATCCCGGCGTCGGATATCGCGTCGAGGACCTGATCAATCAGGTCCGTCGAATCCTGGGGACGGACAAAACCTGGGACGTGCTGCTGGTGGGGGCCGGCAACCTGGGCCGGGCCCTCATGGCGTACAACGGCTTCGATGCCAAGGGATTTCGCCTAGTCGCCGTGTTCGATTCGGACCCGGCCAAGATCGGCAAACGGCAGGGTCCATTCCCCGGCCGGCCCGACGCCGCTGGCTCGGACACCAAGCGGTTCTTCGTCATCCAACCGATGTCCGAACTGAAATTCACGGTCGAAAAGCAGGCGATTCGCCTGGCGATCCTGGCCGTTCCAGCCGACAGCGCCCAGGAGGTTGCCGACCAATGCGTCGAGGCCGGCATCCGCGGCCTATTGAATTTCGCCCCCGTTTCGCTACGTTTCCCGCCCCCGATCGCCGTGAACGCCGTGGACCTTGCCGTGCAACTGGAGCAGTTGTCCTTCCAGGTGAACTTCTCGCCGCTAGGACAAACGGCGTACGACGGCAAAACTCCGTGAATAACCCGCCGGTCAATTCTACGAATCCCCGATTCCTGCGCGGCCTGCCCACTTCAGTGGGCAGGTGGCATGGTTGTCCAAGGGCGAAGATTGCCGATATGAGGCGAATCGGACACGAATGTCCCGATGCTGGCATTGAACACATATTGCAATACTGTCCGGGACCGCCCTTGGAAAACATCAGAATCTTGCGCTTGCGCTGTCCCATGATTTATGGTTGACTG
>Ga0209415_10018507_pt1 | contig 10983 bp, 9 predicted proteins | sample PeaSoiSIISIP2007_FD_187696 | JGI IMG/M metagenome (GOLD analysis project Ga0209415, IMG submission 187696) | Peat soil microbial communities from Weissenstadt, Germany - SII-SIP-2007 (SPAdes) (version 2) | ecosystem: Environmental > Terrestrial > Soil > Wetlands > Peat | place: Germany...
GAATCACCCGGTATCCTGCGGATTGCAGATATTCGGCCACTCCGTAACTCGGCCGGTGCCTGCGGCTGGATAGTCCAACGACGGCGATGGTCTTGCTGGTCTTCAGAATTTCACTGGCGGGGTCGCCGGCGACAGCAGCAGGCGAATGACTCGAGCTGGGATCGGAGTTCTCGGAAAGCTTGCTCATTCGTGTCCTTTCAATGCGTTTCGATTTTGCGCCCCGCAAAATCTCGTGTCAGCAGGCGCCCACACAATAACTGCACGCACCGCGACGGCGCGTTTCCCTGAAATCGCCCCTATGAACCGCGTTGGGAAATCCCCCCGAGATCGATGCATCATACCGGATTTCGGCAAAAAGAGAAGCGCTGCTAGCTTGAAGTCTTCTGAGGGAACCGGCGAGGTTTACGAACCGGGCGTTTGCGCGCCACGGGCTTTCGGATGGCGGCGATCTCGTCCAGTTTGCGTTTGAGCGCGACGAGCTCGGCCGGCGTTACCGCGCGACGGTGCCCGGCGGCCAGTGAATCGAGTTCGAGGTTGGCGATCCGCGTGCGCTTAATTTTTTCCACGGGGTGGCCCGTCTGAAAAAGTTTGTTGCGCAGCACGTCGCTGCGCGCCTCCGAAAGCGTGACTTCGTACCAGGGGGCATCCTTGCCCCTAATCCGCGTGATGCGCGCACCGGTGAGCCGTGCGAGCGTCTCAATCTCGGCGAAGGTTAGAAGCGTCTTGAGCTTCAGCTGGTACGTTTGCGGCAGATGGTGCGCCTGCAGGATGCGATTCGCCAGGTCGCCATCGTTCGTCAGAAACACCAACCCCGATGAATGATACTCGAGCCGCCCAACGGGAAATAGACGCTCGGGAATTCCATACAGCAGATCGCGCAGCGTCGGCCGGCCCTCGGGATCGCTAAGCGTCGAAACGAACTCGGGCGGCTTGTGCAGCAACAGATAGACGCGCTCCGTTTCCGGCTGCAGCAGCTTCCCGGCAACTTTGATATGGTCGCGCTTCTCGTCGGCTTTCGTGCCGAGCTCCGTGACCACGCGGCCGTTCACAGTAATCAGGCCCGACGCGATCATTTCCTCAGCCTTGCGGCGCGAGGTGATCCCCGCCCGCGCGATGATTTTTTGCAGACGTTCTTCCATGTGGTTGGCGGCGTCCCTGCCGCAAGGCATACAGCTTAGCGGAAACGGCGCGGATGGCGAAGCGCTACGGCTGCTGGCAGTGGCACAATTTCCAAAGGTAATCGAAGAACGCCCGGGCGCTCGAATCCACCGGCACGTCGCCGGAATAGGCAGGCGCGCTCCCTCCCAGGTCAATTACCGCACGAGCGCCGCCGGGCTTGCTCAACGTGAGCACAAGATTCGGCGTGGCGACGGAACCGATGTTGTTCGGGATCAACGATCCTGCGTCACAGTGGTAGCGCGCGCTAAAAAGGCTCCCGAAGAGCGCGTGCGCCCCTACATCGATCGAGATTTCGCCGTGGTACGAAACGCTGTCGCCGGTCCAATCGAGCATGCTCGATGCTCCCGACGGAACGCGGAAAGCAATATGGGTGGGCGGCGGAGGTGCAGGCGCCGCTACCGGCGCCGTTGCTGGTGAAGGATTCGGTACGGGCGACGCGGGCGCTGCGCCGGACGGCATGCTGCCAAACGCGTGCGGATGCGCAGGCACGTCCACGGTGCCGATTGCCCCGGACGGCACATCCAGCACGGCAAAACGCAACCGGCGATCATCCGGCTTGGCGTCATAGTCAAAAATGTTGCGAATCCCCGTCGCCTTCCAACCCTGATACGCCGTCTCGGACACCGGTCCCGAAAGGTCGCGCGGAAAGAACTGGAAGGATGCGCCCTTTGGATCGTATTCGCAGATCGCCATTTGAAGACTCAGCTGCCGGTTTACGCCGCCCGGCGGCAGGCTCAAAGAGTTAGGCGAAATCGTAAGCAGGTACCGGGCGCCGCCGCCGTCGCTCGAACTTTGTGTGGGCGCAAGGGACTCGGCGGTCATGGAGATGGATGTCGAGGGCAGTGGATCCATGCAAGCCTGCTGCAGGAGCTTTGCGGGAGCCTGCTTCGCCTGCGCGTCCGGTTCCGTCGCGAAATAACCGCTGCGATAGCGCAGCTTGATCCCGTGCTGGTTGCTCTTAACCGTGAGCTTGTGAAATCTTCCGTCCCATTTGACGTTCTCGGGATAGTAGGCCAGTTCGTAGTAGGTGGAACTATCGTCCAGCGCTTGCTGAACGCAGCCGGAAAGATCGTTCGTATTCAGGCACGTTTTTCCGCCGGTTTCCTCGGCAAATTGTTGCATGGTGGCCTGCGCGTCCAGGCGCGAGCTGTTGTCGCGATTGAGCTGCCCTCCGAAGCCGGCCCCCGGGTTGTTGCGATTGATGTGCGGATTCTGTCCGGAGGAGTATAGCGAATTCACTTCAAGGCCCCGGGCGTCCACGGGATAGACGGCAATTCGCGCATCCGTCAGCGCATCGGTGGCATTTTTGATTTTGCCCGTGTAGACGGCGCTTCCATTGAAAGGATCGGTGCCCATGTCCGCAGACGGCGCGATCCATACCGGAAACGACTCCGAAAACCAGAGCAGGTTTTTCCGTCCCGGATAACCGCCGAGGAATTTCGCAATGGATACCATCGCGTCCGTCGTCTCGTCCACGCGAATGGCCATCTGGGCCTCGAACTCGGTTCTCTCGAAGTCCTCGAGCGCCTGGGTGAACGGTGTCTCCGTGTCATCGTTTTGATCCAACGCAACATTCGACGGACTGTTCGCGTCGTCCTGGGGGTTTTGCTCGATGTCCGGAGTTCGGAGCGTGTGGTCCACCGCTGCCCGCAGCAGAGCCGGATCGGTGGTAAAGCTCTGCACCACGTGCAGAGTGCGGCCCAGCACGAACACGGCAATCGGCGTCGAGGGCGGCAACGTCTTCAGCAGCGTCAGCATATGCTGGTGAACTTCCGACTGGTTCTGGATATTCGTGTTGAGCGCGTCCATCAGCATTACCGTTGGCGGCACACGCATGCGCTCCGGCAAAAGGTTCGAGTAGATATACGGAGCGCCGGGAGCCGCTGCCATCAGGGCGCTGGGAGACGCCGGTGCGGGCGGCACCGATGCATCCACAAATTCGAATTTGACGATCTTCTGCGGCCCGGAATGTTCCTCGCTAATTTGAAAGTCCTCGGCCTTGAGGCCGCGCACCACGTTTCCATGCGAGTCGCTGGCAATCACGTCCACGGTTATCAAGCGTGTGTTGGTCTTGATGGGGCTGCCCGGTGCAGCTGCGGGTTCTTGCTGCGGCTGCGGCGCTGCTGGAGGATTCTGTTGCGGGCCCGGAGGGGCTTGCGCTGCCGCGGCCACGGCGAAGATCGTGAGGACCGCGAGAATTTTTGCAATGCGCATGAATTGCTCGTTACGAGCGCTCAGACGTGCCGGCAGCCGCGGTTCGCGCCTGCTCGGAGCCTTCCGGCGAATCATGGGCGAGTTCGGCGAGGTCGTTCGTTTCCCCGGACCCCCTGATTTGCGCGGCTTCCACCGATTCATGTGATGCAGCCGCGGCCTCTTCGGGTTCGGTGGGCGCGATTCCGGCGTCGGAGCCGAGCGCGGCCTGCGCGAGCTGCTCGAACTCTTTCAGGCTCGGCAGTTCGTCCAGATCGGAGAGGCCAAAGCGCATCATGAACTGCTTCGACGTGCGATAGAGGATCGGCCGCCCGATCACTTCCTTGCGTCCGGCTGTGGTGATGAGCCGCTTTTCGAGCAGCGTCTTGATCACGCCGCCGACGTGCACGCCGCGAATCTCGTTGATCTCGGGCACCGTGGCCGGCTGCTTGTAGGCGATCACGGCGAGCGTTTCCAGCGCAGGCATCGTCAGGCGCAGCGGCGGCTGCAAACTCTTGATGAATTTGCGCACCACGTCGTGATGCTGCGGCTTGGTATAAAACTTCCAACCGCCCGCCACCTTCCGCACCTCGATGCCGCGTTCGTCCGTCTGGTACGAAGCGACCAACAGATCGAGGGCCGCGCGCGCCACCGTCTTCTCCACGCCGATTGCGTTCGCGATCTGATCGAGGGTCGCGGGTTCATCCGCGGCGTAGATGATGGACTCCAGTGCAGCTTTGATTTCTTCGGGCGTCGTGGTCACAGGTACTGTTCCTCGATTTTGGATATCGCGTCAGGTCCGGCGAAAACCGCGTCAAACATTTTGTGCTTCCGCAAGGCGATGTCCGCAAAAAGATCCGATTGCACCAGAATTACAGCCTGCATGCGCACCATTTCCAGGACCGCCAACAGCGCGACAATCATTGCGTTGCGCGTCGCGCAGGTCTCGAAAAACTCGATCAGCGAGATCGCGTCGTCGGACGTCGTCAGGCGCTGGCGCAGCAGGTCCATCATCTGCGCGATGGTGACCGTATCGTGGTGCAGTTCGAACTTCGTGACGGTCTTGCGCCGCTCCAGTATTTGATGGAACGTCTGAATCAGGTCCACCAGCGAGACTACCATCTCGCCTTCGATCGCGTCGCCGGTGTAGAGCGCGCGATCCGGGCGCGACCACACGTGCGCCTCGATCTGCTGCTTCTCGTACAAAAGCTGCGCGGCGTTCTTGAATTTTTCGTGTTCGAGCAGCCTGTGCACCAGCTCGTCGCGCGGGTCCTGCTCTTCGGGTCCCGCGAGCGGGTCGGCCGGAAGCAGCATCTTCGATTTGATGTGGATCAGCGTCGCCGCCATGTAGATGAAGTCGGCTGAGACGTCGATATCCAGCGTTTCGAGCTGGTGGAGATAATCCAGATACTGCTCGGTGACCTTGGCGATGGGAATATTGTGAATGTCCAATTCCTGCTTGCGGATCAGATCGAGCAGGAGATCGAGCGGGCCTTCGTAGGCTGGCAAGTTGATGCGATACGGTGATGGTGACGCGGAAGCCAATTCAGTTTCCCCCGGCGGATTTGCGTGCCTGGTCCCACCCGAATATTGCATTCCGCACGCGCTTCATCGTTCGGCGCGCGGTCGCGTGGGCCTTCTTTCCGCCGGCGTCGAGGATATCCCAAACCCGCTGCGGATGCGCCTCGAATTCCTGGCGCCGTGCCTGAACAGGCTCGATCCAAGTGACCAGATTTTCCGCCATCAGCTTCTTGCAATCCACGCAGCCGATTGCTGCCGAACGGCAATCAGCCTCGACCTTGCCGACCGTGACCGGCGACGAAAACAATTTGTGCCACGAGAAGACCGGACAGACCTCGGGACGCCCCGGATCGGTGCGCTTCACGCGCTGCGGGTCGGTCAGCATATTGCGGACCTTCGTACGCACGTCGTCGGGCGAATCGGAGAGCCAGATCGCGTTGCCATAGCTTTTCGCCATCCGCCGGCCGTCGAGACCAGGCAGCCGCGGCGTTGCGGTGAGCATCGGCTGTGGCTCGACCAGGTTCTCCTGTATTTTTATGCCGGCGTTCGCGAACACGGACTGGCGGTAGTCAATCGGCGACCGATGAAGTGAAGCGAGCATCTTCTCCCACTCGTCGGCTAGGCGATCGAGAGAGGGATCGCTCTCCAGATCGAGCGTCTGTCGCAAAGCCGCCATTTGCTTTTCGTTGGGCTTTTTCTTGACCTCGAAGAACGCCGTGTTAAATCGCCGCACTACTTCGCGCGTTAGCTCGACGTGCGGGACTTGGTCCTCGCCGACAGGCACGAGCAGGTCCTGCCTCGATTCCCCGTACATTACGATGTCGGCTGCCTGAAGCAGTGGATACCCGAGAAAGCCGTACGTCCCAAGATCACGCTCCTTCAAATTCTCGATCTGCTCTTTGTAGGTGGGGACGCGCTCGAGCCACGAGAGCGGCGTGATCATGGAAAGCAGCAGCTGCAGCTCCGCATGCTCCAGCACGCTCGACTGAATGAACATCGTTGATTTCGCGGGATCGAGGCCGACAGAAAGCCAGTCGATTGCTACTTGCAGGGTATTTTCAGCGACGGACGACGTGTCTTCGTAATGCGTCGTGAGCGCGTGCCAATCGGCGACGAAGAAGAAGCACTCGTATTCTTCCTGAAGTTTGAGCCAATTCTGAAGAGCGCCGAAATAGTGGCCCAGGTGGAGACGCCCCGTGGGCCGCATGCCGCTCAAGACTCGTTTGCGCTTCGCCACTCTAAGGAGAATCCCCCGCCTGGAACATTGGAATTGGAACAGCCGATGCTAGCACATCCAGCAACGCGCTCCGCGAGTGCCTTGCTCGCACAGCTGACTACTGCCCCTTGATCGAGATCAACTCCACGTCGAAGACTAGCATCTGGTTCGGACCGATGGGCCCGCCCGGCGTTCCCCGCGCGCCGTACGCGAGATCTGGAGGAACGAAGAGCTGCCATTTCGATCCGACTGGCATCAGCTGGAGCGCCTCGGTCCAGCCCTTGATTACTCCACCTACCTGAAACGACGAAGGCTGGCCGCGCTTGTAGGAGCTGTCGAACTCCGCTCCGCTGATAGACGTGCCGCGGTAATTGCACACGACCGTGTCCTTGGCGGTTGGCTTCGCGCCGGTGCCCGCCGTTACGATCTTGTACTGCAAGCCGCTGGGCAGCGTGACTACACCGTCCTTCGTCTTATTGGCTGCGAGAAACTCTTCGCCTTCCTTCATGTTTGCCTCCCCTATCTTTGCCAATTCCGCGTCCTGCTTTGCCTGCACTTGGCTCGACAGTTGCTTCAGCGCCCCGTCTATTTCGGCATCGGTGAGGAGCGGCGTGCTACCCGCCAGCGCGTCCTTCACTCCAAGCAACAGGCTCGGCGTGTCAATATCCACCGGTTGCTTCCTCAAGCTTCGCCCGATGTTGAGCCCAACCGCATAGCTGTCTTTTTCTTTGTCTGTCGTCAGAGCCGCAGGAGCCGCAGCCTTTATCGGGGGCTTCGCCGCTGGTGCTGTCGCCGCCTTCACCGCCGGAGTCTTTGTCGCGCTCGCAGCAGGAGCCGCTGGGCTGCTCGCAGCCGGAGTTTGCTGTGCCTGCGCGCTACCCGAGAAAATCAGTCCGACAGTTAGTGCCGCTACCGCCATGATCAGAGGTTTTCGCATGGCCATATTGTTACATTGGTCTCCGAGTTCCGCAAACGCGCGTTTGCCTGTTTCGCAACGTTAAACGCCACCCAGCATTGTCATCCGAGGGCGATTTCCGCCCGAGGGATCTCTCTTCGGCGTCGTTGCTTGGCGGGGACTTCACACGAAGAGAGAGACCTCGGCGAAGCTACGGCCTCGGAATGACAGACTCACCGCTCGCTCATGCCCTACAGCTTCAGCAGTTCGCGCAGCCGCTTGGTCTGCGCGCGCGAGACGGGAATTTCGCTGGCCCTCTTGTCATTCATCTTCAGCATGTAGCTCGACTTGAACCAGGGAACCACTTCCTTGATGTGGTTGATGTTGATCAGATACGACCGGTGCGGCCGCCAGAAGACGCCGGGGTCGAGCATTTCCATCAGCTCGTCCACCGTGCGATAGTTCGACACGCCCTCGGTGTCGCGTGAAAAAATCGTGATCGCGCCATCCTGGATCGAGGCGTAGATCATGTCGTCGGCGTCAATCAGCATCATGCGCGACTGCGATTTCACCAGCAGCTTCACGGGATGCGCCTCGCGCTGCTTAGGCACGTCCGCACCGAGCTGGCTGACCAGCGTTTCCAGCCTCTGTACGGGCGACGTGTGCGCTTCGACCATTTTCTTCGCGCGCTCGATGGCCTTCGCCACGCGCGTCTTGTCGAATGGCTTGAGTACGTAATCCACGGCGCTCACTTCGAACGCCTGAACGGCGTAGTGGTCGTAGGCCGTGGCGAAAACGATTTGCGGCATGCGCAGCTTGCGCTCGACCAGCTTCTTGATCACGCCGAAGCCATCCAGGCCTGGCATCTGCACATCGAGGAATACCAGGTCGGGATCGTGTTCCTTGATCAAGGCGACCGCTTCCAGGCCGTTCTTGCCCAGAGCGACGACATTCACCTCGGGAAAGCTCTTCAGGAGGTAGATGAGCTCTTCACGCGCGGGGCGTTCGTCGTCCACGATGATTGTATTGATCGTCATGAATTCGCCTGTGGGAAGTATAGCAAAAGCAGATGGAGCCACGGATAAACACAGATCAACACAGATTAGGGAGAATAGAAAAGGCAAGAACACTTGCCGCACCGTGGTGTGGAGAAACATGGGGCCAAGCAAGCGGGAGTGTGCGGTAGAATTGCGCGAGCTGCGGCACCAAGGAGCGAGCGTGAAGAATCGAAAGCGCGGGAAGGCCAAGCGGGCAAGGGTCGTCAGCAGCAAGGTGCTGTTTCGCGGCCGCGTGTTTACGCTGAGGCGCGACCGCGTGGCCGAGCCGGGTGGCATCATGACGACGCGCGAAATCATCGTGCATCCGGGCTCCGTTGTCGTGCTGCCGGTTCTTTCCGACGGACGAATCGTGCTGATTCGCCAGTATCGCCACGCCGCCAGGCAGTATCTCTGGGAGCTCGTCGCCGGGCACAAAGAGCCGAACCAAAGCGCGGCCACGGGAGTGCACCGCGAGTTGCTCGAGGAGACCGGCTATACGGCGAAGCGCATCCGAAAGCTGCTTGAGATATTCCCTTCCCCGGGATTGCTCGGCGAGCGCATGGACATCTTCCTGGCCGAAGGTTTGACAAAGGGCAAAGCTCAGCCGGAAGAAGACGAAAAGATCACGCAGAAAATCGTCACGCTGCGCGAAGCCGAGAAATGGATTCGCTCCGGCAAGATCATCGATTCGAAATCGGTCGCGGGGATTTTGTATTACGCTCGGTTCGTGGCCCGCTGAGGTTTTCAGTGAATTTCCAGTTTTGGAGACGCTGCGATGGAAAATAGAGACGTCGCAAAGATCCTGCGCGAAACGGCGCAACTGCTCGAAATTGACGGCGCGATCATCGGCCGCTACCGCAGCTATGAAAAGGTAGCTGAGTTGCTCGACGGATTGCCGGAGCGCATCGAGGAAATCGCCGCGGACGACAAGAAGCTCATGGACCTGCCGGGCGTCGGCGAAGGAATGGCCGAGCACATCCGCGAAGTCCTCAAGACTGGCGACTACAGCCTGCGCAAGAAGTTGCTAAAGAAATATCCGCCCACAATTCTGGACCTGCTCGACCTGCAATCGCTCGGCCCCAAGAAAGTCGCTTTTCTCTGGAGCAATTTCAAGGTCGCCACCGTTGACGGAGTTGCAAAACTCGCGCGCGAGGGCAAGCTGCGCGATCTGCCTCATTTTGGCGAGAAGAGCGAACAAAACATCCTCAAGGCCGCCGAGCAGTTCAAGAACCTCTCCGGCTCCGGGCGCGTGCGCATCAACGTCGCCGACGAGGAAGCGCAAAAGCTGGTCGCTTATATCGAGAAAGCGGGCGATGCTGTCGAATCCGTCACGCCTGCGGGCTCCCTGCGTCGCGGGCGGGAGACCATCGGCGACATTGACCTGCTGGTGACCATGCGCCCCGGACACGACAAACAAAAGGACATCGACGCCGTGGCCGCGCATATCCTGAAATATCCCGAAATCAAACAAGAGCTCGCGCGCGGCGAAAACAAAGTCAGTTTCATTCTCAGCGGCGGACTTCAGGTGGATGTGCGCCTGCTCGAAAAGAAAAGCTTCGGCGCGGCGCTGCTTTATTTCACCGGCTCGAAGGCGCACAACGTCGCGTTGCGCGGCCGCGCCAACGAAATGGGCTGGACGCTCAACGAATACGCCCTCACGACGCTCAAGGGCGGGAAGGTCGTCGCGAGCAAAACCGAGGAAGAAATCTATTCAAAGCTGAAACTTGCCTACATCGAACCCGAGCTCCGTGAAATGACCGGCGAAATCGAAGCCGCGGAGCAGGGCAAGCTGCCGAAGCTCGTGACGCTCGCGGACATTCGCGGCGACCTGCAAATGCACACAACCGCGTCGGACGGAAAGAACTCCATCGAAGAAATGGGCCAGGCGGCGCGCGAGCTTGGGTACGACTACATCGCGCTGACCGACCATTCGCAAGCCGTGACCGTCGCTAACGGACTCGACGAGAAACGCACGCTCGCGCAGATCAAGAAAATTCACGCGGCGAAAGTGCCCGGCATCACCCTGCTGGCCGGCAGCGAGGTGGATGTCAAGAAAGACGGCACCCTCGATCTCGAGGACTACGTGCTCGCCGAGCTGGACGTGGTGGTTGCGTCCATACACTCCTACATGAACATGGAGCGCGCGGAAATGACGGAGCGGTATCTGGCCGCGGTTGAAAATCCTTACACGCAAATTATCGCTCACCCCACGGGCAGGCTCGTTCTGCGGCGAGAGGCATTTGATTACGACCTGGAGGCGGTTCTGGATGCGTGCGCGAAACACGGAGTCGCGATGGAGTGCAACGCGTATCCGGACCGGCTGGACCTGCGCGACGTACACCTTCGCATGGCCAAGCAGCGCGGTGTGAAAATCGTGATTTCAACGGACTCGCACACGACGCGCAATCTTCAATTCATGAAATATGGAGTCGAGACGGCGCGCAGAGGCTGGATCGAGAAAAAAGACGTGATCAATACGCTGCCGCTGAAGGAATTTCTCGCGGCGCTCAGGCCCAGGCCGCACGCCGGAAAATCAAGAGCGGCCAAGCACAAATCCGCCTAGCGCCGACCTGATCCCGAAGTCACACCGAATACGAAACAGTCCCATCGTCAACGGCGGAGATTGATTTGGCCTTCGACGTCACCGACGGGGATTTCGCGCCTCGGCGCATGGCTACGATTCCGGTGCGCACCACTTCGAGCAGGCCAAACGGATGCAGCAGCTCGAGCAGCCGATCGACCTTTTCCTCGCCGCCAGTCATTTCGACCGTGATCGAGTCCGAAGCGATATCGAGTACCCGCGCCTTGAATACGGTGGCCAGCTCAAGCACCTGCGAACGCGTCTCGCGCGTGGCGGCCACTTTCACCAGCGCCAGATCGCGCAGCAGCGCCGGATGGTGCGTCACGTCGTCCACCAGCAGCACGTTCACGAGCTTATAGACGTT
>Ga0209415_10018508_pt1 | contig 10983 bp, 5 predicted proteins | sample PeaSoiSIISIP2007_FD_187696 | JGI IMG/M metagenome (GOLD analysis project Ga0209415, IMG submission 187696) | Peat soil microbial communities from Weissenstadt, Germany - SII-SIP-2007 (SPAdes) (version 2) | ecosystem: Environmental > Terrestrial > Soil > Wetlands > Peat | place: Germany...
GAGTTCATGCCTCACCTCGACGAAGGCGCACTCTGGGTGCGAGCCACCATGCCCTACACGATCTCCTTCGAGGAGGCCAGCAAGATCGCTCCCCAGATACGTGACATTCTGATGTCCTATCCGCAGGTGACTCTGGTCGGTTCTGAACTAGGACGCCCCGACGATGGCACCGATCCCACCGGCTTCTTCAACTGCGAGTTCTACGTTGGCCTGAAACCCTACAAGGACAAAACCTGGGCCGGCGAGATCAGCGAGAAAAAACAGCTCATCGAATCGATCAACCGAAAACTCACTGCTTTCCCCGGGATTATTTTCAACTATACCCAGCCCGCCGAAGATGCTGTGGACGAAGCGCTGACTGGCCTCAAGAGTTCTTTGGCGGTAAAAGTATATGGCGACGATCTGAACGTACTGCAGGACAAAGCGATCCAGATCAAGAACACCCTTGCCAAGGTGCCCGGGTTCACCGAACTCACGGTGGTGCGCGAGCTTGGCCAGCCCAGCCTCCTGGTTGACGTTGATCGCAACAAGATTGCACGGTATGGGATTAACGTTGCCGATGTGGAAGCTGTGATTTCGGCGGCAGTAGGCGGGCAGGCGGTCACTCAAGTCATTCAAGGCGAGAAGCTGTTCGATCTGGTGGTCCGCATGCAACCCCAATTCCGCAGCAGTGCGCACGAGATCGGGAATCTGCTGGTGGGCACACCCGATGGGCAACAAATCCCGCTCAGCCAGCTCGCCAACATTAGTCAGGGAAACGGCGCGTCCTTCATTTATCGGGAAAACAACTCCCGCTACATCGGGGTGCAGTACAGCATCGAAGGGCGCGACTTGGAGCGGGCGGTCCGAGACGCGCAAGCCGCAGTCAATAAGACCGTGACGCTGCCGCAGGGCTACAGGATGGAATGGGGCGGCGAATACAGCCAGTTTCTCGAAGCCAAGTCGCAAATGTATTTTATTGGCCCGCTGGCCGTGGTGATAATTTTCATGATCTTATTTGCGCTCTACGGAAACTTTAAGTTCCCCATCACCATTGCCCTGGGTGTAATCATGACCGAACCGGTGGGTGCGCTGGTCGCGCTAAAGGTCACTCACACACCCTTCAGCGTGTCGTCGGTCCTGGGGCTCCTAGCGTTGCTCGGGGTTTCGGTGGAAACGGCTGTCATTCTCGTCTCCTACATCAACAAGTTGCGGCAGGAAGGAATGGATATTCACGCGGCCACACGGGAGGCTTCGCTTTTGCGACTCCGTCCGATTATGATGACGGCTCTCGTGGCCTGCCTTGGATTGCTGCCGGCCGCCCTTTCCACGGGCATCGGGTCGGATACGCAGAGACCGTTCGCCATCGTCATCGTGGCCGGCCTCATCTCCCGGCTCTTTATCGGTTTCTTTGTCAATCCCGTGTTGTATGAGATGGTTGCCCGCGATGGCGATGTGCTCCAGGTGTAGACAAGAAACCTGTTGTAACGCCACTCAGCGAACAGCCAACCATGGCGTTTTCCCCGAAAAGCACAGGAATGCCTACTTTTCCTCGGTGCTGCTTGCGGTAAACTAGCCACTACCGACCCCATGTCCCAATTCGTTCACCTGCACCTGCACACCGACTATTCCCTGCTTGATGGCGCCTGCGACGTGGAAAAGCTCTGCCAGCACGTGCAGGAACTCGGCATGCCCGCGGTCGCCATGACCGACCACGGCAACATTTTCGGCGCCGTGCATTTCGTCAATGCCGCCCACAAACACGGCGTCAAGCCCATCGTCGGCTGCGAACTCTACATCTGCAAAAAGGACGACCACAACATCGAGCGCACTCCGCCCGAGGGCGACACCTACAACCACCTGCTGGTGCTGGCGGAAAACGACGAAGGCTACCGCAACCTGGTCAAGATCACGTCCGAAGCCTCGCTGCACGGTTTTTACTACAAGCCGCGCGTGAGCAAGAAATTTCTGGCCGAGCATTCCCGCGGCCTGATCGGGCTTTCCGGATGCCTGAAGGGCGAAGTCGCCGAGCGCCTGATGGAGGGCAAGTACGAGGCCGCCCGCGCCGCCGCTGCCACTTTCACCGACATTTTCGGCAAAGAGAATTTCTACCTGGAGATTCAGGATCAGGGCCTCGCCATGGAGCACCGCATCCATCCCGGCCTGTTCCAGCTCGAGAAAGATCTCGCCCTGCCGCTGGTCGCCACCAACGACAGCCACTATCTCTGCGAGGACGACGCCGAAGCCCAGGACGTCATGCTCTGCATCCAGACCGGCAAGTCCATTCACGACACCGAGCGGATGAAGTTCGAGGGCACTCAGTTCTTTGTGAAAAGCTACGCCGAGATGCAGAAAGTGTTTAAGGCGTCGCCCGAGGTGCTGACCCGCACGCTCGACATCGCCGACCGCTGCAGCCTGCGCCTCGAAAAAGTTGCGACGCCCTTCCCGCAGTTCGACGTGCCGCCCGGATACACCATTGACAGTTATTTCGTGCACGTGACGCGCGAGGGCTTTGCGCACCGCCTGGAGGCGTTGCGGCCCCTGCACGACCAGGGCAGGTTGAAGCACTCGCTCGCCGACTACGAACAGCGTCTGGAGCGTGAACTGGCCATCATTCAGCAGATGAAATTCCCCGGATACTTCCTCATCGTCTGGGATTTCATCCGCTATGCCAAAGAACGCGACATCCCGGTGGGCCCGGGGCGTGGCTCCGCCGCCGGATCGCTGGTTTCCTACTCACTCGGCATCACCGACCTTGATCCGCTGCAGCATGAACTCCTGTTCGAGCGCTTCCTGAACCCCGAGCGCGTGTCCATGCCCGACATTGACATTGATTTCTGCATGAACCGCCGCGGCGAGGTCATTGATTACGTCACCCGGAAATACGGCCGCGACAACGTGGCCCAGATCATCACCTTCGGCACCATGGCTGCCAAAGCCGCCATCAAAGACGTGGGCCGCGCCATGGACATTCCCTATGCCGAGGTGGACCGCATCGCCAAGATGGTGCCGCAGACGCTCAACATCACGCTCGACCACGCCATCGAAGAGTCACCCCAGTTGCGCGAAGCCTACGAGAAAGACAAGCAGATTCGCGAACTGCTCGACACCGCGAAAAAACTGGAGGGCCTGGTCCGCAATTCGGGTGTGCACGCCGCCGGCGTGGTCATTTCGCCGCGCCCGCTGACCGAACTTGTCCCGCTGCACAAGACCAAGAACGACGAAATCGTGACCGCCTTCGACATGGTCGCCATCGAAAAGATGGGCCTGTTGAAGATGGACTTCCTCGGCCTGACCACGCTCACGATTCTGACCGACACGCTGAAGCTGATCCAGCAGACCCGCGGCACTCCCCTCACCCTCGAACAGATTCCGCTCGAAGACAGCGAGACCTACCAGAAGGTCTTCTACAAGGGCCTGACCTCCGGCGTCTTCCAGTTTGAGTCGCACGGCATGCGCGACGTGCTGCGGCGTTACCAGCCGAACTCGATCGAAGACCTGACAGCGCTTAACGCCCTCTACCGTCCGGGCCCCATCCAGGGCGGAATGATTGACGACTTTATTGACCGCAAGCACGGCCGGAAACGAATCGAATACGAACTCCCCGAGCTGAAAGAAATCCTGGAAGAAACGCTCGGCGTCATCGTCTACCAGGAACAGGTTATGCAGATTGCCAACCGCCTGGCCGGCTATTCCCTCGGCGAAGCCGATCTGCTCCGCCGCGCCATGGGCAAGAAGAAGCCGGAGGAAATGGCGCAGCAGCGCGAGCGCTTTATCGAAGGCGCGGCGCAAAGAAAGTATCCCCCACGCAAGATCGAAAAGATTTTCGACCTCATGGCGCAGTTTGCCGGATACGGCTTCAACAAGTCCCATTCCGCCGCCTATGCCCTGCTGGCCTATCACACGGCGTACTTGAAGACGCACTACCCGGTCGAATTCATGGCCGCCTTGCTCACCTCGGTGACCGGCTCAACCGACGATGTGGTCAAGTACATCAACGAATGCCGCGAGATGGGCATCGCCGTCGAAGCCCCCGACATCAATGTTTCCGCTGCCAACTTCACCCCGCATGGCGAATCCATCCGCTTCGGGCTGGCGGCGGTAAAGAACGTCGGCGGCAACGCCATCGAATCCATCGTGGCCGCCCGCAGAAAGCTCGGCCGCTTCAAATCCACTTTCGAATTCTGCGAGCACGTGGACCTGCGCCTGCTGAACAAGCGTGTGCTTGAATCGCTCATCAAGAGCGGCGCCATGGATTCGCTCGGCCGCCGCGCCCAGTTGATGGCCGTTCTCGACAAAGCGATGGATCAGGCCCAGAAAGCCCAGCGCGACGCCGAAGCTGGCCAGCACGGCCTGTTTGGCGTCTTTCAGCAGGACGAAGGCGATCTCGGCAACCACCAGTTGCCCAACGTCCCCGACTGGGACGAGCACACCCGCCTGACTGCCGAGAAAGAAATCCTGGGCTTCTTCATCACCGGCCATCCGCTCGAAAAATACAAGGACAAGCTGGAAGGCCTGCACGCGCTGAGCACCGAAGAAATCGCGGCGATGAAGAATTCCACCGGCAAAGACGAAACCATCGTCACCGCCGGCATCATCACCAACGTGCGCGTGCTTAGATCCAAACGCGGCGACTTCTACGCTCAGGCCATGCTCGAAGACATGGCCGGCTCGCTCGACATGATTGTCTTTCCCGAGGCCTACAAGCGCATCGGTGACAAGGTAAAGCTCGAAGTCCCCGTTCTGGTCAAAGCCGGCGTGCGCATCGAGGAAGGAGCGAACCCGAAAATTACAGCCGCGGAAATCATGCCGCTTGAAGACGCCAAGGTTCCGCTTCCCCGCGCGATCCGCATTCGCATTCCGCTCGACGCCTCCGGTGAAACCACCGTGGACGAACTTCACACCCTCTTCCTCGAGCGCAAGGGCGAGGCCCGCGTGTTGTTTGATGTGGAACGGCAGGGCGATTTTATGGTCGTAATGGAGGCCGAAGGCTATAATGTGCTACCGGACCGGGGTTTCATCGCCCAGGTGGAAAAGCTCTGCGGGCGGGGCAGCGTCCGGGTGATCAGCTAGCGGGCAGCCGCCGGTGGAACCTCAAATCGGCGCCGTTTTTGAAAGGGCACGGCTTCAAGCCGTGCCGCAAAGGTTGAGCAGGGCGAACGGCTTTAGCCGCTGAGGGACTGAGGCCTCGGGGCTTGAAGGCCAATCGTCCTAAGTTTCCGTGGCGCGGCTCAAAGCCGCGCCCTTTCAAAACGAGCTGACGGTTACGCAGAAACCGATACTTGCAGGCATGGCCGCCACTGAAAAAGCGCAGCAGGAACTGGAGCAGATCGAGCGCCAGGTCGCCGAAATGGAGTCCACCGGCGGCGACGAGACCACCCGGCGCCAGATCGTCAAGCTCCAGCAGCGGATCGAGATCCTGCGGCAGGAAATGAACGCCCCCTCCACGGCCTGGCAGAAAACCGAACTCGCCCGCCATCCGCAGCGCCCGCAAACCCTCGATTACATTGAACGCGTTTTCACCGACTTCAGCGAAATTCACGGCGACCGCGGTTTCGGGGAAGATCCCGCCCTCGTCTGCGGCATGGCCCGCTTCCACGGCGAGGAAATCCTCGTCGTCGGCACGCAAAAGGGCCGTGACATGAAGCAGCGTGTGTTCCGCAACTTCGGCACGCCGCATCCCGAGGGATACCGCAAGGCGATCCGCGTCATGCAGATAGCAGAGAAGTTTCGCCGCCCCATCTTCACCCTGATAGACACTGACGGAGCGTATCCGGGCATCCATGCCGAAGAGCGCGGCCAGGCCGAGGCTATTGCCTACAATCTGCGCGAGATGGCGCGGCTGGAAGTGCCGATTATCGCGACCGTCATCGGCGTGGGCGGCAGCGGCGGAGCCCTCGCCATCGCCGTGGCCGACCGCGTGCTCATGATGGAGAATTCGATTTACTCGGTGATTTCTCCGGAAGGCTGCGCCGCCATCATGTGGCGCGATGCGTCCAAGAAGGAACTGGCCGCCGAGGCCATGCGCATCACCGCCACCGACCTGAAGGAACTGGACGTGATTGACGACATTGTGCCCGAGCCCGAGGGCGGAGCCCAGCGCGACCACGAGGCAGCCGCCAACCTGCTCGACGTCAGCCTGCAGAAGCATTTTGCCGAACTGAAGAAAATCCCCCCTGCCGAGTTAGTCGTGTCACGATATAATAAGTTCCGGCACATCGCTCAGTTCTTTAAGACCGAGGACTGAAATACGCGGCTCTCCCCCGTTCAAAGTCAGATTCCCCGGTGGCCAAAAGTGCTGGCATGGCGCGACAGTGGCGCGAGATGCGCCGTATAATTAAAGGGTTGTTTTCCTGCAATCCATAAATCCGAGGGTGAAAGAGTTCTGCCCGTCAGCGAAAGAAGGTATAGGGATGGCTACTACGGATGTCGTGCCCCGCGATTCCACCGGAGACCTGGGGCGCAAGCGAATCGTCAACGACATGGCCATTCAGGTCGCCACCGTCAATGGCTCCGGTTCGCAAAGTTCCAATACCGTTCTGCTGCGCAGCATTTTCCGGATGGGCGTGCCGGTTTCGGGCAAGAACATGTTCCCGTCGAACATCGCCGGCCTGCCCACCTGGTACACCATCCGCGCCAACAAGCACGGCTACATCGCCCGCAAGAAAGAAATTGATTTCCTGGTGGCCATGAATCCCGAGACCGCCCAGGAAGACACTAGGTCGCTGGCGCCCGGCGCTTCGGTCCTGTATGACGAACCCCTGGCCCTGCACAAGCTCCGTAATGATCTCGTCTTTTACTCCGTGCCCTACGACAAGCTGGTAGCCGCGGTTTGTCCGGAAGCCAAGCTGCGCAAACTGGTCAAGAACATGGTGTACGTCGGCGTGGTGGCAAACCTGCTGACCATCGAGATGGCCGAGGTCGAGAAGGCCATCCGCAAGCAATTCGCCAAAAAAGTAAAGGCTGCCAACCTCAACCTGGGCGCGGCGCAGGCCGGATTCGACTATGCCAAGGCGAATCTGGAAAAGCGCGGCGCTTTCTACATCGAGCGCATGGACAAGACCGCCGGCAAGATCATCATTGACGGCAACTCGGCCGCCGCTCTGGGCTGCATGTTCGCCGGATGCACGGTGGTCACCTGGTACCCGATCACGCCTTCTTCGTCGCTGGTCGAAACCATGATCGAATACATGAAGGAATACCGCATCGGCCCTGACGGCAAAGCCACCTTCGCCATCGTGCAGGCGGAAGACGAACTGGCCGCCATCGGCATGGTGATCGGCGCCGGATGGGCCGGCGCGCGCAGCATGACCGCCACCGCCGGTCCAGGCATCTCCCTCATGTCAGAGTTCGCCGGCCTCGCCTATTACGTGGAGAGTCCGGGCGTGATCTGGGACATTCAGCGAGTCGGCCCCTCCACCGGCCTGCCGACGCGCACTTCGCAAGGCGACATGATCTCGACCGCGTTCCTCTCGCACGGCGACACCAAACATCTCATGCTGATTCCCTGCTCCGTCGAAGAGTGTTTCAGCATGGCCACCGACGCCTTCAACCTGGCCGAGCAATTTCAGACGCTCGTCTTCGTCATGTCCGATCTCGATCTCGGCATGAATAACTGGATGTCCGATCCGTTTACTTATCCGACCGCTCCTATCAAGCGCGGCAAGGTGCTGAGCAAGGACGATCTGGAGCGCCTGGGTGGATTTGAACGCTACAAAGACGTGGATGGAGACGGCATCGGCTACCGCACCCTGCCCGGGACTCTGCATGCCGCAGCCTCCTACTTCACCCGCGGCAGCGGCCACAACGAGAAAGCGCAATACAGCGAACGTCCCGACGACTTTGAGAACAATCTGGAGCGGCTGAACCGCAAGTTTGAAGCGGCGCGCTCGTTCGTGCCGCGGCCCGAAATCGTCAAGGGCAATGCAGTCGGAGATGAAAAAGTAAAGATCGGCATCATCGGCTACGGCACCTCCCACTGGGGCATCATGGAGAGCCGCGACCAGTTGCGCCAGGAATACAACCTGGAAACCGACTACCTCCGGTTGCGTGCTTACCCGTTCACCCGCGAGGTGCACGACTTCGTCGCGCAGCATGACCGGGTGTACGTGGTGGAACAGAATCGCGACGCCCAGATGCTCTCGCTGCTCAAGCTGGATCTGAAGCCCGAGATGATTACCCGGCTGCGCAGCATGGCCCATATCAACGGACTGCCGCTCGACGCGCGCTCCGTCACCGACGAACTGACCATGATGGAAGGTAAGTGAGCGGGTTTCTCAAAGAACGTGGAGCGGCGGACGCCCCCGTCCGCCGTGGAAGCTCCCCGGACGAGGGCGTCCGGGGCTCCCGTCGCGATACAAGAATGGAGACCACATAGCATGGGTACGACCCCTGTTGAACCCGGAACAACCGCCCCCGGTCCCAAGACCAATCACATCGGCCTGCCCGTGCTCGACTACAAGGGCGGCAAGACGACGCTTTGCGCCGGCTGTGGCCACAACGCCATTTCCGAGCGCCTGTTGGAAGCCATGTACGAAATGGGCGTGGAGCCCGAGCGGCTGATCAAACTCAGCGGCATCGGCTGCTCCTCGAAGACGCCAGCGTATTTCATGAGCCGCTCCCACGCCTTCAACGGCGTGCACGGCCGCATGCCTTCTCTCGCGACGGGAGCCGTTCTGGCCAACCACAAGCTGCTCGCGCTGGGCGTCAGCGGAGATGGCGACACCGTCTCGATCGGCATCGGCCAGTTCGTTCACCTCATGCGCCGCAATCTGCCGATCATCTACATCATCGAAGACAACGGCGTGTACGGCCTGACCAAGGGCCAGTTTTCCGCCACCGCCGACCTGGGCTCGCGCCTGAAAACCGGCGTGGTCAATGATCTCCCGCCGATTGATACCTGCGCCCTTGCCATTCAGCTCGGAGCAACCTTCGTCGCCCGCTCGTTTTCCGGCGACAAGCGCCAGCTCAGCGCCATGCTCAAGGCGGCCATCGCTCATGGCGGCACCTCCATGCTTGACGTGGTCTCGCCCTGCGTCACCTTCAACGATCACGAGGGCTCAACCAAGTCCTACAAGTACGTCAAGGAGCACGATCAGACCCTGCAGGAAATCAACTTTGTGCCCCACTTCGAAGACATCGCCGTGGATTACGACTCCGGTTCAACTCTCGAAGTCACCATGCACGACGGTTCCCGCCTCCACCTGCGCAAGCTGGAAGAGGATTACGATCCGACCAACAAGATTGGCGCCATTACCCGCCTCACCGAAGCCCACGACAAGGGCGAAGTGCTGACCGGAGTCTTCTACGTGAATCCGACGGCGCCCAGCTTCATTGACATGCTCAACCTCGTGGACCAGCCCCTGGCCACGCTGCCGGATTCCATGACCCGCCCTCCCAAGGAAGTCCTCGACGCCGTAATGGCGGAATTGCAGTAGAAAAACACGTAGCCCCGGACGCATTCGTCCGGGGCCGATTCCTTCCCTATGCCGGGCGGACGAATGCGTCCGCCACTACGCTGGTTCATTACGTCTAGAATCAGTCGGTTGAATTAAACATTGTCATTCCGAACCGGGCGGAACGCCCGGTGAGGAACCTGCTTTCCCCAACCTAAGCACGCCCGCTACGCCTGCTTCAGTTTCGGCTCACCGCTGTGCTCCGCGTTCTGCCCCGGCTCAGGAAAGTCGCTGTCAGCCTCTTTCAGCATGGGATCCTGGTCCCGATGCCCCAGCTGGCCCTGCATCCCGAGGTTTCCCGGAATCTTGTGATCATCTACTTCGATGGCGCCCTTGGCGGTGTCCTGATCATTCCTGCTCTGTGGCATGATTCCACCTCTGGCTATGAAGGGGCAGCGGCGAACCGATCGAGACAAGAGCCGCCCTAGGGCAGCTACTTTACCACTGGAGCTTTGCGGGGAAAATAGTTATAAAATGGGGTGCGGCTCAATGGGCTGCGGTTCAACGCGAGGAATTCCATGAAGCGGTTTCTGTTGGTCTTCATGCTGTCGGTCGTGGCCAGTTCCTTTGCCTGGGCCGATCCGTCCCCAGCCACGCTTACCCCGGTCAAAGCCACTCACCCTCGTGCGCGCCATCACCATGCCCACAAAGCTAAGAAGCACCACACGCCCAGGCGGCATCACAATTCAGTCTAGGGCAGCTTCGCTAAACATTGTCATCTCGACCGGAGCGTTGCCGTCCGCTTAGCGGAAGGCAACGCGGAGTGGAGAGACCTTGTGTTTAGTGTCCGCAAGCCGCTATCTCCCCGTAACCGCAATCCCGGCCTTGCGCAGCCGGTCCCGCGCCTGCAGCGCCTCGGGCGAATGCGGATAGCGCTGGATTAAATGGCGCAATTCGTTGGCGCCATCGTCCTGCTTGCCCAACTCCAGTAAGGCAAATCCCTTTTTCAATTGCGCCGAAGCCGCCTTGGTTCCGCTGGGAAAGTTCTGTAGAACCTGGTCGTAGCTCTGCACCGCCTGCTGATAACTTCCCTGCCGGAACTGAATCTCGCCCAGGTAGTAGTAGCAATTTCCGGCCAGGTCGGTATTGGGATAAAACTTGATGTAGTCGGAGAACTCCTGCGTCGCCAGGTCGTTTTTCGCGCCGTTGTAGTCGCGCAGGCCGTTGTTGTAGAGCACGTCCGGCGGCGGCGCCTGAGCCTGGGCCTGCTGTTGCGCCGTTTGCTGGGCCTGTTGCGCCTGAATGCTCTGCTGGGCCGCCTGCATGTCCTCAAGCTGCTTGGTGACCTTCGCCAGGCGCACCTTGAGCTCGTCCATGGTGTCGTTAAGCGCCTGAATCTGGCCCGAGAGCTGATCGGACTTCGTGCCCGCATCGCCCTGCTGCTTCTGCAGCGTCGTCTGCAGCGCCGTGAGCGCGGCTGCGACTTTGTTGACCGCGTCGGTGTCCTGCTCGACCAGGTTCTTCATCACGCCCATGCGCTCGTCGAAGCTGCGCTGCATGGCGGTCATCTGCTCCTGCAGTTGCTGCGCCTGCGTCTGCAGCTGGACCA
>Ga0209415_10018509_pt1 | contig 10983 bp, 9 predicted proteins | sample PeaSoiSIISIP2007_FD_187696 | JGI IMG/M metagenome (GOLD analysis project Ga0209415, IMG submission 187696) | Peat soil microbial communities from Weissenstadt, Germany - SII-SIP-2007 (SPAdes) (version 2) | ecosystem: Environmental > Terrestrial > Soil > Wetlands > Peat | place: Germany...
ATACGCGCCCGAGAACTGCGTGCCCCCGCCCATCCCTGTGCCCATTCCGGCCATCCCCGCCTGCTCGGGCTTTTCGTACCGCATGTAGAATTGCTTCAGGTCGCGCTGGGCCACGGCGTATCCGCCGCTGACGGACCTCAGGGCAGCGAGGTTTTCACCGGCCTGGCGGGCGTTCTGCATCGCCGCGTGCAGGGGCACGCGCTCATCGGCCAGAAACGCGGTGTACGGAGTGAGGATGCCGTACCTGGTGCTCAGGCTGACCAGCTCGTCGATCAGCTCTCTGTTCTGGCCCGACATGTCGATCAGGTCGATCAGGTAGCCGACCCGCCGGGTGGCCCAGATGCGCTCGACGAACTCATGGGCACTGCCCCGGTCGCTGTCCTCCAGCTCGGCCGGAAACTCGAACGACCGGCGCTCGCCGCCGAATTCGCGTTCAAGGCGGCGGTTCCTGATGCACCGTCGCAATATTGAGCTGTGAAAAGCCGAGCCGTCCGGCGACATCCATCGCCGTCACCACGGCCTGATGCGTGGTGCGCGCATCGGCACGAATCGTGATCGGTCCGCGGTCGGCGCCCGCCTCCTTTAGAATCGCCGCCCGCAGGGTTTCGGGACTTGCGTTAATCAGCGTGCGTTCATTGACCCGGTAACCGCCGTCCGCGGTCACGGTAATCACCAGCGGTTCGCGGGTGCCGCGCGGCAGCGGAATCTCGCTCGCCTGCGGCAACTGAACCTTGACGCGCCCTTCTTGCTGGAAAGTCGTGGTAACCATGAAAAAAATCAGCAGCACGAGCAGGACGTCGATGAAGTTGATCAGGTTGATCTCGGGGTCTTCTCGATTGCGCGGGCGCAGGTTCATCGTCAATTCTCCGCGGCGAGATCGCCGCGCGCGTCCAGGGCATCGACCAATTTCATGGCTTCTTTTTCCATGGCAATGACCAGGCGCTCGACCTTGCCCCGTAAGTAGCGATAGGCAATCAGGGAGGGAATCGCCACCGTGAGTCCCGCCGCCGTGGTGATCAACGCCTCGCCGATGCCGCCCGACAGAATCCGCGGGTCGCCGAGGCCGTTGGCCGTGATCGCGTTGAACGCATGGATTATCCCCGCCACGGTGCCGAGCAGCCCGAGCAAGGGTGCAATCGCGGCGATGGTGCCGAGCGTATTGAGAAACCGCTCCAGCTCATGCACCACATGCCGCCCGCCGTCCTCCAGCCGCTCCACCATCAGAGCGCGGGGCCTATTGCGATTCGCCAGCCCGATCGCCAGCAGCTTGCCGAGCGGCGAGCTCTGTTCCAGGGCGACCACCAGCTTCTCGTTGAGCTGATCTGCTTCTATCCAGTTCCACACCTTCTGCGACAGGTCCTGTGGAATGACGCGATTGCTTTGCAGTGTCCACAGGCGCTCCAATATGATGGCCACCGATGCGATCGAGCATAAGATGATCGGCCACATGAAGCCGCCGCCCGCGCGGATGATCTCCCACATTGTGTCCTCTTTAGGTAATTCTTGAAGCTACCGGCATGATACTTGAGCGCCACCGGTTTAAGATACCGTCATCGCTCGATCAGCACTCCATCGGTTAAGGTCAGCACCCGGTCGAGGCGCGCCGCCAGCCGCTCATCGTGCGTCACGATGACGAGGCTGGTGCCGAGTTCGCGATTCAGCTCCAGCATCAGTTCGAACACATGCGCGGCATTTACACCGTCCAGGTTGCCCGTCGGCTCGTCTGCCAGCACCAATTTGGGCCGCGTCACCAGCGCGCGGGCGACGGCCGCGCGCTGCCGTTCGCCGCCGGAAAGCTGCGAGGGACGGTGATTCAAGCGCTCGGCCAATCCGACCCTCGATAATATTGCCGCCGCCTGTTCCTTTGCGGTCTTTGGAATCATGCGCCTCACCAACAGAGGCATCGCCACGTTCTCGAGGGCGGTGAATTCGGGCAGCAAATGATGAAATTGATAGACGAAACCCACTGCATAGTTGCGCAAGCGGCCGCGTTCCGCGTCGTCCAATTGATTCATGGCCGAGCCGGCAATTCCGACCGTTCCCCTGGTCGGCAAATCCAGCCCCCCCAACAGTTGCAGCAACGTCGTCTTGCCCGAGCCGGATGCTCCGACGATCGCGATCCGCTCGCCGGCGCGCACGGTGATCGAAGCTCCCCGCAACACTTGCAGCCGCACCCCTCCCTGGATGAAATCCTTCGCAAGATCCACGCCCTCCAGCACGACATTGTTGGAGTTCGGCATAATTAACGGCAATCCCAGGCTCCTAGTCATTTCGCAGCGATTCCGCCGGCAGCAAGCGCGCCGCTCGCCAGGCGGGGTAGAGAGTCGAGGCGCAAGCCAGAACAAAGGCGATCCCGCAAATGCGCACCAAGTCCGAAAGCCGCACGTGCGCCGGCAAGTCGCTCATGAAATACACGCGCGCATCCAGGAATTTGAACCCGACGATGTTCTCCAATCCGTGCACCAGCTCCTGCAGGTTGACCGAGATGAGGACGCCCAAGGCCAGGCCGCCCGCGATGCCGAGGCCGCCGATCAAGCTGCCCTGCACGATGAACACCGTCAAGATGCTGCTCGGCGAGGAGCCGAATGTCCTCAGGATGGCGATATCCCGGCGCTTGTCCTTGACCACCATCACCATGGTCGAAACGATGTTGAATGCCGCGACCGCCACGACCAACGACAGAATGACGAATAGCATGCCCTTCGTGATCTCGATGGAGCGGAAGAAATTCACATGCTGATTGGTCCAGTCGTCCACCGCATAGTCGCCGCCGAGCGCGAGCGCAGCGGCGCGCACGATGCGTGGCGCAGCATACAGATCCGCAAGGTTCAACCGCATACCGGTGATCTCATCGCCCATGCGCAGCAGCTTTGCCGCGTCTTGCATGGCGATGAGCGCGATGCGCCGATCGTACTCGTACATGCCGACGGACAGAATGCCAGCCACTTGAAAAGCCCGCATGCGCGGCAGCACGCCGACCGGGGTGACATCGCCCTGCGCGACCATGATCACGACCCGGTCGCCGACGCGGGCGCCCAGTTCATCCGCCAACGCCTTGCCCAAGATCACCCGATACTCACCGGGACGCAGGTCGCTCAATCGGCCGGACAAGAGGTGCCGGCTCAGGTCCGCGACGCGCCTCTCCTCATCCGGCAACACGCCGCGCATCAACACCCCGGCCGACCGGTCGCCGTGAGTCATCATGGCCTGCTCTTCGATATAGGGCGCCGCGGCGAGCACGCCGGGAAAACGTGCGACGGTGGTCAGCTGAGGGCGCCAGTCGGCGATACGCCCCTCGAGGCCCGTGATCGTCGCGTGCGCCGTAATGCTCAATATTCGCGTCCGCAGCTCCTCTTCGAAGCCGTTCATGACCGACAGCACGACGATGAGGACTGCGACTCCCAGAGAGAGCCCGAGGATCGCGATGCCGGCAATCAGCGACACGAAACCGCGTTTGGGGGAGGCACGCAGGTAACGGACACCTAAAAATCCTTCGTACCAATAGCGCATTATTCGTATCGCAGCGCTTCGGCGGGTTGAGTTTTCGCCGCTTGCCAGGCCGGATAGATCGTGGCGACGAAGGTCAAGAACATCGCGGCCAATGCAATTCGGATGACGTCTCCGGCATGCGGCTCGCTCGGAAGCCCCGAGATGTAATAGACGTCCGGATCGTCCATGATATGAAAGCCCAGGGTGTGTTCGAGAAACGGCACGACCACATCGACGTGCAATGCGAGCTCGAGGCCCAAAACCACGCCGATGGCCGTCCCGATCCATCCGATCAGCAACCCTTGGGTGATGAATACCGCGAGCACGCCGCGCGGGCTCATGCCGAGCGTGCGCAGGATGGCGATGTCGGTGCGCTTATCGCTCACGACCATCACCAAGGTGGCCACGATGTTGAACACGGCGACCGCCACGATCAGCATCAGGATCAGTCCCATCATGGTTTTTTCGATGCGAACCGCACGGAAATACGCTTCGTTCTCCTGCGTCCAGTCGCGCAGCGCAAGTCCCGGCGGGAGCCTTGATGCGGCGTTTCGCGCCAACTCGGGCGCCTTGAGCACATCGCTGAACTTGAGCCGAATGCCGGTTGGGCCCGATAGGCCGCGAAACGCCTCCGCATCCTGCAAATTGATGAGCGCCAGCACACTATCGTGCTCCTGCAGTCCCACCTCGAAAATGCCGACGACTTCGAATTGCTGCAATCGGGGCACGATGCCGCCCCCGGCAGCGGTGCCGCCGGGGGACATGACGGTGACGGCATCGCCGACGCCCGCTTGTAATTGATAAGCGAGCATGCGGCCGAGAATGATGCGATTCATTCCCGGCGTAAGGTCGCTGAGTTTGCCCTCGCGCATGGCCCCGGCGATCGTGGAGACCTTGGCCTCCAGCGCAGGATCGATGCCGCGCACGATTGCGCCGCTCATCGAGGGGGCACGGCTCAGCATTGCGTCGGTATCGACAAATGGCGCAGCTCCCACCAGTCCCGGCGCGCCCTCAAGCTCAAGAATTCGCGGCCGCCAATCGGCGATTGCTGCGCCGCCCGCCGTCAACGTCGCATGCGCGGAAAGGCTGAGCAGCCGGCTGCGCAGTTCGGTCCCAAAGCCGTTCATGACTGAAAGCACTGTAATCAGCGCGAGCACACCCAACGCAACGCCGAGCAGCGATACCCAGGTAATGAAAGAAACGAAAAAACTGTGCTCGCGTGCCAGCGAATAACGCAGGCCCACGTAGACTGGAACGGGCTGGAACATTCGCGGCGATTAAACCATATAATCATAATGTTAAATAGATCAAGTATTACCGCTTCGAGGTAATGTATAATTTTCATACAAAAGTGCGTCCTTTGGGTAACGCTTGAGGTCTTCCATGGACTATCGAACCCTGGTGATTGCCGCTGTTTGCGCCGTCGGCCTCGCGGGCTTTGCGCAACCCAGCCGCGCCGATCTGGTCGCAACGGACAACGGCATTGCCGTCAAGCAAGCCGACGTCGCCACCCCCACGCGCGGCATGACGATGAACAAAGTGGCGAGCAAGTTCGGCGAACCGGTGACCAAAATCCCGGCCGTGGGCAAACCGCCGATCGCCCGCTGGGAATACCCCGGCTTCGTCGTCTATTTCGAGCTGGATCACGTGATTCACAGCGTCGTCACGAGTTCCGAGACTTCCGCGCATTCCGCGCCGTAAAGTCGCGTAACATCTTGATCCCTTAACGCGATGCCCACCGCGATTCGTTCGCGGCGGGCGTCTTTTGTTGTATTCGCCACACGATGATGCCGCTACTCGACCCTGCCCTGCCGTCCGCCGATTTGCCCATCATCAAATGGGGAAAACTCTACGGCGCAGCCGCCGCACTCGCCATTGCCGAAGCGGCCGTCAAGGCCGCGGGTCCGGTCATCGTCATCACCCGCAGTTCCCGCGACGCCGAGGCGCTCGGCGAGGAGATCGCGTTTTTCGCCGGTACGGCGGCATCGGCACGCGTCTTTCCGGACCTGGAGACCCTGCCCTACGACAGCTTTTCGGCGCATCCGGATATCACTTCGGCCCGGCTTGCGACGCTCGCCGAGCTGCCGCGAGCCGCGAGAGGCGTATGGCTGGTCGCGATCGACACCCTGTTGCAGCGCTTGACGCCGCGCAGCTATATCGAAGCGTATTCGCTGAAGGTGCATGTCGGGGAAACGCTGGACCTCAACGCGCTGCGCGCTCAATTGGCGATGGCCGGCTACGCCGCAGTAACTCAGGTGGTCGCCCACGGCGAATTTGCGGTTCGCGGCTCCCTGCTCGACGTGTATCCGATGGGCTCCGAAATGCCCTATCGCATCGACCTGCTGGACCGCGATGTCGACAGCATCCGGCGATTCGATCCGGATACCCAACGTTCCGCGGACAAGTTGGATCGCATTCAGCTGCTGCCGGCGCGGGAGACACCGCTCCATAGCGATGCCGTGCGTGAATTCCGCCGCCGCTACCGACTGCGGTTTCCCGGCGATCTCGCCGAGCAGACCGTGTACCGCGAGGTGAGCTTGGGCCACGCTCCGGGGGGACTCGAATATTTTCTGCCTCTTTTCTTCGATCGGACCTCGCATCTGTTCGAGTATCTGCCGCCGACCAGCATAATGATCGACATGCACGAGGCCAGTTCCCTGGTCGACGATCTATGGCATGGCATCGTCGAGAGGCACGAGCAGCTGCGCCACGACCGGCATCGGCCAATTCTCGACCCGGCGGAGCTTTACTTGACGCCGGCCGAATTCCGCGCCGAGTTCGCCGCCCGATCGATGGTGCAGCTGCGTGGTTTCGAGTGGCCGCCCGAAACGCCGGGCCCCGTCCAGAACTTTGCGAGCATAGCGCCGGCCGCGGTCCGCATCGACCCCCGTGCCGAACAGCCGGCGGCCGAGCTCGCCGCGCACCTGGCGGCGAGCGACGCGCGCGTGCTGCTCGCGGCGGAATCGGCGGGCCGCCGCGAACTGCTGCTCGATCTGCTGCGCGGCCGGGACATTCACCCGCAGATCTTCAAAGATTTCGCGGGCTTCGTTTCGAGCGATTTGAAACTCGGCGTTACCGTGTCGGCGGCCGTATCGGCATTGCGCTTGGAATCCCCCGCGCTGGAGATTCTCACCGAATCGCAATTGTTCGGGGATCGCGCCCGGCAGGAACGCAGGCGGCGGCGCGCCGATCGCGATCCGGCGAAGATACTCAAGGAACTATCCGATCTGCGCACCGGCGCCCCGGTGGTGCACGAAACTTACGGGGTCGGGCGCTATCAAGGCCTCAAGACCATGGACGTCGCCGGCTACACCGGTGAGTTTCTGGAGCTCGAGTACGCCGACGGCGATAAGCTCTTCGTGCCGGTGCAAGCGCTGCACCTCGTTTCGCGCTACACGGGTGCACCGGCCGAAACCGCGCCGCTGCACAAGCTCGGCGGCGAGCAGTGGCAAAAGGCGCGCCGCAAGGCGGCCCAGCGCATACGCGACGTGGCGGCCGAGCTGTTGGATCTTTACTCGCGCCGGGCCGCGCGCGAAGGCGCGGCCATGCAGGCGGGAGAAGCCGAATATCGGGCCTTTCAGGCGGGGTTTCGCTTCGAAGAGACCGCGGACCAGGCCGCCGCCATCGACCAGGTGCTGCACGACTTGAAGTCGGGCAATCCGATGGATCGCGTCATTTGCGGCGACGTGGGCTTCGGTAAAACCGAAGTGGCGCTGCGCGCCGCATTCGTCGCCGTACAGGCGGGCAAGCAGGTGGCCATATTGGTGCCGACCACACTGCTTGCCCAACAGCATTTCACGACCTTCAGCGACCGATTCGCCGATTGGCCGGTGCGCATCGAAAGCCTGTCGCGCTTTCGCACCAACAAGGAGGCCACCACGGTCATCGACGGAATCGCCTCCGGCTCGGTGGACATCGTCATCGCCACGCAACGGCTGTTGCAGGGCAAGGTTCGATTCAAGGACCTGGGGCTCGTGGTGATCGACGAAGAACACCGCTTCGGCGTGCGCGACAAGGAAAAGCTAAAGGCGCTTCGCGCCGAAGTCGATGTCCTGACGTTGACGGCGACGCCGATACCGCGAACGCTCAACATGGCCATGGGCGGCCTGCGGGATCTGTCACTGATAGCGACCCCGCCGGCCGAACGTTTGGCCGTGAAGACCTTCGTCCTGGAGTGGAACGAAACCGTCGTGCGCGAAGCCTTGGCGCGCGAAATTCGCCGCGGCGGGCAGGTTTATTTCATCCACAACACCATCGAGACCATCGAGAAGACCGCCAAAGCACTTCGCGAACTCGTGCCGGAGGCCAGTGTCTCCGTTGGGCATGGTCAAATGCGCGAGCGCGAGCTCGAGCAACTGATGCTCGACTTTTATCACCGCCGCTTCAATGTTCTCGTGTGCACGACGATCATCGAGAGCGGAATCGACGTGCCGACGGCGAACACGATCATCATTGACCGTGCCGATCGATTCGGTTTGGCGCAAATCCACCAGCTGCGCGGGCGCGTCGGCCGCTCGCATCACCGTGCCTACGCGTATTTGATTACGCCGCCGTACAAGGCGATGACCGCCGACGCGGTCAAGCGGCTCGAGGCGTTGGAATCCCTGGAAGAGCTCGGTGTCGGATTCACCTTGGCGACCCACGATTTGGAAATTCGCGGCGCCGGCGAGCTGTTGGGCGAGGAGCAGAGCGGTCAGATCCAGGAGATCGGCTACAACCTGTACATGGAGCTGCTGGAGCGGGCGGTCGCCGCCCTGAAATCCGGAAAGCAGGCGGACCTGGACAAGCCGCTCAACGCCGGCCCCGAAGTCGAGTTGCATTTGCCGGCGCTGATTCCCGAAGATTACGTTCCCGACGTGCATTTGCGCCTGGTTCTATACAAGCGAATCGCCGGCAGCGCCTCGCGCGAGGAACTCGATGAACTAAAAGTCGAGCTAATCGATCGTTTCGGACCGTTGCCGCCGTATACGCAATCGTTGTTTCGCGCCACCCAAATCAAATTGCGCGCCGCCGAACTCGGAATACGCAAGATCGACGCGGGAGCCGGCGGCGGCTACATCATCTTCGACGAGCACAACAAAATAGAGGCGCAGCGGGTTCTGAAGCTAATTCAGAGTCGCCCAAAGGACTATCGGCTCGACGGCCCCCTCAAGCTGCGGTTCACTCACGACGCGCGCACCGAGGAGAACCTGTTCACCCGTATCGAGATGCTGGTCGAGCTCCTGGCTTAGGAGCCTGTCCGAGTATTCCCCGTGAGCCGCTACTGGATCGCCCCCAGAAAATCGTCCTTGCCGATCTCGACGCCGCTGTTGCGAAGCAGCGCATACACCATGCATTCATGGAAATAAAAGTTGGGCAGCACGAAATCGGTGAGGTAGGCGCGCGCCGTGAAGCGCAACGTGCGGCTCGGAAACTTGAGCTCGATGGCGCGATCTTCGGACGCCCGCAGTTGATCGGGAGTGACGGACTTGACGAAATCCAAGGTTTTCGCCAGGCGTTGCTTGAGATCGGCCAGGGTGACCTCGGTGTCCTCGTGTTTGGGATTTTCGATGCCAGCGAGGCGCGCGGCCGCCCCCTTGGCGGTATCGCAGGCGATTTGAACCTGACGCGAGAGCGGAAACATGTCCGGGTACAGGCGTGACTGCACCAGCACGATCGAATCGAATTTTTTCGCCGCGGCATGCGCGGCAGCTTTGTCGAGAATCGCGGATAGGTTGGTCAAGCCGCGGCACAGGACCGGAATCGAAAAATCGTATAGGGACATCGGCATGTTGAGAACTCCTCGATGAAATAGGCCCGCAAGGCCGACACTCTAGTGCAAAACCCCTGGCCATGGAATTAGACGCCTTCCGATGTTAAAAATGGGTCATGCTGCGCCTCCATGCGGACCACGATTTGCCGGCGTATAATTCATCGGATGAAATCAATCAAGGGTTCGAGCCGAGCGCTTGCCGCAATGCTGGCACTCGCGCTGACGGCGCCGTGTCATGCGCTCGAGCGTCAGATCTACCCGCCGCCGGAACAAGCCTCCGCCGATATCGCCGCCGCACTCAAGACCTCGGCAGTCAGGCACCGTCGGGTGATCGTGGATTTCGGCGGGGATTGGTGTACCGACTGCCAAGTCCTCGACACGTACTTTCACGACGCCACGAATCAACCGATCCTCGATGCAAGCTTTCTCCTGGTGCACGTCAACATCGGGCACCTCGATCAAAACCTGGATATCGCCGCGCGCTATCTTGTACCGCTCACCAAGGGCGTCCCGGCGCTCGCCGTTCTGGACATGAACGGAAAGTTGCTTTACAGCCAAAGAACCGGGGAATTCGAGGCTATGCGCCACATGGAGTCGGGCGCGGTCACGCAATTTCTCGAACGCTGGAAGCCGCGCAAGGCGCCTTAGCCGATCAAGGACCTCAACCGATCAAGGACCTCAGCCGCTGCGTGCGCGTGCCGGCCGTGTTGTCGGCGGCTCGACGCAGCAAGCTCTTGGCATCAGCCGCGGGCAAAGCGCGGCTGAACAAGAATCCCTGCGCCTCTTGGCACTCGTGCTCTTGCAAGAACAGCAGTTGCGGGAAATTCTCCACGCCTTCCGCGGTCACACTGATGTGCAACTGTCGAGACATTTCGATGATCGCCGCCGCGATCGCGCGGTCGTCGCTGCAATCGATGAGACTGGTCATGAATGAACGGTCGATTTTCAGCCGATCGACGGCAAAGTGCCGCAGTCGGCCAAAGCTCGAATAGCCGGTGCCGAAGTCATCGATTGCCAGCTGGACACCCAGTTCCTTCAGCTGCGCAAGCGCCTGCTCCGCCCATTCCTCGTCCTTCATCACCACCGACTCGGTTATTTCCAGCTCCAACATCGCGGCCGGTATTCCGGTTTCCTTGATGATGCCAGCCACCAGGAGCGGAAATTCCTTGAGCACGAACTGCTGCCCGGACACATTCACCGCCATCCTGCCCACCGGCAGCCCTTCATCGGACCAGGTCTTCGCCTGACTGCAGGCGGTACGCAATACCCATTCGCCGATCGGCAAAATCAAGCCCGTTTCCTCGGCCACGGGAATGAACTCGGCGGGCGTCACCGAACCCAATTCAGGATGATTCCACCGCAAAAGCGCCTCCATCCCGGAAATCGATCCCGTGCTGACATCGAATTGCGGCTGGTAATGCAGCGTGAATTCCTCACGCTCCAAAGCGCCTCGCAATTTCGCCTCCAGCGTGAATCGATGCAGCGCCGCATCGTTCATGGCATTGTTGAACAGGGCGTGCGTTCCCGGACCCTTGCGCTTGGCGAAATACATGGCCAGATCCGCGTTGCGCAGCAACGTGTCGACGTCCAGTCCGTCCGACGGATAAAGTGCCAGGCCGATACTCGGCGTGATCACCAATGTGTGCTGAGCCAAATGCATGGGCTGCTGCAACTCGGCGATCAGCCGTTCGGCGACGGCCGATGCGTCGGCCGCCGATCCGATACCCGGCAGGATGACGATG
>Ga0209415_10018512_pt1 | contig 10982 bp, 8 predicted proteins | sample PeaSoiSIISIP2007_FD_187696 | JGI IMG/M metagenome (GOLD analysis project Ga0209415, IMG submission 187696) | Peat soil microbial communities from Weissenstadt, Germany - SII-SIP-2007 (SPAdes) (version 2) | ecosystem: Environmental > Terrestrial > Soil > Wetlands > Peat | place: Germany...
TCGTCCTCGACGAAAACAAACAGGATCAGGCCGACTTCGCGGTCTGGAAGAAAGACGACAAGCACCTGATGCAGTGGTACTCGCCCTACGGCTGGGGCTTTCCCGGCTGGCACATCGAGTGCTCGGTTATGGCGCGCGCCTATCTCGGCGATACCCTCGACCTCCACAGCGGGGGCGAGGACAACATCTTTCCCCACCACGAATGCGAGATCGCCCAGAGCGAGTGCCTGACCGGGAAACCGCTGTCGAACCATTGGGTCCACACCCGATTCCTGCAGGTGAACTCGGAGAAGATGTCCAAGCGATTCGGGAACTTCTACCGGCCGCGCGATCTCATCGAGCAGGGGGTCGATCCCCTTGCGATTCGCTACGCGCTGATTTCCGGCGTCTACCGCAAGCCTCTGAACTTCGCCGACCAAAGCCTGGTGGACGCGGCGAGGAACGTGCAGCGCTTCCGGGAGGCCGAGGCTCTCATTCGGTCGGCGACCGGGCCGGGCGACGACCGGCTGGGAGCGTCACTTTCGGATCTCTACGACGAAGCGCTGGATGCGATGTGCAACGACCTGAATTCGGCCGTCGCATTGGCGAAAGCCCTCGAGGGAACAAAACTAATCCTCCAGGAGGGTGAAGCGCTGAACGAGCCTTCGGCTGAAAGGGCCTCCGAGTTTCTGGACAGGATCAACGCCCTCCTCGGCATTGTGCGGCATGATAACGATTTCGAGGCCGGCCCTCCCGCGCGGTCAACCGAGCCCGAACCGGTCGACCTTGGCCGCATCGAAGCCTTGATCGCAGAACGGGCCGAGGCGAAAAGAGCTAAGAATTTCGCGCGGGCGGACGAGATTCGGAAGGAGCTGGACGCCGATGGCATCGAGCTGCGCGACACTCAGGATGGAACCGTTTGGGTCAGAAAGACCTAAAGCCGGGTTCTATCATCATTTTTCTATTTCGCTAGGTGATGATGACGGAAAACCGTGGCGACAGCCTCCGGGCTGTTGAGCACTGCATATTTGGCCTGCCGCCTTTACCCCTCGTCTTCGGTTTCGGCGAGCCGGCGCGCCTGCTCCTCTTGGACGAGTGAATCGATCATGGGCTGGATATCGCCATCCATAAACGTGATCATGTTGAACATATCCTTGCCGATCCGGTGATCGGTGATCCGGCTCTGGGGAAAATTGTAAGTGCGGATCTTCTCGCTACGATCGCCGGAGCCGATCTGCCCCTTGCGCATGCCTGCGCGCTCGGCGGCGAGACGCTCCTGCTCCATCTGGAATAGCTTGGCCCGCAGCACCGCCATCGCCTTCAGCTTGTTCTGGGCCTGGCTCCGCTCGTCCTGACAAGTGCTGACGAGGCCGGTTGGCTTGTGGATGATGCGGATCGCGGTTTCGTTCTTCTGCATATGCTGCCCGCCCGCCGAGGAGGAACAGAACGTGGAGATCTCGAGCTCCTTTGGATCGATCTCGACGTCGACCTCTTCCGCTTCGGGAAGCACGGCGACGGTGACCGTTGAAGTATGAATCCGTCCCTGCGACTCCGTCGCGGGAACCCGCTGCACACGGTGGACGCCGCTTTCGTGCTTGAGTTGCGAATACGCGCCCTGGCCATGGATGCTGAAAACTACGCGGCTCAGTCCGCCGATCCCGCTCTCTTCGTGGTCGACGACCTCCATCTTCCAGCGACGCCGCTCCGCGTATCGGCTGTACATACGAAACAGTTCGTTGGCGAAGAGCGCGGCTTCATCGCCCCCGGCGGCGGGGCGGATCTCCACGATCACGTCCTTGTCATCGAGCGGATCCTTGGGGATGAGCATCAGCCTGAGCCTTTCCTCGACCTCCGCCACGCGCGATCGAGCCGGCTCGATCTCCTCCATCGCCAACTCCTTCATCTCGGGGTCGCTCAGCATCTCCTCGGCGCCGGCAAGATCGCCCATCGCCTTGCGGTATTCGCGGATCGTCGTCACGATCGGCTCGAGCTCCGCGCGCAACTTGCCGACCCGCTGCATTTCTCGGTTGTCGGTGACCTTATCGGGATCGTTGTATTCGGCCTCGACCTGGTCGAATCTCTTCTCGATTTCCTGGAGCTTGTCGAGCATCGCTAGATTCTACGTGATCGGCGAGCCCGAATGCGGACCGGTGTCGGGTGCCGGGTGCCGAGTGCCCGAGTGCCTGGTTCCCAGCGTCCAGCGGCCGTGCTAAGCGCCAAGCGCTCAGAGCCCAGTATCTAGCGCCCGGCACCCAGCACCAGGCACCTGGCACCAAGCTTCTTAGTGAATGTGGACGCTCTTCGACACCTGGGTCTCGATCTTGTCGCCGGGATGGACGTTTACGCTCTTACCGACCACGAAATATCCAGCGCCAAGGCCGATCGGACCGAGCACGAGCGCGCCGACGCCGGCCGCTCCCGCCGCCTTGGTTCCCCGCGATCCTCCGACCGCGTTGCCTTTCTGGCGGGGCTGGAGAGGAATCTCGACTCCCGCATAATCGAGCGGCATGATGTCGAGCCGGAGCTGGCCATTCTTCCCGAACCGCCCGTTCTTCTGAACTTCGCTTATCTTGGCCGTAACATGTTCGCCTTTGTGAATAACGACACGCGTGCCGACGCTGACGTCGTTCACCACGTGCAGGCGGACGGTATCGCCTTTGTGGGCCGTTCTCGAGCTGAGCGCTTGATCGAAAGCCAGAATCACTTGTGTCCCTTTCTCGAGGGTTGAGGCAAATGCGGACGTTCCGATCGCCAGGGCCGCGATGCCAGCCATTCCTATTCTAAAGATCATTGTTTCCGTTTCTCCCTTGCGCCCGCGTAACCGGGCCTATTGGAAGAGACCGACACGCATGCGCGGTAGTTCCTACGGGGCCGAGGCTCGTTGGGCTTCAAATTGCCGACGCGGTTGGAAACGCGTGCCTCGCGCGATCTCGCCTCCAACAAATCCAACTCCCTAACGCCCAAACGCCCAAACGCCGTAACGCCCGCGGCGAGCCGTATAATCGGGCAGGAATGGTCCCCACGATTCTCCTCGCGGCAGCCTTGCTCGTCCACTCGACCGGCCTACCCAAGAATCCGCGCCCAGCCGATCCTGTCGCGGAAGGGTTTCGCGACGTCCCCAACGATGCGCGCATGCGGATGTATTGGCGAGTCTTCGGACCGGCCTGGACGCCGCAGGAGATGGACTGGGAGCTCGACCAGCTCAAGGCAGCCGGAGTCGGCGGCGTCACCGTTTACTTCATGTACCCCGTCGCCCTCGACGATTCGGCGAAAGGCATTAAGAACCTCAAGTTCGGCTCTCCCGAGTTCCTCGATTCCTTCCGGTACGCCGCCGAAGCGGCGAAGAAACGAGGGCTGCGTTTTGGCGTGAACGGAAGCACCGGCTGGCCGTTCGGAGGGCCGGAAGTCTCGGTTGCGGACTCCGCGCAGCGGATTCGCGAGGTTCACGCGCCTCGCCACAGCGATCTCTCCAAGGCCGACCCCGGTCCGGACGAGTCGGTCGTGGAGGTCTTCCGAAATGGACTGCCGATCGATCTCGGCCACCTGTCGGGCAATGGCGATACCCTCGTCTACATCGCGGGGCCGACGCGGATGGCGGTCAAGCGTCCCTCCTACGGTGGCGAAGGACTCGTGCTCAACCACTACGACACTGGCGCGCTCGATCGCTACCTGAAGAATGTGATCGAGCCAGAGCTGAATGCCGCCCCCGGATTGGTCGACAATCTCGGCTGCGACAGCCTCGAAGTCTACGGCTCGAACTGGACTGCCGATCTTCCCCAGGTCTTTCAGAAGCGCCGTGGCTACGATCTCCTTGTCCATCTGCCCGAGTTGTTCGACCCCAAGTCCGAATCCGGCAAAGCCGTCCGCTTCGACTTCTGGCGAACCCTCGCCGAGCTGACCGAGGAGCGATTTACTAAGCCGCTGGGAGACTGGTGCGCGGCCCATCGCATCAATCTCGAAATGGAGCCCTACGGGACTCCGCCAAACCCGATGACGGCCGCTCGCTCCATCCAAACCCCGACCGGCGAGCATTATGAGTGGAAGGGATTCTCCGTCCAGAAGTACGTCGCGTCGATGGCTCACCAGGCGGGAAAGCCGGTCGTCTCCGCCGAAGCCTGGACGTGGGCCGGCTTGCCAAACCGCCTTGCCGACTCTCTCAGCGACCTCAAGCTCGTCTCCGATATGACCTTCCTCAGCGGAGCGAACGACCTCACCGCCGTAGATTTTCCCTATTCCCCCCGATCGGCCGGCTCGCCGGGTTGGACGCCCTACTACGGGCCATTCATGGACCCTGGGAACTGCCAGTGGCCGATGTTCCCCAAGCTCGTCGACTATTGCAATCGGTGTCAATGGCTGCTCCGTCAGGGCGAGCCGGTGCGAAAGGTCGCCGTCTATCTTCCCGTCGAAGACAGCTTTCGCGACGGCCCGACGGACGGGATGACGCTCGACTTCTACGTGCGCGACAAGCTCGTCACCGGCAAAGCGACCAGCGAATTCGGTCTCCAGAACGGTCTGAAACATCAGTCCGACCTTGTCCACGGCCTGATCTCGGCGGGCTACGACTACGACGGGATCGACTTCTGGTCGATCGACCGCGTCGCTGCGGTGCGTGACGGCTTGCTGGCGGTCGGCCCCGCTCGCTATCAGGCGATCATCCTCCCGCATCTCGACACGATGGACGAAGTGGCCCTTCGCAAGATCCTCGACTTTTGCCGATCGGGAGGCACAGTGATCGCCACGCGCCACTTACCCGCTGGCGTGCCCGGTCTTATCGACAAGCCAGGAGAGCTCAAAGAAATGCTCACCGAGCTGTTCGGCCCGGACCCCGCGATCGCCATCCCACATCTTGTTGGCGCGGGCCGTGCGATTCTCGTCGAAGACGACCGTGATGCCGCCCCCGCCCTCGCGGCCTATGTTCACCCCTCGGTTCAATACTTGAACCGACCGGAGACCGTAGGATTTCAGCATCGCCGCCTGCCCGACCGCGATATCTTCTTCTTCGCAAACGTCGGCCCCGATCCCGTCCACCTCGTCGTATCCTTGGACACCCACGCCCTCGATTCCGAGGTCTGGGACGCCCTTTCCGGCGAGATTCGCTCGGTTCCGCAAGGATCGTTGGCCCTCGACATTCCAGCGCGAGGGTCCGAATTCGTGGTTTGCGGCAAACCGACGCCGGGAGCCGCCGCCATCGAGCAACCAGCGATCACCGAGACCTTGGAGATCAAGGGTCCATGGTCGATCAGGTTCGACGGCCCCGACGCTCCTTCTCCTATCGGCTCGGCCGGGCTGGGATCGTGGACCGATCTGCCTGCGGCTAAGTTTTTCTCCGGCCTGGGCATCTATTCCACGACCTTCGCATGGAAGGCAACAGCAGGCAGGGTCTTTCTCGAGCTTGGCGACGTTCGGGAAGCCGCGTCGGTCAAGGTGAACGGCATCGATTGCGGCACGACGATCGTGCCTCCCTTCGGAGTTGAGGTTACGAAGGCCCTGAAGGCGGGCGCCAATACGATCGAGGTGACCGTCGCGAACCTTCCCGTCAACCGGTTCATCGGCCTTCCCCGGCCCGATCTAGGCCCTCTGCGTCAGGTTTACGGCAACCGATTCCAGTCCCCGGAAGAACACGATTTGATGAAAGGGGTTCCCGCACCTTCCGGTCTGCTAGGTCCGGTATCGCTCCGGATTCAGCGTCCCCGATAGCGTAGTGGGTTGGTCTTGCATTCTTCGGGAATTGCGACACAAATCGTTAAGAGCCTCGTTACTCCCAGTGCAGTCGGCGTGATCGTCCTGCTTTCAAGGCCAAAGACGATTCAACAATCAGTTGGCTCGAGGCGGCGAGAGGCAACGCTCTTATTGTCTTGCGGAACGAAGCCAATTCGAGCAATAGTATAGTTGCGCTTTGTCGAAAAATTCGATATTATGCAATGGTAAGATTGCACGATGAACACAGATCGGATGGAGAAGCACGTCACCCTCCGCGCGTCGAAGGAGCGTGGTTGGCGAGCATTGGCCGGCTCGGCGAAGGAAAAGCATCTCACCCATGGTTGACGTGCAAGAGTCCGCGCCCGTTTTTGCGGCTCTAGGCGACCCGACGCGCCTCGCCTTGCTGTCGCGCCTTTGGGAGGGCCCGGAGTCGATCACGCGGCTGACCGCAGGCGCCGGGATGAGCCGTCAGGCGATCACCAGGCATCTGCACGTCCTCTCCGACGCCGGCCTGGTCACCGGCACACGGTCGGGTCGGGAACTGATCTGGCAGGCTAATCCGGATGGGATCCGCGGGGTGCAACGCTACCTCGAGGAGATCTCGCGCGGTTGGGATGCCTCGCTCGGGCGGTTGAAGGCGTACATGGAATCCAAGCAGAAGGATGTCGAGGCGCCGATGGAAACCTGGGCTCTTTGACGAGGCTTCAGCGAGGGCTAGGGTATCCTAACAGGCCGCATGGCTCGGTCTAGACCTCTGGGTTGACCGTCAGCCTTCAGCGCATCGGGATGTGGCTCAGTTTGGTAGAGCGCTGCGTTCGGGACGCAGAGGTCGCTGGTTCGAATCCAGTCATCCCGACCACCTGGCTCTACGCCATTAATGATCTAGAGCCGAGATGCACGAAGGAGTGAGCCGAAGCGTGCTTTTTCGCCGTTGGTCAGCTGCGCTACATGGAAGCGATCGTCAACGTGGGCCATTAGCCAGCCTGTAATGGATCGTACCGTAGGAATGCATGCGTCAACCCTAGCGTGGCAGGCTGGGATACCATTAGGTCCGTGGCGATCCAACTCCTGAACCCGCTATGGGACGCGTCCGGCGGAAGCGAGTGGCGCACGATTTCCCTTTACAAGCTGCTCGCCGAACACGCCGATGTGAATGTCTGGACCGAGTACACGCCGCATCCTATGATCGCCGCCCAGGTTCCAGTCCGCGAAATGCTGAAGACCCAGACCTTTCCGAAGGACGGAACATTCGTTTTCGTCGGAGCCTACTGGGAGATTGGACAGTGGCTGCGCTTCGCCCACCCCGACCGCGTTATTCTGATCTACAACGTCGTTGATCCCGATACTCTCGCGTTTCGGATCGGTCAGCTCGAAGCGCTCAGCGGAAAGACGGTGGAACTTGTCTTCGCTTCCGATCTTATGGCGATGCACGCGGGCGGCCGGAAGGGCGTTGTGGAACTGTCGCCGATCGATTTGGAGGCGTTCAGTCCGGCGGGACTATCTCCCACCCCCAACCCCATCCCTCAAAGACGAACCACTTTGAGGGATGGGGCCCGGATCGTCGTTGGCAGGCACAGCCGAGACGAAGGGTTTAAGCATCACCCCGACGACCCAAAACTCTATGCCCGGCTCGTCGAGATGGGATGCCAGGTCCGAATCCTGGGCGGAACGTGCCTTGCGGATCGGGTAAGTGGGTTTATGGAGGAAAGGGTGAATGGGGCCGGAAACGATGCGCCGTTGCCGGATTCGCCTACTTCTCCGGTCACCCCCAAAGCGCTAATCCAGCTCATTCCCGCCAATTCCGTTCCCGCGCCCGAGTTTCTGCGGAGTCTCGACATCTTCTTCTATAGGACCGACCCGAAATGGATCGAGCCTTATGGACGTGTGGTTGTGGAGGCGATGGCGACCGGCTTGCCCTGCGTCCTCGAGAATCGGGGAGGATATGCGGCCCTAATCGAGCATGGGGCAAATGGGTTTCTCTTCTCAAGTGAGGAGGAGGCCCTGGACCAACTTCGGAAACTCATCGCAGATCCTCCGTGGCGCCGACGCATCGGCGAGGCGGCAAGAGAAAGCGTCGTCCCCATCTACGGCCACGCAAGAGAGCGAATCCTGGACTTCTACCTGTCGCCGAGTCCGCCGCCTCCGGTGAGCTGATGCCACGCGCGACTGCGGATTGTCTTCCCGCCCGTTTCGGTGCGATTCTTATCTGATGCAACGACCTACCTTTTTGGTGCGATTCCTGGTGACGCCCTACGCACTTCCGAGGCGTGAGAACTCCTAAGCGACTCGGCGACTTCAGGTTCAAATCGGGCAGGGTGCGGACGCCGGCTGAAGACCGGCGGCTACAGGTTCGCGACGAATAAAGCGGGCTAAGAAAGTCTCCACATTTTGGGTTCAAAATCGAGGTTGACGGCGAGAGAGATCCCTCATTCTTCGGGATGACAAATCACGGGTTTCTTCCCCACCCCTCGCTGCTTCGCAGGGCGTGAGGGACTCCTAATTACACTGGCGGTCGCGTCGGCCATTTTCGAGCGTGCATGCCCTCCCCGGCGAGACAACTCGCCGACCCTCCCGGAGCGGGAGGGTGAAGCGAGCCGATGTCATTTCCCACCAATCGCCGCTCCCGGGGCGTGAGGGACTCAGGATGACGAGCCCTGAGTTCCTGGGCGTCCCAATGCCCCACCCTCCTCTATCCGGCGTTTTCACCCAGCGATCGATATCGCTTTTTTCCACAACGGCGAACCTAAACGGACTAAACCTAGAGTCGATTGCGAGGTTTGAAATCTAAACCCGGCAATCATCTCAGCCGACAACAATGCTGGGATGAACCGTGGACTTTATACAGCGGCAACGGGGATGAGCGCCATGCAGCAAATGCTGGATGTGACCGCCAACAACCTCGCCAACTCCTCCACGAACGCATTTAAGAGCGACGGTCTCATCTTTCGCGACGCCTTCGAGGCGAACCTCAACGTCGGGCAGATGAGCTACGGCGTGATGCCCCAGGGGCAGTACACGGACTTCGAAGTCGGCCCGATCAGCCAGACCGGCAACCCCCTCGACGTTGCGATCACCACGCCCGAGGGAGCGTTCAAGGTCCAAACCGCGAACGGTTACGCCTACACGCGTGACGGCGCATTCAAGTTGAATAGCGACAAACAGCTTATCGATAGCAACGGCGACCTCGTGCTGGATAACTCCGGCAGTCCCATCACTCTGGACGGCACCGTCATCAGCATCGCCCAAAGCGGAGACATCAGCGTCGACGGAAAATCGTCCGCGACACTCGGAGTTTTCCAGGGAACGTTCGAGAAACAGGGGCAAAACCTGTACACCTCGGACGATGCCAAGCCAGTGGATACGATCGCCGTTCAATCGAATGCGATTGAGGGCTCCAATGTAAACCCGGTGTCGGCGATGATCCAGATGATCGTCCTCAGCCGGTCCTTCGACATGGCTCAGAAGGCCGTGCAGCAGCACGACCAATTGACAGAGAAATTGATCAGCAGCCTTAGCAGCTAAACGACTCGCTGGACCCGATGTCCCGACGTGTCGGGACTAGGGAGGCGGACGGCGCGGGAAGGAATCTCGCGGCGAGACAAAGCTCACGGACGGGCACAGACCGACGGCGTTACGGCGTTTGGCGTTGCGGCATTAGAAGCCAACTCCAAACGGACGCGCAACACCGGACGCGGGAAGGGACGCAAGGCCGCAATGCCTCAAGGCCGCAACGCCCTCTTCCGAAGGAAACGAACCGACCATGATGCGAGCTTTGACAACCGCCGGCACAGGGATGATCGCCCAGCAGCTTAACCTGGACACAATTTCCAACAATCTGGCAAACGTAAACACGACCGGCTTTAAGGGCCAGCGCGCCGAATTCCAGGACCTGGTTTATCAGACTTTCAGGAGCGCCTCGTCCACGATCGGCCAATCTCAGAACGCGTCGCAGGTTGGGCTTGGATCCAACTTTTCCGCGTCAGGAAGCGATTTCAGCGAGGGCGCTTTGCAGAACACCGGCGGTCCTCTCGATTTGGCTATCGTCGGCAACGGCTTCTTCCAGGTAACGAAGCCGGACGGAAGCTTGGCCTACACGCGGGACGGCTCCTTCAAGCAGGACTCTAACGGCAGTCTCGTCACCAGCGACGGCTATCCGGTCGAGCCTCCGATTACGATTCCCACCAACGCAAGTTCGGTGACGATTTCCAACACCGGACAGGTGACCGCGATCGTCCCAGGTCAGAACGATCCTCAGCAGGTCGGGCAGCTTCAGCTTGCTATGTTTCCCAATCCTGCTGGACTCACGCGTATTGGCCAGAACCTCTTTTCCGCCAGCGATGCGGCGGGGGCGGTCACGCTCGCCAATCCGGGATTGACCGGAGCCGGCGAAGTCAGCGCGGGATACCTGGAAGGCTCGAATGTACAGGTCGTCGCGGAGATGGTGAAGATGATCATGGCCCAGCGCGCCTATGAGATCAACTCCAAGGCCATCCAGACCTCCGACCAAATGCTCCAGACGATCAACGCTTTGAAGCAGTAACACCATGATTGTCGCTCTCGCTCTAGCTTCGGCCCTGTCGCTCCCCGTCCACGTGGACGGAGAAGGCTATCTGAGATTTGTGCGCGACGGAAGGATCGTATACGCGACGTCGGCGACGCTCACGGTCGAGGGAGGCGTGCTCGGCGCAAAAGGCTTCCCTCTTACACCACCGGTGCGCGTCCCCGCAAGCGCAACTAAGCTGGAAGTCGATCTCTCGGGAGACGTCGTAGCCCTCGTTCCCTCCGGTAAGAGCACCTGCGGGCAGATCGTCCTTGCCAGCTTTGCTGCCAAGCCAACTGAAGACCAAGGCTTTTACGTGACATTGGCGAAGGCGAAGATCGGCAATCCCGGCGACGGTCTATTTGGGGTGATTCGCAGCGCGAACGATGCTCCCGCGAGCGTCTTGGCGGCGGCGCCTCCCGCGGGCGGGGCGCTCATGGTTATTCGAAAGGTCAGCGAAGTCGACGGCGATTCCGTCACCCTTGGTGACCTGGGGACGATACAGGCCAACGATCAGGACAAGCAGATCCTCTCGAACCTGGTGTTTTGCTCCACTCCGCCGGTCGGCATCGACATGGCGGTCACCGCTCTTCGGGTCGAAGCGATCGCGAAGCGAGCCGGTATGAGCGTGCAGGTCCAGATCGAGCCGAAATCGATCGTGCGCCGCAAATTCCAGGCGATCAAGGACGAGGACTTCACCGACGCTGCCATCAAGGCGGTTCAAACCAAGCTTGGCGCAGACATTCCAATGGAATGCGTGGGA
>Ga0209415_10018514_pt1 | contig 10982 bp, 6 predicted proteins | sample PeaSoiSIISIP2007_FD_187696 | JGI IMG/M metagenome (GOLD analysis project Ga0209415, IMG submission 187696) | Peat soil microbial communities from Weissenstadt, Germany - SII-SIP-2007 (SPAdes) (version 2) | ecosystem: Environmental > Terrestrial > Soil > Wetlands > Peat | place: Germany...
GGTCCGCGGTCGACCCCCTGGTCGGCCTTTGGTTGCGGCTCTGCTGCTCTGTGGGGCAGCCAATCCTGGCTGCCGCCGGCTTCAGCCGGCGTTTGCCGGGCACAAAAACTCGCCCACGGCCTGTAAGAGTCCGAAAGCGGACTGCGGGCAAGATCGCCCGCCCCACAATAAATGCAGAATCGCAAAGTAAGCGGCATTGCCCTCTTAGTTCCCCGTCACCGTGCGCGCTCCCAGCGCCTGCCAGTCGCTGGTAGCCACCCCGTTCAACGTCTGCACCGCCAGCCACGTGGCCCTGCGCCCCGCAAACGCGCTCTTGAACTGCATGTTCAACATCAGCGTGCCCTGCCCTCCCGAGGTCGTGTAACCGCTCCCCGCCGCCGATACCGTGCACTGACTGTTGGAGAGCGTACCCGTGCCGCTGAGCGGCATAGCCGTGGCCTGCGTGCCGTCGCCATTATCGGGCACGAGAAAAACCTGGTTGCCCGGCGCGTAATACGCCACGTAACAGGCCGCACGGCCGTCGATCGCCGTGTTGGTGAGGGCCCACATCGTCTGCAGATTGCTCGCGGTAGCCGCATCCTCGTAGCGGAACGTCACTACCTCGCTCGATGCCGTGCTCGACGCGGGAGTCATCCCCAGCGGAATCGGGAACGTCGTGGGCGCCGGCGGCACGCCATGCACCCCCATCACGTTCCATCCCGTGTTGGGCCCTAACGAGTCACCCGCGGCGGCGTACACCACCTTGTTCCCCCCAAAGCTGCTGCTGAAGGTGATGTTCAAGGTAAGGCTGAGCGTGTTGCCGCTCGCCGATGCCGACGATCCCGCACCCGAGATGCTGCACTGGCTGTTGGCCGTCGAGCCCGACCCGTTCAGCACCATGCCCGGCAAAAGCCCGCCGCCTGAATCCGGAACCAGGTACAACACGTTGCTCGCCACCGCAAAGGCGATATAGCACGCCTGCCGTCCGTCCAGATACTGATTGATCAGAAGGTTCACTACCCCCAGGTTCTGGACCCCCTGCGAGTCCGAAAACTGCACAGTGTAGATCTGGGTGGCGCCGCTGGACGCGACGGGAGTCACTGAGCCCACCCCGGGGACTCCCGCGGTGACGGAGGTAATAATGGTCATGTCGCTCGCGGTCTGCTGCGTTGTGGCGCCGCCGCCCGAGACGGTCGCATGGTTGGTCACGCTCGCCGGCGCGGAGGCGGAAACGCTGGCGGTCACCGTAATACTGTCGTAGCTCACCCCGGGTTGGAGGGCATCGCTGCGCGTGCAGGTGTTCTGGCCTGCCGCGCAGGTCCAGTTCGTGCCCGTCATGGAAACCAGGGTGAGGCCGGATGGTATGTTTTCCGCAACGGTGGCCGTTCCGCTGGTCGGTCCGTTGCCGGAATTAGTCACCGTGATCGTGTAAGTCGCGGGATTCTGTCCCTGGGTGAAGTTGCCGCTATGCGACTTGGTGATGCTCCACGCGGGAGTGCCAGTGGCGACAGCGGTGATCGTGGTGGGATCGCTGAAGGGCTGCGGTGTTGCCACGCCGCCGCCCGAGACGGTCGCCTGGTTGGTGACGCTCCCCGGCGCGGTGGGCGAGACGCTGGCGGTCACCGTGATACTGTCGTAGCTCACCCCGGGTTGGAGGGCATCGCTGCGCGTGCAGGTGTTCTGGCCGGGCGTGCAGGTCCAGTTCGTGCCCGTCATGGAAACCAGGGTGAGGCCTGTTGGCATATTCTCCGTCACGGTAGCCGTTCCGCTCGTGGCCCCGCTGCCGGAATTGGTCACCGTGATCGTGTAGGTGGCAGGGTTCTGGCCCTGGGTGAAGTTGCCGGTATGAGACTTGATGATGGTCCACGCGGGCGCTCCGGCGGTGACGGTGGTGACCGTGGCCACGTCGCTGGCGGTTTGTGGCTGTGCCGCGCCGCCGCCCGAAACAGTAACTTGGTTGTTGACGCTCGCGCCCGCATTCGCCGCGACCGCCGCAGTCACCGTGATTGAGTAACTCACCGACGCAGTCAGTGGGTCGCTCCGCGTGCAGGTGTTCTGGCCGGCCGGGCAGTTCCAGCCCGTGCCGCTCATGCCGGTGATGGTTAACGCCCCTGGAGAGTTCCCCGCGTTCGTGTTCTCGGTTACCGTGACCTGTCCGCTGGTCGGTCCCGTCCCGCTGTTGATCACCGTGATCGTATAAGTTGCGTTAGTCTGTCCCTGGGTGAAGTTTCCGCTGTGGGTCTTGGTGATGGTCCAAACCGGCGAGCCAGCCGGCGCTATGGCCGTAAGATCGTTGGCGGTTTGCGGCAGTGAGGCGCCGCCGCCCGAAACGACGGCCTGATTAGTCACGTTCGCGGGCGCGGAGGGCGAGACGCTGACGGTGACCATGATGCTGGAGCTCTGGCCGGGTTGGACGGCGTCGCTGCGCGTGCAGGTATTCTGGCCGGCCGGGCAGGTCCAACCCGTGCCGGCCATGGAAAGCAGGGTGAGGCCGGAGGGAATGTTCTCGGTGACGGTGACTGGGCTGCCAGAAGGGCCGCTGGTGGCGCCGCTCCCGATATTGGTCACGGTGATGGTGTAGGTAGCGGGGTTCTGGCCCGGCGTGAAGTTGCCGGTGTGGGACTTCGTGATGGTGAAGGCGGGAGGCGCCGCGGTGATCGTAGTGAGATCGCTCGCGGTTGCTGTCCCTGCTGCGCCCCCGCCCGAAAAAGTCGCACCATTCGTCAGGCTCGGCCCGGCGGTGGCGCTGACACTCACGGTAACGGTAATCGGGTCGTAGCTCCCGCCCGCAGCCAGCACATCGCTCCGTGTACAGGTCATGCCGCCCGCCGGGCAGTTCCAGTTCGACCCTGACCCTCCGGCCATGGACACCACGGTCATTCCGGCCGGCGGCATCTCGGTCACCGTCACCAGCCCGCTGGTCGGCGCGTGCCCGATATTGCCGGCGGTGATGGTGTAAGTACCGGTCTGTCCCTGCGTGAAGTTGCCCGTGTGTGTCTTGGCAATCGACAATGTCGGGCCGAACACCGTTACCGAGCCGTTACCCGCATTCAGCGGCAACGCGTAGTACGAAGTAAAATCTGCGTTCACCCCCAGGAGCCCCCCACCAGCGGAGGCCGTCAAAGGATATGTCTTCAAGGGGGCATTGGCCGCGGCCGTGATGGTGAAGTCCACCAGATCGCCCTCGGGCAGTTGTGAGTTGCCGCCATAGACAAAAACGAGCACCGGCGCCGGCCCCGGGGAGATTTGGACCTGCTTTCCCGCCGCCGCGGCCGCCGTGCTGGGCGCCGCCGTCACCGTCAAGTTTGTCGAATCGTAGGCGAGGGAGAAACCGAGTGCGCTCGCGCTGTTTCCCTGGGCGCTGAAGACCCCGCTGACCGTCCCCTTACCACCCGCCGGGATCGACAAAAGTCCCAGGGTTAGGCTCGGCGTCCCCACTACCGTCAGAAGGGAAGGATTCGAGGTCGAAGCCCCGTTCGAATTGGATACCTGAACCGTCCGCGTGCCAATGCTGGAGCCCGGGCCCACCGGGACGGTCACCTGATTGGAGTTGACAAAGGTGACAGTGGGGGGGCCCAAAACAATCACGTTAGACGCGACGTCCTCTTGTATTCCCGAACTGGGGGTAAAGCCGGATCCATTCACCGTCAATGGGAATGCCGCGCCGCCCACCAGAGCCGAAGCCGGACTGATGCTGAGAATCTGGGGAGCCGTGAAAAAGGCCCAGGCCGCTCCGGCATTACTGCTGTCGTTGGGTCCTCCCACCAGGGCGGCCAGGCACTGCGGAGCGGTCGGGCCGCAGCTCAGCCCATTCCGCTCGCCCAGCGCCACCGAATTGCCGAATTGGGCACTAGCGCTTGCGCTGTTGCCGGTCAGGTGCGCCCTCTTGGACCACCCTCCGGTAATCCGCCCAAACAGCCATGCCTCCCCTGGTGGGTTGGTTGTGGGATCCGCGGTCAACAGGCTGAACCCGTGGGTAGGCAAGGCGACGATCCGGCCTTGGCCCGTGATCGCGCCCTCTTCGGTCCACGTCGTGCCCGACCGCGTAAAGGTCCAAAAGGAAGAACTGCTATTGCTGGCGGTGATTCCGCCAAATACGGCGATTGTTCCATCGCTGTTGGTGGCCACCGAGGCGCCCTCGCCAATGCCGTTGCTGCCCACCAGTTTGGGCGCCGCCTGCCACCCCGTTCCCACGCGATTGATTACCCACACCGCCCCCGTACCGCTGCTGTCCCCTGGACCGCCGCAGAAAGCGTAATTACCGTCGCGGGAAATCGCCACCAACTTTCCCAGTTGCGCCAGGCCCGCGATGTCTGGCAAATTACTCGATCCGGCTTTGAACTGCTCGGTCCAGGTATTGCCCGATCTCGAAAACACCCAGCAAGCTCCCACGCCGCCGTTATCGGCCGGTCCCCCAATGACGGCGGTGGTACCGTCATGCGATAAAGCCACGGAGTAACCCTGGAGCGCCACTCCTGAATGATCGCTAGCAAGAATGGTCGGCGCTTGCGCACGATTAAAGAACGCGTAGGTCGCGCCCTGGCCGCCGTTCGTCACGGGGGCGCCTACCAGGATGGTGCCCCCGTCGCCGGAAATAGCCACCGACCTGCCTACCTCATCGCCGGCCGCAGCGCCTGTGGGCACCAGTTTGAGCTCCTGCGTCCATTGCCCGTTCACCAGCCCGTACCCCCATACCGCGCCCTCACTACTGTTGTCCCCGAAGCCGCCCACTACGGCGGTATCGACGTCGGAAAGAGCGACGGAGACGCCCTGACCCGCGGTAGTGCCGGTCACGGGCGTACCCACCAGCTTGGTTTGGGGAAAGACCAGGACGCCAGTCGGCACGCCCGTTACGGTGATCGCAAAGGCCGGACTAACGTTGCCCGTGAAAAACGCCCCGCCGTTCTCACTGTTGGTGTAAGGCCCGTTCCGCCCCCCCGGATTGATGTACCAGGTGCCGCTCGATTGGGAATCCTCCATGCCCAGGGTCAGCCAATACTGCAGTCCCGCCAGGAGATTGGGATGCTTGAGCGAGGTCATGGTAATGACCGAGGGGGTGTTGGTCGCGGGCGCGTAGAAGTACCAGGTTTCGAGCAGCATCCCGGGAATTCCATTGGCATCCGCGTACAGATTGGCCACAAACTCGTTCGTCCCCGAACCGAAGCTCGCGATGGTCTGGATCTGGCTCAGTTGGAGATTGCCTCCCCCGGTGTTGAAGCCCACCGCGTCCACGTAGACGTTTCCGCTCACCAGGCCGATGCCAAACCCCGTTCCCACCGCGCTGCCGTTCATGTTGGTGAACACGGTGATCGGTCCGCCGCCGCCGACGGTACTGCCCAGCGGCTGCAGTTGAGGATCGGCGCCCCAGGCGGAAACGCAAAGCGGGAGACCCAGAAGCGCAAGCCGGAGGCGTCGAAGCACGTGAAATTAGCTCCTCTAAAGGAGTAGTCGAGAAATTCGCGCTCCGGCGATCATGATTCCGAAAAAATCTTTGTGGTGGAGTCCTAGTTCGCCTCTCCCGGCAGCCGCGCAATCCGCGGCCAGCCGTTCTCCCATTGGATGGTCGAGATCTGCAGCGCGGGACGTCCCGTAGTTCCGTCGTAAGCGTGGAAAAGCATGAGGTCGGGGCCGCCGCGCTCGAGCAGGACGGCTTCGTGGCCCGGCCCACGCCACAGCGAGGTGCCTTCGATGAGCTGGGTCCCGCCCCCTTCCATCATGGGCTTGCCGGAAGCATCCGCATAAGGCCCGGTGATGTCCCGCGACCTCCCTACCACGATGTTGTACGTGCTCTTCGCGCCGCGGCAGCAGAAATCGAACGACACGAACAGGTAGTACCAGGAATCGTGCTGGACGATGAATGGCGCCTCGATCGAATGCGGCGCCGGCGGGCGCGCCGCGAGTGAGTACAACTTCGCATCCTCCTGCGACAGCTTGCCCGTATCCGGGTCGATCCTCCGCATTTTGATGCCGCCCCAGAAGCTGCCGAAATTCAACCATTGACGGCCGTGCTCGTCGGTGGCCAGGTTGGGATCGATGGCGTTGAAATCGTCCTCCTTTGTGCGAGCGGAAGACCATGCCTTGGTCAACCCACTGGTAATCGGGGCTGTCGGGATCGAGCGTTTTGTTAGTCGCCAGTCCGATGGCCGAGTCGTTCTTCCCGAACGTCGAGACCGCGTAGTAGAGTCGCCAAACGCCTTTGTAGAAGGAAATGTGCGGCGCCCAATACCCTCCACGGACGCCCGGAATCTCGCGACTTGTCCATTCCGGAAGCTGGGCGAAGACGCGGCCGCTGAGAGTCCAGTGATGCAGGTCCTTGGACTTTCGGATGGCGCCGCCGGTGCAGAAGACATAATACATGCCGCCTTCTTTGGCGATCACCGGGTCGTGGACGCCGGAGATGTCTCCATCCAGCGTGTAGATCTCCGGCGCACTCGCGGCGGCGAGGCACAGCGTAGCGGCGGCGAGTGCCAGGGGGTGGAGTCTCATACCAGCTTCACCCTCAGCACGGTATACGAGTGCGGCGCAAAAGTCTGCACCAGCTTCTTACCCTGCGCCTGCGCGGAGCGTTCGACCGCTCCCACCTTGGCCGATCCGAAATCATTCTCGGCCTTGAGATCGGGGCCGTTGACCTCGGTGATCGCGACGGCGCCCGAGAACTGCTTGTCTTCCGCTTCGATCTCGGCGGTGATGGCCTGGTCGCGGCTGCGGTTCACCACGTTCAGCACCAGCGTCCCGTCGTTGTAGGCCGCCGACGTGTCGAGATAAGGAACGTCGCCGAACTGTTTGCTGGTGTACTTCGGACTCTCCACAAACAGCTCCAGCGCCTTTCCCCTGGTGTGGGCCGAGAACAGTTGGAGCGGGTAGTAGATGGTCTGCAGGAAGAGGCCGTTGTCGTTGGTGAAGATGGGGGCGATCACGTTGACCATCTGCGCCAGGTTGGCGATCTTGACGATGTGGGAGTGGTTCACGAAGGTGTTCAGGAAGGTGGCCACCACCAGCGCATCCTCCAGGTTGTAGCGCTCCTCCAGAATGCGGCGGCCGCGCTCCTGCGCGCCGCGGGCGCGATACCAGACGTTCCACTCGTCCCACGCGATGTAAATGCGCCGGTCGCGCGGCTCGCCCGAGAGCGCGGCGCGGATGATTCCCTCGGCGGTCTGGATGCGCTCGGCGAGCGAGAGCGAGACGGCCATGAACTCGCCGAAATCGTTGTCGCGGTTGCCGACATACATGTGCAGCGACAGGTAGTCGGCATGGTGTTTGAGGTATTCGAGGACGGTGCGATTCCATCCCGTCCAGTCCGACCCGGGCCCGAAGTTGGAAGAGCCGGCGGCGATCAGCTTGACGCTCGGGTCGGTCCACTTCATCAGCTTGGCAGCCTCGAGGGCGAACTTGCCGTAGTCTTCGGCGCTGCGATGACCCATCTGCCACGGCCCATCCATCTCGTTGCCGAGCCCCCAGTAGGTCACCTTCCAGGGCTGCTGGCGGCCGTTCTGCTTGCGCAGGCGGGTCATGGCGGTGTCTTCCGCGGAGTTGCAATACTCCACCCACTGCTGCGCTTCTTCCCACGTCCCTGTGCCGAGGTTGGCGCAGATGTAAGGCGCGGTCCCCATCATCTCGGCGTATTCGAGAAACTCGTGCGTGCCGAAGCGGTTGCTCTCCACCGTGCCCCACGCCATTTCGAGGCGCGGCGGGCGCTGGCCGCGCGGTCCGATGCCGTCCTTCCAATGGTAGTTCGAGGAGAAATTGCCACCGGGCCAGCGCAGGATGCCGATGCCCATCTTCTTCGCCGCGTCGAGCACGTCCTTGCGAAAGCCGCTGCCGTCGGAGAGGCGCGAGCCTTCCTGGAACACGCCGCCATCGATGCAGCGGCCAAGATGCTCGATGAAGTTGCCGTAGATCTTGGGATCGATGTCGGAGATGGCGCGCTCGGTATCGACCTTGATGCGCGCGCCTGCGAGCCTGGATTGGGCCCGCGCGGCGAAGGGAGCGGCCAGCAGCGCTTGGGAGAAGGATCGTCGGGAGAGAGTCATATGACCCCTCGATTCTAATCCAGATTGACAGGCGGGCCCAGAGGGCACCCCGGCCTGTCCCACGCCAGTCTATGCCGCAGGCGGAGGGATGCGGATGCTGCTGGCGGCCATTTTGCCGGTGCGGTCCATGCCCAATTCGTAGAGCACGCGCGTGCCGGGGCGCAGGTCGGTGGCCAGACCTTCCACCAGGCGTGAGACGTGGAAGAAGATATCGCGCCCGCCATCGTCGGGCCGCAGGAAGCCGAAGCCCTTGGCCTCGAAATAGGTGACCACGGAACCGGCCTGCTCGCCGGTGGGCGTTTCCGGGCCGGATTCAGAGGACTCGCCCGAGGCCTGGGACGGCCGGGTGGATTTGTCGCCGACGCCCTGCTTTACCAGGGCGAGATCGGCTTCGGTCCAGTCCACTGGGGGCTGGTTTTCGTTGGGGACCTTGAGGTCGGGATTGCGCTTCCGGGCCTCTTCAAACAACCGTCTTTGGAGTGAGTTCAACGGAAAATTTCCTCGCTGTAACTATATTGAAACCGTTCCGACTTCTATACCACGGCCGCCGGCGCGGCCTTCTTGCGGCGCGTGCCCTTTTTCTCGGCGGGGGGCTGCCGGTCGCTCTTCTTGAGACTGCCCATCACCATGGTGGTGACGAACTTCTTCTCGCCGTGATCGTCGAATTTGATCACCATGCGTTCTTCGCTGCTGGACATGACTGTGCCCAGGCCGAACTTCTGATGCTCGACTTGGGCGCCTTGAGAATATTGATTAGAAGCCATAGATTTTCTACGCTTTACTCCACGGATGGATTGCTGGGGCTCCGACGTGCCGGCGGAATGCGGGAAGAGCGCTCGGGCAGAATTACCACAATTGATCTAAAGTCTATTCTAGCAAATGAGGGACCATGTTGTCGAGTGACGCCAAACCCGATACGGTATGCTAGGGTTTATGCTTGGGGGTTATGCATAGGCGGGTGGCGCTGCTGCTCGGGATCTGCGCGGCGGCGTGGGCGCAGGACGGCCAGACCCAGTTGCGGGATCGGGCGGCCGCCCTGGTGGCCGTGGGCAAGTACTCCGAAGCCGAGCCGCTCCTGAGCCGCGTCCTGGAAATGCGGGAGAAAGATGCCGGGTCCGAGGATCTGAGCCTGGTTCCGGCGATCGAAGACCTGGCCTCGGTGTATCGCGCCCAGGGCCGCAATGCCGATGCCGAGAAACTCTACCAGCGATCGCTCGGCCTGAAGATCAAAGCAGCGGGCGGCGACACCCTGGCGATCATTCCCGACCTCAAACAACTGGGCGGCCTGTATGCCGCGATGGGGCGCTTTCCGGATGCCGAGCGCCAGTACATGCGGGTAGTCTCGATCCGCATCAACGTCAAGGGCACCGAAGACCTCGACCTGGCGAAGGACTGCACGGACCTGGCGGCCTTCTACATCGGCCAGAAGCGCTACGCCGTGGCGGAGCCCAATTTACGGCGCGCCATCGAGATCACGCAGAAGCAACTCGGTCCCGAGGACCCGGCGCTGGTCCCGGTGCTGGATTCCCTGGCCACGGTGTTCATGGAGCAGAAGGACTATCCGCCGGCCGAGGGGCCGCTGCGGCGGGCGATCTCCATCCAGGAGCGGACCAACGGTCCGAGCCACGTGAACGTGGCGCCGCACCTGGACCGCCTGGCGATGCTCTTCTACCTGCAAAAGCGGTACGCCGACGCCGAGCCGCTGTACCGGCGGTCGCTGGCGATTTGGGAAAGCTCCATGCAGCCGGACAATCCGGACCTGGCTACGACGCTCGAGAACCTGGCGGTGGTGCTGGCATCGCAGGATAAATTCGACGAGGCGGAGCCGCTCTACCGCCGGTCGCTGGCTTTGCGGGAGAAGACCACCATCGCCAGCTTGAACAATCTCGCCATGGTGCTGGAGGGGAAGGGCCAGGACGCCGCGGCCGAGCGGCAGTACCGCATGGCCATGACGCTGGGAGACCGCATCCCGGCGGTGGGGGACAACGATCTGGGGGTGCTGGTGAAGACCCTGCAGAATTACGCGGCGCTGCTGAGGAAGCTCAAGCGGGAAGCCGAAGCCAAGAAGATCGACGAGAAGGTGAAGACCCTCTTGAAATAGCTACCGGCACGCGGGAGCCGGCGGCGAGATGAAGATCTTGGGGTCGACCGATACGCTGGCGCCTTTCTGAAGAATTCCGTCATCAATGTGGTCTTTGACTGGGACCTGGAGCAGCGGAATCGCACAGACTTTTGCGGCCTGCGGCGCGGGGGCGGGCTGCGGCGCAGGGTGGCGGGGAAGAGAGCCGGCCGTGGGTAGCAGGCTGGCGTGGACCATGCCTCGGATCGCTTGGTGGAACGCAGGCGGCGGCTGAGGGACCAACACTCCCGACGCGGGATCGGACTGCTGCCCAAATGCCGCGGTGGCGGCCAGAACGGCAGCGACGGCAAGGTAACGCATGTCCACAGTGTACGCCCGTAGTTCGGCGTTGTATATCCGGCGCTGTATAGTGGACGGAGAATGCAGCGTTCCCTGCCCCTGATCGCGGCCCTCGTGCTGATACCCATCGCCGCCGTCGTCACGCTTCCCATCGTTCACTACCTCCAATCCGATCGCGAGACCTTGACCCTCGACGCAAACGCCCGCCGCGGCGTGCCGGGAAGCTTCGTCCAGTTACACGATGGGGTCACTCACTACGAGTTGGCCGGGCCCGCCGGCGGTTCCACAGTGCTGCTGATCCCGGGCTTCTCGACGCCCTACAACATCTGGGACCCGACGTTTGACGGCCTAACCAAGGCCGGCTTCCGCGTGCTGCGCTACGAGCTTTTCGGCCGCGGCTGGTCGGACCGGCCGGCGGCCCAATACGACGCGGATTTCTACGACCGCCAGATCGTGGACCTGCTGGATGCGCTCGGAATCCGGACGGTGGACGCGGCCGGTGTCTCGATGGGCGGCCCCATCGCCGCCACCTTCGCCAACCGCCATCCGGAGCG
>Ga0209415_10018515_pt1 | contig 10982 bp, 8 predicted proteins | sample PeaSoiSIISIP2007_FD_187696 | JGI IMG/M metagenome (GOLD analysis project Ga0209415, IMG submission 187696) | Peat soil microbial communities from Weissenstadt, Germany - SII-SIP-2007 (SPAdes) (version 2) | ecosystem: Environmental > Terrestrial > Soil > Wetlands > Peat | place: Germany...
GCTCCGGGGGAGAGACTCGAACTCTCAACCTAGCGGTTAACAGCCGCTTGCTCTGCCGATTGAGCTACCCCGGAATGCGCGAGAGTGGCGCGCCTGCCAGCGGTCGAAAGATAGCAGCGGGGCTGCATCCCCCTGCTGCACCGGTTCAGGCTTCGTCGAGGAAGTCCCGCAGCGGCTGGGCGGCGTTCGGGTGGCGCAGCTTGGCCAGCGTCTTGGCCTCGATCTGGCGGATCCGCTCGCGCGTCACGCCGAAAGCCTTGCCCACTTCCTCGAGGGTGCGGACCCGCCCGTCCTCGAGCCCGAAGCGCAGCTCCATCACCTCGCGCTCGCGCTTGGGCAGGGTGGCCAACGCGTCGCGCACGGCCTCGTGCAGCATCGAGCGGGTGGCCGCATCGTCGGGCACCTCGGCCCCCTGGTCCTCGATGAGGTCGGAGAGGCTGAAGTCCTCCTCGTCCCCCATCGGCTGTTCGAGCGACACGGTGTCCTGGTTGATGCGCTGGATCTCGCGCACGCGCTCGATGGGGAACTCGACGCGCCCGGCGATCTCCTCCACCGTCGGCTCGCGTCCGAGCTCCTGCAGGAGCTGGCGCTGGACGCGCACGACCTTGTTGATCGTCTCGACCATGTGCACGGGGATGCGGATCGTGCGCCCCTGGTCGGCGAGCGCCCTCGTGATGGCCTGGCGGATCCACCACGTGGCGTACGTGGAGAACTTGAAGCCCTTCGTGTAGTCGAACTTCTCGACGGCCCGCATGAGGCCGAGGTTGCCCTCCTGGATAAGGTCCAAGAACGCGAGCCCGCGGTTTCGGTACCGCTTGGCGATCGACACGACGAGGCGCAGGTTCGCCTCGATCAGGGCCTCCTTCGCCTGCTGGCCCTTGCGCACGAGCATGCGCAGCCTGGTGCGCTCCTCGGTGGGGAGCTTGTCGCTTCCCGCCGCCTGTCGGCGGGCGAGCTCCTCGACGGCGTCGTTGCCAGCTTCGATGCGTTTGGCCAGCTCAACCTCGAGCTCGGCGGTGAGCAGGGGGACCTTCCCGATCTCCTTCAGGTAGGTGTGGACGGGGTCGGCGGCCGTCCCGCCGCCGTGGTCGGGCGCGGCGTACGAGGCGATGCGCCCGCGCCCGGGTCGCGGGGTCTGGCGGTCCATGACCTCGTCGACCGGCTCGCGCTTGAACACCCGGCGGACGCGTCCGTTCGGGGGCGCCTCCGGCGACTCGTCGACGTCGGTGTCGGCCAAGACGCTGTCGCTGAGGACGGTCTCGGCGAGCGCGGATTCCGCCAGCACGGTGTCGTCCAGCAGATCGGGGACGGGCACCGCTTCGTCGGCGACCGCGTCACGCCCGTTGGGCAGCGCCTCGACGACCTCTTCGGCCACGACCTCGGCCACGGCCTCGGCCACGGCCTCCTCGAGCACCACCGGCGCGGTCGCCGCTCGTGTCTCTTCGACGTACTCGATGCCCTCGGCCCGCACGCAGGCCACGACGTCCTCGATGACGTCATGGGTGAGCTCCACCGCCTGGAGCACGAGGATCAGGTCGTCCTGGGTCAGGTACCCGCGTCGGCGCCCGACCGCGAGCAGCTGCTCGAAGCCTTCGACAGCGACACCTTCGGGGGCCGGACGTAGCGAACCAGCCGGCGGGTGGAACTCACTCATTTTGCGACTCGCCCCTTCCAACGAGCCAGGCTAGCAACCGCTCCGCCGCTTGGACGCACCGCTCGGGTTCGTCCAGCTCGCTGAGGTCGTAGCGCACTCTGGCGGTGACCGGGGCGATCTCGGCCACGGACTCGGGCGCCAATCGGGCTTGCGCCTCGACCTCGGCCAATGCCCGGCGCGACGCATGGCGGACGAGGGTCATGACGACGTCATCGGCGTCGGCCGCCGGTTCCTCCACCGCCAGGCGCCGCAGCAGGCCGGCCACACGTGGGTCGTCGTGCTCGGCGGTCTCGATAGCGTCGTGGAGGTCGTCGGCGTCGGCCAGGGCCTCGAAGGCGGCCCGTTGCAGGGCCTCGGGGAACAGGACGGCCTCCAGCCGGTGGGCGACGAGCTCGGGCTGGTGGACCGCCAGGCGCAACGCCTCGAGGCCTGGGCGCGCCGCGGGGTCGCCGTAGGCCTCGGGGGGGGCGACCCGGTCCTCGTCCTCGGGCGGCGGGGCCTCGGCGCGCGGGCCCCGCCGGCCGCCGTCGCGGTGCTCGCCCGCCGGGCGCTCGGCGATGCGGGCGGCGAGCTCTCGCAGCGACCCTGGATCGATCCGGCAACGGTCAGCCACCAGCATGATGTAGGGGTCCCGGACGAGCTCGTTCGGGTGCTCGACCACCGCCTCGAGGGCCGCCTCGGCGGCCTTGGCGCGGCCCTCGGCGCTGCGCAGGTCGGCCCCGCCGAGGACGCGCTGGACCCGGAACTCCAAGAACGGGCGGGCGCCGGCGATGGCCTGGCGCAACGCATCGGGGTCGCTGCGGGCGAGATCGGCCGGGTCCCGGCCCGGGGGGAGGGCGGCCACGGCCACGTCGACCTCGTGGTGGCGTTCCCACTCGTAGACGCGGCTGGCCCCGGCCTCGCCAGCGGCGTCGGCGTCGTACGCCAGCACGACGCGTCGGGCGAAGTTGCGCAGCAGCCGGAAATGCTCTTCGCCGAGCGCGGTGCCGCAGGTGGCGACCGCCCGGGGCAGGCCCGCCAGGAAGAAGGCGATGACGTCGGTGTAGCCCTCGCACACGATGACCTCGCCGCTCGCCACGACGTCGTGCTTGGCCCAGTTGAGCCCGTACAGCGTGCGGCGCTTGGCGTAGATGGGGCCGTCCTGGGAGTTCTTGTACTTGGGCCCCACGCCCGTGCCGTTGCTGCCCGCCGGTGACGGCAGGACGCGGCCCCCGAGGGCGATGGCCTTGCCGGAGGGGTCGAAGATGGGAAAGATGACGCGGGCACGAAAGGCGTCTTGTTGGCGGCCCCGCCGGTTCACGAAGCCGAGACCGGAATCGACGAGCACGCGCTCGGGGACCTTCAGGTGCTTGGCCAGCGTGTCCCAGTCGTCGGGAGCCCATCCGAGCGTGAACCGCCGGACGACCTCCCCGTCATAGCCGCGCGAGCGCAGGTAGTCGCGCGCCGGGCCGGCGTCGGGAGCCGACAACAGGCGCTCGTGGTAGAAGTCCACCGCCTTCGCCATGACGTCGTACAACGGAGCGCGGCGCTGACGCTCGGCGGAGACGGCGACGTCCTCGGTGATGGTGACGCCCGCCCGGTCGGCCAGGCGCCGCACCGCCTCGACGAAGTCCACGTGCTCGACGTCACGCACGAAAGTGATGGCGTCCCCCGAGCGCTGGCACCCGAAGCAGTGGAACACCCCCATCTCGGCGTTCACGCTGAACGACGGGGTCTTCTCCTGATGGAACGGGCACAGGCCCACCCACCGCGTGCCCTGTCGCTTCAGGGCGGCATGCTCGCTGATGAGCGCCACGATGTCGGTCGAGGCGCGCACTCGCGCCACGTCCTCTTCCGGGATGGCCACGTCCCGGACGGTAGCGCGAGGAGGTGACGGGGTCGGCCGGGGGCCTACCGGCCCCGCCTCGCCGCCTTGGTCGGGCGCGCCGCCTTGATCGATCGGGGGGTCGTGGTCGCCCGGGAGGCCTTCCTGGCCAGGCCCGGGGCTTTGCGGGCGCCAGACACCGTGCGAGACCCCGTGGCCTTGCGGGCCGGGCTGCGCTTGCGGGTCGCAACAGCCTTGCGCGCCGGACCGGCCTTGCGCGCCGGACCGGCCTTGCGCGCCGGACCGGCCTTGCGCGCCGGACCGGCCTTGCGGCTGCGCGCCGCCTTCTTCGCCGGCGCGGCGGCGGCGTCGGCGCCCAGGACGGCGTGCGCGGCTGACAGGCGGGCGATGGGGACCCGGAACGGTGAGCAGCTCACGTAGTCGAGGCCGGCGTCGAAGAAGAGCAGGATCGACTGCGGCTCGCCTCCGTGCTCGCCGCAGACGCCGATCTTGAGCGTGGGCTTGGTGGCCCGGCCGCGCTGCACGCCGATGCGCACGAGCTCACCGACGCCTCCCGGGTCAACGGTCTCGAACGGATTGTGCTCGAGCAGCCCCTTGTCCAGGTACGCCGACATCATCCGGCCTTCGACGTCGTCACGGCTGAACCCGAACGTCATCTGGGTGAGGTCGTTGGTGCCGAAGGAGAAGAAGTCGGCCACCTCGGCGATCTCATCGGCCCGCAGCGCGGCCCGTGGCGTCTCGATCATCGTCCCGATCAGCACGTCGAGCTTGCGGCCGGGGCGCAGGCCGTTGTCGCGGCGGGCGGCGGCGATGGTGGTGGCCACCGCGTCCTCGACCCACCCCCGCGCCAGCGCCAGCTCGGCACGCGTGACGGTCAAGGGGATCATGATCTCGACCACTGGCCGGCCGCCGGCGAGCACTCGGTCGACCGCCGCCTCGATCAGGGCGCGGACCTGCATGGCGTAGAGGCCGGGCTTGATGACTCCGAGGCGCACGCCGCGCGTGCCGAGCATCGGATTGAATTCCTGCCACTGCTTGGCGGCGCGGTAGAGGCGCTGCTCCTCCGCGGTGAGCCCCACCGTGGCCTCCTTGATGGCGAGCTCCCCGACGTCGGGAAGGAACTCGTGCAGCGGCGGGTCGAGGAGGCGCACCGTCACCGGCAGGCCGTCCATGGCCCGCAGGATGTCGACGAAATCCGAGCGCTGGGCGACGCGCAGCTCTTCGAGGGCGGCTTCCTCCTGTGCCTCGCTCTCGGCCAGGATCATGCGGCGCACGATGGGGAGCCGGTCCTCGGCGAGGAACATGTGCTCGGTGCGGCACAGGCCGATGCCCTGTGCCCCGAGGCGCCGGGCGTTGTCGGCGTCCGCCCCGGTGTCGGCGTTGGCGCGCACCTGGAGGCGCCCCTTGCGGATGAAGTCGGCCCAGCCGAGCAGCGTGTCGAACTCGTCGCTTGGCTTGGTCTCGGCCAAGGGCACCTGGCCGAGGACCACGTCGCCCTCGGTGCCGTCGATGGAGATCCAGTCCCCCTCGCCCACCACGGTGGCGCCGACACTGAAGGTGCGCCCCTCGATGCGCACGTGCTCGGCACCCACCACCGCCGGCTTGCCCCACCCGCGTGCCACGACGGCGGCATGCGACACCAGACCGCCCCGGGCGGTGAGGATGCCGTGCGCGGCGAGCATCCCGTGCACGTCCTCGGGCGACGTCTCGCTGCGCGCCAGGATGACCGCCTCGCCGCGCGCCGCCGCGGCCGCGGCGTCGTCGGCGGTGAAGTAGACGCGTCCCACTGCCGCGCCGGGACTCGCTCCGAGCCCCTTCGTGAGCACGCCGTAGCCGGTGCCGGCGAACTGCGGGTGCAGGACCTGCTCGAGGTGCTCGGCAGTCACCCGTTGGACGGCCTCGGCGCGCGAGAGGCGGATGCCGGGGTCCTTCGTCATCTCCACGGCCATGCGCAGCGCCGCCCGGCCGGTGCGCTTGCCCACCCGCGTCTGGAGCATCCACAGCTTGCCCTGCTCGATGGTGAACTCGGTGTCGCACATGTCGCGGTAGTGGTGCTCGAGCCGACCGAAGACGGCGAGGAGCTCCTTGTAGATCCTGGGGAACCTGGCCTCGATGGCCGACAGCGGCTCGGTGTTGCGGATGCCGGCCACCACGTCCTCGCCCTGGGCGTTCACCAGGAAGTCGCCGTAGGCCCCCTTCGCCCCGGTGGCGGGGTCACGGGTGAAGCCGACGCCGGTGCCCGACTGGTCGTCCCGGTTGCCGAACACCATGGCCTGCACGTTGACGGCCGTGCCCAGGTCGTGCGAGATGGCCTCGTGGTCACGGTACGCGATGGCCCGCGGCCCGTTCCACGAGCCGAACACCGCCTCGATGGCGCCGCGCAGCTGGTCGTCGGGGTCCTGGGGGAACGCCTTACCCGTGTGGCGGCGCACCACGTCCTTGTAGGCGTCGACCAGCGAGCGCAGCTCCCCCACGGGGATGTCGGCGTCGGTGGCCGCAGCGGTGCGCTGCTTGGCCTCGTCGAGGAGCCGGTCGAACTCCTCGCCGGGGATGTCCAAGACGATGCGTCCGTACATGGAGACGAAACGGCGGTACGAGTCGTAGGCGAAGCGCTCGTCGTCGGTCTGCTTGGCCAGGCCCTCCACCGACTCGTTGTTGAGGCCCAGGTTGAGGACGGTGTCCATCATGCCGGGCATGGAGAACTTCGCCCCCGACCGCACGCTCACGAGCAGGGGGTCGACGGCGTCGCCCAGGCGCTTGCCCATGTTCCGCTCGAGGCGGGCGCGTGCCCGGGTCACCTCTCTCGACAGCCCCTCGGGCCAGCCGGCGCGCATGTAGGCGCGGCAGGCGTCGGTGCTGATGGTGAAGCCGTGGGGCACCGGCAGCCGCAGCACCGAGGTCATCTCGGCCAGGTTGGCCCCTTTGCCACCGAGGAGGTCCTTCATCTCCATCGGCGGACGACGGTGGCGGTGGTCGAAGTCGTAGACGAACGGCATGGGGGGCTCCTGGCACTGCAGCGGGGACGCCGCGAGCCTAATGGGGCCCGGGCGGGCCGCCCGCTCATCCCGGGGCCGGGCTCACCGGGCCAGGCGGCCCCGCAGCTCCTCGGCCAGCCGGTCGATCGGGACCCGCGCCTGCTCGGTCGTGTCCCGGTCGCGCACCGTGACGGCCCGGTCCTCGAGCGAGTCGAAGTCGACGGTCACGCAGTACGGGGTCCCCACCTCGTCCTGGCGTCGGTAGCGCCGGCCGATGGACTGGGTGACGTCGAAGTCGCACATGCCGAGGGGCTGGAGCAGCGCGAGCACCTCGCGCGACAGCGGCACCAGCGCGTCGTTCTTCGACAGCGGGAGCACGGCCATCTGGTGCGGTGCCAGGCGCGGGTGCAGATGCAGCACGGAGCGCTTCTCTCCGCCCACCTCGTCCTCGCCGTAGGCGGCGATGAGGAACGCCATCATGGTGCGCGTGGCGCCGGCGGCGGGCTCGATGACGTAAGGCACGTAGCGCTCGCCCGTCGCCTGGTCGAAGTACTCGAGCTTCTCGCCCGAGTGCTCGGCGTGGGCCTTCAGGTCGTAGTCGGTGCGGTTGGCGATGCCCTCGAGCTCGTCCCAGCCCCACGGGAAGAGGAATTCCACGTCGGCGGTGGCCGCCGAGTAGTGCGACAGCTCGCCCGCCTCGTGGTGGCGCAGGCGCAGCCGCTCGGCGGGAATGCCCAGGTCGAGGTACCAGCGCATGCGCTCGTCGAGCCAGTACTCGAACCACTTGTCAGCCTCGTCGGGAGGCACGAAGTACTCCATCTCCATCTGCTCGAACTCGCGCGTGCGGAAGACGAAGTTCTGGGGCGTGATCTCGTTGCGGAACGACTTGCCCACCTGGGCGATCCCGAACGGCGGCTTCTTGCGGCTCGTCTGCAGGACGTTCAGGAAGTTGACGAACATGCCCTGTGCGGTCTCGGGGCGCAGGTAGGCGACGGTGGCGTCCTCCTCGACGGGCCCGGCGTACGTCTTGAACATCAAGTTGAAGGCCCGGGGCTCGGTCAGGTCGGTCGACCCGCAGTTGGGGCAGCGGCCCTCGATCTTGTCGGCCCGCCAGCGCTCGTGGCAGCTGCGGCAGTCGACCAACGGGTCGGTGAAGTTGGCCAGGTGGCCCGACGCCTCCCAGATCTTCGGCGAGGACAGGATGGCGGCGTCGAGCCCCACCACGTCGTCGCGCAGCTGGACCATCGAGCGCCACCACGCGTCCTTGACGTTGCGCAGCATCAGCACGCCCAGCGGGCCGTAGTCGTAGGTGGAGCGGAAGCCGCCGTAGATCTCGGCCGACGGGAAGACCAACCCCCGCCGTTTGCACAGATTGACCACACGCTCCATGAGCTCGTGGTCGGGGGCGTCCTCGGTCATGGCTGCAGGTTACCGGGCACCCGGAGACGAGCCGTGACCTCGTTGGCCAGCAGCCGACCGCGCACCGTGAGCACCGCTCGGCCGTGGCGCCGCTCGACGAGGCCGTCCAGGGCGAGTTCCTCGGGCACCGCCGACGCCGGCACGCCCTCGGCGGTGCGCAGGCCGAGGGCCAGGCGTTCGAAGGCCCGCTCCTCGACCGACAGCTCCTCCCCTGCGGCCCGAGGCGACCTCCCCGCCCGCACGGCGGCGATGTAGCGCTCGGGGGTGCGTACGTTCCACCAGCGCGTCCCCGCCCGGTGCGAGTGCGCCGCGCAGCCGATGCCCCGGTAGTCGCCCTGGCGCCAGTAGAGGCGGTTGTGGCGGCACTCGTGGCCCGGGACGGCCCAGTTCGACAGCTCGTACCAGCGGTAGCCGGCGGCCGACAGCGCCGCGTCGGCCTGGGCGTAGCGGCGGGCGCAGGTCTCATCGTCGGGGTGCCGGGCGGGGTCGGCGGCGAGCGGGGTGCCGGGCTCGACGGTCAGGGCGTAGGCGCTCACGTGGGCGGGGCGCGCGTCGAGCGCCAGCACAGCGCCGAGCGTGGCGGCGAAGTCGTCGTCGGTCTCCCCCGCCCCCCCGAAGATCAGGTCCACGCTCGTCGAGGCGAAGCCGGCGTCGGCGGCGAGCGACAGCGCCCGGACCACGGCCTCGGGGCGGTGCCGTCGCCCGAGCCCCTCGAGGACGTGGGGGGCCATGGACTGGACGCCGAAGGACACCCGGGTGACCCCGGCGCGCCGCCACCGGGCGAAACGCTGCGCCGAGGCGTCCTCGGGGTTGCACTCGACGGTGACCTCTGCGTCGGGGGCCCGCGCCACGGCGTCGAGCACGGAGGCGAGCAGGGCCGCCGGCAGGCGCGACGGCGTCCCGCCGCCGAAGAAGACGCTGGTGGCCGCGGGCAGGCCCTCCTCGGCGGCGGCCCGGGCGAGCTCGGTCACGCACGCTTCGGCGTAGGCCGCCATCAGGTGGTCGCGGTCGGTCCACGTGGCGAAGGCGCAGTAGTCGCAGCGCGACGCGCAGAAGGGCACGTGCACGTACACGCCGAACGGGGCGCGTTCCTGGGCGAGGGGACCGGCCACGGCGTCCGCTACGCCGTCGGGCTCGAGCGCAGGCTGCGCAGCCGGCGGTCGAGGTGGACCTCCATGGCCTCGGTGGCCAGGTCGGTCACCTCGGTGGTGAAGGGCCCCGGCGGCTCCGCCAGTGCGGACGCCAGCCCACCCCCGAGGATGCGACGGACGAGCTCCAGCGCGCCGGCCGACACGGCCCGGCCGCGGCGGCACGAGCGGCAAAGCACACCCCCCTCGACGAGGTCGAAGGCCACGAGGTCGGCCGCCGCCCCGCACGACACGCACTCCCCGAGGACCGGGGTGGACCCCTCGAGGGCCAGGACCTTCAAGCAGAACGCCGGCACGAGCAGCGGGGGATCGTCGTCCTCGAGGGCGTGGAGCGCGCCCAGGAGCGTGTCGTAGAGACGGGAATTGGCGTGGCGCTCCTGGGCGAGCTGGTCCACCACTTCGAGCAGGGTGTACGCCTTGGCCACGCGCGCCAGGTCCTCGCGCACGGCGCGGAAGGTGTCTTGCACCTCGGCCTGGTTGACGATGTCGAGCTCGCGTCCCTGCCAGCACAGCAGCGCCACGTGGCTGAGCGGCTCGAGGCGCCCGCCGAACTTGGACTTCGTGCGGCGCACACCCTTGGCCACGGCGCGCACTTTGCCGTGGCCCTTGGTCATGAGCGTCACGATGCGGTCGGCCTCCCCGAGGCGCAGGGTGCGCAGCACGACCCCGTCGTCGCGGTACAGGCTCACCGCGCGACGGTCCCCTGGTGGCCCTCGGCCCCGGGGTCGACTGCCCGGTGCCGGACGCTCGGTGCGGGCACCGTCGACGCCGTGCCCCGAACCCCGGGGTCGGGCCCCCCGGCATCCGGCACCGGGGCGTCCGGCACCGGGGCGTCCGGCACCGGGGCGTCCGGCACCGGGGCGTCCGGCACCGGGACGTCGGGCACAGCGGCATCCGCCACAGCGGCGGACGCGCCGGAGGCGACGTGCGGGTCGCCGGCCGACGGGGGCGGGGGCGCAGAACGCGGCGGGCTGCCCCGGCCCCCGAGGAGGCTCCCCAGGGCGATCATCCCGACCACCGCACCGGCGGTGACCAGGACGGCGGTGGCGCCCGTGACACCGGCGACGGCCAGCGTGATCAGCCCGCCGAAGGCGGCGAGGCCGAGCACCCAGGCAGCCACCTTCACGTCTGCACCCCGCCGTAGCGGCGCTCGCGCCGCTGGTACTCGGCCACTGCCTCGAAGAGATGGCTGCGGCGGAAGTCGGGCCACAGCACGTCGCTGAACACGAGCTCCGAGTACGCCAGCTGCCACAGCAGGAAGTTGGAGATGCGGTACTCCCCCGACGTGCGGATGACGAGGTCGGGATCGGGCTGGTCGGGGTAGTACAGGTGCGACTCGATGGCGCGCTCGTCGATCTTGCCGGCGGGGACGCCCTGGGCCACGAGAGCCCGCACGGCGTCCACGATCTCGGCTCGCCCCCCGTAGTTGAAGGCCATGGTGAGCGTCATGCGCCGGTTGTGCTCGGTGAGCGCGGCGGACTCGTCCATCCGACGCAGCACGCGCCGCGGGACGCGCCAATCCCGGCGGCCGGCGAAACGGATGCGCACCCCCTTGTCGTGCAGTTCGTCGCGCCGGCGCATGAGCAGTGACTCGTTGAACCCCATGAGATAGCGCACTTCGTCGCGCGGCCGGCGCCAGTTCTCGGTCGAGAAGGCGAACATGGTGAGCCAGACGATCCCGATCTCGAGCGCGCCGTTCACGGTGTCGAGCAGCGCCTCCTCCCCCGCCGCGTGGCCCTCGGTGCGGGCGAGGCCCCGCTGGCTCGCCCAGCGACCGTTGCCGTCCATGACGCAGGCGACATGGGCGGGCACCCGCGCCGTGTCGACGCCGTCCGGCCAGCGCCCGTCGGGCGCCGAGGCGTCAGGCCCGCGCCTGGTGGGTGGGGGTGTCACACACCGAAGCTACCTGCTGCGCAGGGGCGATCCGCAGCGGACGCGCCGGGGCGGGGCGGCCATCGGCC